>Ga0247611_10006919_pt1 | contig 14420 bp, 27 predicted proteins | sample 177DNAGHGhighgp2_FD_192422 | JGI IMG/M metagenome (GOLD analysis project Ga0247611, IMG submission 192422) | Sheep rumen microbial communities from Palmerston North, Manawatu-Wanganui, New Zealand - 1770 DNA GHGhigh gp2 | ecosystem: Host-associated > Mammals > Digestive system > Stomach > Rumen...
TATATCCTTTTGTTCCTTGTACAGCGTAATAATCTGTTTCGCCTCTGAGCGATACGAGTTCTCCACCACCACATCCTGGTAATATTGGACAGAACTGGCCTATCTTTCCGACGAAAACATAATTGTGACCTTGTGATATTACGCCTTCCAATTCTGCAATTCGCATCGGACTTACGTCTTCTTCTTTTCTAAGCTTCTTCAGATCCTTTTCATATTCAGACACGTCTTCCAAATCTTCATTCATATCCAAATATAATGTTGTATTAACTGACTTTGTTACACAAAGATCTCTAAACCCGATCTTTGCTTTCGCAAACAATGTCTTAAATACATAAGGAACTGCGAACTCTGCTCCGGTCGCTGTCCATGGTGTCATTATCTTTTCACCAGTTGTCGGAATCTCAAACTCGTGGTCACCATCAGCATACTTTGCAATATAAACCGCGTCATTTACAAGGCACATCTTCTCATAAGTTGCTTCATGCTCAAACTCATAACCATACTTCTTACCGAAGTCCATTACAAATTTGATAATCTTATCGTCTGCATCTGGTATCTTAATTGAATCTGTCTTGATATGTGCTACTGTATATCCTTTCTCTTGCACAGCATTCAACAAATCAACCATAAACAATGCACCACGCTTAGCAACTATGTTATCGACATTTCTTGGATCTCTAAACTTATTATCAAACTTAGCTGATGTCAATCCATATATAGAATTGATCACTGTTTTCAATGCGTTACTAAGATCTTTGAGGTTGAAGTTTGCGTCATTGATATATTTGACGAGCTTTCCATCCAATAAAGTGGATAACCTATCCATGTCTTTATGTTTGATGGCGAGTCTGGCTTGTTTAATTTCACTAAAGACTTTTGTGTATTTATCCCCGAACAAGTTGAGTTGTTCAATTGATGTAGGGTGCATGGAAGCAATGTCAAGAAGGGCGACGTTCCTATAGATTCCCGGTTCTGCATAAACAAATCCTCCTTCACCAACTTCAATTCCTCTATACGTCGATACACCATGATCAAATGTATATCCTGGAAACATCTTGCTAAGATCTGTGTATACAAACTGATCTTGCGGATGCTGATCAAAACCAAATATAATTCTTGTAGAGTGATTATTGGTTGTATCATTAACTGTCAATCCAGAGATTTCTGCCAATATTTGTCTTGCAATCCAATCAGCTTGAACCGCATCAAATGTTTTCTCTGTAGATATAACATCATTCTCACAATAATCGGCAACCATGTCCCATTTGTCTTCAGGAACTGGTTCATCCCATGGAAGAGGACATTCCTGATGATGGATATCTAACTTGATCTCCCATTTCTTTAAACCCATCTTATTCATTGCAGACATGAAGTCATAAATATCTGTATAAGATAAATTATACGCGGCTCCAAAGAAACAATTCTTACTCTTGTTTATTATTCTCTGGCTCAGCTGATATAACTGTTCATTTGTATAACCCATCATTCGAGCATACATGATATGATTATCATATCTTCTACAGTTAAATCCTATGAGTTTATGTCTTAATAAATCCTCTATCTGTTCTGGGGTAGGATTTATCATCTTAACACATTTCTTAGATCCACGCTTCTTCCATACTACAACAAATAAATTCGGGAATACTTCCACATCATAGAATATAAGATCGTCCGATAAATACCTTTCTTCACCTTCACTATCTTCATCAGACTTAAACTTCATCTTATTAACCATCTTGATACAATATTCTGCTTGATGTGAACTATTATTTGCAAACGCCATAACCTTAGGTCGCAAATCTGTCATATCAAATTTCATACCGGAAGAATATGCATCTTCCAATATCTTATAAATAAAGTCAATAGATGGTTTAGTTCCCGGATGTATTTCTTTCCTAAGATTCCTTTCTATGAGTGTACGCAATCCTTTCTCACTTTTTATTGCGTCAAAGTTAACCATTTTCTCCTCCTTAAGAGGCAAGCCAGAACTTATGTGCGCTATAGGTATATTATTACATGCTGTAAGTTTTCTTCTCAAAGAAGAATTTCCATTAAATACTTTTATTTCTATTCCTTCTGAATACAATCTTGCCAACTTACTTGCATCTCCATCATAAATATAATGTAGATGTATACCATTACCACCTTTACTTACTTCTGCATATGTTGCAGGCCATTTACTAGCCGCCTCCAAATTCCTTTCAAAACTTTTATTGCCGTCGTCATCCTTTAAATCAAAATCAATACAAATATAATTCTCTGGACACATTACATAATGTATCTTACTTGTATCAATGTCTGACAGATGCGTACGGACATCATTCCATTTCTTACTAGGTGTTTCCTTCTCATTTGCATATTGGGCTGGACAATCTTTTAATTCTTCATCCAACAATGATGAAATATTTTCCAATATCAAAGAATATGGTTTATCAGGATCTGCTACAAGATTATTAACCTTTATGAACTTCTCAGACAAGAATCCTTTATAGTGACTCCTTACTTGTTGTCCATTGATTCTGATAACATCATGATATTCTTTAAAATAATTCTTCAATTCTTCTCTAAACTTATACATTGGCATTTTATATTCGAGTCCGCTCTCTTCATAATATATTTTATACATTGCATAAGCAGCTTTAAGAGTTGTTGAATCTTGATCAAAGAATGTATCGAAGCTATCTTCTACAAAGTTATAAAAAACATCCGTCTTCTCAATCATTTCAAAAGGTTTATAACCATTATAATAATCCTTACCAAGTTCTTTATAAACTTTAAGACAATGATTTGCTATTGCACCTAATTCGAAATCTATTTTGTGCATTAGCATATTGTATCTTCTCGTTGGAATTGTATTACCACTAGGATGAATATCTACTAATCTTCTTAATATACCTGCTTTGGCATCCGTTACTTTAACAGGTTTATTTGTTGCCATAAATAGCATACTTCTAAATTTCATAGAATATTGACTTTTATATTTTTCATTAATTGTCATAACTTCGTGAGATATTAATGAATTAAGTTTTGAGTTGTCTTCTATTCTACTTAAATCCCCATCATGTTGTATGGCAACTAAAGGATTTGTATTAAATTGTTCAAGTGAAAAACTATTATTTCTTCCAACTAATTCTTTCGCTTCGAATGTTGCTGTATATCCCTTAAATAGTTTTTCTATTATTCCAAGAATTGTAGACTTACCAGAACCGGGATCTCCATAAAACACAAAAAATTTCTGAATATTGATTGAATCTCCTGCTATTATAGATCCTATAGCCCATTCTATTTTTTCTCTTTCTTCTGGACTATATAATGTTCCTATAAGTTCATCCCATGAATCACAAGAATCATTTGATAAATCATAAGGTAATCTTTTTGATGCCAGATCTTTTCTTTCAATAATATCACTAGCAAAAGTAAGCTTAGTGTCTAAAGGTTTATAATTATCATATATATCTTTGATAAACTTCTTAAAATCTTTATAACTACCTGAAGAATAATCATCCATATATTTGACATTATAGTTTGATACATATTGTGTTTGTTCCTTTAGAGTATTATAATAATCCCTTAATTCCTCATCAATTAATCTTATTACATCCGATTCGTTTGTGGACCATATATTATTCTTTTCATCCCAAATTGCATAGAAGGCTTTACCACGAATCATAATATCTTTAAATCCACTTGTTTTAAAGCTTGGATATATATCAAAACCATATGAAGTTGGTTTCTTTTTAATGACAAAAAAATCCATGCTAAAAACCTCCAAAATGCTAATAGTGCAAAAACAAAAATTTTTGTAAAAACTTTTTATTTTTTTTATATTTTTTTTAAAAGTTTTACATTTTTACTAAAAAAGTGTAACAAATAGAAAAATACACCTTAAAAATCCCGTATTTTAGGGAAAAAGTCCTGTTACGTTTTTGATTTCAAAAGTGTAACATGTTACAAAAATTTTTGTCACAAATCGATTTTGACGTCCGTCAGCGACCTTCAAAACCAAAATCCAATTTCAAAAACGTAACAAACGTTACACCATAGATTCTAATTTTAACCTCATTTTTATAATTACCTCCATATTTCCATTTTTACAAAACCCTAGAGGGGGAGTACCCCTAAATACTAAAAAACGTCTTAAATAGGCCAAATTCGGCGTTTTAAGGGCATATCTCACAAATCAACCCTACTTAAACAACGTTAAATCCTCCTCATTAAAGTAATTTTCATTAAAATAAGCTGTTAATTGCTTCCAAATCTGCTCATTTTTCTGCTTTATACCCTTTTTCTTCAAAGGAAATAGGGCAAGTTCGCCTTTAAAAAACAAATCACAAGCTATTTCTACAGGTCTTGACCCATCCAAAACCTCTAAATTGTCCAAAAATTCAAAAAACCACTTACTTGTGCGGTCTCCAACCATTGGATCACGCATAAGTTGGGTTTCACATCGTATCGCCAGTGCTGCCAACATCTCAAACATAGTACACTGAGGCATAAGACCAGAGGACTTGTCAAGATAGTCCCCTGTCTCATACTCAAAATCGGACCTTAACTCAAGTCCATCTATTGCACGATTTTCATCCATTGGATGACGCCAGATAAACTCTATTTTTGCTAATTCTGATACAAGTATATGATTTTCTTTCCATTCTTTTTCTGTTAATCTGAGTTTATCCTTTGCCACCCAATGAATATAATCGGACATGCTGGCAGACGAATAATATCTATCGTCTCGCATATCTTTCTCCTTTATTTATCCTCCTCTCGCATATCTCTGATGACAACCTCAAAATCAACCATTATCTCGTTGTTTCGGATGTATATATGACCAACGCCATCTTCATCATCGACCTGACCGAGTAGGTAATCGTAATCCGACTTGCCAATACCAACAAGCTCCTTCAAATCTTTACCATATTTATCCTCGACAAACATCTCATTGTCTGTCTGATAACCCCAGAAACCAACAATATCCGCATCATCTCCAAGAAGAACATCAATTACGTGTCTTGCGTAGGGTTCAAAGTCGTTGAAATACTCATCCTCGTCAATATCCTCAATCAACTTACTATCCTTTTCCTCAACTGACTTGTCTATTTCTTTCTTTACTGCCTTGCGTTCCTTGTCGGATTGGTTGGTTGTGAATACGCGGTTTTCTCCGTACTTCGATTCACTTGCGGGTCTTACGTGGTACTTCTTAACACCTTCGTTATTTATTATCTTTTCTTCTTCCGGGTCGTTCGTCAGCACTGCAGGCTCTTCACGCTTTGCTTCCTGCTCTTCCTCACCAGAATACTTCTTTCGATATTTCTCTATACGCTCTTCGCAATGCTCGCCGTACTCTTCGAGTTCTTCGTCACGCTTAGCGTTAACTATATAATATGTGACGGCCGTACCGCCTGCTGCACCTAACACAAGTCCTGATACAAAATATAATGCTTTGTTCATAGCTTTGTCCTTTCTATACTCGATAAGCCAAGAGGCCGTGTATCCATTGGCCCCTCAACTTCCTTTCTTTAAAACAAGTTACTGCCTTGACTCTTCATAAGCCTCATAAATCGACTTAAGAGTTGATCCGATGCTTTCGTACTTGTCATTTGACGAAACGTCAATATCTTCAAACCTTTCATCAAATTCCTTGTCGATCGCATTAGTAATTTCTTTCATCATATCTATGCCTCCTATATTTGAATCGAAGCCCTATTGCTTCATTATATGAATTGTATTTTTTACGAAAGTAAAAGGTGACCTAGCGTTGGCGATGGTGTGAATGTGACCAAATAATATGAGATAGGAGGTATACGCAATGAGGGAGATTATGCCAACGCTAGATCAGGATGCCCGACGTCATAAAAATTGGGGGATCAAATACAAATAAGGTTAATAGTTACGTATGACGCCGGGTAAAATATAATTAAGGCGGGTAAGGATTTGAATTTCTGTCACCTTACATGATGATGTTTCCACCTAACGTGCGAAGTAATCATCTTATAGCCATAAGCGTCTACCTATTCCGCCACCGCCTAAATTATCAAATTCTTATACACTCTCCCCATTCGTTATTGCTAGGCTCGAAAGGTTTAGCTTCCTTCTTGCCAAGCAAGTCAAATATAAGGCCATCGACATTAGGATTGATAAACAAACAAGGACCATACTCATCCTCACCTTCCACAATACCAAAATCGATAAATCCATTACATCCGGGTTCGCCATTACCAAACCGATTACCAACAACCGCACCGGCTTCAGTCGGACCCTGACCCATCAGATCTCTTATCTCATTGAGCATAACAGTTCCACGATATACGACACGATGCTGGTTGTCAAACACACAACGATTGTAAAGTTCGTTATTGAGATAATCCTGCTGGCCGAGAGCATAAGACAAATTTATCGACTGATCTTCTGACCAACAAAGATTTAAATCTCCATCATCACGATACTTACTGAATTTGAACGCGTAAGGAGATGCTATGGTTCCATCGGGAAGGATCAGCTGCTTTGTCTTGGTTTTGTTGCCTTCTTCGTCCTTAACCGTTATTTCTTTAGTTTTGGATCCGGTAAGATAATAAATATCCGCATCAGCTCCCTTATCCTCAATAACACGCTGACGATATGTGCGGAATGACTCTTCGAGTGCCGTATAAGCCACTACTAAAGTCGCATATCTCTTCTTCATTATCCCAAATGCACCGAAGAAGCATGCTAATGAGGCTGTGCCAAGAGCAACTCCGGGAATATAATTCTTGGTTGTCTCAATAGCCGTGTTTTTATACACAACCATACGAGACTTCTTATATGCCTTCTCGTCAAGCTCGCCCTCATCGCTAACAAGATCAATATAATCCAAAGCTGTCTCGTGATCCTCAAGAATTTCCTGCTCTTTGATCGTCTCCTTTGCTACAACTATAACCGTACCGACAAATGCAAACGCGCCCAAACCCATGAGAATTTCAGGCGAGTGGTTTGCAATTGTCTGCTTTGCTATTCTGCTAATAGCTTTGATTTTTGTTAATTTGCCCATTTGACGTTTCCTTTCTTATAACTCTTTTGCTCGCGGAAGATCAATATACCATCCTGATCTGCTCGAGCCTCTTATCTTGGTACCTGCGAGGTTTGTCCATCCCCAATCTTCAACTGTCCAATTTCCGGGAACGGTCTTACCTATCTTATCTAAGAAATACGCAACTGTGACCTCATCGTACTTTTCAAGCCTGTCACAAAGCATATCAAGTACATCTTCTGCGTCGTCCTTAAACTCAAATCTAAATTCCGAGAAATCAATATTGCGACGACTTACTATGTAATCATCATCATCGTCATCCCGATCTCTCCTACGTCGGCGTCTTCTATCATCGCGATCATCGTAGTAACGATTATAAGAAATATAACCGCCTCTACCCCTATTACGAGACGGACGATAATTTCCGCCACCACCAAATGCCGCATCTATTGCGCCGTGGCAAATATCATTAATCAGATCATGCAACGCCGGAAATAGTATATCATGCAAAATATAACTACCTATGTTATCCGCATCTTCCGACACAAACTCATCCCGAACTGACTTAAATATACTTGACTTCTTTTTAACCCTGCCTCTAAGTGCAGGACGTTCGTCAGCATCCTTCTCAGACCCTATAGCATTTGACGGATAATCTTCAATCGAAGGCATTTTCCTCTCAGACATATTTAATTAACCTCTCTTTTTGAAAGTGATATTAACGCATCTTCAAACTTGATACCTGTTCTAAATCCCCGTTTGAATCCAAACTGATACGAGATTACAAACCCCACACCAATAAGTATTTCCTTTTGATGGTCACTGATAAAGCTCTTAATTTTCTCCATTTCCTCTTTCCCTTTCTTGTAAAGCTTATAGTATTTGTAAAACTGCTTGATGTCTTCTATCATCACATACCTTTCTCAAAGAAGCAGAGGCGCTGTAAGCGCCCCGCCTGTTTAGGAGACACAACCGTTACAAAAAACAGTCAATAATCCAAAAATATAATAATTACAAACCAACATCATTCTTCGCTAGAAGAAGCTTCCGAATCGTCATCGAGATCCTCGCAATCACCGTCTTCATAGTCATCGTCAGATCCGTTCTTAAGCAGGAAGAAGAAGCCTGCTGCTGTTGCAGCTAATGCTCCAAGTCCTCCAAAGATCAAACCTTTCTTATGTCTCTGAAAAAAGTTCATATCGTTTTCCTCCTTTGTCTCTTCAGTTACTTCCTCGTTAGTTTCAACCTGATCGTTATTCATCTTTATCCAATTCTTTTTAAATTTTTTCATAGTCTCTCCTTTCCGAGTTGTGTTTTCTCCTATTATAGAGACTGTAAATTTTACGAATTTTGAATGACTTTATACGCTTCCTTACGATATTTGGTTGGAACGATGATTATTGTGTTTGCTGCATCCTTTGTCGTCTTTACAAATTCATAATGCCTTTTCGCACCGCGACCAACTAATTTGCTCACTGCAAACAAACTACAAAACTCATCTTTCATCTTTTGCTTACTAATGTGGTCTTCTTTTCTCCAGAATTCTTTTGCTTCATTTGTGCTAACGAAATGATTCTTTGGATTAAATATAATAACCCGCAGAGTATACTTAGGCTTCGCAGCTTTAATTTTTAAATCAATAAACCATCCACAACCTTTATAAAATGCATACCCCGCTCTATCATCAGCTGTACAATTTTTCATAATATTATTTCCTCCGTTTCTTCGAGTAACCAATCAACTAATTTCTTTGTTTTTTCTTCTTTATTAACGAAACACATGCTGTTCTTTTTAATTATTACATTCTTCGTTCGTTTAAGGCGTTCTATCTCCGCCTTCCTAACAGATGGCAAATATAATATTTCATGACAACCTATAGGCTGCATAACACCATTATCGTCCAGCTCTCCTCGTATAAATTGGAAGAAGTTTTGAGTTATTGGACGGAAGCATATCTTATGCTCACATCGTCCGTCAGCCCTTAACGCCTCTACCAAAGTCTCAACCGATTTAACGTGATCTTTGGAACTAGTACTGAAGAATATAATTGTTGACATCTGTTTTACTTCACCATCAGCCATCTGAATCCTCCTTTTGTTTAAGAAACCAATCATTTAATTTTTGAGATCCCAGCCTCGTATTTGACATAATGAATCATACCTCTTACGATATCCATTCTTTTGTCACTACTACCATCAAGCATGTTATAAGCCCTTTCTAAATACCATTCAGCCTTATCAAGATCTTCGGTTCCATTTTTATTTTTCCAACGCCAAATGTATTTCCACGCATTGCATCTGCAGAAGTCAATCACGGCATCTCTACCAAATATAATTTCCATAGCCTCAATACATTCAAGAGATGTCTGGTTTTTGTAGTGATCTGGATTGATGTTATCTTTATTCCATTTGACATTACTAACCTTTTCTCCAATACTTGAGTCGACCTCTATGAATTGTTCACTCATTAGATTCCTCCTTAAATCTTTTACGATGACACCCATTAAGACCAATTGTTAAATCATATCTCCCATCGGCATAGTAATCAATGGATGAACTAATTTTAATTGGTTTGTAATAATTAGCTAATGTTTTTAAAGCTTTAAACTTTTCTTTGTCTTCCTCTTTATCAGCATAGTTGATTAGAAAATCAAGTTGTTCTTCTAATGTTGGTTCTATTATACCATCAATGTATGCCATTTACTTATCCTCCGTACTTTCCCATTGGTAATATGTCCTGATTTTCCTGTAAGTCCTTTATTAACTTTTCCATTTCTTTGAAATGTTTAATTAATACCGGACATTTACCACTCTCGATGATTTTTGCACAAGGAGCTATTTCAGCACTACATATTGGAATACCCATTGTATCATTTCGCCATTCACAGTTTTTTATTAAGTTGTTTATGATGTCGTTCATTCCTTACTACCTCACTTAAACTTCTGTTTTAAGGTAAAATTCATCGTTCCGTATTTTGAATATCTCAAATACTTTTTTACATATCCTATAAGTGCTGAAAACAGATTTGAATATTCGTATTCTGTTGGATTTCCTTGGCAACATACGATAACAACGAATGTATAATTCTTATTCTTTTTCACTTTTCCTCCTACTCCAACGGAATATAATCCATATTATCAGCTATATCTTTAGGATTAAACCAATTAGTCCATGGGTTTTCTGTCCAATACTTAGTGTTATATACCCTCATATTCCAGGCGGTTATATCCGCTATAACTTGTGATTTGGAAACATCCTCATAGTCGGATTTGATAGTTTCATAACGTTTGCATAATCCTTCATAGTCAATTTTATTCAATTGAATTCGTTTTGGAGCTGTAACGTGTATACCAACGATTAGACCGATACAAACTATTAAAGCAATCGTACCAAAAGTTGATATTAACATACCAATAATATCATAATCACCATACTTATCGAATTTATACATAGCCAATCCGATAATTGTCATTAAAACAAATATAATTGTTATGATCATTTTTCCTCCTCACTTTCCTGTGGCTCATTAATATAATCTATTATGTCAAACTTTTTAATTGCATAAACCATCGTTGGACTTACAACATAAGGAGAACATATAATATTTGCTCCCTCTGGCAATATTTCCATCAGCCTATGCTTACACTCTTTTGAGCCAACAACAAAATCATACTTTGTAATGATTTCTGCAAGTGTCTTTTCTTTGTATTCCATCTGCGATCGAGTAAACTTCTCCATTTCTTCAAATATATGCGTCATTCCTTCACTAAATGTCATTTAACAGCCTCCTCAATCTCATTAAGGATATTATGATAAGGCTTACCTTCACCATAGATCTTACGGATAAACGCATAGAGAATGGCCTGTCTTTTATCCTTACGACCCTTCCCATCATGCTTAACCACTGTCTTAGTTCCGTCTTTCCAGAATACAATAGTGGCAGGACCATTGAATTTAACATGATCGATATGAGGCTTTGCTAAGACATTATTAATCCCTGCATTAAGTGCATCTGCCCAAGAGTCATAATATCGACTGTATCGTTTTACCGCCGGTTCTTCATATACCAACCTTACAATTCCGACCGGTTTTCCACCGTCGTCGCCCACATACAAGGTCGGATCTTGAATTATCCGAATACCCCTATACATATCTGAATCATGGCCCGTCGCTTTACATACGAAGGAAAATTTATTATAAAAAGGAATATTCATAACAAATGTTAAATGATTATACTCTTCACCCATAAACGGACCACCATTTATATCAAAAAATTTATCCCTCATCTTGTATATAAGATCTTTAAGTATATCCTCAAAAAATCCATACCCAGCTCCAAGACATGTACCGTTTATATTACCAAAATATTGTTCAACTGTAAGATTCATTCCTCGCTCCTTTCATTTGGTTCATAGCGTTTCGGTAAAGGCATCCATGCTGTTACATTTGCCAGTTCTACCCAATAGTCTGCGCCAGCTTCATAAGCCCATTCCCAACCATATTCTTTTGTGTATCTTGCTTCGGGATAAACCCCATACTCTGTGGAGACTATTACAGTTTTTCCTTCCTTCGGTAATCCTTCACTAACAGGAATCCACTCCCCAAATTTTGGTCTGCTAAAGTAGTCGCAGGCCTTTTCAGGATAATGGGGTTTTAACTCCAATTCTTTACAATATCCATCTTTGTAATATTTACAAGATTGACAATTTATTTCGGCCATTTATTCCTCACTTTCCTCCACAAATCTCGCATCTTCCTCTTCCTTTCTTTTTGCTTTCGAACAATAATCATCTGGTGAGGGGCCGGCTATAACTAACAAACCGCAAGAATGTACTTGTCCGTACCCTCCATCAGGCAATTTAGGGGTTCGCCATATTTCAAAATGCTTGCAATCTTTACATTTTATTATGTCGGTCATTTATTTCTCCTTTACCTTTTCTTGTTCAAATACTCATCTAGCGAAATGAGTTTATAATAAATATTAACTCTTATTTGACCATTATCCATTATCTTTGCTTCGTATCTTGGCTCGAATGGATGGTCAACGGTGAATATCATCTGATTACCAAAAGTCTTGAATGGCAGTCCCCAACGATAATAAATCTCGTTCCAATCAAAATATTCCTCAGTTCGAACTTCGCGATTCATATCGTTATTTTGTTTATCCATGTAGTTCATATCACTGTAGAACCATCTTTCGCCGGGGACGTCATAAAACAAGGTCTTACCATGGCCAGTGTCTATGACGTCCGTCAGCGGATTGGAGAAATACGCAGCGGGAGAACGCATCTCAGCCACAGCATTAACAGTCTCACCCATTAAGGCCCTTTCTTTATTCTTACCAATCTGTTCGATTACTCGACGCTGGTACTCCTTAAGGGTTGTTTGAGAAAGGAGGTAAGCTGAAGCTAATGCCTCCCGCTGCTTGGAAGAACAATAGTGACTGCCAACAATGCAACTTATTGTGGTGGTAGCACTAATTGCCGTAGGAATATAACATTTCCACGTATCTTGAATCTCTTCTTTCCAATTACGTGGTCTTGTCTCTTTTTTAACGTGTTCCGCCTTTAATGTATCTTGATGGGCTGTGTATACTGTTGATATGGTGCCAAATATACCCATACATGTCAAGATTATAGGCGAGTTTTTATTCAAGAACATCTTTATCTGCTTTAGATTCATTATTCGTTGCCTTTCTTATAATATCATCCACTTCCAGTGCAGCTTTAAATTTTTCTAACACTGCCGCTGCATATCTTATAGCCGCTCTAAGTCTTAGAATATACCAAAGCTGTCCTATGACGATAATACTAAATATAACTACTATTAATGTTTCCATAGTTCCTCCTCAAAACGCGAGAGGACCCGTATGGATCCCCTCTTTGGGTTACTACTCTTAGTTCAAAGTATTCAATTTTTTAGCCTGCATCTTTTTAGCAGGTAGACGATAAACGTCATCACCATCGGTCATGTAGACCGTTTCCTTATACTCATTCTTAACCGTGTAGCAATTTATTCCTGCTCCAATCACAGTGAATAAACCACCTAAGACCGTCAAAGTGAGTTCTGGTCTAGCCTTCCAAAAACCAATAAACTTATCACGCTTATCAACAAACCAACTTTTCTGCTGCTCTTCCATAAAATTCTCCTTTCTATTTACCACTGAGTGTCTCTCCTCTATAAGAGGGGCTGTAAGAATTACGCGATAGCGCCACAAGGACTACGTCAACCATCATCCTCATCACCCAAACCCAAGTCAGGCATAGGCTGCATCTGGTTTTCTGTGAATGTGTGTTCGAGATCATTGTTGGTGTGTTCAACTCTGAGTTTGTATTTCAGTTTTCCTTGATCCACCACAACGTCTGTAACACTAGCCTTTATAAGTACTACCTCGCCTATTTCATACATTTCTACTGTCTTCATTTTTATAATCCTTCCTCCTCTATGTATTTTTGTAATGATACGTCATAAGGAACGTGCTCTGTTGTAACTAGAAATTCTTGAGCATCTTCAAATTTCCAACCATATTTCTTTTCTAATCTTTCGGCTGCCCATATAAGATAATCGCTCATTCTTATTCTCCTTCAGGTTTAAGATTTGAAAATTTTTTATTTTTAATAACCTCTTTTAAGCCCCACCAACAATTAGGACATAAGTCTACCCTATCTTCCGTGCCAAACCAACTTTTAAATTTGCCAGTTCCATGAAGTGACACATAACATTTTTTCATCTCTTCACCGCAATAGTCACATACTATATCATTCCGTCTCATATTCGTACCTCCCAAAGATTACCGTCATCGCGCTTCTCGAAATACTTCTTAAGTTCTGCGTCCGTCGGCTCCCTATCAACCCAGTTAGCAGACCGTAATGGATCACGTGTATAACAGTCAACAACCGGATCTGGGAGAAGGTAGTTTATAACTGACTTAACCTGTTTAAATCTTACAGGTGTATGACTATCTTCATTATACGGATGACCTAAACAGTCGTTACACGGATCGTTACTTGCTGACGTGTTGTAAAACTCACATTTCTTGCAATATATGTCAAATCTAGCTTCTTTTTTATTCTCCTGCATGATTAGCCTCCTGTTTCTTCAACCAATTTATCCATTCTTTATACAAATACTCAACCTCAAATTCATCTTCTATGAAATATAATTGCATGAACTGAATAAGAAGATGATCACGTACGTAAGCATCCGATTCCTCCATTATTCAGCCCCCTTCCATTTCTCAAGGAACTCAACAAATTGAACCGCTCTATACCCTGTTCTGCCAATTCCCTGTTCCTTAATGAATTTGACGCTTCCTTGTTTTGTTAGAATCGTATAAGTCTGACCCTCGACCGGACATCTTAAAACAATGCCTTTACCCTTCCTAGAAGTACCAAATATAATTTCATCCCCAACTTCT
>Ga0247611_10006920_pt1 | contig 14419 bp, 10 predicted proteins | sample 177DNAGHGhighgp2_FD_192422 | JGI IMG/M metagenome (GOLD analysis project Ga0247611, IMG submission 192422) | Sheep rumen microbial communities from Palmerston North, Manawatu-Wanganui, New Zealand - 1770 DNA GHGhigh gp2 | ecosystem: Host-associated > Mammals > Digestive system > Stomach > Rumen...
ATTGGGGATTGGGCCCAATCCCCAATCCCCAATCCCCAATCCCCAATCCCCAATCCCCATTTAAGGAATTTGATTTTGAAAATTAAATATTAAATTATTAAATAATAAATAAAGTATTAAAAATAAAATTCAAAATAACAAAATGTATTAATATTATTTTTATTACTTTTCATTTCTAAATGATGAAAGACAAATTAAAATAAAATTAGTTTTTTTAAATATCTTAATAACTTATATAATAATTTATGCTACATTATTTACTTGGAAAGTAAAGGTATCTTTTAATGATCGCATAATTCAATCATCAATTTTTGATATTCTCCAGAAATATCACTTTTAATAGCAGCAACCATATCTTTTCCGTAAAGTTGTTTATAATATTGTTTGATTTGTGGCATATCAATTTCATCTCTTGAAATTAAAATTCTCATGAGAAGATGGTCATTAGTACCGAAACCTTTAATAGCATCATTAACTCTGGTGGCGAAGTATTCGGAAGGAGATAAAGTGGCATAGACAATGGTTCTATAAGCTTTTTTGGAATCTCCATGCATTTCTTTATCAATGGCATCTAAAATAGTATGTCCAGTTAATTTATGATAATTTTGAGCAACGCAAGCAAGTTCATAAGGAGATAAAGTACCGAAGTATTTATTAAAAACGGATTCTTCAGTACCTAATTTGGCTTCTCCTGCATCGAATATTTCTTTAGCAATTGCAGCACATTGAGCTTGATTTGGTGCAGTATTTATTGATCTTTTTCCTTGTAAAAGAGTTATTAAAATTTTTTGAAGAGTACCAGAAGTTTCTTTTTTGACATCTGCTTCTAAATCTCTTGAATATTTTTTTTGATAGCAAGCTTTGACAGCAGCCATTTGTTGAGGAGTACGAGAGGTAATAATTTCAATTAAAGTATCTTCATTAGTTCCTGCTCCTTTCATGGCTCCTCTTAAGGAATCAGCATCATATTCAATTGGATCAGTAAATAAAGCAACGAAGGCATCTTCTAATTTACCGTGTGTTTCTTTTTTTAAATCTTCGACTAAATCTCTTCCATATGTAGCTTTGTATTGGGCTTTTATTTGTTGTCTTTGTCTATTAGTTCTATTTGCAACAACTTTGATTAAAGTAGCTTCATCAGTTCCAAATCCTTCCATGGCTTTTCTTAAGGTTTCAACATCGCTTGACATCTTCTTCTTTGTTAATATAAAAATCTTTATTGAAAGTGAGAATAAATATTTTTTTTCTAGAATTAATTATTTTTTTATATTACATTAAAAATAATAATAAAATATTTGAAATTTAATAAAATGATTATTTTTTATTTTCATTATATTTAAAATATTAATAAACTTAATTATTTTTTAATTATATATAAAATGGGGATTGGGGATTGGGCCCAATCCCCAACCCAAATTAAATTGAGAAATATAATATAAAATAATAAATTAATTAATATATAGTGTCATATGTAATATAATTAATTGAAAAACAAAAATTATTATTTATTTTTTAATTGATAAAACAATAGAAATGAATTATTTGTTGATAAATATTTAACTATTTTTGCTACTTTATTATCGTCAAAGCAATACCAGTTATTATCAAAAATATTTTTTGTATATGCAACATTATGTCCAGAGTTTTCACTTCCAAAATGTTTTATAAAACCAATTAATTCATATTCCATATTGAATTTTTCTAATTTTTCTATGTTACTTGTTTTAAGAATAATTGGAATTTGAATATCATGATTATAAATACTTCTTTCTCCAACTCTTTTTAAATTGATTATTAAAATTGGAGGTAATTTAACTAAACTTATTACATGAGATAAACATTTTCTATGACATTTGGAACATTTAAAATTATCACTACCTTTTTTATCCTTTGTATATAAAAAAGAATTTATACATTGTTCTAAACTAGTGAGTTTAGTATTACCATCATATAAAGATAAATGCAAAATATTAAAACTTTGAAAAGATATTTCTAATTTATTACATCCACTGCAAATAATTTCACTCATTTGATATCCAAAAAATAAGTCATGCAAAGCAGAATAATATTTTGGCTCATATGTGTTTAAAAATTTAACTAGTTCTTGCTTTTCTTGTGTTTTGAGTTTTAAAAAGGAAAATTCATTTAAATTTGTCACCTTCCTTTTTGGCTTTCGTAGATTATTTTGAAGATATTGAAATAAATATAGTAGAAAGAAAGTCGAGTCATTATCTTTTTTTCCTTCAAAAACTTTATATTTCCGGCTAAAATAGGTTTTAAATTCAACTAGAGAAACTGATTGTTGTTTTGAATAATAAAGAGATTTTAGAAGATTTTTAAATGATAATAGAATATCATCATCCTTCTTATTCGCTTTTAATATAAGTAAAGAAAAAGCTTTTATGTTTTTTAATACTTGAATTACTGAGCTCATATAGCAATTGAGTTCTTCATTATCTATACCTACTTTTCCATTATTTAAATTATTATCAAATTCTATTTCTTCTTCTTCTTCTTCATCTTCCTCTTCCTCTTCCTCTCCTTTTTCATCTTCTTCTTTTGATTCGATGCTCATATTTTTATTTCTATATTTATCTTCAATTTCATTTCCTATATCAAATACGACATCTTTTATAGCACTTAATTTATTTTTAAAGAATAAAATTTTTTCTTCTTTATTTTTGATTGAAATACTATAATGAATATTCTTCTTTTTTTCATTTTCCAAAGATTTTTCCAAATTTAATTTTTCAATCTCCAGTCCTTCAATTTTTGCTTTTAACCTTCCAATTTCTTCAACATAAAGATTATGCTCCTTTTTAATTTTATTTAATTCATCAACTTCTTTTTGCAAGCAATTTTTTAGGTTTTTAATTTCACATTCATTTTGCATAGATTGATAATCTTGTTGCCTTTTTTGATTTTGTAATTCTTGTATTATTTTTTCTTTAGCATTAATTTGGCACTTTAAATTGTTATAAGTTTTGTTCGTTTCTTCTAAATCAGTTTTTAGTTTTGAATTTTCTTCTTCTTTTACTTTAATTTGATTTGTTTTTCTTTTTAATGATTCTTCATATTCTATTTTTTGTTTTTTAATTTTAATCTTATAATCAGAATCTTTGCTTTTTATTTCGGCCTTTAAATTTTCGTTTTCTTTTTTAAGAATTTCATAAATATTTTTATTAATCAATTCTTCTCCAGAAGTCTTTTCATTTAGTATTTTTGAGGTATTTTCTAAACTTTCATTGTCATTTTCTCCAGTATCATTATCATCTGTTTCCTTTAATTCTAAATTTTTTTCATCCTCTTGATCTCTAAGTTCTTTATCTTTTAAATTATGAGATTCACTTTTTATTGAATAATTAAATCTTTTTTTTCCATTTTCATTTAGCTTTTTGAATGAATTTCTTTTATTCTTATTTTTTCTTTTTTCATTTTTTTTCCCCATATAACTCATTGAAATGAAAATAATCTTTTTCTATATATATTCTTCTCTAAATTAGATAACAAAAAATAGTTTATTCAAGTTTTAAATATTTTTATATTTTTTTTGGATAAATATAATGAAGATTTTAATTGTTGATACATCAAATGAAAGAGAAATTTTTGATGTTAATAAAAATGATAAGGTTCAAAAACTCAAAGAAATGATAGCTAGTAGAAAAGGAATAAACGGAGATATAACTTTACATTATAATGGAGATATTCTTGAAGAAGAAAATACTATTGAAGATTATGATATAATAGAAAAAGATACAGTTATTTATTTAGGAAAATTTGAAGCAGGAATATATTTTTAATATTAAATATTTCAATTTTATTCAAAAACTTATTTTAATAACTACATTCAATATAAAAAATATTTCAGATTATTTTTAATAAAACAAAAATTTTCCATCAACCAATTTGAAATATATAGAAAATAATAAATGGAATAATTCCTTTCATATTTGTTTCTCAATAAAAAACAAAGGAATATATTTTTTTTGAAAATATATTAATTTTCCATTTTTTATTAAGTCAAAATATTATATGTTATTGTTTTATTAATAAATATAAATAAAAATAAAAATATTATTTAATAATATATCTAAATTTTGGCATTTTTACATGAGTATCCTCGTCATTAAGAACATCTGCTAAGATTTTGAAATATATTATTTTTCTGAGATGATTCTCATCTTCGCTATTTTTTTCAATTGCATTATAATAAGCTTCCTTAAATTGCAAATTCAAAGTGGATTCATCTTTTATTATACTTGTACTATTCATTGTATATAGTCCATTTATTTCAATTTGATATTTTTCATTAATAAAGTCCAAAAGTTCATCAACCGTTTTATTACCTTCTATTTCTATATAATCCCAACAAGTGAAACCAGGAGGTATTGCTTTTGTTAAAACATTGGTTTCTGGATTAAATTGATCTTTATTTTGATATGGATTTTTAGGCTTATAAATTAGGAAAAATGGAGTAGATAAATCAATATTTATTTGCCTTAATTTGTTAATATCTTTTGTTTGTAGTAGAGTATATATTTGAGTAGAAATAAATCCAACTATGCTAGATGTAGTTGTAGGAATTGAAGGAACTATATTTCCAGAAATAAATTTAACTTTATCTCTAGAGCAAAATTCTATATTGAAATTAGAAGCTCTTAAATTTGATGAGATATAAATAAAATCTATCTGATGATTTTCATCATGATCTTTTTCAAATATTTGTTCATGAATCTCTTCCACATCTTTTTGGTTCAATTCTTCTGAATGTAATTTTATTAATTCTGATTTTAAATTTTCTATTTTTTCCAAAAGTTCTTTCAAATTACTTTGCTTTTTATTTTCCAAAAATAATTCATCATTATCATTTATTTTATTTTCTTTTAAAAACTCTTTTTTATAATTTAAATCATTGTTATAAGGAATATTTAATGATTCTGATATTAAATATGCAAAATATTCTATATAATAAAAGTTTGTTTCATCATCAGGATTATATTCTAGGATATGGGGTAATCTATTACTTCCTTTCCAGAACTTGCTTCCGTTTTCTAATATTTTATCTGGAGGATTTAATTGTAGAATATCATTGATGATTTTTTTATAATTTAAATAAAATATTTTTTTACCTAAATTTAAACATTTGTCATAACTTTTTGATTTAAAAATTTTAAAATATATTTTCAAATATAATAATTTTTCATATAAATCAGTCCCTTGATTAGCTTTAAAAAATTCATTTGGATTTTCAATGAAATTCTTTAACAATCTGATGTTTTTTCCAAAATATTCAAAAAATTTATCTCTGCTCCATTCAATGCAATGCTCAATCAAAGAAGGCAAATTTCTTATAGTGCACATTCCTATTTTTTGCTTTCTTTCTGTTCCCACATATTCTTCAGATACAAATGGAACAATCAATTGACTACTTGCATTCTCACCTAGAGTTCCACATTCAATTAAATTTATTCTATGAAAAGTACATTGATTGCTGATATAATTTCTAGCCTTAACATTATCTACAGCAATTAAAACAAATTGTTGGCTTTTATAAAAATTTTCGTTGAAAATATTTTCTGTTTCTTCCCTTACTTCAATTTGGAAACTTTTACAATTGAATTCTGGGTTTATTTTTTTAACTTGCTCACTTGCTATTAATGACTTACTTTTTCCTATATGATCTTTTCTGAATAAAAATTGACGGTTTAAATTTGAATTTTCAATACAATCATTATCTGTCACAGTAACCTTACAATTATTTTTTGTGGCTACTCCCATTAAAGAAAGAATTTTCAAATATTCACATCCTACTGCACCTGCACCTATTAAAAACATATTAGTTTCATGTAATTTTTCTACGAATTCTTGTCCATAAATTGCAATTAAATCATCATATCTACAATTTAATAATGTTCTATTAGGATTTTGTAAATTTATAACTGTTTCATCATATATATCAATCCAAAACCATTGATTTAAAGGACTATATAAACCTGTGAATTTTATTGCTTCTTGTGCAACAAAACCTCCTAAAAATGAGCAAAGAGATGGATGTTGTGCTCTAGAAAATTTGCAAATATCTTTAATAATATTCTCATTTTTATTTATTTCCGGTAAATTCTTAAAGAATTCATTTCTACTATCTATATTTTTACAAAATTCAATTACATTTTCATATAATTCTGTTGATTCCTTTTCATTATTAAGTTCAGGCAATTTTCCATTTTTATCATAGTAATTTTGAAAAATAATAAATAAAGCATGTAATAATTGCTTTCTACCAGCTTTATTTTTTGAATAATCAAATGTCATCATTTTATCATTAGGATTCATTAAATTTTCTTCTAAAGTTTGATATTTCATTTCAATTGGGTAAGAAAATTCTTCTACAATTCCCCCACCTATATATTCATTAAAATTTGAAGTGTCTCCTATAAAAAATTCTCCATAGTTTTCAGGATCAACTTTATAGTGTATAGGCCCCTTTAAATTTAATTCAGTCATTCCTTCTACTTCCTTAAATATCAAATATCCATTATCACTTAATCTATTCTGTGTTGACTTATAATCAATTTTTATCTTTCCATTTTTCCCTTTTGTAATATTCGAAATATAAAATTTACGCTTTTCTTTTCCAGTTTTATCCAGAATAATATGCTTTTCTCCAAAATCACTGAAAACAACACCCATTAAACCTAAAGAAAATGTATAGATAAATCCTTTATTATTTTCATGACATTCTTTATTAATTTTCTTAATTATATCAGAATTCATTATTTCACTAATTATTACCACATCAAAATTATTAATTTCAGACAAATAATTATTTTCAATCTCAACTTTTGTAGTTGGATTTAATTCTCTTAATTTTTGCAGACATGCTTCATCTCTCCTTTCTTTTTTTAAGACATTTTCTTTTGTTAAAAAAAAATTAGAGCCTAAATCACTTATTTTGCAGATCTCTTCATCAAAAATTGACACTTGATATGGATTTGACAAAATTATATTTTTTGCAATTTCAACTCCATAACCCCTAAGTCCTATAATTAAAATTTTCAATTTTGATAAAATTTTAGTTATTTCAATTCCATATGTTCTGATTTGTCTAGAAAGTTTATCGTGATCAATTGAATCAATTTTATGAGAATTTAATTCAAACATAGTTATTCTGATTTAAAAAATGTATATATAAATGAAAATGTAATTCAAATTAACTATTTTTAAATACATTTATCTATTTATTGTAAAAATAGTTATACATTTTATTAATCATTATCAAAAAAAAAATTTAATTTTAATGGGGAATGATACTAATAATAAATATAATAATTATCAAAATAATGAGAGTAGCCAAGAATTAGGGAAAACTTCTATTATTGATTATTCTTTAATGAAAAGTCATAATCAAAATATTATCTCAAAAGAAAATTTTAATGAATTGGTTCTGAAAGGAATAAAAGATATTAGTACAAATTTAATTTCCTTAAATAAAAATGAAAAATCTGATGGATATAAAAATAATGGATTTGCTGTTTATGATTCTGTAGTTGAAGAAATGAAAATTGATTTCATAAAAAAAAAAAATAAGAAATTTAAGTATGAAATAAAGAACGAAATAAAAAATACATTAATTAAGCCAATTTTAGATTCTCTTAAGATAAAAGATGAAGAAATATCTGAAATGAAATCCCAAATAACAGATTTAACAAAAAATTTTTTGGAAACTAATAGTCAATTAAAAAAAGAATATGATTCAAAGATAGAAAATCTTGAAAATAAAAATAAAGAACTATTTGAAAAATATAATTTAGATATGGGAAAAATAATAAATAAATATGATAAAAATTTCCTTAATTTAAATAAGCAAATAGAAGCATTGAATTTAAATCAAAAAAATTTTGAAAATAAAAATGAAAAAGAAATAGAAAATTTACAAAATAAAATATTCAATGAAATAAATTCTTTAAAAAATCAAATTATATCTAATATCAATAAAAGAGAATCAGAATATAATTCTAAATTTGAAAATATAATAAAATTTACTAATGCTAATTTATCAAAAATTGAAAATTTAAGAAAACAATATGAAATAGAAATAAAAACATTAAAAAAAGATTTAAATGAAAAAATAATTTCAAATCAGGAAAAAGTTGATAATGCTATTAAAGAAATTGAAATAATTAATAAAAATTCCAAAAAAGATATGCTTTCAATTGTAAATGAATCTTTCAAAAAATTCAATATTACTTTCCAAAAAAATTTTGATATTAATAAATATAAAGCACAAAGGGAATTAAAAATAAAATTGTTTACTCAAAAAAATTATGCAAGAGTTGGATTGACTAACTTAGGAAATAATTGCTATTTAAATTCTGTTTTACAAATATTGAAAAATATTCCTAAATTTACTTATAATTTCTATCTAATGGATGAAAATTCTGATAGATTTTTATTATCACTTAAAAAATTATTTCTTAATACTTGCTTTTCAAAAAATAGCTCTTTTTCTCCTGAAGAATTCAAAAATAATTTAGGAAAAGAAAATAGAATATTTGATGGTGATAATCAGTATGATTCAACAATATTTTATATTTCTTTATTAAATATCATTCATAAAAAATTATATAAAACTAATTGCAATTATAAAAATTTAAATATGAATCAATATAAAAATAAAAGTCTAGAAGAAAAATTTAAAATTTGGAAAGAAAATTATTTGTCTAAAAACCAGACATTTATCACTGAATTTTTTTATACTTTTTATATGAGTGAAATTGAGTGTAATTCCTGTCATAATAAAACACAATCTTTTCAATGTACAAACTTTTTAGATTTTCCGATTATTACTCAAAATAGTGAAGTTAAAAGCTTGGAGGAATGTTTCTTTAATTATCAAATGGTAAAATCTTTGACAAATGAATGTTCTGAATGCAATAATGATAAGTTAAGCCAGCATTTCACTATACTAGAATTACCACCTATATTAATTATAAATTTAAAAAGAGTAGGAGAAGGAGATGCCCATTTTAATGATATTGAAATTCCATTTCAATTAGATATGGAAAAATTAATAAAAAATTCAAAAATTAATTCTATTTATGAATTAAGGGGATTCATTAAACATTTGGGTGATGAAATAAGTGGGCATAATTATTCATTTTGTAAAAATATGTTTGATGATAAATGGTATGAATATAACGATAGTAATTGCATTCCAATTAATGGGAAACCAACTATGGATAGAATATTTTTATTATGCTATGCTAAAGTTGGATGTGATATACAAGATGTTTATTATCTAAAGAGAATTATGGATTCACTTGATGAGCAAAGCCTTTCTAATAAGTTAAAAAAATATTAATTTTATAAATTTTTTTAAAATATTTTTAATTTTAATTATTATTTATAAGTTTTAACGCATTTTTTTCAGTGAATTCTTTTGCTATTTTATTAAATTCTTCTTTATTATTTTTATATAATAATAAAGCTTCATTATTTAACCCATGTTCATCATTCGGCTTTTTAAGTAGATCAAATATTGAATAAATGACACTTATGAGGTTTTTATGATTTTCCCATTCAGTTGATTTAGAAGTTACACAAATCGTCCCATCTATAATTGATATATTTGGATGAAATATTTTAGTTACAAATTTTATATTTGGAGGTTCATCTGGATAGTTATCCGGAAATTCTAATAATAATTTAAATAATCCTTTTTCATAGCAACTTTTTTTTGGTCCTTTTAATAAAACGTTCCATTTAAAAATATTTGATTTTTTTTGAGGTCCCGCACTACATCCAATATATGTTAATAATTGACTTCTTTTAATTTTATCTAATTCATTTCTTATATATTCTTCAACCATTAAAATTTAAATTAAATAGGTATTCTTTATAAAAAGTTGAAAATAGTTAAGATTTATTCCTATAAAATAATGGCATTTATAATTCAAAAATAAATTAAAAAAAATGAAAAATAAGGCAGAAGAAAAATTAAGGGAAGAGTGGGACTTATTAAAAAAATCAGGTTTATTAAGTCAAATTGGATGCTCTGCTGGACCAATAAAAACTAAAGGTATATATAATCTATTTAAATGGAAAGCATTAATGAAAGCACCAGATAAAAGTCCATATGGTGGATACCTCTTCAAATTTGAAATTGAATTTCCAGAAGATTATCCAGATTCACCCCCAGAAGTTTTTTGTAAAACTGATATGTACCATATGAATATTGACACTGATGGTAGAGTTTGTGTCTCTTCAGTGAGTGATCAATGGGATGACGCAAAAAATATTAATGAAGTTCTTTTATCTATTTTTGTAATTTTTAGTGTTCCTAATCCTGATAGTCCATATAGGGAGGAAATTGCTGATTTATTTAATACAGATAGAGAGGAATATAATAAAAGAGTAAAAGAACATTGTGCTAAATATGCAATTAAAATTTGAATAATTATGATAAATAATAAATAATAAATAATAAATAATAAATAATAAATAATTATTAATTAAAAATATTAAAAATGTTTGAGATAAAAGATTTATTATTTAAGAAATTTAAATCTTTCAATTTTTAATTTAGTTTTCACCAGTTTAAATTTCATATAAAGCAATAATTGCAAAAATAAATATTCTTAAAACAAATTAAGAAGGTATAAAAATTAAAAAATAAAAAAGAAAATTTAAAATATTTATACATTTTGTCTTTCTTATGATAATTATGAGATTATTTTATTTATATTTATTTTCCAGCACTGAATTTTCCTAAAAAATTGATGGTTTTACCATCTACTATATCTTTCTGAAGTAAAGAATCATTATTGTCAAGAATATTTCCATTGAATACTAATACAATCTCATCAGTAATACTATATTTTTTTTGGATTTCTTTTTTCAATCTTTCTACATTCCAAGATTCACATGCATAAATAAATTCTCGAGTATCTTTAGAGTCCTGAATTATTAATTTCATGATATAAATATAATAATTTATTTTATTTTAATTTGACCAAAAAATAAATAAGTATAAATGGACTAACTATTTTTGATTAACTAATTTAAAAAATATATGCATTATCAACTATAATATAAATTTCTAAATGATGGGCAGTAACCCTTGCCATAACAATCCTCGTCCTTTCTACACTAAAATTAATATATTTAATTCTCCATCATATAATAATAATTTTCAAATAAAATCAAATCAGTATCGAAATGATGGGACTAAAACTGTTCAAAAAACAGAAAGGAATTGGCTTCAAGTTATAAGAAAAAATGTTAATGATGCTCCAAAAATATTAATTGATAAGAATATTTATTATCAAGGAGAAAAAAATAATCAAAACAAATGTAAGGATGTTCAGCATAGAAAAATATTAAAAAATAAAATTAGCCTTAATCCTGATTTAAATAAGAATAAAACAAATAAATTAAGAAAACCTTCACAAGCTCCAAATATAATTAGAACCATGGACATAAAACAAAATAATATTCATATCATCAGAGAAGAAGGAAATAATGCACAGCTTCCTTCCTTATATCAACCCAAAAAAGAAGAGCACTTAATAAAAATATGCAATAGGAATTTTAGTGAATTTAATAAGGGTCTGAAAAACAATTTTTTACAAAAGATAGAAAAGATAGAAAAATATACTAGTGGTTCAATAGGCTTACTTAATATTGGAAATACTTGCTACTTTAATTCTGCGATTCAAAATTTAAAAAATGTTTTTCCTTTAACTTTATATTTATTAAAACATCAAAACTCCAATAAAAGTGAATTTGTTAATAGGTATTGCGAATTAATTGCAAATCTAGTAAATCAAGATACTTATCAATGGTTTGATCCAAAAGATTTTTTATTAATATTAAGCAGAATGGCACCTATATTTACTTTTGGAAAACAAAATGATAGTAACTTTTGCATTTTATACATTTTAACTCTTCTTGAAAAAGAAACAAGAATCCATATAGGTGAAAAGCCATTTGAAAAAATAAAAATTAGTAGTAATAATTTTTCTGAAAAAGAAAAAGATGCATTTTTTTCTTTTATGGATAAATTCTATGCTAAAAGAAATTCTTGTATAATTGATATTTTTTATGGATTTCAAGAAGATATATATCAATGTAATTATTGTTCTTACGCAACTTATAATTATCAAGGATTTAGCGTATTGAACATTCCTATTATGAAAAGAAATAATAATCCAATTTTTTCTTTAAAAGAAGGAATAAAATATTTTCAAGAGAAGCAAAATCATACAAATGAAAATGGATTTATTTGCCAGAAATGTAAAAATTATAATATATCAACTCAAGCACGTATAATTTATTATCCAAAAACTTTTATTATTAACTTTAAGAGAAAAGGAGAGAACAATTTTTATAATCATAATGTCAAAATTCCTTTGGAATTTTCAATGAACAATTTGGTTGATGGAAAAGTTTATGAATATACACTAATAGGTTTTATAAAACATTATGGAGGGGGAAATTCAGGGCATAATATTGCAATATGTAAAAATTTTTTTGATTCAATTTGGTATGAGTATGATGATGATAGAGTTACAAATATATATAATACATCAAATATAAAAGGAGATGAAATAGACACTTCTGGAGGATTTTTATTTATTTATATCAAAAAAAATTTATTCCTTAATAATACTGATAAAGATTTAATTAAATATTTATCTAATGAACTAAGGAAATAACCATATGTAATAGTGCTAAGACAACAACAAATAATTTAGTTTTTTTAATTATTTATTATTATTTTATTAATAAATAAATTAATAAGACAATTGAGGATTTGGCCCAATCCCCAATCCCCAATCCCCAATCCCCAATTAATATTTCAATTTCTCTTTTATTTTTTACAATTTAAATATAAATTATTAAATATTTCAAAATATTAGGAAAAATAAATAATTGCCATCATTTTTAGTTCGCTTATTTTCTATTATGATTACATTAAATTAAGCGCTAATTTCATTTAAAGCATCCATCTTATATATTTCATTATTAGCAATTTTAAGAGAAATACATAAATAAATTCCTATGCTATGTATTCCAACCATTGATATTAGAAAAGGAACTGCAGATTTAAAGATAAAAATTAATATTAGAGGAATATCTCCTGGAAAAATAAAATATAAGATAATTCCTAAAGAAGAAATAATAATTATTGGAATTCTTAATAAAATTTTTTTGTTAAATTTTCTTTTATTCCATTCAATAATAGAAGTATTAATTAAATAATTTTTTATTTTTAATATTTTAAATAATAAATCAATTCCTATTTGTGCTCCAATTATAGAAGTTATTGATAAAGACTGAAATAATCCATCATTTTTATATTTAGCATAATCATTTTTAATTTTGCATCTTTTTCCATTAAAAATATTTTCCTCTGAGTTAGAATTATCTTTTGATGGTATAAATAAATAAACAAGAATTGAAATGACTAATAATAATGTATGAAAACAATAATACATATATTTTACTTTAGTTTTTCTTATGTGTGGAAGAAACTCAACTGAAGAATATTTATGATATCCAATAATAAATATTAATATATAATATAATCCTAGGCCAAGTGAAAATCCATATAATATCTGATTTAAGGAGTGTGCAGCTAAAATAAATCGACTTAATGCAATTAATACCGAAAATAAAATGAAAAATATAAATATTATTTTCTTGAAGGCTCCATTAATTTTGAAATATTTTACCAATACATGTGATAAAGATAAATATAAACAAATACTTGTTAATGAATGTCCTGATGGATTCCCATATCCATAATTACAAGAAAATGTCAAATAATCACTATGCCAATTTGGTCTATCAGATTGATATATCATTTTTAATGTATTTGTCAAATAACTAGAATATACAATAGCTTGTAAAATTAAAAAAGAATAATTAAGTGGCATGAATATAAAGATTATTCCAAATACAAATAAGGTTGATATTTCCGCACCAAAAAGTGATATTATTTTACATATGTTTAAAAGTATTTTTATTTTTCTCTCTTTTTGGATATATTCTTGAAATGAAATAAATTGCTCAAATAAGAACTTTCTATATAATAATTCTAATAATATTATGATTAAAAAATAAATTATTACTATTATTATTTTCATGTTATAAGTAAATCTTTTATTATTAATTTTATTAAAATTTTCTTTTATAGTTGATTCAGTTAATTCTGTTTTATTTATATCAGAATTATTTTTTGTATTTTCTTGTTGAAATATTTTCATATCCTTTTTATTGCCTATACCTATTTGATTGTCACTTGAATCATTTTTCATTTTTAAATTTTTTTAATAATATATTTATTTATACATTTAAAAATTAAATATCATTTCTTATAAATAATGGGGATTGGGGATTGGGGATTGGGCCCAAT
>Ga0247611_10006921_pt1 | contig 14418 bp, 13 predicted proteins | sample 177DNAGHGhighgp2_FD_192422 | JGI IMG/M metagenome (GOLD analysis project Ga0247611, IMG submission 192422) | Sheep rumen microbial communities from Palmerston North, Manawatu-Wanganui, New Zealand - 1770 DNA GHGhigh gp2 | ecosystem: Host-associated > Mammals > Digestive system > Stomach > Rumen...
ATCATCAAGCGGTGCATTGTTGGCAATATTACGGATTGCCCTAACCAATCTAAACTCTTTGTTCATAGTAGTATTAATACTTCTTTTAAAATCTTTATTATCTTCTTTATCTTCATCAGCGGCTTCACCATTTTCATCATTGGGTTCATCCGTTGAATCAGTATCATTTTTGTTTTCCGTATCTTCGGTATCTTCTACCTTTTCATCTTTATCATCTGAAGTTGGGGTTTCATCCTTTTCTTTATCTTCATCCATTTGGCTTCTGATTTCATTAAGTCTGTTTTCCTCATCTTCGGTAAGGTCACGCATTTCTGATTTTGCCTTTTCAATTATATCAATGGCTTCATCATGCAATACAGTCCTTTTTTCCTTTTTCTGTTTTACAGGTTGCTTCATACACCTTAATCATTGTTTATTCTATTATAAATATATTGATGTTTGAAAAGTTTTCAATTATTCGGGATTTCCAAACAAAATAATTCATCAAATTCACGTTTAAGTGCGTCAAGTTTTGTGTTTATGGTGTTCAGTTCATCAACTTTTCTTTTGGCTGCACTTGTGGTTTCGTATGCAGGTTGAAAAACGGGTGATACATCAAACAATCTGTTGATTTTGGTGATATGCCTTTTAAGGTTTCCATCAATACCCCTTGTCCAACTGTCACCACCTTCAGCAACCGTGAACGCAAATGATGATGCTGTAATTTCACCCCTTGAAAGATATGATAATAATTCATCACCCAATTGGGTTTTTGGGGCTTCAAAACGGTAATGCAGTCCATCACCTTCAATCCATAGATTCAATGTGCCTTCACCATACTTGGAACGAGCAAGTACACCCCTGCTTTCATCATGGTTGAGGTATGCAAACACATCACTTGACTTGATGGTTTCATCCGTGATTGCAGATGGGTCAATGGTTTCCGTGAAGCCCATATCAACGCTATCACTGTTGAATACCACTGCAACACCTTCAACAATACGTGAATCTTCTGATGCACGCTTGATTTTATTCTGAATATTTCTGATTTCCTTTTCCATAATGTTCTTTTATATAAATAGTTTGTTAATTTTTCAAAAACCGTGCTTTGATATCCTGAACTGCGTACCACCAACCATAACCGACACCATCAACTTGATTGTAGAAAATAGGTGCTCTATGACCTAATGTGTTACTGTGACCGTTGCCATAGTCGGCTGTGGTATCATTGGGCAATGTGATAATGTTTGCTTCTGCACCGCCATTCTGCAATTGTATGATAAATTCCTTCATTGCCAGATACGGACAGGCTGCATCATCCTTTGCACCAATAATAGTAATAGGTGCTCCATCACTTGTGATAGTCAAATCATACCTATTGTAAACTGTTCCTTCAAGACTGTCCCAACCTGTATAACTTGTCGGTATGTTAGGATAACCCGTTGTTGTTCTCCAGCTTTCACCCCACGCAACAGTATCTGAAATTTTGTCATCAATGTTATGTTGATGCAATTCTCCACCACTCATATAACATCCCACCAAATTCTGCCACTTGATTGAAGAGAATTTTGCGAACTTCTCAGCATTTAACTGCTTAAACGCAATTGCGTCTTCAACAGACATTGTGTTGCCACCTGTCAAATAGGCATTTATCTGTGATTGCGTTCCTTTGAAGTGCATTTCCGCGTTTGTTGCTCCACGGAAGCCTGATGCACCACTCAATGTTTCACCCATTCGCCACACACCACCATCAACAACAGGACTGAAAGCATATATGTGCCTTAAATTGAAACTCGGATGATGAATTGCATAATAAGCCGACAATTTACCGCTACCTGACCATGAAGTCATAAAGATATTTGTATCACTGATATTGAAGCGAGTTGTTACATATTCAACAGCCTTTTCATACGCTCTCAAAGTGACAGGCACAGGCACTGCACCACTCTGCCCGCAACTCGGGAAGTGCAAGAAATTGTAAGAACCCCAAGGGTAAACATTCATTACTGCAAATCCTTGATTGGTGAGGTACTGCAATGCACTTGTAATAACATTTGGTGAGCTGCCGACAGTATCAATTGCATAATTCCAATTGGGGTAACTGCCGTCACAAGCGCACCAAATCATCAATGGTACTTTTTTACCTTTGATTGTGTAACTGTTCGGCAATATCAAACGGGCGGTTGTACAGACATCTTCGCCAACATCAAAGACCAATGTTTCTGAGAGTAGATGACCACCAGATGTGCCTTTTTCAATCTGCACATTATAGACTTCCTCAACGTCACCATCAAAAATGAATAACTCTTTTTCTGATATGGCATCAGTTGTCTGTTTGACAATTTTGATATACTTGCACGAACTGTCAAATGTATCACCTGCCATCTTGGTTGACTGCAATAGGTTGAAATTTTCACCATATTCATAGATGTTGAAACCACTAAAATTGAAACCGTTTACCGTAGTTGCATTGTTTACCTTGATAAACATTGACGAACGCACATAGTCTCTGAAACTATCAATTGTGTAGTCCATTGCGCCAGTGGCTGTTTTAAGTCCTCCACGCTCCATCCTAATTTGAACAGTGCCGAGACCGCCACTGCCGCCCTGCAAAAAATTACTGTTCAATTTATCAATAAATTGCGAACCTATTTCGCTGCCTGTTATTCGTTGTATAGCCATAGTTAGTCTGTTAGATTAAATCTTTTATTATCAAGTGCATAATTCCTCTGAATTTCTTGTTCGTTAAGTTTCCTACTATAGATGCGAATAGCCTTTATTGTACCTGCCATAAAATGCTCAGTCCCATCACTTGCCCGCCGTTGATAGCCTATGGACAAATCACTACTCAAAATAGCAACATAGTCATTTATATCATAATTTATATTATTAATTCTGATATGTCTTGGGTCATTTATAAGATTACCATAAGTGTATACATCAGCATTGGTTGCAGAAATCACAATGTTATTATCACTGTATTTGAAAGCAGAGTTAGATTCACCGTTTGTTGCACATGCAACCATCTGCAAAAGAGCATTTTCTTCTGTTACCCTACCACGTGCGAGGCAAGCAACTGAATTACTTGTTTTATTTGATAAAATTGGCTGTTTTACGACATTGTCGGTTGGGAACTGTGTTAATTCTGCTATAACCTCAACGGTTGCAACTTTGTAAGATGTAGTAAGACTACCACTTGAAATACCTTTTGACGAAGAGCCGTTGAACCTCAACGAACCGTCAGAATCTTGCGTTACATCAGTCAAGTCAAACTCAATATTGTTAATTTGGTCAGTCCATTTAATAGGTACGTTGTTACCATCCAAAGTGACACCGTTACGACAGTCAAGATTGAACACAAGACCATCTGTCACATAAGAATCAGCTTCCGCAACAACAACAACCGCACCCGTAACATTATCAATTGTCACAACACCTGTGGTCTCGTTCCAAACACCTGTATTATTGGTTATGTCAAAGCCATCAAGCGTAACAGATACCCCGCTGAATACATAAGCATTATTAGGCAAATTCAGTTTGAAACTTAGCGATTTTCCGTCCAAAATTTGTGTCGGCATCTCATTGACACTAACACCATCAACATAGATGTCTGAAATTGTAATACCGCCTGTTACACCTCTGACTGAAATTTCATGTCTCAATGCTGTGCTACCCCAATTCAAGATGGGTTTGCCTTCAGGAAAAGCATACGGACCGAGTGCGTTGTATATTCTCATCAAGTTAATTCGCAACACCTTGCCCATTTCGGCACTCAAAATATCAGATTCACCACCATCATTGACGTTATTGACAATTAGTGACTGTATGCCGACTGCATCTTCATTGACAAGCACTGTATTTCCTCTTGGACCTTGTGCGTAATCATCTGTTTCAACACCACCGATGACCCACTTTCCGTTTACACTGATTGTTGGGGTCACGTTATCAATGGCGGTCTTGATACCACCACTTTTTACAAGATTGTCACTACCTGCTATTGGTCTATCATCAAAGGTCAGAGTTGTTTGCACATCTGCCACCATTTCATCCACCTCGCTTTTGGTATAGGTGTTGGCTAAAGTTGCTTCAGTTGCTGTTACTCTGTTGGATAATGCTGTATCATCATAATTGTTGAGGCTTGCCAATTTGTTTTTCTCTGTTGTGGTGAAGTTGTTGTCAGTATGGACATAGTTGGGGTCAATCACTATACCATCAGGTAATTCACCCTCAATGGCTGCTTCCGCTATTTTTTGGTCAACTTCTGCCTGTGAATAGGTTTCACTTTTACGGTAGGTGTTCAATGTAATGTCCATCAAATCATCAGTGATTGCAGGCAAATTTTGTTCATTTATTCTGTCAATGGCAGATTCCAATTCTTCATCCTTATCAGTTGAACGTTGAATTTCTGCATCAAGTCTGTCACTCAGTTCAGTTATTTCCTCGCTGCTTCCACCGCATGAAGTGACAATGTACCATTGTGTAGTACCCCCAAATGTACGGTTAAATGTGCCGTCACTGTAGTCTTCATCAAGTTCAAGGTTGTCCGCAAAGTAGCACAAAACACCTTCACCCAATGTTTTCAGTTCATCCCATTCCAATCTGATAATGTTATCTTCAGTATCACCGTCAGTTTTGACAATATACTTGCAGATGTCATTTGTGTAGAACCTGAAGGCATAGTTACTGCCCAAGCCTTTAACATCAGCAACATTGAAATTTATATCACCGCCTTGTGTTACTCTTTTCATTCTTCTATTTCAGTATTATCTTCTTTATTTCCTTCTAATGTGTTCTGTGCCGTATCACTATATGCAATGGTATGTCCGTCACCACCTTCAAATCCGTTGTAACCTATTTCCTTACGTACTTCATTACGTGACAAGATACCTGCATCCACCATAGTTTTATAATAATTAGCCTGTGATTGTTTGTCAATTCTTAACAGGTCGTTTGTTTCAAGGATGATGGATAAATTTGATTCAGATGGTTTAAGAAGTTTGCGGTTCATTTCTGATTCTATCATTGCAATGTAAGGCTGCAAGGTATGGACAAGAAAAGCGTTTTGCAGCATTTCCAATGAAGAATAAGTTGCACCTGATTCACCACCTAACAAAAGCGGATTGATGTTGAAGAAACGGGCAATATCCGCAATGTTGAATTGACGTGAAGATAACAGTTGGCTATCTTCAGGTGATAACGTCAACTGTTGGTAATCCATATTTGCGTTAATGATAGCCAAACCACCACCGCTACCGTTGTATGCCTGTTGCCAAGATGACCTGATTTCATCTTTTTGCTGTTTGGTAATTGGGGTATTGACCTTTAACAGACCGTTTACATTCATTCCGTTTTCAAAGAATGATTTAGCGGCATTCTCAGATGCATTGGTGATTCCTAATGTACGTGCTGCATAGGTCAACAGACTGATGCCATTGATACCGTCATAGCTATTCAAAATGAAATGCAACATATTGATAGGTTCAATGTGCTTGTTACCCAAAAGTGTACAGGTGTAATACAGCGTATCTTTTTGTTTGTTGTAGTTGATTACTACATCAGATGCTTCAAGATACCGTAAACCTTTTACCGTACCATCATCAGACCTGTAGATGTAACAGAACGCATTGCCCTTTAAGATAACCGACTGAACAATCAACTTTATAAGTGTGTAACGTGACAACAGGTTATCATTGTCCCTATCCCCGAATACAAGGTTAAGCGGATGGTTGGTAATTTCGTTATTTCCTTCTTCACCACTGATTAGCACCTTTACAGGTAACATGGCAATGGTGTTGGCAATCAAACTTGTTGCACCGAATACTGCACTGATGTTCATTGAAGTATATTTGTTGTAGATTGTGCCAAAAGTCAAGGCTTCCCCCCAAGGAGTAACATACTGCAATGGTTCAGCGGTGTTTCTTTTTTCCTTTTCTTTTTTTCTAAATAATCCCATTTCTTTTTCCTAATCCTTAATCAATTATAAATATCCTTATGAATCAAAATTGAAGCCCATGATTGAATTATCATAATGATTTGTCGTAAGATAGCCACCAAGAGCCATTATCATTGATAATACACCATCAATTTTGTTGTTATAGGTTTCTTTTGTGGGTCGTTCATTATCATTGAAATCACGTTTTATCACCACATTCTCAAAACAGAAATTATCTATGGGGTTGGGATAAATAACAACCTTGCCTGATAGTATCAACCTTGCCATTTCCTTCGTAGGTCGGTTAAGGCTTCCAATGCTCATACTATACGGTAGCAAATTCAATCCTTGTTCAGTGGCATTGATGGCAAATTGGGTTGCGTTCCATTGGTCATAGGACACTTGAATTATCTGTGTCGTTTGGTTTATCTTCAATATTTCCGTTAATATATAATCATAATCTGTGACGTTCCCGGGCGTAACGTATAAGTGCCCCTGCTGTTGCCATAATCTATATAACTCCCTGTTGGGGTTAACTGTCAGTTGTTCAGATGGGACAAAGTAATAATTTCGGAAATAATACTTATCATCTTTTGGTATCATCACGGTCACAGCCGTAAGGTCAGATGTTGAACCAAGGTCAACACCCATATAAATAAACGGTTCATCAAAATCTGACAACTGCCATTCTTGCTGTGCTTTGTAAATGTAATCTGCACCAATCCATTCTTCAGATGATGATAACCATATATTTTGCAGTTTGGTAAGATATGAAGTCAACAAAGTTGGGTTGTTTTTGGCTTGTTGCGCTTGCTGTCTCAAATATTCTGTTTTTACGGTAACACCCAAATTGGGTGAAGATTTACACCAATTGGTTTCATCTTCATAATCATCATCATGGTCAAGGGTGAAAATCACTGCAAACTGTGAATCATCCTGTTTTTTGTCATGCAGAATTTCAACCATGCTTGAACGCATACTGTAACAGAATGATGAACGGTTAAAACCTGCTGTTGTGATACAGACCCCAAGCGGGTTTTCACGCATACCCTGCGAAGATTGTAATACATTGAACACCGAGCCATCTTTGAATTCATGAAGTTCATCACACACAAACATACTTGCATTATAGCCGTCAAGCCTTGATGCATCAGCTGCCACAATATGCAATGATGATGTTGTAGCATCAAACTTGATGGTGTCCCTGTAACGTTTGAAGTATTTACCATCCTTGTCCAATGGTTTGAGAAAATTTGAAGCCATATCAAAACAGATTTTTGCTTGCTTTGCTGATGTTGCAGACAATATAACCTGTGCATTCGCTTCACCGTCATAAATCAGATGATATAAACACAATGCTGCAACCAATGCGGTTTTCCCGTTCTTTCGTGCCACTTCAATATATGCGTTCCTGACCATTCGTGAACCGTCAAGATAATAAAAACCATAGATTGAATATATGATGAATTTCTGCCAAGGCTGCAAGATGAATGGTTTACCATTATGGCTACCCGTAAAATGCTTTAGCTGACTGATGAATTTGACAACCCTATCTGCTTTTTTAGGCTTGAATATTAAATCATCACGTTTGAAGTAATTAAGATAGCGTTGGCAAGCAAGTTTCACATACTCACAAGCCAACACCTTTCCCGAAATCACATCATTTGCGTACTCTTTATATGTTGAAAATTCATCAATCATCATTGTTTAGATTTTCCATCCACTGCGGTTTTTCATCTTTATCATCAATGGACTGTTTGATTTTCCCTATACTATTTGGACTCAATCCAAATTCACGGGATAATTTCACAAGTTGATTGGTTGAGTCGGTTATCTGTTTTAACATTGGATGCTTTTCAAGTCCACCGAAACGGTTCCTAACCATTACACCATCTTGTTTTACCTGTTCTTCAGCCTTTATCAGACATTCAATATTGATAGCGAGTGACCGAAGCAGTACCAACCATTGATTCTCTATTTTTCCGTATTTTGCTTTGATGTATTTTTCCACCACCATCATGTACTGTTGCGTGGTCTCGCTATATTCTTGATATTTGTTTGTTCTTGCCATATCCTTACCTGTTTTTTCCTTTATGATTTCCCTGTAGGCATCCCATAACACTGTCTTATTTTTCCAAGGGTTCGCCATTGCTCTTTGTCCATTGATTTTTGTTCACGGGTCGTTCTATCCATTTGAGATTCGCCGTACAATTATTCTCTCTGTTGCCGTCAACATGTGTTACGAATTTATAGCCATTGGGGTTCTCTAAAAATGCCGCTGCCACCAAGCGGTGAACGTAATGCAATTTGTAGTGTCTTTTGGCATCAACAAGCATCACCTGAAGATACCCGTAATTCTTATTAGGTACGGGTTTCAATATATGCGATTTTTTTCGTTTCAGCGACTTGACCTGCCCTGTGTCGCTGATTTCATATAGTCCTTCATAATTGGGCACGGGCTTCCATGTTTCTTTCTTCATACTTCTTTTGTTTCTTTTATTATAAATAGTGACTACTTTGTATTTTTTCAAGCAATAGATGCAAATTCGTTTTAAGCCGTTCTAAGCCCTTTTATTTGTGAAAATGATAACTATACCACCAAGGGTACAAAAAGCCCTCAGAAGCCATTTCTGAACGTCTGAGGGCGATTCTGTCGTTTTGGGTTACTTGCCAAAATATTTTTCCATATACAAATCAATCTTAATTTCATATACTTGGTATTTGGTGCGAATAGTAGCAAAACCATCTTTGTTCTTTAGGCAACGTCCTGTTTTGCGATTTTTGACTCTTCCCTTGTCACTAATAAGGTAATCTTCACATCCTGCCCGTTCAATTGATTTCCAAATTTCGTTAGTCTTAGCCATAATAATTTTGATTTTATAAGTTATTATTTTTTTTACCTTCTATTAATAAATAGTGGCAACCTCGGCAAACGTACTACCGTTTTACCCCTATTTGTCAAAAATACTCCCTTTAGGACACTTTTAGAGACATTTGGAACACTTTTTGTTGTCATACGGCATATCTGTACCCGTATTCGGTGGTGGTACGACTTGCCTGTGACATTACGACATAATCATCAAATGCCATATCTTCATCATCAGGTTCCACAGTGTCACCGAAGTTTGCCACAGGTTCGTTTAACACCTCTGTATTCGCTTCAATTTCATCAGATGGGTAGTTGGTCGGCTCGGCATCTGAAACGCTGTCAGAAGCGTCCTGTGGGGCTTCTGTGACATCTTCAACCGAAGGGGTCAAATAACCGTCAAGGGTTGGGTCAATCTCTGCAACGGTATCTTCTTTTTCCATTTCCCACGGGGCAAGGTCGGTTTGATTCTCGGTAGGGGTCGGGGTCGTTTTCTGTGCATTCTTTATTGAAGTATAATGTTGAATGGCGGTTTTCGTGCAGCGGTTGTGGATTGCTGATGCCTGTGCCATGATTCTGTACTCTGCACTTTCCCATCCTTCACCGAATTTCTTATTGAGTATGCGGTCAAGTTCCTTTTGCCATGCGTCATAGGTCGGAAACTTCTCCAACGAATCAGCAACCCATTCACCAACCTTTTCCCAATCAGTAGGTTTGATTTCGCGGCGCAACCCCCCACCATCAATTGAACTATCTATGCACTTTTCGGTGAAGTTCTTATCATCATCAGTTGAAGTTACATCAGCATCCGCGTCCTTTATCTTTGTACCATTGAAGTAGTTGTCTTTTACCTCGGTTATCTTGCAGAAACGCTCACAGTACCATATCAGCTTTTCCCATTGCTTTGAGGTGAACCAATCACGGTGCCCCTGTGCATCAGTGATAACATTGGTTATCTCCGCACATACATCATTGTACAGGCTGAAGGTCTTGAGGGTGTACAGGTAGTCCAACTTCGTATTTAGCCGTTCAAAGACCTTTGAAATGTAGTCGTTGCGTCGGGTAATCTCTTCCTTGGATAACTTCACCCTTGGTGATGTCTCTTTAACTTCAATTGAAGTATCTTCATCTATCTCCGTACCTGCAACTGAAGATGTAGCAACTTCAACCTCCCCTTCACCCTGTACTGAGATAGATTTATCTTCATCCGTAACTTCAACCTCGGTAAAGGTATCTGTTACTTCAGTTTCATTTTCGCTATATACATAGATAGATTCTTTATCTGTATCTGAGTCTGTATCTGTATCTGTAGTGACCTTTTTGAAAATGTCACCCTTTAAAATGTCACCCTTTAATTCTGAAATGTCACCCTTTAATTCTTTGATTTCAGACCTTAATTCATTGATTAACTGCATAATATCATTTTTTGCATCTTCAATGTGGAAAATGTCACCCTTTAAAATGTCACCCTTTAAAATGTCACCCTTTAATTCTGAAATGTCACCCTTTGTATCTTCAAAAGTACACCCTTTAACTACACCCTTTGTTGATTCATAATTCTCTATTTTTTTCATATCCAAAATGTATTCGCTTGCGTTGCCTTTATATTTTCCTACCTTGCGTGAAATAAAACCCAAATTGACAAACCTGTTAATGGCTACCGCTACATGTCGGTTACTGTAGCCTGATGCTTCCATCAGTTCAGAATTCGTTGCGAAAAAATAACCATCATCCGCAACCTTATCCATGCCGTTACGGAAAATCAACTCTGCCAATAATAATTTTGCTTTTAGGGTAAAATCTGCACTTTGTGCAATGTTGTTGGGAAGAATACCCAACATTTCAATCTGTTCTTCAGTGAATTTCTTCATGTTCTCAATTCGTTTTAAAGTATTATTAATCTCAATTCATTATAAAGGTTGGAAGGGGTGGTTGAATTGAGAAGAACCACCCCAAGGGTAGCAAATCCTCAACCTTTTATTAATAAATAGAGTGCATTTTTCATTTTTTCAAGTCTTGGATAATATTTTTTTAATCCTCTGTTGTAAATATACCTCTTTTTCGCCATATAACAAAGAAAAAAATCACCCCCACTTATCACAAGCGAGGGTGACACAATCTAAATTTCACAATTTGATAACGTAATGTTACCGCCACAAAGGTACAACAAAAAAAATTGCCCCACCATTAACGGCATGACAATTTTTTCACAAAAAAACCTACACAAAATTATCCTTCCTCACTCGTATAAATCATCATTGCTCCCGTGCTGTTGCGAATGATTTTGATTTCCTTGAAGTCGGTACCGAAATGCTCAACCGCCTTAAAAGCCTGATTTGCAACCAATTTCATGTCCTTTTCATTTGAAAAACCAATCACGACTTCAACATCTTCTTCCGTGACTCCAATCACCGTGAAATTGTGGTTAATCACACGGTTCAACAACTCGGATGCCGAAATGTTGTCAAATTCTTCATTAAAAATACTTGTTACATTCATTTTCTTCATTTTTTTTACATTTTAAAATTCAACGTGTTAATTCCAACGCTGCAAATGTACTACCATTCGGAAATAACAGATAAAGTCAAATATCTAAAAAAATGTTAAATGATATTTTTTTCACCCATCACCGAAAATTTTTCAAAGTTGCCACTATTTATTATTGAAATAAACCTACTAAAAATTATAAGCCATGAAGAAATTCAAAAACATTTTACACATTATTGTAATATTATCACTCGGTTACTGTTGTTATCAGATTCATTCGGCAAAGATGATGCTGAAAGAAATTCAAAAACAAGAAATCATCATTGAACAGATAACCGACCACGGCACATTATGTAATATTGAACACTTCACAAAATGAATAAGCGCAAAAACACCTACACACACAAATGGATTCAGACGCATGGAACAAGAAACAACAGAAAATCATACCACAGGAAGACAAAGACTTTGAGGATGCTAAAAAAATCTTCAATCAAATTCTTCACAAATACACCGTATCATATACGCAAACAGGTCTTTTTGACGCAACTGATATGCGGTTCAGTTATGATGAAAATTCAACATCCACAAGAAAATTCAATGTTGAAATCAAAACAAGGAACGACAACGGATACCGCACAGAAATACCGCTTAAGGTGGTAAAATACTGTGATATGAAGGAAGATACCAAGGATGATGAAAAGTTACTGTACATATCACTCGTGAACGACTACGAGTATTACGTCTTTGACCTCAGCCGCATGGATTGGAATCTTGTGGATGTACGTAATTGGTGGATTTATGATTATCAATATGCGGATGAAGATAACCGTAAAAAGGTTAAAACACCAACGTACTTTTTTCCCGTTGAACTTGCTTGCAGCCACGGAAAAATACCCAAATGATATTTATATATGTTATGCCAACAATCAAGAAAAATAAACCCAAGCCATCAGCAAGGCGCAAAGAACGTCAATCACTTTATCAGTTGAAACAGTGGCGCAATCTGTCTGCATATATGCGGATGATGTACCCCATTTGTCAGGTCTGCGAAAAAAACATATCTGAACACGTACACCACATCAACAGCCCATTTGATTACGGCCTGTCTGAAGTTGAAAAAATATCAAGGCTGCTTGACCCCGACAACCTGATAGTATGCTGTCACGAATGTCACAGCCGAATTCACCAAGAAAAAAAATTCAAAAAAAGTTGATGATAAGGCGAAAAAATGAAAAGTGCAGACTATTTATATATGTAAAAGTTCACGTCATAATATATTGTTATTTTTTATTTGTCATTTTATATTAGATTTTTTAGTTATTTTTCCCACTCTGCTGTGAAGCACGGTGGGTTTTTCTTTTCCATTAAAAAAGGTGGACAATTGCCCACCTTGATATTATTTCTTTCTGTCGTATCGTTTCCGTTCAAACCTCGGACGTTTTTTCACCTCGTGCGTCAGTTCAAGTTTCGCCCCACGAGCATCAACAATATAAAGATGATAACTGTTACCTGCCACTTCATAAATCCAATACGAGTTATCCAAGTAGCCAATCTTGTTCACAGCGTGGAATTCGTATTTGCCTTTTGCAATTTTCACCACATAAAACGCTTCCAATACAGTATCAATGATTTCCTTTTTGAACGTATCAGTTAGTTCGTCAGTGAGGTTGACGTATTTGGGTTTGCCACCGTTGTCCAAGAACTGACGGTATCTTGTGTTGTCTGTTTGCAGTTCTGCGATTTCGGTCTCAAGCCTTTTGTTTTCCTTTTCAATGCGCTTGATAGTGGCATCCATCTTTTCAATGGTGAAGTACTTGGGTCGTGCGATGTTCATTTCAATTGCTCGGTCTATCTGCTTTTCGTTTTCCTCAATCTGTGCCTGAAAATTGGCGATTTTGGTTTCATTTTCCTTTATCAGTCTGCCATATTCCTTTTGGTTGGTCTTTGCATCATTAGACAACATACTGTTGTACATGAAGTTCGCACTGAACCAAATGGCGAAATCAACCGCATTGAGGTTAAGGGTATAGTTGTTGTCGGTGTACCTGTGGTTATAAACACAGTTGGGGATACTTCCGGCCAGAACGGTACCATCAATCTTGTCACGCAAAATACCCTTGCCAAAGTATACGTGTGTGGGGTCATGTCTCCATCTGTGGCTTGCTATTTTTGTCGCTGCTGCGTCAAATAATTCACGGCTGATGATTTGGGGAAAACCATTTTCACCAAGGTATGAAGTATCTTTCAATATCTTCACCATGCGAACCGTTTCCTGTTGTTTGTTCCGTTGGGGATTCAGCACACCCAATGATATGAAGTGCCTTGATATGGCTGCGCTTGTCCAATCCTCTTCAGTGTAGAGTCGGTACATTTCACGTACATATTCCGAATCTTCAGGGTCGGGTTCATAGTGCTTTTCCTTGTCCAATCTGTACCCGAATTTAACGTGACCGCCATTGAAACGGTGTTCTTTTCTGTTGCGCTCCCTTGCCCTTGCAAAACGTTCCTTTTTGATAATCATTTCCTGTTTGGACATAGTTGCTATCAGGCTGAATGCCAAATCAACACCCAAGTCAACATCACCAACCGAATTGAACAGTCTCAACGGTGGGGTCTTGATTGCAAGTTGCACCTTATGTTCAATCAGGAAATTCTTTATCTGCATCAGTATTACTTCATTCCTACCGATACGTGAAATTTCCCAAGCATATACTGCTGTTATGTTCGGGTTGCCCTCAACAGTGTCATACAATTCCTGTACTTCACGCAAGTACAAATCATTCAACTTGATTGCCGATGCGCCCTCACCCTCAATGATAATCAAGTCCTCACGCTTGTAGCCATCAGCAATAGCGTAGTCAATCAGTTCCTGTTTCTGCGTTTCAATCTCCTGTGAGGTGGTTGAAACCCTGACCAACAGTATTGCTTGTCCCATATTTTTATTTACCTTTGCCATAACTTTATATTGTTTGATTTTTAATTACGCTGCAAAGATAATATATTTTTGGCGATTTTTTACTAACTTTCGTTATAATAAAAGTTAATAATAAATAGCCCAAATATAAATATACCCAAAAAGCAAACTTTGAAACTTGCCGTTTGTGTCTTCAAAAGTTGGGGGCGGTTTAACGTCTTGTTAATCAGAAAACTA
>Ga0247611_10006922_pt1 | contig 14416 bp, 8 predicted proteins | sample 177DNAGHGhighgp2_FD_192422 | JGI IMG/M metagenome (GOLD analysis project Ga0247611, IMG submission 192422) | Sheep rumen microbial communities from Palmerston North, Manawatu-Wanganui, New Zealand - 1770 DNA GHGhigh gp2 | ecosystem: Host-associated > Mammals > Digestive system > Stomach > Rumen ...
CGATGATCAGCAATGATATATCCGGAGGATGCGACCCGATGTACGAACTCATCCGCGCACACGATGTGCCCTATGTGTTTACCTTCTCCGGTGACTATAATATGCTTGCAATCCTAGACCATTCACCTATGAAACAGGTTATTATTGACTTGGGTTTGGGATTCTGCGGGGGTGTGGAGAAAGACTACGAGTGCCTGCACCGGATGGATGAACTGCAGCAATACAACCGTCCTGTCCTCGTCGGCATCAGCCGCAAATCGATGGTGTATAAACCGCTTGGACTTACGCCCGACACCTGTCTCTGCGCTACCCAGGCGCTCCAACTATATGCCCTGGAGCATGGTGCAACCATCCTGCGCACGCATGATGTGTGCGTTACGCGCGATACAATAGAATTATTCTCTCAACTATTATCTGTTAACTCTTAACTTTTAGCTTATAACTGAATTATGCATCTTCTCGCTTTTTCCTTCGGATTCAAGGATATAATCGATATCCTCTTGGTAGCATGCATCCTCTTTGAGACCTATCGTCTGCTGCGCAGAACAGGGGCATCGAACCTCTTCTGGGGTATTCTGGCGTTTATCCTCGTATGGTTCCTCGTCAGTTTCGTCTTCCAACTCGACCTCACCGGTGCGCTCTTCGATCGTATCATCTCCGTCGGCGCCATCGCGCTCATAGTTATCTTCCAGGAAGAGATACGTATGTTCTTCTATCGTGTCGGCTCGCGGTTCTCGTCATGGAAGATTTTCCGTCCCCGCAATCCGCAGGATGATACCGCATCCAGACAGCAGATTCTCGAGATCACCCAGGCATGCCGTCATATGGCTTCTACCAAAACGGGTGCACTCATTGTGCTGGCCGGAGGAGGAAGTCTCAAAGAGATTGTCGATACCGGCGAACGATTGGATGCGATTGTGTCCGCGCGCTTGATAGAGAATATATTCTTCAAAAATACCCCTCTCCACGACGGGGCGCTGGTCATCCGTGACGCCAAGATGCTGGCTGCGGCTTGTATCCTGCCTGTCAGCAAGGACCAGACCATCCCTCATCACTACGGTCTCCGTCACCGCGCTGCATTGGGCTTGACAGAAAAATCCGATGCCACATGTATTGTGGTATCGGAAGAAACCGGCCGTATATCTGTGGCCGCAGAGGGAAAGATAAGGGAAGTGAACGAAGACGAGTTATTCCTCGTACTTCATTCCTCGGCGACCTCCACGATGGCGGGCTAAGCTGCGGTAGTTATCACGACAGATAACGCACTGCCCTTGCTCTTGTATCTTGAAGAGAATGGTGAATTTCAGTCCGACAACCAAATTGTTTACCTTGCTGGCAAAACCGTTGGTGGACATGATGTCGTTCATCTTCATACCATCCAGCATACTCGTGTTGTCATACACATAATCCGCTGAACTCGGATTAGCGTCGTACTTGGTCGGCGTGATAAGGCCTTCCTTGTTATTAGCCTTGTGGATATCCAATAGTCCGTAATCGACAAATGCCGCCAAACGATACTCGGTCGCACGCCTCGGCACATCGAAACCTACATCCTCCGGAATATAACCGAGACGACCGCCTATCTCGAAACTCAAATCCATATCCAGATTGAATGTCGTCTTGTCCTTCTTCGGAGTCATGGGCTGCTCCGCGAAGAATTGCCATTTGGGGTTGTCACGCATGTCAGGGAAAGCCGCATAGCGACCATATGTCGTGATATTGGCAGTCGTGTAGAAATTAGTCAGCACATGAGCATATACCTTCAATCCGGCCATTGCATAGAATTTCTTATGCTGCACACCGAGCATTAGCGGAATCTGCACCGCCATGTCCTTGTATTGGTCATGCCGGTCATTCAGCTCATAAACATAGTCGAATAAATCGCCGTCGAAATCCCGCTGATCCTTCAGTACCGTTTCGGAACTGCTTCCTTGCAGGAATGCCGTCATACCGCCCGTGACTCCGACGCCGACATCGAATAGGAACTGCGTCTGGCTGTACTTGGGCCCGGCTTGTAACTCATACAGGAAACCCGCACCCCCGGCTACACCGTAACTCAGGCTGTATTTGCTTGTCGCAGGAAGTAATGACCATTCACCTATGTTCGCATAAGCGCCGACATAGTTGCTCACCTTCGCTTGCAACGTCATACTACTGAAGAGCAGCGCGAAGAGAAAAACCTGATATGATTGAAGTTTTTTCACCAAATTATTTGTATTTTTCATTTTTTTGTTGTACCTTTGCACCCGATTTCGATCTCGAAGAAAAGGTACATGCGGTCTTTTGCGGCTGCAAAAGTACGGAAATTTTTTGATATACGCAAATAAAATAACCAGTTTTTTTACTTTTAGTGCAAAAATTACACAAAATATGGCATTTAATCGCACTTTAATCACAGCTGCACTCCCTTATGCGAACGGTCCCGTGCATATCGGCCACCTCGCGGGAGTCTATGTACCCGCGGACATCTATGCCCGTTATCTGCGCCTTAAAGGAAAAGAGGTGCTCTTCGTTTGCGGTTCGGACGAACATGGGGTACCCGTCACCATACGCGCGCGAAAAGAAGGTATTACTACCCAGCAGGTAGTGGACCGCTATCATGAACTCATCAAGCGTTCGTTCGCCGGTTTCGGAGTGTCCTTCGATATCTATTCGCGTACCACGTCCGCTATCCATCATCAGTTTGCAGCGGACTATTTCCGCGCGATGTATGATGCCGGCCAGTTTGTGGAAGAGACATCCGAGCAGTTCTATGACCCCGAGACAGGTCATTTCCTTACCGACCGTAATATCCGCGGTGAGTGTCCGCGATGCCACTCCATGGGCGCCTACGGAGACCAGTGCGAGAAATGCGGCGCTACTCTTTCGCCCGATGAACTGATCAATCCTTACAACGCAGAGACCGGCAATGCACTCGCCAAGAAAGCAACCAAGCACTGGTATCTGCCGCTGGATAAGTATCAGGCATGGCTCGAGGACTGGATCCTTAATAATCATAAAGAATGGCGTCCCAACGTCTATGGCCAGTGCAAATCATGGCTCGACGGAGGACTCAAACCCCGTGCCGTCACCCGCGACCTCGATTGGGGTATTCCGGTGCCCGTGGAAGGCGCGGAAGGAAAGGTGCTCTACGTATGGTTCGATGCCCCCATAGGCTATATATCCAATACGATTGAGCTTTGCCAAAAAGAACCCGAGAAATACGGCAATTGGGAGAAATGGTGGAAACAGGAAGATACAAGAATGATCCATTTCATCGGAAAAGATAACATCGTTTTCCATTGTATCGTCTTTCCCGCTATGCTCAAAGCGCAGGGCTATAACCTGCCGGACAACGTGCCGTCCAATGAGTTCCTCAATCTCGAAGGAGATAAGATCTCCACATCCCGTAACTGGGCGGTATGGCTGAACGAGTACCTCGATGATTTCCCCGGCAAACAGGATGTGCTGCGGTATGTACTCACAGCCAATGCACCCGAGACCAAGGATAATGACTTCACGTGGGCGGACTTCCAGGCGCGGAATAACAATGAACTCGTTGCCATTTATGGCAACTTCATCAACCGCGCACTCGTGCTCACCAATAAGTATTTCGAAGGACGCGTACCCGCGTGCGGCGAACTGACGGAATACGATAAAGCAACTATTGAGGAGTTCAAGAATGTCAAGGAAACGCTCGAAGAACTGCTGAATAACTTCCGCTTCCGCGATGCGCAGAAAGAGGCGATGAACCTCGCCCGTATCGGGAATAAATACCTCGCCGATACCGAGCCTTGGAAATTGGCTAAGACCGACATGGGCCGTACGGCTACCATCCTTCATCTCTCCCTCCAGATCGCAGCTAATCTAGCGATTGCTTTTGAGCCGTTCTTGCCGTTTTCATCGGAGAAATTGCGCAATATGCTGCAACTCGATAAAGCTTTCGGTTGGGAAGATCTGGGACGTATCGATATGCTGGCAGAAACTCAACCATTGGGTGAAGTGAGTCTTCTCTTTGAGAAGATAGAGGATAGCGCTATTCAGGCGCAACTCGATAAGCTCGCGCGTATCAAAGCGGAGAATGAAGCGGCGGCCCAGGCCGAGGCACTCAAGAACTGGAGACCGGAACCCGTCAAAGAGCCGAATACTTTCGATGAATTCGAGAAAAATGACATCCGTGTAGGTACGGTTATCAACTGCCAACCGGTGAAGAAATCCGAGCGTCTGCTTCAATTCACACTCGATGACGGTATGGATGGACGCACCATCCTTTCCGGTATCGCACAATCCTATCCGGACCCCTCGGTACTCGTGGGCAAACAGGTGCTTTTCATCGCCAATTTCCCACCGCGTAAGATGATGGGTATCGAATCGCAGGGTATGATCCTCTCTGCAGTGGATGCAGACGGCAAACTTGTCGTTACAACCGTCTCTGCCCCCGTCAAACCCGGCTGTCAGGTGGGATAAACCTTAATAGGGAATAATCTCCACACGCCGGTCTTTGGATAACTGGTGTTGAGAGTTATAGCGATAGGGGTGTTGGGCTCCGTATGACCAGATAAACATACGCTCGCCTGCCACTCCTTTCTTTTTGAGTTCCTCCGCCACGGCTATAGCCCGCTTGAGAGCCAAACGTTTATTATAACGGTCAGTGCCTATCCGGCACGCATGACCGTTCACGTGGATACGCAAATCCGGATAACGCTGCATAATGGATGCCACCGAATCCAATACATACGAAGGTTCCAGAATAGGAGTGTAATCATCAAAATGAAACCATATAACGGCATCCAAAAGCAGATTCTCCATCTCTTCATTAACCGGCTCTTCGTGGGCTATAGCTTGAAAAACCGGCTCTTGCAGACATACGGTGTCATGCAAATAAACCGTATCATGGATTTCCCGATAAGGTACGGCATCCGGGAACTGCTTGAGCAATTTTTTTAAGTCCTTTTTCTTCTCCTGTTCCGTCTTGCCCGGCCATACTGACAGACCTATTTTGAGTCCCGCCATCCATGGATGGATAGCGCCTACGTGATCCGTTCCGACCAGTCCGTGGTATTCGTTCATAAAGGGATAATTACTATGCTCGGTGCGAAACCCCAATGCCACACGTTCTTCCGATTTGACCGAAGAAAAATCATTGATCATATATTGCCCGAAAGCGGCGATGAAAAGTTCCCAATGCGGATTGAGACGAAAGCTTGTGCCTATTTCTGCGTATGCCGCTGCATTCACCGGTTGCAGACGGTTTTTAACCGATTCTTCCTGTCGGTTGTCAAAAACCTCCGTCTCAAATCGGTCGGGCAGGTCATATAAACGTAACTGCCATTGCTCATACCATCCGGTATGCGTGATCTCACCGGACAAAAGCCGGTAATCAGCCATTACTGGCAATGCCATTTTGACCCCCAATGCGGCATGCAATCCCATGATACTTTTCCCTTTGCCGAAATAGCGGAAGCGTAAACCGGTCGGTATTTCCATCAGATAAGCCTGCTGCCTCTCGCGCCAATGGTCAATACGTGCTTCATGACGGTATTCTTCTCCCATATAATCGGTCAGCGGGCTGCCGTCTTCCCATTTCTCCCATACCATCGGATCGAAGAGTGATGCAAAAGAGGCGTAGCGTGTGATGCTCAAACCGGTCTGCAGCCCCACACAGGGATGAAAAAAGAAAGTATAACCGAGTCCGGCGTTGAAACCACCGCCTATCTGAACCGTTCCTCCTTCCAACGGATAGTTCCAACTGCTCACTCCTCCGGCTCCATATATATCTATATAGTGCCTCGGTTCCGCAGCGGTGATGGTGCCGCTCATCAGCAACCCAATCATCACGATTCCGACCATCTGTTTCATAGTCTCACCTCCTGTCCGAATAAAGTGTATGTCTTTTCGCCTGCCACGATGAACAACTGTCCGTTACGGAGCACCTTCTGAATACGGACGGCTGAATGCTGAATACGCTCTACTCCTTCCGAGGCGCGCATCTCATAGACGCAACTGAGATAAGTCTGCCCGTCCGCTGTGGTCATCGCCACATGGTAAAAGCCGTTCAGGCTGACGGGCTCATAGTAGAACTGTCCGGTGGCGCCGTCTATCGCTTCGTCATTCCGGTACCATTGGTAAGCGACAAACGTGAGACCTTCCTCCGTGTGAGCACCGCTGTTATCCACAAAAATCACATCCTCTCCTTTGCGGTGTACGTAGCCGTCTAAAAGAATAGAGAATGTAAACGCTTGCGGTGTTACATGGCAGGAATCGCGCGTTAGGATATCGTATATCAGCATGGCGCATGAGAAATCACCTAACGGAACCTGCTTGGGAAGCGTTATCTGAATAAGCCCGTTGGCGGGGAGTTTGGATTGCAGGATATCTTTGAATCCCGCTTTGTGCGCCACGGAATCGAAAAGCAAGTCGTAGTGGGTAGGCGTACCTTCTATCGTCTCAAAACCGATACGCAAACTCTTTTCCGTCTGGCAAACGGCAACCTGGGGACTTATTTCCACTTTTGCACATTCAATCACAACCACCACATCCGTATCGGCCCGTGTTTCAGGTGATTCCCATACATACACATCATGATTGTAGCGCGACTCGATAGGCTTGGTATTGCATAGGGCGTCACTCACGCGGCGTGTGAACCGATAACGGCCGATCTTCTCAAAAGTAAACCGACATCCCGCGCTGTCTGCCGGCGCGCCGTCGATATAAAGCGGGTCTTTCGTATCGGCTTTCACCGGATCCCATGTCCGTTTATCCGCGTTCCATACGCTCCGCTCCATTTTCCATAGATAATTGAAAGTTTCGCTTCCCCCCGCCGCATCCTGTTGGCTGTGGATAATCCATTCTTGCGGGATACCGTAAATCGTATCCGGACGTTCCTCCAGTTCCCCGGCATCGAATTTATCCAATACCGTCAGCATCATGCGTCCCACGGCTGTATTGTCTTTGCCTTTCGAAACCGTCCATTCGGTCTTGCATTTGGTATCATGCACATAGCGCCGGAAAGCATACCGGCCGGGCACATCGGTCGGCATGGACCATTTCTCGTAAGCAGACTGAGTCATATAAAACGTATCCATCGGAAGGTAAGTGATCCGTCCTTCTCCTTCGTTGATGACCGTGTCGCGGATGATCATGTATTGGTAGCAGAACTCCGCATTCTTCTGTTCGTCATCCTTGCCTCCCGATGCTTCTTTACCCTCGTTATTGCACGATTTGAACTTCACATCCTCTTTGTTCCAGCATACCATCTGATTTCCGATCACGATACCAGCATCGAAAGTCTCGTAGCCCTTGACAATCGTATAGACCTGCTTGACGAACTTATCGTAGGTAAGCGTTAGAATCACTTCCTGGTTACCGCACGGACGGGTTACTTCTGCCTTACTGTCAGTGGGATTTTTGATATAAATAACGTCCGGGCTGGAGGAATACCATTGTCCTTCTCCGAAGTTATTCTTCAACTTGTCAAGCCCGATAGTATGACGCGGTTCGTTTCCTTCCTTCGGTGCCCCAACTCCTTCTGCACGCTCGATGGGACGATTATTTGCATCCAAAGTGATGGCAAAGCCTGACAGCCATGACGCAGGGTGATTCTTGAAACAAACCAATTGTGCATGTACAGCATAGCACCATTCAACCTCAGGGTTCTCATAAAAAGGACTGGAATGGGTCGAAAACGTATAGGATTTCTCTATTGCATACTTGCTGTTATCCGTCAAAATCGAATCGTTGGCGCCATACCCCGTAGCGTACATACGTGTTAACTGCTGGTCAAACACCACTTTGGTAATCTGTGTCTCCGGAGCCTCGTTCCTGCCGAATAAAGCACCTACATGGTCCGAACCTTTGCAATACCCCATGTTATAGCAGTTATCCAATACCGCGGATGCTTTGTTGTATCCTATTAGTCCGCCTACGTGGTTATTGGCATCGGTGATGATGCCGGCATTATAGCAGTAATCAATCTCGCCGTAGTTCGTTCCGACCAATCCGCCTACGTTGTCGCCGTTATGCGCAATGATCTGCGTCATCGTAAAACAATGGTGCAACTTGCCGCGGTTTATTCCGATAAATCCGCCGATATTGGAACTCATATCGGTCATGATTTGTCCTTGACCCAATCCCAAATGATGAATAACGGCGGCAGAACCCGTTTCGGCAATCAGACCCGCACCTTCGATAAAAAGCGAACTGAGGATATAGAGGTTGTAGATAACATGTATATTCCCGTCTAGTTCTCCGTTAAAGGGCTTACTTGCGTTACCGATAGGCGTCCAGCAGGGAGGAGTTTCCAAGGTGCCGCCTAAATCCAAATCGTCTTCCAAGCGGACGGTGTAACCGCTGAAGTCCGTCGTTTGGCTCTGCTGCGCAATCCAGGCTAACTCTTCGGGACTCTTGATAACATAGATTTTTCCGTTCAAATCGGGTTTTTTGACACTTCCATTCCAGGGGTTCGAAGCAACCGCTTGAAGATGAGACCCCCCTAATGCCATGCTTATCAGCACAGCATTTACCCATATAAATACGTGTTTCATAAAAAGTGGTGTTTACTCGATACGCTTACCGCTTATATCATAGATTCCGTCCGGGAAAATAAAGAGCAGTTGCCCGTTGCGAAGCACTTTCTGAATGCCGCCTGTTGGCGGCGAATCACTTTCTTCCATCCCGGTCGGTACATACTCGGGGTCTGACGGTATAATAGGAGGAGTTGGGAGTACCTCATCCCCTCCGCCTTTCAGTTCGCCGGTATATCCCTGGGTGGCAAAATCACCGATATAAACATGTACAGGGGTACCATTCTCATCCAAGGCTGATAGAACATAGTTATACCGTGAAGCTGCGTCCAGACCCGTCACCATAAAACTAAGTGCATAAGGGATATCCTTTTCTTCGTCCTGACGAGCGGCAGAGCGCTTGCGGCTGAAGGCTATACCTAATAAACGACCGTAGGAATCCAACGTGAGCGAACAGAACTTGGTTCCGTTCTTATAGATATCAATCTGGTAAGTCGTTGCTTTGGCATCGGTAGGCCATGTGAACATAGCTGTGGTTATTTCTGCCTCCACGGTCACTTTTGTTGGCACATACATCGTATCCGGTAAGTTCATCATACGGAAACGGCTCCAGTTGGCATCGTTCCTATACAGACTCTCTGTGCCGGGAATGACCGAAAGCCATGCACTGTCCGGTACACCCGTGAACGTGCCGGCAGAGATGACAGGCGGTGTGGCGCAGAGCGTTTGGATCTCTTTGATGGCGGTGTTGCCGGCAAAAGCCTGATCGCCAAACAGCATCACCCCTTTACCGACGGTCAGTTTCTCCAGATTGGTCCAGTTCTCAAAGGCATGACCGGAAACGGTAATGACCTTGTCGGGGATAACCAACTCCTTAGGTGTTGACATATTGGCAAACGCTGATTCGGAAATGGTGCGCAGGCTCTGTGGCAGCACAATAGAATCCAGTGCCGTACATCCGTTGAACGCACTCTCGTCTATTGCCGTTACGCCTTCAGGGATATTGATGCGCGTCAGGTTCTTGCAGCCGTAGAATGTGGACCCATATATCTCGCTGATACCTTCCGGCAGTTCCAAAGAGGTCAATGCAGCGCAATTATAGAATGCCGCCTTGCCTATAGACTGCACATTTTCGGGAATGTTGACATATTGGAGCTTTTTACATCCGTTGAATGCATTTTGCCCGATGGATTCAACACTTTCCGGCAGAATAATGGTGTCTATCTTCGTCTGATCGCGGAACAAGTTATTAGGAATAATTTCTACCTCATCCCCCACAATAATCTTATCATAACTATGGTAGTAGTTATACAGCGGACCCATCCCGCTTCCCTCCGGTCGACGGGCGTTCCATACTATCACTTTGACGTTGGTGTAACAGCTGAAGATCTCATCCGTGGAGCGGAACGTAGCCGGAAAAACCAATGTGTCCTGCAAAGGAATCTTACCGACGTCAGAAGAAGAACCGGAGCCCCACGAAATGAAACATCCGCTACCTATCGTCTCCAAGCAATCCGACCATTTGAGGGATTTGAGTGCAGTACAATCCCAAAAACAGTTCTTGCCGATATGCTTTATACCTCGTCCCAAATCACAAGAGGCCAGTTGTTTGCAGTCGCTAAACGCAGATTCCTGCACTTCCGTGACACTATTGGGCAGCACGATGGATGTGAGACCTGAATTGTAGAACGCATCGGCTTCTATCAGCGTTATACCATCCGGTAGGCTGATGTTCTTGAGATTTGTGCAATTGGCAAACGCCCAATAACCTACGCTTGTTACTCCCGGTTCAATAACCGCCGAATTAAATGCATTCTCCAGATGTTGTCCTTTCCAATGCTCCGGGTCGTCATAGCGTTTGTCATGGTACATCTCACCCGTGCCGGAAATCGTGAGTACTTTGGTTCTGCTGTCTAATGTCCAGGTCACATTCTCCCCGCATACGCCCGAATAAATTATATAAGGTGCATCTTTCATACGGAAACGTCCCCAGTAGCTGTTATTCTTATAGGCATAATAACTGTCATCCGGCACAGTCAGCAAAACCGTATCCGGCACATATTCAAAGGTGTTCTCTGTGATTGTCGGCGGTGTGGCAGCCAAACAAGTGATGGCTTGCAGAGCGCTGTCGCCGGAGAAGGCCTGTTCGCCGATTGCGGTAACTGAAGCAGGAATCTCTATCGTCTTCATGCGCGAGCAGCCGTAGAAAGCACCTTGCTCTATCGTGCTTATGCCCGATGGAATGGTCATTTTCTTCAGGTGCGTACAGTCCTGAAAAGCTCCCTTGCCGATATATGTTAGTCCGGCGGGAAGAGGGATGTCCTCCAGTTTGTCGCAAAAGAAGAAAGCACGCTCGCCGATAGACGTAACCCCATTCGGAATCGTCACCGACTCCAGATTGCGGCAGTTTCCCAAGGCGCCCGTACCGAGTGCCGTCAGACCCGCAGGCAACTGCACGCTCTTGACATACTCGTTTATCGGAGGAAGACAATAGGTACTGCCTATCATCTCACCCGAACCCGTCACGATGAGCACTCCTTCTTCCGAATCGAGGCTCCAGGATAACTCCGTCCCGCACGTACCCGTATATACGGTCGCGTACGTTCCGTTAATAATTAAAAACGCTACAAAAAGCAGACAAAATACATTTTTCTTTTCCATAATTTGCATATGTTAGAAATTTGTACTAATTTTGCATCGTGAATCGTGTTTCAAAATCTGGTGCAAAGGTACTGCTTTTTTTTGATATGTGCAAATTTTGCAGTTGTACGAGCATGGTTTTGCGATTTTTTGAATAAACTGAAAATCAGTTAATTATAAAATATGAACAAAAATTTAGTTGTACGGTGTGCATTAATCGCATTTTTAGGCTTGACTTTTTGCCTGCCAAGTTGCCGTTTTGCCTCTCAAAATACCCAAAATCGGCTCCAAGAGGCGGAAGAATTATACCGTCAGGGAATATCGTCGAATAACAGTAGTCAGTACGAGAGTTCAACCGCCTATCTCAAGCAGGCGGAAGAGATATTGGTGACTCTTCCTATTTCTGCCCGGAGAAATCAGTTATTGGGGCTGACTTGGTTCCGTTTGGGGAATACATCCGAGAGCGAGATGCTATACGATATAGCCCAATCGTACTACCGCAAGGCGATTCCGATGATCAGTCCGGATAGCAATGCCCTCTATCTGGCATGCGCCTACCGCGATATCGCGCGTACCATAGCCATCACCGGTGGTGAGCAAGACAGCGTGCTGTGGTATTTTGCGCAGGCGGAGCAATATGCCCAAGAGGCACAGAGCACGGTGCTATTGTTGGATATAGATGCGTATCGCTACCAACTCTGTTTTCCGGACAGCGTGGATCACCGTCTGGAGGTCTGCAAGCAGTCGGCGGAGACCTATAATGTCCCCGCGCGGTATTCGGAGATAGTGGAGTTGCTGTTAGCCCAGCATGCCACAGACTCCGCCGCCTATTATTTAGAGCGCTTGCGGCCTACCGACTCGGCTTATACCTATTGGTTTGAGCAGAGTTATGCCTATCTGCAGAGTAAGATCCTTCGCCAACGGGGACAGGCGGATACGGCCTATAGCGTGTTACTTGACCTGTATGATCGCAAGATAGAAGAACTGCAACGTGATGCAGGCGCGCGGACATACGCACTCTCCTTACATTATGATGTGGCGCGCGAACAGCAGAAAGCGGAAGAAGCGCAGCGGGAACGTCAATGGCAACGGACGATATCGGCAATTCTGGTACTGCTGCTGGCTGTAGTGGTGCTGCTAATGGTGGTATTATGGCGCTACTGGGTACATCGCCGGCGCGAACAGACCACCCAGATGCAAGCCTTGCGCAATAAGTATGTCCAACAATTGCAACTCGCCCTCGAGCGATTGCAGCAGAAAGTGAACCTCACGCGTGAGATGGAACTGCAACGTATGCGGGGCAATGAAGTGGAGTTCCCCAAGTGGCTGCAGACCTATCGTGATGAGAAACTGGTAATGAGCAAAGAGAGTCTGGATGAACTCATAGCATCTATCGATAAAGCGCTGGATGGTGCCATCAGCCGGTTGCGGAAGGACTATCCGGACTTGACCGAGTCGGATATGCAGTTCGTAATCCTCAGTATCATCGGTGCCTCCGATAATGACATGTCGATTGTGTTGAACGTGCAGAAACAGACCGTTTACCATCGCCGTCAGATCGTCCGCAAGCATATCAATCCGGAGATAGACGATATCGATGCGTGGTTGAAACAGTACGTCCTGGAATTGTAAATTAACAATAAACAAATATCAGGTTCTGTTCAAAAAAAGAAAGCGGACGAAAAAAACGGGAAAATGACATACCTCAATCGTCCGTAATGCGAACGTAATGCGAACGAGAATGAAAGCTAAAATCCGCCAAGATGTAGCGGATATAAAACGAAAGAAAAAAGGAGGGTTACTCCTCCTTTTCTTCATTTTCATTCTCCGTCATGATGCGGTGGGCGATATCCCGTCGGGCGAGAAGCATCAGTTGCAGCACCACGGCCGGCAATAAAGCAAAGAGATTCGGATATAACGTGGTATAGTAGTTATCCGTCATTTGGATAGCATAGTATATCATAAGGATATAGTACGCGCCCGCAAGGAAGGCGGCAAGAATACACAAAATCATGCGCCATTTCCTACTGAAAAAACACAGTATGCACGCCGCGCACGTCACGAGCATCGCCCACGCGCAATAATGCAATCCCGCTACGGACATCGTGTCCGTGACCTCTTCCATCCCCGAATCCAACTTGGTCTGCACCACATAGAAGGTCTTCGCATCCATGGAGAAACTGCGCACATAGATGATGCCTTTGTCTTCCTGGAAGGAAAAAACGGGGTGCGACAAAAGCAGCGCAGCCGCCACGACGGATATCACCATGTATGCCCACCTTAAATAGACAGGACGAACCTTATTTCTCTTCTTTTCTTCCATAAATCGGCGGCAAAGGTACAATATTTTTTTCAAATACGCAAATTTTTCTTTTTTTTCTTGCGTATGTGAAATATTTTTTGTAATTTTGCGCACTTTTTGCGTGTCGTGCATGAATATGCGCGTTATGCACATGCGAAAACGAAGCATTTTAATACTAAAAAATAACAAATAAAAACAATTATGCAAAACAAAGGACTTGTTAGAATTTTGGCGGTGTGCCTCGCGTTGGTATGCGCCTTCTATCTGTCGTTCTCTTTGGTGACGAGTCATTATGACAAGAAAGCCAAAGAGTATGCGGCAGGCGACGATGCAAAAGAGTACCAGTATCTGGATTCGATTGCAGCAAAGAAAGTATGGTTCGGTTACACACTCAAAGAGTGCCGCGAGAAAGAGATCAACCTCGGTCTGGACTTGAAGGGTGGTATGAACGTGACAATGGAAGTGTCGGTTCCCGACATTCTCGATGCATTAAGCGGTCACAACGAGACTCCGAACTACAAAGAGGCTTTGGCTCTCGCCAAGCAAAAACAAAAATCGAGCGGTGCAGACTTCGTAACGCTCTTCATTGAATCGTACAAAGAGATTGATCCGGAAGGTCAGTTGGCTTCTATCTTCTCGACCTTCGAGTTGAAAGACAAAGTGACACTTACCTCGACGAACGCAGAGGTAGAGAAAGTGATCCGCGAGGAAGTGGACGGCGCAATCCAGAACTCGTTCAACGTGCTCCGTACGCGTATTGACCGTTTCGGTGTTGTTCAGCCGAACATCCAGAAACTTGCACAACCGGGACGTATCCTGATTGAGCTCCCGGGTATCAAAGAGCCGGAGCGTGTTCGTAAACTGCTCCAGGGTTCTGCTAACCTTGAGTTCTGGGAGACCTATGAGGCTTCCGAGTTGCTGCCTATGCTGGCACAGATTAACCGCGAGTTCGCCGCTTCCGCTCCAGAGGCAG
>Ga0247611_10006924_pt1 | contig 14414 bp, 13 predicted proteins | sample 177DNAGHGhighgp2_FD_192422 | JGI IMG/M metagenome (GOLD analysis project Ga0247611, IMG submission 192422) | Sheep rumen microbial communities from Palmerston North, Manawatu-Wanganui, New Zealand - 1770 DNA GHGhigh gp2 | ecosystem: Host-associated > Mammals > Digestive system > Stomach > Rumen...
CCGCGTCCGTTTCGCTCCGGAGTTCCGGGAGAGCGTCGCCGACATCGAGAACATCGTCATCACCAATCCGCAGGGCCGCGGCATCCGCGTCCGTGACCTCGGCCAGGTCGTGGAGTCCCGCGTCCCGCCGACCATCACCCGCAAGAACCGCGACCGGTACATCACCGTCACCGGCATGATGGCCCGCGGCCATGCCCTGAGCGAGGGCGTGGAGGCCGTCACGGCCATGCTGGAGGCCGATCCGCTGCCCGCCGGCCTGTCCTGGGACATCGGCGGCGACTATGAGGACCAGCAGAACATGTTCTCGGACATGATCCTCCTGATGCTCCTGATCGTCATCCTCGTGTACATGGTGATGGCTTCCCAGTTCGAATCCTTCCTGGGTCCGCTCGTGATCATGTTCTCTATCCCGTTCGCCTTTACGGGCGTCGCCCTCGGAAACATGCTGCACGGGATGGCCGTGGGCGTGATGTCCATGATCGGCATCATCATCCTCCTGGGTATCGTGGTGAAGAACGGTATCGTCCTCATCGACTATACGATCCTGTGCCAGGAGCGCGGGATGAGCGTCCGCGAATCCTCCGTGACCGCGGCCCGGAGCCGTCTCCGTCCGATCCTCATGACCACCCTCACCACCGTCCTCGGCATGCTGCCGATGGCCTGGGGTACCGGTGAAGGTTCCGAAATGTGGAAGGGCCTCGGCATCACCGTGGCCTGGGGCCTCTCCATCTCCACCCTCATCACCCTCGTCATCATCCCGGTCCTGTACTGCGGCATCACCGAGCACCGTGAACGCCGCCGTGCCCGCCGCTCTGCGAAGGCCGGTCATTAGTTGTCATTTCGAGCTTGTCCCATTGTCATTACGAACTTGTCCCATTGTCATTTCGAGCTTGTCCCATTGTCATTTCGAGCTTGTCGAGAAATCTAATCATATGAAAGCGATATTCATTGCCTACAACCAGGCCTACAATCAGGAAATCGTGGAACTCCTGGCATCCTGCGGCCAGCGCGGCTACACCGTCTGGGAGGAAATCGGCGGCCGGGGCACCGAGAACGGAGAGCCCCACCTGGGCAACCACGCCTGGCCCACGCAGAACCATGCCATCCTCACGGCCGTTCCGAGCGACCTTGCACCCGTCATCATGGACCGCCTCCGCGACACGGACCGCAACAACCCCAAACTGGGTCTCCGCGCCTATGTTCTCCCGGTGGAGGATGCACTGTGAAAATAATTTGTTATATTTGCAAGGATATAAACGTTTTTAACTATGGCAAAAGTAGCTACCAATACCAATTTTGACGACCTTCTCCAGGACGGGAAGCTCGTCATCGTGGACTTCTGGGCCACCTGGTGCGGCCCCTGCCGCATGCTTTCCCCGCTTCTGGACGAAGTGGAGGAGGAGATGGCGGACAAGGTCACCGTCGTCAAGGTCAATGTGGACGATGCCGACGAGATTGCGATGAAGTTCCGCATCATGAACATCCCCACGCTGCTCTTCTTCAAGGGCGGCCAGCTCGTGGACAAGACCGTGGGCGCCATGCCCAAGAACGTCCTCGTGGACAAGATCAATGCTAATTTATAACCCGATATGAAGAAGATTTTTGCCCTCCTGGCCACGGCCGTGGTATCCCTTTCCATGGCCTACAGTGCCCATGCCCAGTTCGGCGTCATCGCCGGTCTGACCACGTCCAAGGCAAACGCGTCCGAAGCGCTCAAGGATGTGAAGAACATCTCCCTGTACCACGCCGGTCTTACGTACAAGATCGACCTGGGTGCCGGTTTTGCCATCCAGCCCTCTGTCATCTATCAGGTGAAGGGTGCGAACATCGGCAAGCTGGACACCGCCACGTCCGATGATTTCAAGCTCAAGACCGGTTTCGTGGAAGTCCCTGTGGGCATCCAGTGGGGACCGGACCTGCTGGCCTTCCGTCCGTATGTGTTCGCCGAGCCTTTTATCGGTTACCAAATCTCCTCTTCCGACAGCGGCAACGCCACGTTCAACGACTGGACCAAGCAGGCGAAGAACAAGTTTGAATATGGTTTCGGCCTCGGAGGCGGACTGGAGATCACCAGCCACATCCAGCTTTCCGTCCAGTGGTTCAAGAATCTGGGCGCGATGTTCGGAGACAATGTCAAGAGTGCCGAAGCCACTTGGAACGACGTCAAGGACGTGAAGAATTTCCAGGGTGTCAAGTTCTCCCTGGCCATCCTCTTCTAGGTAATGACCTCCCGCAAGGCGGTCGTCTTCTGCTCGGCGGCCGGTGGCATCGACCCCAAGTATCATCAGGCAGCGCGTGAAGTAGTTCGCGCGCTGCACGCTTATGGATGGGGGCTCGTGTCCGGCGGCAGTTTCCGGGGGCTGATGGGTTCCCTCTCCGAGGAGATGGAGCGCCTGGGCGGCGAACATACCGGCGTGATACCCCGTTTCATGAAAGGCTTGGAGTATCCCCGCCTGACGGAACTGGTCTGGACGGATACCATGTCCGAGCGCAAGGAACGGATGCGGGAGGGAACTTCCGCCGCCATCGCCCTGCCCGGCGGCATCGGGTCGCTGGACGAATTCGTGGAAACGCATGTCCTGCGGAAACTGGGCCGCTACGACGGCAAGCTGCTGGTCCTGAACCTGGACGGGTTCTACGACCCTTGGAAGGACCTGCTGCGGCATTATGAAAAGCACGGCATGCTCGAGGCCTGCGACCGCGACCTCGTTGTTTTTGCCGACACGGTAGAGGAACTCACCTCCCATCTGAAGTAACGATATGGATATCCAGGAAATCAAGACGCTCCTGTCCGGGCCCATGTCCCGGGTGGACAAGCACATGGCCGATGTCCTGCACAGCGACATCGACCTGCTGGACGCGACGAACCGGTCCCTGCTCCGGCAGGGCGGAAAGAAGCTGCGCCCGGTCCTGACCTTGCTCTCGGCCGGCGCCTGCGGGGAAATCAACGAGGATTCCGTCCGCTTCGCCGCGGCCTCCGAGCTCATCCACAATTCCACGCTTCTGCATGACGATGTGGTGGACGGGGCGACGGAGCGCCGGGGCATGCCCACGGTGATGTCTGTCCTGAGCGGTCCGGCATCGGTCCTGCTGGGCGACTACTGGCTCGTGAAGGCCATCGGCACCATCCTGGACGCCACCCGCTTCAGCGAACGGGTGATCCGCCTGTTCGGCAAGACGCTTTCCGATCTGGCGGAGGGCGAGCTCCTGCAGATGCAGCGGTCCTCCAAGGCCGATACGACCCGGGAGGACTACTTCCGGATCATCTATTCCAAGACGGCCTCCCTGTTCGAGGCGGCCGTCCTGTCCGGCGCCATTTCCGCCGGTGCGCCGGAAGCATGGACGGAAGCCCTGGGTGCGTATGCGCGTCAGCTGGGCATCGCCTTCCAGATCAAGGACGATATCTTCGACTATACGGGCGGCGGCGCCCTGGGGAAGCCGGTGGGGATCGACCTGAAAGAGCAGAAGGTGACCCTGCCGCTGCTGTGCGCCCTGGAGTCCGTTCCGGACGAGGAGGCGCAGGAAATCCGGGGCCTGGTGAGCCGGATCTCCGATATGCCGGAGCTGGCCGTCCGGGTGCGGGACTTCGTCATGGACCGGGACGGTGTCGCCGCGGCGGCCGCCGAAATGGAAAAACGCCTCGACGAGGCGGTTTCCTCCCTGGAAATCCTGCCGGAATCCCAGGAAAAATCGTATCTTGTGCAACTGGCCCGCTTCGTGGGCGAAAGAACCTATTGACGATGGATCGGGCAGGCAGCAGCGCGTCACTCGCGGCCACCCTCCGGCAGATGGCGGAGAGCGGACGGATTCCGCATGCGATGCTCCTGCACGAGAATGACGGCGGGGGTGCCTACCCGCTCGTCCTGGATTTCCTGGAAGAGGTCTATGGGCGGAATCCCCGGGTGAAAAAGCTCATCCATCCCGACATCCACTTCGTCTTCCCCGTGGCGGGTTCCGACAAGCCGGTATCGGCCCAGTTCATCGGAAAGTTCCGGAATCTCCTCCAGGAGAATCCGTATTTCTTTGAGAATGAGCTGTATGCCGCCATCGGCATCGAGGGGAAACAGAGCAATATCTCGGTCCACGAGGCCCGGTCCGTCCTGGAGCGGCTGTCCTTGTCGGCCGTGGAGGGGGGCTGGCGGACGGTGGTCCTGTACCTCCCCGAGAAGATGAATCAGCAGGCGGCGAACAGCCTCCTGAAGATGGTGGAGGAACCGCCGGAGAAGACCCTGTTCCTGCTGATTACCCACGCACCGGAGAAGGTGCTGACGACAATCGCTTCGCGCTGCCTGTTCATGCGCATTCCGCCGCTCACGCGGGAGGAGGCGCTGGAGGCCCACCCCCAGCTGGGCGGCGAGTCCATGGTCTATGCGGACCTGTTCCACGACCTGATGGACGCCCTGGTCCGGAAGGACCTCCTGGAGGCGCTGGAAACGGGGGAGGCGGCGGCAGCGCTCGATTCCCGCGAGAAGCAGAAATCTTTCTGCCGGTTCGTGGGGGAGGGGCTTCGGAATGTTTTCCTGCTGCAGCAGGGGCTGTCGGAACTGGGGGATATCCCGGCCGACGAGATGGCTTTCTACCGGGACCTCGCCGGGCGGCTGCGCAAGAATTTCTCCCGGCAGGGGCTCGCGGCCCTGGACCGGGCGCTCCTGCTGCTGGAGCGGAACGTGAACCAGAAAATCCTGTTCGCCGAACTGGCGGACCGGCTCTATATGACCGTATTATGATGGACAGTAACGAAAACGTACGATATGACTGCTTCCGCGGCTGCGTGATCAGCGGCAATGAGGAAACCGGGACGGAGGACATCCGCTACCGGCAGGGCTGCTGCAAGCTGGAGGTCTATAACTACCTCAAGGGTATCGCCCAGGAGCAGTACAACAGCCTGTTCGAGATCCGTTTCAAGAATACCCGCAAGGGCATCTATGTCAATGCTTCCGGCCAGAGCGTGAAGACGGGTGACCTGGTGGTCGTGGAGGCCCAGACGGGCCACGACCTGGGAATCGTTACCCTGGAAGGCCCCATTGTGGCCCGGCAGATGAAGTGCAAGGGCATCGACCCGGAAAAGACGACTTTCCGGAAGATCTACCGGAAGGCGAAACCTTACGACATCGAGCGCTGGCAGGACGCCATCGCCCGGGAGCAGGAGACGATGATCCGTTCCCGCGTGCTGGCGGCGAACCTGGGCCTGGAGATGAAGATCGGCGACGTGGAGTTCCAGGGGGACGGCACGAAGGCCATTTTCTACTACATTGCCGACGGACGCGTGGACTTCCGCCAGCTCATCAAGGACTTTGCCGAGGAGTTCCATATCCGCGTGGAGATGAAGCAGATCGGGGCCCGGCAGGAAGCCGGTCTGATCGGCGGCCTGGGAATCTGCGGCCGGGAGCTTTGCTGTGCGAACTACATCACGGAGTTCAAGAGCATCACCACTTCCGCCGCCCGGGTCCAGGACCTGTCGCTGAATCCGCAGAAACTCGCCGGCCAGTGCGGCAAGCTCAAATGCTGCCTGAACTACGAGGTGGCTGCGTACCAGGATGCGCACTCGCGTATTCCGAAGGTTTCGGAACCGCTTGAATTCCAGGACGGTCTGGCCTACCTGGTGAAGACGGACATACTCCGGGAGACGATGTGGTTCTCCTATGAGAAGGGTTCCCTTGCAAAAATGTACCCGCTCCCGGCCTCCGAGGTCCGTGAGATCATCATGATGAATCGCAACGGCCAGAAGCCGGAGACGCTCCTTCCGGCCGTCGCCCCTTCCGCCCCCGAATTCGTCACCGCCGTGGGCGACGACAGCATCTCCCGCTTCGACGAGGCGCGCAAGAAAAAGCGTCGCAACAAGGGCGGGAACCGGAACAAGAACAAAGGCGGCAAAGCCGCCGCGGCCAAAAAGCCGAAGGAGTAGTTGTCATTTCGAGCTATATACTTCTGTCATTTCGAGCTTGTCGAGAAATCTATGAACCGTCACATCTGTCTATTCACCTTACTCTCCCTGCTGCTCTTCACCGGCTGCCGCGAGCCCATGTCCGTGGAGCGGTTCGTGAGCGGGGAAGGACCTTATACGTTCTTCGTGGAGATGGGGGATTCGACGGCCTCTTATGACTTCGATTTCTATACGCGGGTGGATGCGCCGCTGGATTCGCTGGTGCGGATGGCGGCGTTGCCGCTGACGGTGACATGGACCTCGCCGTCGTTCCACGTGTTCCGCGAGGACGTGTATATGCCGCTGGAAGGACGGACGTCGTATTATACCCGGGAGGTGCGGGTTCCGTACCGGGCCGGGGTGCGGCCGGAGGAGTGGGGGCAGTGGACCCTGACGGTGCGGCCGGTGAATCCGCCGGAGGGGCTCCGGGGCATGGGCCTGGTTGTCAGACGTAACAAGGAAGAATTCTGGGATGGGACACGGTAAACTGAAGAAATTCGCGGAGAACGAGACGTTCCGCTGCCTGCTGCAGCCGGATGCTTCGTCGGTATTGGTCAAGCCGGAAGGTTCCAGGGAGCTGGTGCTCCGGGACCATGCCATCAAGGGAAACTGGAACCGGGACATGTTTGCGAAGGCGCAGCCCATCGTCCTGGAACTGGGCTGCGGGAAGGGAGATTACACGATCGCCCTGGCCCGGCGGCATCCGGAGATGAATTTCATCGGCGTGGACATCAAGGGAGCGCGGCTGTGGAAGGGGGCGAAGGAAGCTACCGAGGAGTCGATGGGCAACGTCGCTTTCCTGCGCACCCGAATCGAGTTCATCGACGCGTTCTTCGGTCCGGGCGAGGTATCCGAGATCTGGCTTACCTTCTCCGACCCGCAGCTCCGCGGCAGCGAGAACGCCCGCCTCACTTCGCCGCTGTTCCTCCAGCGTTACAGCCGCTTCCTCCGGCCCGGCGGCATCGTCCATCTGAAGACGGACTCCCGCTTTCTCTACGAATACACCCGGTCCGTCGTCCGGGCCAACGACCTGCAGGTCCTCGCTTTCGGAGCGGATATCTATCATTCCATGCCTGTCATTCCGAGCGATGCTCTTGTCATTCCGAGCGGAGCGAAGGAATCTCTCCCGGATCTGGACGCCGTATTCGAAGTGCAGACGTTCTACGAGCAGATGTTCCTGAAGATGGGACTGCCCATTACGTACCTGGCTTTCCGGCTGGACCGGGAAGGACGCGGGGCCGGTGCTCCGTTCGCGTATCCCACGGATTTCGATGCCGCGTTCTGGCGGGAGGCTGAGGGCCCGCGCCGGTCGTTCAGCCATCAGCCCACGAAAGAGTCCTGAGGGGACCCCGCGAAAGAGCCCTCGTTGCAATGCGCCGCATTTGCGGCAAATCGCCCCTGCAATGTGTTCTGATTGCCGACGTGGCATGGAAAACCCCATTTTTGACGAAAAGCATGGACGCGTCGGCATCTAAACTGCCGTGCACGCCTGTTTTGCCGCAAATGCGGCCGGATGGCGGAGTGTGACAAAAGGACGGTGAGAGGAAAGGAAGAGGTCCGGTGGGCGGAAGGGATGGAGGGAGATTACGGCCGGACCCAGTGGATGCGGACACCGTCGCGTTCCATGCCGCGGAACCAGGTCATCTGGCGCTTGGCGAACTGGTGGATGGCGTTGGCGAGGAGGATGCGCATTTCCTCGTAGGAGATTTCGCCCAGGATATACTGCGTAACGAATTTGTATTCAAGTCCATACCAGAGAAGGTCCTCCGGCGGGATGCCGCTGTCCAGAAGGCCTCGGACTTCTTCGACCAGGCCTTCTTCCAGGCGTTCGTCCAGCCGCCGGTCGATGCGCTCCACCCGCTCTTCCCGGGAGACGAGCGTACCTATGTAGAACGTCTTCTGCGGCAGCCGCTCCGCCGGAACGCCGTTTTCCTTGTCGAACTTGTACGCGCGCGTAACTGTTTCAATATAAAGACCCGACCCGCCGCACAGGATGGGAACCGCTCCCCGCGAGCGCACATCGGCATAGGCCTCGGCAAAGGCGGCCTGGTACTGATAGATATTGAACTTGCTCCCCGCCGGGACCAGGTCGATGAGGTGGTACGGCACCTCGCCGTACTCCCGGAGGTCTTTCCCGGTGCCGATGTCCATGCCTGTGTAAACCTGCCGGGAGTCGGCCGACAGGATTTCCGCGGCAGATTTCTCCACGCGCTTCGCTTGGTCGAAATGACAACCGCTGTCGTTGCGCTTCGCTTGGTCGAAATGGCACCCGTTGTCATTGCCCTTTGCTTGGTCGAAATGACAACCGTTGTCGTTGTGCTTTGCTTGGTCGAAATCAACGTTGTTGTCATTTCGAGCGGAGCCCAAAGGGCGGAGTCGAGAAATCTCTTTTGCCAGCTGCACCGCATACTTTGTCTTTCCGGAGGCCGTAGGGCCAAGGACGCAGATAAGGTCGATGTCCCCGCGGGCATAAGAATCGGCCAGGGACGGGATGTCGATGGTCTCGGCCTCGGGCATCGGAGCCATCGGGGGGATGCCGGGACGGTCGGGCAGGAGGTTTGTCTTGTTCGGAAGGGACATGACGCAAAAATACGGAAAATAATTGTACCTTTGCAATCCCTTTCGAGATTTCTCGACAAGCTCGAAATGACAGGAGGGACGCTCGAAATGACAGGAGTGTCGCATGAAACGACAGGAGTGTCGCATGAAAATCACAGGAGGGAAGCATGCCGAAAGCAAAGAGCAGCATACAGATCAAGAACCGCCGGGCCTCGTTCGATTACGAGTTCCTGGAGACCTATACCGCCGGCATCCAGCTGGTGGGGACCGAGATCAAGTCCATCCGGGCGGGAAAGGTCTCGCTGCAGGATGCCTACTGCTACTTTGCCGGTAATCAGCTCTTTGTACGGGGCATGAACATCGCCCAGTACCACTGGGGCTCCTGGGGCCAGCACGAACCCGTCCGCGACCGCCGGCTCCTCCTCACGCGGAAGGAACTCAACCACCTGGCCATCGAGGACAAGAAGGCCGGCCTCACCATCGTCGCCGTCAAGCTGTTCATCGCCGACAACGGGTATGCGAAACTCCTCATCGCCCTCGCCCGGGGCAAGAAGGAGTACGACAAGCGCCAGACTATCAAGGAGCGCGACGTCCGCCGCGAACTGGACCGGGGCGACTATTAGATTCCTTCGTCGGTCTTCGACCTCCTCGGAATGACATTACACGTCATTCCGTTTTTTTTTGTCATTCCGGGCGAAGCCTCTCTTTGTCATTCCGGGCGAAGCCTCTCTTTGTCATTCCGAGCGAAGCGAAGGAATCTAAAAAATCAAAAAAAATTCTTGCGGATTCAGAAAAAAGTAGTACCTTTGCCGTCCCAAAAATAGAAGTGGAGAGATTTGGATTGCTTGCAACCACTCAAAAAAATGCTAAATTACATTTCATATCAGTGTTTTGTGTTTTTAGCCTCCGCGTTCTAGCTTGGGGCTAATTTTTTTTTAGATTTCTCGACAAGCTCGAAATGACAAAGGATATCTCGAAATGACAAAGGATATCTTGAAATGACAAAGGATATGAATTATCTGTTTACTTCCGAATCCGTTTCCGAAGGCCATCCCGACAAGGTGGCCGACCAGATCAGCGACGCCATCCTGGACGAGTTCCTCCGCCAGGATCCCGAGTCCAAGGTGGCCTGCGAGAGCTTCTGCTCCACGGGCATGGTCGTGGTGATGGGCGAGGTCAAGTCCGAGGCCTATGTGGACATCCAGACCACGGTCCGCAGCACCATCAACCGTATCGGCTATAACAAGGCCGAGTACATGTTCGACGGGAATTCCTGCGGCGTCATGTCCGCCCTGCACGAGCAGAGCGCCGACATCAACCGCGGTGTCGAGCGCGGGAACGAGGAAGAGCAGGGTGCCGGCGACCAGGGCATGATGTTCGGCTACGCCTGTCGCGATACGGAAGATTACATGCCGCTTCCGTTGTACCTGAGCCACCTCCTGCTCCGGATCCTGGCCGACATCCGCCACCGGGAGCCGGAACTGATGCCCTACCTCCGTCCGGACGCCAAATCCCAGTTCACCATCGAATATGACGGGGACACGCACCAGCCCGTGAAGGTCCATACCATCGTCCTGTCCACCCAGCACGACGAATTCGTCCCGGCGAGCCTGGGCCGGATGACCTATGCCGAGGCCGTGAAGCAGTACGGCCAGGCCAAGGTGGACTTCGAGATGCAGGCCAAGATCCGCTACGACGTGGAAACGATCCTCATCCCGCGCCTCAAGGCAGCCCTTCCGGAGGAGACCGCCCGCCTCGTGCACAGCTTCATTCTCCACGTGAACCCCACCGGGAAGTTCGTCATCGGCGGTCCCCACGGCGACACCGGCCTCACCGGCCGCAAGATCATTGTCGATACCTACGGCGGCAAGGGTGCCCATGGCGGCGGCGCCTTCTCCGGCAAGGATCCCTCCAAGGTGGACCGCAGCGCGGCCTATGCCGCCCGCTACATCGCGAAGAACCTCGTCGCCGCCGGCGTGGCGGACGAGTGCCTCGTCCAGCTCGCCTACGCCATTGGCGTCGCCCGTCCCGTGAGCGTGTTCGTGGACACGTACGGCACCGCGAAAAACGGCCTGCAGGACGGTGAGATCGCGAAAAAGATCAGCGAAATCTTCGACCTCCGCCCTGCGAAGATCATCGACAAGTTCGGTCTCAAGAATCCTATCTACGGCCCCACCGCGGCCTACGGCCACATGGGCCGCAAGCCCTACACCCAGGCCGTCACCGTCCAGGGCCAGCGCAGGATCGTCCAGTTCTTCGGCTGGGAACTCCTGGACAGCGTCCCGGCGGTGAAAAAGGCTTTCGGGCTCTCGTAGGGAGATTCCTTCGTCGGTCTTCGACCTCCTCGGAATGACATCGCACGTCATTCCGTTTTTTTTGTCATTCCGGGCGAAGCCTCTCTTTGTCATTCCGGGCGACGCATTTTTTTGTCATTCCGAGCGAAGCGAAGGAATCTACAATCGTTTCATTATTCCGAAATTTATTGTAACTTTGCGCCCGGTTAGCGAAAACAACTATTCATCCTATATTAATCAACTTTATGAAGAACGCTTTCAAAAGCTTTCTGCTCGCCATCTCTATGATGATGACGGGCGTTGTCGCCTTTGCCCAGGTGACCACCGCTTCCCTCGGCGGCCGCATCGTGGATAGCAAGGGTGAAACCATCATCGGCGCCGCCGTCGTGGCGACCCACCTCCCCTCCGGTACCAACTACGGTGCCGTGACCAACGGCGAAGGCCTCTATGCCATCCAGGGCATGCGTACCGGCGGCCCCTACACCGTCGAAGTCTCCTGCCTGGGTTACCAGACCGTCAAGTTCACGGACATCAAGCTCGCCCTCGGTGAGAACTACGTCCTGGACGGTTACCTGAATGACGACACCATGGCCCTGAACGAGGCCGTCGTCGTGGCCACCCCGGCCTCCCGCTTCGGTGCCGTCAAGACCGGTGCTAGCACCAACATCAACAACAATGAGATGATGACACTGCCGAACTCAGATCGCAGCATCAGCGCCCTTGCCAAACTCAGCCCTTATTCCAATGGTATGAGCTTCGCCGGCTCCGATGGACGTTCCACGAACTTCACCGTGGACGGTGCGAACCTGAACAACAACTTCGGCCTTTCCTCCAACCTCCCGGGCGGCGGCACCCCGATCTCCCTCGACGCCATCGAAGAGGTCCAGCTCGTGGTGGCTCCCTATGACGTCCGTCAGTCCAACTTCGTTGGCGGCGGCATCAATGCCATCACCAAGTCCGGTACCAACACCTTCAAGGGCACGGCCTATGTCAATTACTACAACCAGAACTTCCGCGGCAACAAGATCAACGGGGAAGACCTCGGCACGCGCAAGGATGAGTCCAACCTCATCTACGGCTTCACCCTCGGCGGTCCGATCGTCAAGAACAAGCTCTTCTTCTTCGCCAATTTCGAGGTTCAGAAGGAGCCTGAGCAGGCGATTAAGTTTCAACCCGATAACGCTAAGCAGGCCGATCTGCAGAAGATTGCCGACAAACTCCAGAAGGACTACGACTACGATCCCGGTTCCTATACCGATTTCCCGGGTGGAACGGACAATATGAAGTTCCTGGCCCGTATCGACTGGAACATCTCCGACCAGCATAAACTTGCCCTTCGTTTCAACCGGACTATCAACGAGTATTGGCGGGCCCCGAATGGAAACTCCTGCGATGATAAGTTCCGTAACAAGGGCCACAACCGTTCCAGCGAAGATTCCCATCCGTTTGCGAACAACATGTACAGCGAGAATAACAATGTGAATACATTCTCCGCCGAGTTGAACAGCCGTTTCAATGAGAAGATTGCCAATCGTTTCCTCGCAACGTATACCAATATCAACGATCAGCGTGGCTCCAGATCTGCCCTCTTCCCGCATGTGGACATTATGACCGGTGACTATAAGACCGAAGGCAACTTCGTCCCTTATACCTCCCTCGGCTATGAACTCTTCACCTACAACAATGGTGTGAAGAACAAGCAGATCACGGCTTCTGACAACCTGACTGTCTATTCCGGTTCACATACTTTTATGTTCGGCGCCAGCTACGAGTATATGAATGCGCTGAACTCTTACATGCGTAACGGTACCGGTTACTACCGTTTCGCGGACATCAATGATTTCCTGAACGGTGCTACGCCGCTGAGCTTCTGCCTGACCTACGGTTATGACGGAAATGAGAATCCGGCTGGTGAAGTCGCTTACAGCCAGGCTGCGCTCTATGCCCAGGACGAATGGAAGATCACCCCTCGCTTCAAGCTCACCTATGGCCTGCGCGGAGACATCATCCTGTTCGACAACTCCAGCATCATCACGAACCCGAATATCGCCAAGCTCGATTTCGGCGGTCGTCACATCGATACCGGCGCGTGGCCGGCGCCCACTGTCCAAGTCTCTCCGCGCGTGGGCTTCAACTGGGATGCCTTCGGTGACAAGAGCCTCGTCCTCCGTGGCGGTACCGGCCTGTTCCAGGGCCGTCTTCCGCTCGTTTTCTTCACCAATATGCCGCAGTATTCTGGTATGATCCAGGGCTCTTTCGGTCTGAGCGCTTCCATTGACAAGAATACCGGAGAACTGGTCTATTCGGACGAGGTCCGTAACAAGCTGAACCAGCTTGTCAGCGGCGGTAAGATCATGACCGACATCAAGGAGATCCAGAAGATGTTCAACCTCCCGACCTCTCCGTCTGCGGAAAGCGCCGGTTACGGCGGCAATGCTTCCTACGGCTATATCGTGGGTGTGGATCCGAAGTTCAAGATGCCGCAGATCTGGAAGACATCCCTGGCCCTCGACCTGCAGCTCCCGACCTCCTTCCCGCTGTCCATGACTGCCGAAGGTATGTTCAACAAGACACTCTGGGGTGTGTGCATGGAGGATTGGAATATCGACAACAGCAAGCTCACCGCTACGTTCGCCGGTCCTGACAACCGCATCAACTATAGCGCCAATTCCAACTATCAGTACACCGATTACTCGATGTACACGATGACCAATACCAACAAGGGCTGGGGCTACACCTTCAACTTCACGGTTAATGCTGAACCGGTCAAGAACCTGAACCTGATGCTCGCCTACACGCATACGGAGGCCAAGGAAATCTCCGGTATGCCCGGTTCCGCCGCCAATTCCGTGTTCACCGGCATGCCGACGATCAGCGGAACTAACCTCAGCGGCCTGCAGCGTTCCCAGTATGTCCTCCCGGATAAGGTCATCGCCAGCGTCAGCTACTTCCTCCCGTTCCGCGTCTTCGGTGGCAAGGGCTTGCATTTAAATGCGTTCTATACCGGCTCTTCCTCCTATGGAAACAGTTACATCTACTCCAATGACATGAACGGCGACGGTAATGCCACCGACCTGATCTATATCCCTGCCAGCCAGGATGAAATTGCGTTCAAGACCAACGAGGATGCCGCTGCTTTCTGGACCTTCGTCAACAATGACGCCTATTTGAGCAAGCACAAAGGACAGTATGCCGAGGCTTATGCCGGCCGTGCCCCCTGGGTGCATCGGGTGGATCTCCGTATCGCCGAGGACTTCGCTTTCCAGATCGGCAATACCACGCACACATTCCAGCTCAGCGCTTCCATCGACAACGTGGGCAACATGATCAACTCCTCCTGGGGTATCCAGAAGCTTTCCTGCTACCAGTCTTCCCTGACTGGGACGATCGCGCCGCTCAAATATGAAGGCATCAACGAGGCAGGACGTCCGTATTTCTCCATGGTCAAGGTGGATGATGCCTATCCGACCCGGAACTACACGAAGTCCTTCACGGACTATGCGCAGTGCTGGCATATCCTGTTCGGCCTGAAGTACTTCTTCAACTAGTAGGCTTGCATACAGTTACATACGAAAAACGGAGCTCGGAGGGGCTCCGCTTTTTTTTGCCCTTTTGCGAAATAACGATTATATTCGCAA
>Ga0247611_10006925_pt1 | contig 14409 bp, 15 predicted proteins | sample 177DNAGHGhighgp2_FD_192422 | JGI IMG/M metagenome (GOLD analysis project Ga0247611, IMG submission 192422) | Sheep rumen microbial communities from Palmerston North, Manawatu-Wanganui, New Zealand - 1770 DNA GHGhigh gp2 | ecosystem: Host-associated > Mammals > Digestive system > Stomach > Rumen...
CTCCCTCAAGGGTGCGGCTGTTGTTGATCACGTCCTCGAGGTTGCGGCCACTCAGGCGCCCATATTTGTGGTCTTTGTTATATTTCTCCACGTCGAAATACACGCTGCCGTTGCTCTCGTAGGCATAGCCATTGTCGAGAATTTCCTGCACCAGCTGCTCCTGCTCGATGATGTGGCCGGTGGCGTGAGGCTCGATGCTGGGAGGCAGTACGTTCAGGGCCTGCATGGCGGCATGGTAGCGGTTAGTGTAGTGCTGCGCTACCTCCATGGGCTCGAGCTGCTCGAGGCGTGCCTTCTTTGCTATCTTGTCCTCGCCCTCGTCGGCATCCTGCTCAAGGTGCCCCACGTCGGTGATGTTGCGCACATAGCGCACCTTGTAGCCCAAGTGCTTGAGATAGCGAAAGAGCACGTCAAAGGTGATTGACGGGCGCGCGTGCCCCAAGTGCGGGTCGCCATAGACCGTGGGGCCGCACACATACATCCCCACATGCGGCTCCTGCAAGGGCTTGAACAGCTCCTTGCGCCGAGTGAGAGTGTTGTATATGAATAGTTGATGATCCATGATCAAGTGTTAGGTGTTAAGTGTTAAGTGTTAAGTAGGGACAAGGCGTGCCTTGTCCGCCCATAATCTCATCACTGCCTTCCATAAACAGTTCGTTCCACGTTCTCCGTTCCCCGTTTAACGTGCCTTTGGCGCTATTATGCTTGTCCCTTAGGCAGTGGGAAGTCCATGATGCCGTCGTTGTTCTTCACTTGGCGGGGACGGATTTCGCCAAAGTTGGCCTCATACTTGTCGATGTTCTCCTTCATGGCATAGAGCAGCTGCTTAGCATTCTCAGGAGTCATGATGATGCGGCTCTGCACGCGAGCTTTGGGGGTGTTAGGAGCCACAAAAATCATGTCCATCACAAAGTCGTTAGGAGAGTGAGAAATCACTGCCAGGTTAGCATAGCGGCCCTGCATTTCGTCGTTAGGAACTTCGATTTGAATTTGGTTTTGTTTTTTTTCGTTTGCCATTTTTGTAATATTTTTATGAGTTATTTATCGATTGGAGTGCAAAGGTACGAAATAGTTGGCAGTAATCGCCATTTCGACGCCAGTTTTTTGAAAAAAGTAGCACGAAAATAATATAGGTGGGTTCTATAAATTAATTGAGATGGATTTTGAATTTATGTCGAGCAGGTTTTTATTCAAAGTTGAAGAATAGTAGCGGGCTACATTTCAAGACTTTGGATAAAAAGATGCCGACAGAAAACAAAATACAACCAAAACACTATTATACTTTATCTTAATTTATAGAACCCCACTATAGCTTTGTCCCTACATTCCACGTTCAACCGATAAACTATAAATCAGTGAGCAAGTTAACCCCTTGCGGAACTTGAGAATAGTTATTTTACTCATCATCCTCGGGGGGCTCAAGCATGCCTCTCACCGCCTGGTCAAAGTCTGAGTCGATGCGCTGGGTGGGGTTGAACAGTTCATATTCCTGTTCGGCTTTTTTCTTTGCTTGTGCCGCCGATATGCGTCCACGGTCGGGCAGGATGCGGTAGTCGTTGAATGTGAGGAAGCGGTTAACACTTGCGGCAAACTGCTCCATCGTGAACGTGTTCTCACGCTCAATCTGCATCTCGATGTAATCGAAATAGGCTGTCACTGTCCGTTCAAGCTGCCTTATCTGTTTCTCGGTAAGATAATTCTTTGCTATCGACACGTCCGACTTGAGAATTCGCCCGTCAGGAGCATATTTCCAAGTGGTCAACCCCATGTGGTCTTTTGTGTGGTCGGCACTGCTGTAGATAATCTCTGCGGCAGTCTGCCCTGTGATGGCGTAGTGGAAGCGGTTCTGCACCATGGCGTAGAACTCTTTTGTCGTGGGTGAGTCGCGGTTATAGTCGATGCTGCATTCAGCATATATGTCGGTTATTTGCTGCCATATCCTGCGCTCGCTGGCGCGGATGGAGCGCACCCGTTCGAGCAACTCGCGGAAGTAGTCTTTTCCGAACACGGCGTTGCCCTGTTTCAATCGGTTATCGTCGAGCACAAACCCCTTGCGGATATATTCGTTCAGCACCTTGGTCGCCCACTGGCGAAACCGAGTTGCCCTGACTGATGATACGCGGTAGCCCACCGCTATTATGGCGTCAAGATTGTAGAATTCTGTAACGCGTTTAACCTCACGCAACCCTTCAAATTGAACTATTTCCATTTTGGAAATAGTTGCCGCTTCAGTCAGTTCACCCTCGGCATAAATGTTTTTCAGATGTTTGCTGATGGCGGGAACCCCAACACCAAAAAGTTGTGCCATCGCTTTCTGTGTCGCCCATATTGTTTCGTCCTTGACTACTACCTGCACTCGCCCATCCTCCTCAGGTAGGCTGTAGAGTAAAAAATGTATCTCGTTGCTCATTTCTACATCAAGATTAATATCGTTCTCTCCTTCAACTCATGATGCGCTCGCGTTCGGCAAGCAGCTGTTTGAGCTGTTTCACAACGTGCAAAGTTAAAAAAAAATCAATAAAAAGGCTATAAACGTGGCAAAAAATCAAGCAACAATGCAAGTTGTATGCACGAAAATAATGGCTATAGAGATGAAAAATCACAAAAAAAGATGATTTTTGGGGCGAAAAACGCATCTTTTTGGACATAAAAAACGAGGAAAAATAGAGCAAAACACAATAGGTTGATATATAACATTTTACCAAGCAAAAATGTCCACATTGTTACAGGATTTTTCGCCTTTTTTACAGCGGTTGTCCCCCATGTTTCAAAAGTTGTCCCGAAGGTTATAACACCTGGGCTTGCCGCCATTGTAATTTTGCACCGTCAACACAAACCACCAGTTGGCGAGTGGCGACAAAACAGAATGATAAAAGAAATTTTAGTTTACACATTATTATTAATCATTTAAAAAAATCATCGATTATGAAAAAGTTAGTTTTATTGTCAGCAGTAGTTTTAGCAGTGGCTTTTGCATCTTGCAAAACTGACCCCGCCACCAGCACCAGCACTCCCGCCGAGACCACCGAGAACGTTCAGAACACTCCCGCCGAGGGCACCGAGAACGTTCAGAACACTCCCGCCGAGGGCACCAGCGCAGCAGCTCCCGAGAACAAGGACGCCGCCCAAGTGAGCGAGAGCAAGGACGCCGCCGCCCCCGAGGCCGAGCAGGCAACTGAGAAGAAGACCGAGGAGACCAAGCCCGAAGCTTAACAACCTACTTGACAACAGAATGATAGCGGGTGTGTCGAAAATGGCGACACATCCGCTATTATGCTTGTGTTGTGGATGCGTGATTATTTGGTGGTTTTAGCCTCTTTGCACTGGGAGTATAATGCTGGGCAGTTGCTCACCACGAAGTATTTGCTGCCCTCGGGCTTTACCACTTCCACGCCGCGCCAGTTGGTGTCCCAGCCCTTGCTGTCGATGAGCAGGTAGATGACGGTGCCTTTCAAGAGCTGGCTCTGCTGGTACTTCTTGTTTGGGTCAACTTTCATGTTGATGGAGTAGGGCGGCTCCACGCTATATCCATTCTCGGGGGTGGCGCCGTTGAGCAGAGCCCAGGCGATATAGGGACGGGCATAAAACTGGTCGTTGCCCATTATCTCGCGCATTCGCTCCACAGTGCTGTTGTAGTTGGTCGTGGTGTTGTTAAGGCGCAGCGCCTCTTCGCCGTGGGTGCGGTTGTTGCGGTATAGCTCAAACGCCATCACCTGCAATGCCGCAGCGCCTTGAGGCTCTGTGCCCAGTGTCTCTTGCATCTGTTTCCATTCGTTGATGGTCTTGGGGAAGGCGCTAAACTCCACGCTGGTGGAGGCGTCGGGCTTCCAAGTGCTGTGGTCGATGGTGCCCGTGCACGATGCCTCAATGGTGTTGTCGCTTCGCTGGTGTAGTCGCTCCGCTTGTTCTGAAGCCTCGCTGGTGTTGTTGCCTCGCTGGTTTTTGCACGCAGTGGTTGTGACTCCGGCAATCATGAGAGTCGCGACAGCCATAATAATTGTCTTTGAGATTTTCATGTAGTCTTGTTCAGGATGTTCAACAATTCACAAAAGTAAGTGTTTTATTGCATAAACGCAAAATAATCGTGAAAATTTAGCTAAATCTTGCTCTTTAGGAGGGTTTGTGCTAATTTTGCGGCAGCAAATCAGCTGACATGACCCAAGAACTTGAAGATTACATACTTGCCCACATCGATGCCGAGCCCGAGCATCTGCACCAGCTCGACCGCGACACCCACATAGAGCTGCTCTACTCGCGCATGTGCTCGGGACACTTGCAGGGCCGGTTGCTGAAGATGCTCGTGCGCATGATTCGTCCCAAGCGGGTGCTGGAGCTGGGCACCTACTCGGGCTACTCGGCGCAGTGCCTTGCCGAGGGACTGCTCGACGACGATGCCATCATCCACAGCATCGAGATAGAGGATGAACTTGAGGACTTCTTGCGCAACCATTTCGAGCAATCGCCTGTGGGCGACCGCATTACTCTCCACATTGGCGACTGCCGTGAGATAGTGCCGCAGCTTGGCGGCAACTTCGACCTGGTGTTTATCGATGCCAACAAGCGGCAATATGTCGATTACTTCAACCTCGTCATTGACCATGTGAAGCCCGGCGGGTTCATCATCGCCGACAACACCCTGTGGGACGGCAAGGTCACCGACCTCCACGGCAAGAAGCTCGACGACCAGACCCGCGGCATCCTCGACTTCAACGACCTAGTAGCCCACGACCCACGGGTAGAGACCGTGATCCTGCCCCTGCGCGACGGCCTCACCATCCTCTATAAAATTGAGCCCACTTGAAAAAGTCCATATTTTGAGTCTATTGTAACAAAACAAGCAAAACAAAAAATAATACATTGATTTTAAGCAAGAAAAAAATTAGTTTAATTAGCACAATTCGCCGTTTTTTACTTTTTAAAGTGGACTCCAAGCTCAAGTTTCTAAAGTGAAATTTGAATGTCAAGTTATTGTGTGCCAGGGTATTTGGCTTACATGTCATCCAGTGTCAATCCTACAAATGTTATAGAGTAACGCCGCTTTTGCTTAGCCGTGATGTGCCTTGCCTTCTCTTTCAGAAGATTGATGTTGATGCGTTGAGCCTGGCGCTTAATCTCGCCGATGATAAGGCGTCGCTCAACATCATTCACGGCAATGAGATCAATCTCGTTGCTACCGTCACGCTCCCAATAATTAGTAACGAGATTGTACTGTCCTGTCTCGGCATACTGCTGACGCAGATATTGTTCTAATACTATGCCAGAATAGGTCTCATAGTCAGCCTGCATCTTGTTCAAGACATAGTCGGTATTGCCTATTTCCACAGCGCTGATGTACTTCTGCACAAAGCGGAACCAGAAGCGCAGGAAGTTGTCTTTGATTCCATATTTCACATTGTGACTTTGTTCTGACGACAAATAGGGGCGATAGCGGTAGATGAGATCGTATTGTTTTTCCAGCTTGTCAAGATAGCCTCCTGGCTCTACCCCCGTGTAGCTCTTGATGTTCCCACGAGTGTTCTCACCTTCGGCTATGGCATTTAGGATGGAAAAGTAGTTGCCGCTGTCACGACCAAAATCATCACTCAGCATCTCTTTGCCTTCGGGAACGAAGTATGAGCCGTAGCCAATGAATTGCTTGAGTATAGCATCCTTGGTAATGCCTCCGTGAGTGAGCATTTCTTCCACATACTTTGCTACGCCGCCTGTTGTCATGTAGAGAGCAAGCAAATCCTCACTAGTGAAGTGGGGATTGAAATCGTTCAATATCTCCTTCAATACGGTGGTAGAGAATGGTCGCAGGTGCAACCGATTATTCGCCCTTCCATATAGGGGCTCTTTCCTATCATCGAAGATTTTGCTTATCATCGTGCTGACCGAACCACAAACGATGAGGTTTATCTTGCTCTCGGCTTTGTTGGTGTCCCAAAGATTTTGCATGTCACTGAAGACGGCCTCGTTGACATACTTGAAGTTCTGGAATTCGTCGAGCACCAGCGTGAAGTTTATGTTCTTCGACTGTTGCATCAGCATACCAAAAAGCCTGCTGAATGAGTTGAAGTCTCCCAAATCAATGCCTAACGTATTGGCGATTACCTCAGTGAACTCTCGGCAAAGCATTGTCTCGCTCTTGCGACCGATAAAAAAATACACAAAAGGAATCTGCCTACATGCTTGCTTAACAAGCGTAGTCTTGCCTATGCGACGGCGACCAGTGACAACGGTCATCTGCGCATAAGAGGCCGAGAGTCGCTCAATCTGCTGCAAGGCAAAAGTTTCTTTTTCTCTATTATAGAATTTCATATTCTTTGATTTTTGCAACACATGTTACTGTAACGGCGGTTGCAAATTTACAAACAATATTTTACTTAACAAAATTACATAAAGAAAAAGTTGGTGATTCCTATTGGCTTCAAACTGGTGCTGTTGTTTTTTTTTGTTGCAATTTTGCTGAAAAGGGGTAATAATTCAATGATTGTTGCGTTATAGAATAAATTGTGAAAGGCAACCGAGTATTGACCCTCAAACACTTTGCGTCATGAAATACGGAAGATTAGTGTGCAACACACTCAAGCAAATCAGGCTTGATGTTGCCCGTGCCAATGCCATTGACTACGTTCCAGCTCCATGCACCCACAAGGGCGATTGCGCTGGCACGTGCCCTGCGTGTGAGAGTGAGGTGGAATACCTTGAGAAGGAGATTTCACGGAAGCGGGCCATAGGGAAAGCCGTGATCCTCGCTGGTGTGGGCATCACGAGTCTTGCCGCGATGGCCGGCACTCCAAGCAAGACTGTGAAGCCTCTCGATAATGGTGCTCCAAGCCAAGTGTGCGACTCGATTAATCGAAACGAGGTTTTCGGTGGAGGAGGTCACATGCCAAGTTTCCCTGGCGGTGATGCGGCGTTGATGAGGTTTATAAGTGAGCATGTGGTATATCCTGCCGAAGCCTACAAGAATCATATTGAAGGCAAGGTGATTGTGCAGTTTGTTATAGAACCCACAGGCAAGGTGGGCGAGGTGAGAGTGGCACGCTCAGTCGATGAAGATCTCGACCGTGAGGCTGTACGTGTCATGAAACTGCTGCCCGACTTTTCGCCAGGCCGCAATGCCATTGGTGAGCCAATTAACGTGTGGTTCACGCTGCCCGTCATCTTCAAGATTCCCAAAAGTGAAGACACCCAAGTCACCGAATAACACAATCACGATGATTACAAGATGCCGTCCCCATTTTACATTTGGAGACGGTTTCTTATTCTTGGGATGAGTGCTCTTTCTTGTAATTGTTGTAAATCTTTTTCAGTTGCTTCTCGATCTCGCTTTGCGGGCGGTCGAGTTCGCTCAAGGCAACTTGAAAGGTGCTCGTGTTCTCCATGCTGTCGTGGTACTTGATGATGAGTGTGAGCTGTGTGCCACTAATGCGGCTGTAGGAGCTTTTAAACTTTACCTTGTCGCACTGCTCAAAGGGTATCACATGGGCCAATCCTTTGTCATAGATGACGAAATTATCATCGCCGACGGCAAACGCTGGAATGCCGCGACCGCTCATGCTGGCTTTCTTGAAGTTCTCAAACACCGAGAGAATGATGCCCAGGGTTATCAGGAAGTAGGGGACAATTATCACATATCCTTGCCATTCCGAGAACATGAACGATAGCTCCCAGTGGAAATAGCTGAATATGGCAAAGGCGACCAATAACACCGACAAGATGGTGTAAACAACCGCCTTAGCAACCGCTTTGCCCTTGTGGTAATAATATTGATGAGTGGTTTGCATGAGAATGAATATCTACTGCAAAGTTACAAAAAAGTATTATTCATGACAAATTTTCCTTATTTCTGGCCGATTTTGGAAGAAATGTGCGCCATTTTGGCACACATTTCATGGAAATGTATTATCTTTGCAGTCTAAAATAGTAACAACACTAAATTTTGAGATTATGATTATAGTAAGCACTCGCGATTTTCGTGCTAATCAAGGCCGTTATCTCCATCAAGCCCGCAATGGTGAGGACGTGATAATTAAGTCGCGCGACCACGGCAGCTTCAAGATTACCCCTGTGACCAAGGATGACACCGTCTATAGCATGGAGGAACTGGCAACGATGGCAGCCGAAGCAGAAGTTGAGTACAATTCTGGCAAAGGTTATCACAAAAGAGATGACGAGAGTATGGAACAGTTTTTAAGTAGGCTTACCAATGTATAAGATCTTTTTTTCAGAAAAAGCTAAAGTAGGCTTAAAGAAACTGCAAAAAGAAAGTCCTCAACTTATAAAAAAATTAGAAAAACTTCTAATTGAGATTGAACGCCATCCCACAACAGAGACAGGACAAGTTGAGCAACTCAAGTATTTGGGGCCAAACGCTTATTCACGTAGAATTAATAAAAAGCATCGCATTGTGTATAGAGTTCTTAATGATGTTGTGGAAGTGATAATAATCTCAGTGTTTGGACATTATGAATAATTTGAAAATAATAATATGGAATCAACAAGACTACAGAAGATACAGAGACAGATACAGAAAGACCTGAGTGAGATATTTCGCGAGGACACCGCCAAGATGCGCGGCACGCTGGTGAGCGTGAGCAACGTGCGCGTGTCGCCCGACCTGAGCATAGCCCGTGTGCACCTGAGCGTGTTCCCGAGCGAGAAGGGTCAGGAAATCATCGACACTGCCAACCGCAACGAGAAGACCATTCGCTATGCCCTGGCGCAGCGCGTGCGCAACCAGCTGCGCAAGACCCCCGAGCTGGTGTTCTACATCGACGACTCGCTCGACTACATCGAGCACATCGACGAGCTGCTTAAGAAGTAATGCTTAATGCTTAATGCACAATGCCTAATGCACAATGCACAATGCACAATGCACAATGCTTAATGCTTAATGCTCAATGCACAATGCTTAATGCACAATGCTCAATGCACAATGCTCAATGCACAATGCTTAATGTTCCCAAATTACTAGATTATTTTGAAAGTCTAGAAAGTCTATAAAGACAAGGCACGCCTTGTCCCTACTTAACACTTTACACTTAACACTTTACACTTAAAATAGATGGCTCTGTCGTTGAAAATAGCGCTGCGCTACCTCAAGTCGAAGAAGGCTCACAATGCGGTGAACATCATCAGCATAGTCTCGATATGCGGTGTGGTGGTGACCACTGCCGCGCTGGTGTGTGTGTTGAGCGTGTTTAATGGCTTCTCTAGCGTGATACATGGCAAGCTCGCCAAGCTCGACCCGCAAGTTGCCGTGTGCCCTGCACAGGGCAAGACCATAGCCAACGCCGACAGCGCCATTGCTGTGATAGCCCGTGTTGATGGGGTTGACAAGGCCATGCCGGTGATTGAGGACCAAGCACTTGCCGTCTTTGCCGATTACCAGATGCCAGTGCGGCTCAAGGGTGTTCCTCGCAACTACAACGAGATCAACTCCATCGACAGTGTGATTGTTGACGGCTCCTTCGCCCTCGACGACGAGGTGGGCAACAGTTATGCCATAGTAGGTGCCGGCCCTGCCGTGAACCTGCGTCTTGTAGCCAATGGGCTGCGCATGCTTCAGTTCTACGCACCCCGGCGTGAAGGCCAGGTCAATGTGTCTAACCCCATCGACGCATTCACCAGCGACTCACTCTTTGTGAAGGGCATCTTCCAGGTGCAGCAATCATCCTACGACCAAGATCTAATCTTTGTGCCTATCGACAAGGCCAGAGAGCTCTTCGACTACGACACCGAGGCCACGCAAATCGAGCTCAAGCTCAACGATGGTGCCCCAGAGAAAGATGTGATCAAGCAGCTGGAGCAAGCACTGGGTCCCAACTTTGTTGTGAAAGACCGGTTGATGCAGCAGTCGGAGTCGTTCCGCATGGTGAATGTGGAGAAATGGGTGACATTTTTGCTGCTCACGTTCATCATGATCATTGCCACGTTCAACATCATCAGCACCCTCTCGCTGCTCATTATTGAGAAAGACGAGAGCATAGTCACCTTCCAGAACTTGGGGGCCACCAGCAAGCAAATCACGCGCATCTTTGTTGCCGAGGGATGGCTCATCACCATGCTTGGGGCACTGCTGGGAATAGTGCTGGGACTGCTGCTGTGCTTGGGTCAGCAGACCTTCGGGTGGCTCAAGATAGGTGCCGACCCCACTCAGGTCATCGTCAATGCCTATCCGGTGAAGGTGGTGTGGACCGATATGCTCGTGGTGCTGCTGCTCGTTGCCGCTATAGGTTTCGTGACGTCGCTGGTGACCCGCACCATCATGCGCCGCAGGTTGCGTCGCCAGGCACCCAAGTCTTTGGCATAAGATTTGCAGATTTTTGTTTTTTAAAAACGCAAATTCTATGAACGACAATATATATAACCCCTATGTGATGCCCATCTTCAGGCAGATGGGCAACGAGAGGTCGTTTGCCGGCACCGCTTTTTGCATCGACGACTATCTGGTGACTGCCGGTCATGTGCTCACTTATCCAGCCACATGCTACGTGCGCAACGGCAATGATTACCACCCGTTGCATTTCGACCAGTGGCTGCCCGAGCAACTGCCCACCGACGACCACACGGGCTATGACATAGCTTTTTACCCTATTCCTGGCTTGCGGAGCCCACTCTCGCTAGCTGGCAGTGACGCCGAGCCTAACGACCACCTCGACATCGTGTGCTGGCAGATGCGTGGCATCAGGCCAGTGCAGGTATCTACTCAAGGTCTTGTCATTAAGGATCCAGATCTAAATGGTTACTTCCGCCTAGCTACCGTGGATTATATCACCCACGGCTGTAGTGGCTGCCCCGCCTTTGGTGGCGACGGCAAGGTCTATGGCATGGTCACGATGGGCCGCAGCAACGTCGATGCCAAGAACCTGGCTCCCTTGCCTCGGCAGATGGAGCAGAACACGTGCTGGGCGTTCAAGACGAGCTACATAAAGCGCTTTTTGCCGACGCGCTAGTTTTGGCGCTTCGCTAGTTTTGTCGCTTCGCTGGTTTTGGCGCTTCGCTAGTTTTGTCGCTTCGCTGGTTTTGTCGCTTCGCTGGTTTTGTCGCTTCGCTAGTTTTGTCGCTTCGCTGGTTTTGGCGCTTCGCTGGTTTGGGCGCTTCGCTGGTTTGGGCGCTTCGCTGGTTTGGGCGCTTCGCTAGTTTTGGGCGCTTCGCTGGTTTTGGGCGCTTCGCTAGTTTTGTTGCTTCGCTAGTTTGGGCGCTTCGCTGGTATTTTTGCTTAGCTTTTTTGTAATTATCTAATATTGACTTAAATAATTTTTTTCTTATGGCACCATCATCAACACCACTGTGGCTAGACCTCAGGACAGAGTATATCGACGATAACTTTGACAACCTAGTAGAATACCTGCGCAAGGCCGACAAAGAGGATAGTTTTTATAAAAAAACTCTAGACTTGCTAGAAAAACGCATAGCAGAGCTGAACAGCGAATTAAGCAGTTGTCCACTATATGCCGAGCGCGACGACAAGGACACAACCCTTAAAAAGGCTCGAATGCTGGCGGTGTATCTTCTCGCCGGCGATGGTAATTCAAAAAGCAGTGCCGAGTCGTTTGTGACTTTAATGAAAATGCTGTCAATGCTGTGGCCCAATCATGCCAAGGCACTAATAGGCAAGGCGATAGAGCGTCTTGTCAACAGGGATGTCATAAACCTGGGATTTACATGGCAAAATTATAACGATATACCCACCGAACTCTTCACGTTTAACCTGATTAACAATGCAAAATTTAGTAATCCCATCAATAACAATAAATATATTTCCTCTCACGGCACAATAATACTTAACAATAATGGTGTGCACTTGAGCAGCAAGTCGCTTAAAGACAGCTATAAGTTGCTCACTGGTGGTGCCAGGTCGATGGACACTGGCTTGCACATGGCAGTGGTTACCCAGGCTAGCGAGAAACTAAAAAAGAGCCAGGAGAATGACATAAAGGCCGTTGATAAATTTGTGAAAGACCTGAAGCTCGATTTTCAAAATGCCAAGCAGAGTGCGAGTCCAGGCTACAAGCGCTACTACACCAATGGCGATGAGGCAACAATAATAGTGACTCAAAAACAAAACAAAGTTATCTCGGTTAGAACCATCGATGAGAATTATGACACTATTGAAGGGCATATCGCAATCAACAGAGCCAGCATAGATTATTATAAAAGAGACGATATCTATAATTTCTTTCAAGAGGGCGACATCCTAAAAGCTACGGTAAAGAGTGTATATAAGAAAGAGTTTGATTTTGAGAAACAATTTGTCGATTTCATTTTAGACGACTGCGAAATCAACGACTTTAACGAAGATAATTTTGCTCAATGTGTCATCGTCAATAACAACGAGAACAAGTCTAGGTCGCACATGGTGTGGATTAATGACTATGGTCACCCCATCAAGACTTTCTATGACGACCGCTTTGAGGTGGGGGCGCAGGCCTATCTGAGCATCAAAGAAATAAACGATGAGTACAGGACGATATATGGTAACATAGTAGAGGGTCCCTTAGAGACCAACAACGAGTTTAACCCCCTGGAGGTGCAAAGGGCGTGTTTCAGGAGTTTTATTGATTTCTATAAAGAAAAAGTTAAGCCTAGCAGCGACAACACCCACGATGAGCCCTTGTCGCCAGCTATCATGAATGTGGTGGTGAGGATGCTTTTTGACTACCAAAAGACTCTGCTCAAACCCTCGGAACGTTACAAAAACCTCTCGCTGGCGATGCTCATAGCCACCGTTGTTGATGACCATGATTCGGTGGCTTATATAGAGTTTGCTAAGAATTACTTGCAATCGTTGCTGGCTTTTGTCAACGATGAGCCAGTTGACGAACTTCTCATTGCGCCAGGGGCATCGTTTGCCGCTGCCGAATCTACACAGCTGCGCGTTAGCATCGTGGAGCTGCTGCGGGAGTATGGCAAGGGTGGCAATAGCACGCTCCTGAACGAGGCTATCGACAGTGGCAAGCCCACGATTTCGCAGCTGGCGCAGCTCATCCAGTCGGCCAATCGCATGAAGGGCATCCTCACGCCAGGTGCCTTGTCGGTTATCAAGCATGAAATTCTCAAGGCATTATCTATTGAGAACGAGGGGGATACCAACCTTGAGGCCGATACTGGAATATACATTGGCATTGAGTCGTCAACGATGGAGTTCAAGACCTCGGTGATCTATGAGCCAGGAAAGAGCGACCTTCCCAACGAAACGACTCAAAACTATAACATAGCCAAGACGGTGTGCGCCTTCCTCAACTCACAGACTGGCGGAACACTGTTCATTGGTGTTAACGACCAGGGCTATGTCGTGGGATTTGACAATGACATGAAATTCTTGAAATGCGGCACTATAGATTCTTTTATCAGGTATGTGCAAGACATGCTTAAAATGAAACTTGGCATCGATGCTATCTACTATATCAAGATTGAGCCAGCCTACGACAACCGGGTGGTGATGCTGCATGTGGAGCCCCATCCTTATCAAGTGGTGGAACTTGACGAGAAAGCCTACATAAGAGTGAACAGCGAGACGCGCCCTATGCCCGAAGAGATGCGGCTGGAGCTGCTCAACGAGAAACGCAAGAAAGACAAGGGCAAAGCTGCCAACGTCTCGTGGCTACACAGGGCGTGCCAGATGAAGAAGTGTGTGGTTCTGCACAATTATCACTCGTCTAACAGTGGCGACATCAACGACCGTCACATTGAGCCTTACAAAGTGCTACCTGAAGACAATCTGGTCTTGGGCTTCGACATCGACAAGAAGGCGTGCCGAGTGTATAATATCAACCGCATCGACTATGTGGAACTTAAAGAGAATGAGAGCTGGGGTAACACTTCTATGCATCTCGACACCGAGATTGACGCATTCCATCTCTCGGGCAACGCGGCCCTGAAGGTATCGCTAAAGCTCGACCTGCTGGCACGCAACCAGCTCATAGAGGAATATCCCCGCACTAAAGATAAAATAGTGTGTGATGCCCGCGACAGCAACACTTGGTATTACAACGACACCGTGCGCAGTGTCCTTGGCGTAGCTCGATTCTACATGGGGCTGGCCGAGCACATCACTATTCTCGAAGCTCCCATTGAGTTGAAAAGCAAGGTTAAAGAACTGGCACAAGAGATACTGAGCAAGGCCTGAGAAGTGGAGTGAGTCCTCTCAAGTGCACATGTCACCACAGCAGAGGAAAGTACACTATTGCGGTTTGTTGTCGATCAGTGAATGAAAATTCCCAAAAAAGCATTAACTTTGCACTCGCTATTGGTGGCTGGCTGACCAGACCCGCTCTCTTTCAGCCCGCACCCTCAGTTCTTATTATTTTATTATTAAACTACTCAACAAAATTAAGGATATAATTATGGCACTTCAATGTGGTATTGTGGGACTTCCCAATGTGGGAAAATCAACGTTGTTTAACTGCTTGTCGAACG
>Ga0247611_10006927_pt1 | contig 14408 bp, 17 predicted proteins | sample 177DNAGHGhighgp2_FD_192422 | JGI IMG/M metagenome (GOLD analysis project Ga0247611, IMG submission 192422) | Sheep rumen microbial communities from Palmerston North, Manawatu-Wanganui, New Zealand - 1770 DNA GHGhigh gp2 | ecosystem: Host-associated > Mammals > Digestive system > Stomach > Rumen...
TGGCCGTCAGCTCCGAACTCTCGCCTAAGTTGCCGAAGGCTATCAGCGACGACAGCAGGATGGCCAGCGGGAAGGCCTGCGGCATCAGCATCAGGCCCATATACCAGAAGAACTGCGCCATGATTTCCAGCGACAGGCCCTTGCCTATCAGCTCGTTGACGTATCGCCACAGGAACTGCATCATCAGCACGAATTGGCAGATGAAAAAGGCTCCGGCAAAGAGCTGCAGGAATTGCTTGGCTATAAATATATCAAGTTTTTTAATGCGAAACATTGCGCCTTATATCCATTCGAGCTGCAAAAGTACTATAAAAAACTCAGAGTGCATTATAATTTTTGGTTTTTTAATGTTTCTACAGCCCGCTGACTTGGTGCAGTCGTTCCATATTGCCGTCCCACAGGTCGTGCAGGTCGTCAATGTCCTCGGGAAGCGCGTAGTCGTCGACGTACAGGCACAGCTCGTCGGTCAGTTCACTGCGTCCGATGCGCATTTCCCAGTAAGCCTCAGGGTCGTCCTCGTTCACCCATTGCAGGCGGATGTAGCTGTTCTTCTTCTGGTCGACGATTTTAGCCTCCAGCGTGTGGTGGTCTGTCCACAACTCTCCCCATGTGAGTGCGATGACGTCGTCATCGACTTTCTCTACGTGGTCAGCCAACCATCGCTCCAGTCCGTGGACAGTACTGATTTGCTCCCAGACAAGGCTTTGAGATTTTGTTGCTAGAGGGTATTCTATTTTAAGTCTCTGCTTATTTTTGTTCATCGTCAGGTTAGTAAGAGTATTTTATTTGTGCAAAATTACAACTTTTCCGGTAAAAATAAAAATATTTTCGTTAGAAATTTTGTTAATTCAAAAAATAGTGTTACCTTTGCACCCGCAAAACGCAAAATGATGGCGGGATAGCTCAGCTGGTTAGAGCGCATGATTCATAATCATGAGGTCGCCGGTTCAATCCCGGCTCCCGCTACACTGAAAATCAGTAAGTTACAAAGAAAAGTAGCTTGCTGATTTTCGTTTTAGGGAACATATTCGGAACATTTACTACCTCTATTATGCATAGTTTTTGTTATTAAAGGAACATATATTTTATAGGCTCCAATACCTTTAACTTGTTCTTTATTCGCTCAAACCTTATATTTAACAATGTGGACTGCGGCAAGGCAATCTGCTCTCGGCTTTATCCTACTCCTACTACTTTTCTTTTTATCAGCTTAAATAAAACTTTAGCGGAAGCAACTATACAAATCAAAAAATCAGAAACAGTAAATCTTCTGTTTCCTGGCTTGCCAATAATCTCCCTAAGATGGGGCTGGCTTGAAGATACATGTTTGTTACTCATTGTTTTGGATGCCTTTGGTTATATTTACATTAATCTCAGAATAGAAGTCTCGTACATAGATGAAGTCAGTAATGGCGAACTCTGTCTGTTTAAAGAGATGGTTAAACTGAGGACTCAGTTTCATGTCTTTTGTCTTTTCTATGTTAAGGCCGTCATTCCAATTAGAAAGAATGTCCATACCAATGAATGATTCAAAGGGTTTGCCAAAAGTTCCATTGTTAAGGGAGAGGCACGTAATCCCACAATCATATGTTTCATTCCAGTCTTTATCCAAAAGAGCATCCCACAGATCTTGACGGTCTCCGCCCTGAATAGGGTGGCGTTCCGGATAGTGTTTACTAAAAAACAATCGGGCCTCCAGTTTAATCTCATCTCCATAATCTTTGTGTTTAGTCATGTCTGAATAGATATGGCATGCTCTGTCATACATTTCCCTGAGAGAATCCATTAAACTGTCATTAAAGGCAATAATATCATCAATATAGTCCTCCTGATGAGACAAAACCATCTCATTGATTAGTTTTCTTCTAAGCGATAAAAGGCTCTTACCTTCCTCGTATCCATTATCATCAAGATTATATGAATTGACAATGTCTTCCTCTATTCCCTTGACAACCCAATGGTCTAATTCGTTGTTTTCATCCACAGAAGGATAATGATACTTTAATTGATTATACATGGAAACGTTATAATAGGTGGTTGTTTCTGTTGATTCAATCTTTCCACCCTCTTCATGGACATGGCCGAAGATATGGTGCTTGGGCTTAGACTCTTCAATCATCTTTTTTAGAACCTGGCACCCTGCTTTATTGTCAAGATGCCCTTCGGCTGCGCCATGGGTGATTAGAAAATCTACATCCTTGGGAATTTTATTCTCAGTTCCTTTAAACATCCAAGGACGGCAGGCAGCTCCAAAAAAACTGATTCCATCATACTCGATGCCACAGTCTTCCAACAGTATTATTGAAGATGGTATCATCTGCATCGCCTTTTCAGGATTCATTTCGAAAAATACTTCGTGGTTACCAGGCACATAGATTTTTAGTTTGGCATCCTGATGTGAGTACCAATTAAGAAACTTCAAGAATTCATTATCTACATATACCATGTTGTCCTCTTTCAAACAATCACCAGCACAAATCAGTATATCAACATCCTTGGGGATGTCGAGCCGATGGTTGAGTCCATGCGTATCTGAGAACGCAAAAATCTTGTGGTTCTTGTATTCAATCAACATATTTTTTACCTTATTATATTTAAAAACAACATCATTTCCACTTCCTGTTTCAGCGTCTCTTTGATACCAATACCAATCTTAATCGGTAAAGTTTTCAATGAAGTAGGCAATCCTGCAAGCAATCTATTCTTTTCATCCTCTGAAACAGGGTATTCTGACGAAGCACGTAGACAGATAATCGCATCATTATATGGCAAGAAATCCACATCCTGATACTTGTTGATGGATTCCAGAATATAGTCAATACGCTTGCTCTCATCCCAAGTGCGAGAGTCATAAGGATAATACTGACCTTCATCAACTTGATGCAGATACTCTACTTCTTCTCGCTGAAAGGCCCCACAGCGGGTTAGCTTCATGATAAAGTTTTCTCGCTGGCTATGTCTCTCCAAATACCTCTCCCTGCATTCCACGCGATAGTCACGCTTGCGTTTGCTGCGATTCTTGCTGCATCTTATTCTCTTCATACAGAAATCAACATCAGTACAGAGTGGGAAGGCTTTGGATCTATATCTGCGAGGGGTGGTATGCTTCCAATGGCTAAACTGAATTCTATAGAGTGCTTCGTCATATTTGTTTCTTTGCTTTGGGGGATATTCGAAAGGGCCTCCATCTTCAGGGTCAGGCTCATCTTCGAACCCCCAGAATGTAATCGACCATAGACAATGTGCAGCAACATCTTTTTCATCAAGATGGAGTTCTTCTGAAACAACAACTTCTTTGGCCAAGCCAGCATCCCAGCAGACTCCTTCAAGAGGATGCACTGAAATATATCTGTCTTCATCATATTCATCCTGAGACCACTCGATTCTTACTTCTCCGCAGTCCTCTTTCGAAGGTTCCATGTGTTTCAGCAAATCCAAAGCCTCGCGGAATTGATACAAAGAATTTCCCCTCTCAGGTTCAATCGCCTTTAGAAATGGCAATATCTCATCAAACGTGTACTTGTCAAATAATTCTTTTAGTTTCATTTTATTATGCTTTTGGGACATTTTTAATTCATACTGCTGCAAAGATAAAAGAAAAGTGTGCCAGATTGAGGCACACCTTATTAGAATATGTATTTCAGAAGAAAAACCAACTAGTTATTAAGAATCCAAATGGCTCTTTGGGCTTTACACTCTGTTAGGCCATCAAACTCATCTGTCAACACCATATGCTCTTGCTGTTTGGGAAAGAAGAGATCTTCATCGTCAAGAATGGCATAACGGTATTCTTTGCCAGCATACTTATATAACCAGGCATTGATTTCGAGAGCCTTCGATTCACGTTGCGGCAATCCGATCATCTCTCCTGTCATAGCGTCTTGATATGAAGTGCTAAGTAAAATCGGAGTCATGGAGTAGATTTCACCTGGGAGTTCACGTTCCTCCCAAAGATCCCTCATTCGCATAACACCCTCGTTACGCCAAGTCGTAGAAAGCACAATCTTACACCCTGTCTGATCCACGATGTGCTTCAAGTTTGCTATCGCCTCTGGATCAAACAAGGCTCCATATTCGTCAAATGGGTCTATGCCTTCACGCTTCATTTGCTTGGAATAACTACCAGTATTCAGAACTCCATCGAAATCAAGGAACAGATATTTCTCCTTATTTGCATCTGTAATAGCTGGTTTCAATTTGTTTGCCAAGTCCTCTGTAGCCTCTTGAATACTATCTCCTTTACCTATGACATACTCCTCACTTTCATCTTTCCAAAAACTAAGGCAGTCAATGTCGCTTCCATCAACCCCCTTGGGTATGTCCCACGGCTCTAGATTAAATGCCAGGAATGCTCCTCCCGAATAACAACCACCATATCTGTCATTAATAATAGTCAGTGGATGAATGTCTTCTATCTCCTTCTTTTCCATATTTTCCTATTTGTCTGCAAAGGTACAAAAATTAATTAAAATAGTACACTATTCAAATAAATGATTCTCTATAAATTCTGTCGCAGGCCCATAATCCTTTTCTTGAACAAAGATGATCATAGTAGTATTTATTCTTATTGCATCTTTCTGATTCAACTGAAGTATCTTCAATAAATCCTTCTCATCGTCATATCCTAATTCAAAAATATCTTCGAGAATGATATTATTGTTGTGGAAATTAATTATATCAGGCATAGAAGGCAAGTCATCTAAAAAGTGAGCTGTATCACACCAGAAATAACCATTTTCGACGTAATCGTTCAACTCTTCAGGATAAAAGAAAAACCCATGTTCTTTATGTTCAGACATTTCTTGTTCCAGCCAGTTCCTTTCGTTCTCATCTGAGGCTCCATCAAGAAAGTCTTTCATGACTTTTGCTAAGACGTCTTTCTGAATCTCTCTCTTGAATTGGCTTCTCACAAAAAAATGAGCACAACCTTTTACTGACAATTCATAGATCAAATCACTAATGTCAGACGATGGCCGACTAGACTTTAAGAACCAAAGCCCAGGCATATCTACCTTTTGCATCATAGAATCCGATACTATCATACAATTTCATCGTCTATTTACTTTTCTTTTTTAGCTTTTTTATGCTCATCTCAATCATTACCATTACAATAATTTCTTTCCAGTCCTTTTCCCCATAATACTTTTTTAAGTACTTATAGTAGCACTTATTTACAAGCATTGCTGTCTTTTGATATATCTGCTGCTTAGACTTAGAAAGCGTAATACTGAAAGTCTCATTACATACCGATAGATTAAATACCACCTTCTCATCTTCCCAAGGTAAACGTGAAGGTAATGCAAGATCAAATACCGTCATCACAGCAATCTGATATTCAGTTTTACGTTGTTTGTAGGCATTATAATACGCATGATACCTTTTGTGAGCGAAATTGAGAGCCTGATTATATTTGGTTATACGCTCACCTCTAATTCTTTTATCCACCAACCAGATATAATCAGGCATAACGCCAAAATGTGCAAAAAACTTCTCCATAATTGCATTTATTAGAAGATTTTTAACCTGAATTCTGAATTCCAAGGAAACTCCATCTGAAACTCTATTGGATAATGCGTCCTGAGATAAGCTATCTGATAAACCATAAAGGCATAGTCATAAGCTTGTAATTTACTCATCAAATATGGGCCTTTTCTTTCCCACTCAGCCCAAATATCCGACAGCGTTTGTGGATCTTGGCCATCTTCCTCTCCACGTTCCAGAAATACGGCTTTCAACTCATCCGATCTTCTTCTAATCAGTTCGTAACTTTCTTCACGGGTGAAGTCTGCCAGAAGTCTTGAAAGCATCATCATCTGCTCTTGATAAAGTAGAATCCCGTATGTGGAACCCAGATACTTTCTCATGTCAGGAATAACATACTCAGCTCCTATATGATGATGTCTGCGTTTTATATACAATTCAATATCCTTACACACCTCATGATTGTATAAGGCATGATATTCTGCAATGTCATAGAATGTGTTAGGTTTCAATCTCATGAGATCTTTTCTTCTCGATTCAACAGAAAACAACCCCAGATAATCTGTCATTCCTTGCTTGAACACCTCGAAACAATAAGAATCGTCTAAAGGAATCTTTCTTATATCAATCTTATTGCCATGAATTTCTTTAATATTTTCATAGACCTTCAACAATTTTGATATCATTTCATTTGTTTGTATCTTAAAACCGGGAATTTGGTCTACTCCATATTTGTCTTTCATCTTCCATTCCATTTGATAACCCGTCTTCTCGTCTGTACAAATACATATAGGTGGAATCGAATCATCATCAGATTGCACAAACCTTTCAAAACACAAATCATATTGTAATGGGTCTATATATGAGATGCCCAAACAATACGCGACTAAACTACCTGACACGTTACACCCCAACGGGAAAAAGACCGTATCAAAGTCCTGGCGGGCAGTATTTATCCAATCTTGTACAATTAAGAAATAGTCAGTCAAACCTTTCTCCCCGATTACCTCTAATTCATACTTTAATCGGTTCTCTACACACTTGGGGAGGTCTTCACCATGAATTGAGCGGGCACCTCTATAGGCCAGTTTTTCTAAATACCACTCACTGTAGTTTGGTAAATTAATGTTTTCTATTTTTTTCATAATCTATTGCAATAAGTGAGGTAATTATATCAATCCAACTTTACGTAACGCATTATCACACGTTTTGCTATATCCACATCAATATTGGATTTATTGACTGTGGAATAAACCTTTAGTGAATTCATTACGCCTTCAAGATCATACACGGAGCTATTAACAGTATTCGCTATAAATTCAATGACCTCAGAAGGAATTTTCATACAGGATTTGTGACACTTCGCATTCAGAATATCTATACACAACTGCATATCTGGCTTCTCCAACTCAACAACCAGTCCACAGGCAAAACGCTTTAGCAGGCGTTCTTCCATACCCTGCAGTTCAACAGGTGGACGATCGCAGGCAAAGACAATCTGCTTACCATTACGTAATAGATTGTTGAAAACCTGAAAGAACGTTTCGAGCGTTTTAGGCGCGTTCATCCACTCTTGAATATCATCCACAATGAGCATATCTATCAATTGATAACAATTAATGAAGTCTTTGGTGGTATTCTGACGAACGGAATCCGTGAACTCCATCTGGAATTGTCGGGCTGTAACGTACAACACCTGTTTCTGCGGATGAATCTCTTTATAGCGCACACCGATTGCATTGATTAAATGGCTCTTACCACAACCTGAAGGCCCATAGACATAAAGAGGGTTGAATGTGTTCTCGTCTAAATGTTCGGCGATAGAGAGCCCCGCAGTAAGTGCCAGTTTATTGCTTTCGCCCTCAATGAAACTCAGGAAAGTCTTTTCGTTGTCGAGTTTGGGATTCTCGACATTGAGTTCCTGTCCTTCACTTTCAACATCAACAATGTCCAAGACCTTATTTAAGATGTCTTGCACATTGTTGATATAACCAATGACTTCTTCTTTTCTATTCTTCATACACATTGTTAATTTATAATTCAATGAGACATAGTTTAATCATACCACCAAGGGTGCCGTTCCCAGATATGAGTGAAAAGTGCAATCCAAGCTTCTTTCTCATCATTCTGGCCAATACGGGTTTGAGCTTCATGCAACAACCTGATGGCTTCTTCCAGATCGATAATGGTCTGGCGATGGTCGGTATGAGTTCGTCCATATTTTATAAAATCAAGAATCACCATCAGTTCTGTATTCATAGCTGTCAGCAGACCGCTATAATACAATGTCCCGCCATCCCTCCACTCCATGATTGTCCTGGCGAGATAGGGCATCATCAGATTTTTGGCCTTGTTGTGTCTGACTTTGCACAGATATTCGTCCAAGGTTTCGTCCCACTCATCCAAATCTGTAGGGTCATTCTCATACTTGGCTCTTACATATATGACGTGTTTTTTGTACCTCTCCTCAAGTTGGTTTGTGTACAGCAAACCTTCGCCCTCTCTACGCCAGTACTCCATACTTCCAAGCTTCCACAACATCCATGCCGTTTTCGCTTGTTTCCCCATCGTGCGAAATTTAGAAGCCTCTTTTCTCTTGTTCCAAAGCGTATGATAAAGATTCTCCAGTTCGGCAGTGATTCTATCGAAAAGATCCTGATAATCGCAGTAGGCTGGCCCTTCATATCTTGGTTTCCTTTTGCTCATATTGATTCTCCTTTGTTTTATTTCTTTCTGTTTTTGCTGCAAAGATACAAGAAAGGTGCGCCGTATGAGGGCACACCTATAAAGAAAAAGATAATAAAGATGTATTGTTATGCTAATATGGGGTCTGGGCAGAAGTCTTTGCGCTTACAGGTCTTGCAATGTTTACCAATCCAAACCTCATCAAACTGGTCCATCGCTTGCGCTACGATTTCGGGCTCATCAGTCAGGATGCCAGCCTCGAAATTACGCGCGCCATCAGCTTTCATACCAATACCAGCACCTGTGAGATTAGCACTACCAATATACGCTTCTTTACCATCAAAGATTATCATCTTGAAATGCACCCTTGGACAAAGCACTCTCTCCAGACCATCATACAGAATTGGGAATCTGTCAAAATCCTCTCTGAAGTTTGGCCCAGGTTCCTTCGCATGTATCAGCCTCACAGCCACGCCTTTCTTTATCAGCTTAGCCAACACCTCCAAGAAAGGCTTCTTTGATTTTCCATCCTCGATATACAAATCTTTGATATCAGCCGTCCCAATCCACAAAGAGTGCTTCACATGTAAAACATGTGAAGCACTCTTTGTAGTGGGCGGAGTTGAAGATGAAGGTGAGCATTCTCAATTCTTATTATAACCAAATTCGCCTCTTGTTAGCAAGACCTCCTTCCAATGAGACTCTCTATTTATGATTGTTTCATCATCCGTTCGCATAGGCCAAATTTCCAAAAGTGATATTTGGAAGTTTCTGCGTGCATAATCGAAGCCCTCCTTTTCAATTAACTCGACAAGCTGATCATTGCCACCATGCGCTGTTCCAGCATAAGTACACCATCTTGACCAAATTCCGTCTTCTCCATATGCAGAACCGACATATTTCTTTCCGTTGTTCTTGTCTGCTATGAGATAAATACCTTTCATATTTTCTAGTGAGACTTTCCAATCTGTTTTCTCGTTATGAGCAAGGATTTCTAAAGTAGAAAAATCCAATCGTACATTATCATATCCTGGGAAATCAACTCCCTCGTAACATTTCTCGGTTATTTCACTAACACTACATGAATCAATATAATTCTCCAACAAAAAAGCGCGCCCTCTCATTCCTTGATAACTCTCAAAATGTATCACAAGACGACCAATCAAAGGCTTTAGTTTATCTGATAATTCAACTTCATATCCAACATCGGTTTCGTTATAATCCTCTAAGCGATTCTTTACCTCAAAGATTCCTCCGAATATGTACTTGTTAGTTCTATGATAGTCTTGGATTAGCCCCAATATGTATTTGCGGTTAAATACATCCTTGGTACCCTTGCCTCTCCATTCATTCCAATATTTCCATTCTTCAAAATCACGTGCAAACACATCAAGGGGCTGTGTCTCACCGGTATACTTAGCAAGATGTAATTTGTATTCTCCCATTTCTTCTGCTGTAAGTCGCAGAAGGTCATTTAACTTATATTCTTCCATAAATCTGTTCTTTTATTTTTCTCGATATAAAAGTCTTTGATATTAAGCTGTCCTAATCCAACAATCCACAAAGACTCCTTCACATGCAAAACACGCGAAAGCACTTCTTTGTAGTGGGAGAAATTGGAGATGTAAGTAAGCATTATGATTCCTTTACATAATAGTCTTCCTTCACGAATAGTAAAGCCATAATCTCTTCATCACTAAATTTCAGACCAGGAACCATTGTTTCCAAGAAATGAACCATATTACGTCCTCGTTTCAATATCTCAAATTGGTTCCATTCTTCTCTTTTTGAGATCTCTAATTCATTAAAAGACCCAGATACATATCGTTGGCGCTTTAATTCCCAGGAATCATCCTGTAAAGATGAATTCTTCTTATCTTTCAAAATTGTCAAATTACCTAAGGTGTTGATAAGTATCTTTTTAGCCATTTCTTCCCTATCAGTATCTAACTCTTTACCATTTAGGTAATCATCCATTTCTGCTTTCCAATTAGTACCATAGTTTTGCGGCATAATATGCTCTATGTTAACTTCATAATAGTTTTTCCATTGAACATGGGGTAATTCTTCCTTATAAATCATCGTTTGCAGATAATTCTCATATTCCATCAAGAAAAATTTCAATCCCCACCATCTATGAAATCCTTTATTAGATCTAACATAAGAAAAGAGTCCATTGAATTGATTTATCACCATTTCATTGTTACAAGACATATTCAATTTATCAATCAAATCTTGTCTTAATTCGGAAACTGTAAGTTCGCCCATGTGAATTTCTCTTGCTCTACTAGCAAATGTGCGTTCGTCAAGAACCCCTAAACCGGGTATACTGTCACGAAAAACAATCCTTGATATGAGATTAATGCAATCATCCGCATTGCCATTTCTTAGAAGCTCAGCGAGCATGATTTTCATTTCTTTAGATGAATTCAATAATAGTATCTTTTGAATCCTTAGATCATCTGAATTTACGGCTTTGTACCAAAACTCGACAAATTGAGAAATATCAAGAACATAATCTTGTATCTTTTGGTAATCAACAGCATTCTCACGTTTTGCATCATCTCCTTGGCCTCTTGTATAGTCTAATAGATAGTTTTGTGCTCTATTGCAAAACATCTCAAAAACCTTTTGTTCAGCTAAAGCTTCAGAGAAAGTGTAGTCCGCAGGTTTACGATATAGGCTTAAATGTGCTGATAAAAACTCGTCCTCGTCTAAAACACCTTCAGGATTCTTTCCCAAATAGTCGTAAATGTTACGCCAAGCATCATTGATTTTATTCGAAAGAATAGCAATTTCATCAGTTTCATTATTCAGTTTTGTAGCTAAAAAGAGAAGCCTATTCTTCAGTTTCTCAAGAATAGTTAATTGCTTACCTCTATTATTCATCGTCTCAAACACTGCTTGTACTGAAAGTTCGTCATCAATATATTTTGTGTCAAAGACAAGAGCATTTTGCATTCTGTCAAGAAGGTCTATTCTTTTCACAATGCTTAACTCCTCGACTTTCTTACGAAAATAGTTCTGAGCATCTTGAAGATTGTTTGTATAGACATTACGATAATTGGTGGGTAATATCTCTGTATCGTCCTCATATATTTTGTTTAGCAGAAATTGTCGATTCTGATCTTCTTTTTTATATGAGAACAAATACACTTTAAACCCTGTTCCCTTTTTCCTTTGGAATAAGTACTTTTCCTGCAGTTTTTCTAACTCTTCAGGGTATTGGTCATCGTAGGCACGAATGATTTCATATAACAGAATCATGATGGTTGTTAGTCTTTGTTGACCATCAACTACATCAAAGAAACTTGTCCCATTATTCTTCAGCCACAATTCTTCCTCTGGTATTTCTTTTTTAGCAATCTCTTTCAATGCAATTGTTCCTGTGTAATGACGACGATATTCACCATCATTATCTTTCTCAATTTCCATGATATCATCCCAGAGATCATCCCATTGCTTCACTCCCCAAGCATACCCTCTTTGGTATCTGGGTATTCTAAACACCATATTAGCAAATAGTTCTGGTAACTTCAAATTCGAATCATTTGTTTTTGCCATAATAAATAATTGTTTAGTCCATCGTTACGATATCAAAATCGTCATTTACCTTTTTGAGCTTTTGTAGTAGTAGGAGCATCCCCATTATTTCATGGGGACATTTTTTTCTTCGATATCCTTTAGTGCTTGACGTACTATTTCTATAATATAGTTTGCAAAATCTCCTTTGATCATTGCTGCGACTGTATTCATATCATCCCAATTTCCATACCTTTCAAGATATGCATAGCCATATGGCCAATGCAAATAAGATTTCCCACCTATATGGTAGGATGATGATTCTAATTTGATGGCTTCGCCTTTATAATCTGAAATTCCCCAATAGAATCCACTATTACTACGTTTATTCTCTGAGTACACCCATATGGCGAAGATTTCCCATTCGTTTCTACGGAAATAGAATCCCTTTTCTTTTCCGTATTCAAACAAATTGCATTCTCCATATATGAGGTTGTTTTCCTTGCAGAATTCCTCAAAAGCAGGTTTTACATAATTATCAAATGCTCGTCTCTTATAGTCCTCTTGCATACTGAATAAAGCAGCAATGGCTTCTGGATTATTGATCATTGTATCAATCAATGCCTCTTTGTTCATTGTATCCATATCTTGATTTGTTAGTTGTTTAATGTGATTCCGATATTGAATTAGTGTCTCGCGAATAAGGGGAGTGGTTGCACTTTCTTTTATACATTTTTCAATCCAGTTAAGAATATGTTCCTTGTATGAAATACGGATATAATTAATTCCTTTTCCACTATCATCACTTGCGTCATGTTCATCAAGTGTGAGGTAATAGATTGTATAATTGCCTTCTCCATATTTATTTTTTGAGAATCTATCATACCTCTTCAACTGTTCCCACTGATCTGCAGCATAAACCTTGTTCTCAAGAATAATGCCTTTACCCTTTTTATCTTCTATGAGAATGTCTATACGCCCTTCATTGGTTACGTATTCTGTATAAACAGAGCATGACGATGTCTCCATGCCAGTCTTATCATCTACTATCGAGATGAAGGCTTTAAGGTATTTGTCCTTTTGTCCATGATTCCCTTTTGTGTCAAGAAAACTCGCAATAATAGCCGAATGCATGACCTCATAATGGTCGACTCCGCATACTTGGAACATATTAAAGCGTTCTCCTCGACAAAGGCTCTCTTCCTTTTTTATCTTTTCTTCTTGTAAGATATAATTGACATCATTGAATAATTCTTTCAGTTTCTCCATAATGATATTCTTTTAATCTAACTTCACGAAATCAAAATCATACTTGGAGCAGTTGGCGCCCTTGTAGTCGAATTGGTACATACGCATGTATTGTTCCTGGATTTCAACAGCACCATTATAGAACGGGTCTGAAGTATGCTGGCGAGTGGTGACGGTGATGGCCATATCTGGGGTCAGTACCGTTCCGTTCACTCGTTTGATACGCTTTGGCGTAATGCGAAATACCTTACTCATCGGATCTTAGTTATAAAACGTTTGCAAATATACAAGTTTTTATTGGAATAATCAAGAAAACAGCCATATATTAAATAAGGTATAAGGCAAATGACCCTATACCTTACTCGGAGTGAATCACTTATGCCGTAATTTCCTCTGCCAGCTGCTTGGCTCTCTGTTCGACGATGCTTCTCCAAAGATTCGTGTTCTGGAGTTGGGATGCAGGGATGTAGTTCTTGAATTTCTCATAGAACTCAATGGCTCGGTTGTCATAGAGGCCAGTATAGCCATAAGCGCCGATTATCTGCTCCCAGTCCCATCTGTCGGCATACTTTTCAAGAAGTTCATCCGTCATAGGCACGTTGCCATTACTCGAAAGATAATGCCAGCTCCACTTGTCTTTGAAAGCCTCGATGACACCTTCTGTGAGCGTGTTCTCGTCAGCAAAGTCGGAAAACTTCTCCCAATTGATCTTCTTCTGGAACTTTTGAATCATCGGGATAGTCCAGCGGATGTTTCTGTTCTCAGAAATGTCATCCCAGTTTACTTTGTCCTGATACTTCTCCAGCGTGGTCTCTGACCAGTTGAAGTTACCTGATAACTCTTTCCATGCTTCCTCTGTTGCGATGTTCTGCATGAACTCATTGCTTAATACTTTTGTTGCCATAATCTAACTTTTTTAATTTACTATAAACAATCATCAGAAATACTTTATCATTCAAATCTTCATTGGTGCCAACACCCCAGTGAATCACTGCCTCTGGGGGGAGGTCTCTTGTTACTTCATTCAATATTTGCAATTCTGACATGGTGAGAGGCTGCTTCTTTGAAGTCTGAATGAGAATAAGAATGTGATCAAAAGTGTCTTTGTCATTAGGGTCACACCTATTAACTTCTTGAACGATACTGTCCATTCTCGCGTAACCTCCCAGAAGAGACGTGAATCGACGTTTTTCTATAAAAGACGCATCGTAAAGATAGGTTATTTCTTCACTCTTTATGGGAATTAGCTGCGACCCGTGAGTTAGCAGCCAGATTATTTCATCGACTTCAGCTTTTAAATCGGCCCCATCAATTCTACTTATTTCACTGAAAATGGTCATATCTACTAATCGTAATAATCACATTTGCCCCAGTCAAGATCGTCACCAAGAGAATCGGAGGAATATGTATCATAATCCGCCTCGATATTAATCTCGATATTAAAATCACGAACCCATAGGAGGTCAAAGATG
>Ga0247611_10006928_pt1 | contig 14405 bp, 7 predicted proteins | sample 177DNAGHGhighgp2_FD_192422 | JGI IMG/M metagenome (GOLD analysis project Ga0247611, IMG submission 192422) | Sheep rumen microbial communities from Palmerston North, Manawatu-Wanganui, New Zealand - 1770 DNA GHGhigh gp2 | ecosystem: Host-associated > Mammals > Digestive system > Stomach > Rumen ...
ACCGTTTCACGAGCTACAATCTTGGCACCGATAGCAGCCTGGATAGCAATGTCATATTGCTGTCGAGGGATCAACTCCTTCAATTTCTCACACATGCGACGACCCAATGAGACGGCATTGTCCACATGAGTCAAGGTACTAAGGGCATCAACCGGCTGGCCATTGAGCAGGATATCCAACTTGATTAGCTTGGATTCACGATAACCGTTGATGAAGTAGTCAAACGAAGCATATCCCTTGCTGATGCTCTTGAGCTTGTCATAGAAGTCAATAACAATCTCTCCCAGAGGGATGTCAAAGGTGAGTTCCAGACGGTTACCAGAAATATATTCCTGTTTAGCCAATTCTCCTCTCTTGGAAAGACACAGGGTGATAATGGGACCCATATACTCGCTCTGGGTGATGATCGAGGCGCGAATGTAAGGCTCTTCAATTTTTTCGATGATAGCAATATCGGGCAAGCCGGCAGGGTTATGAACCTCGGTCAAGCCACCCTTTTTGTCATATACCTTATAAGATACGTTAGGAACGGTGGTGATGACTTCCATATTGAACTCACGGCTCAGTCGTTCCTGTACTATCTCCATGTGCAACAATCCCAAGAATCCACAGCGGAAACCGAAACCCAGAGCCACAGATGACTCTGGAGTGAATGTCAAGGCGGCATCATTGAGTTGAAGTTTCTCAAGCGAGGCTCTCAGGTTCTCAAAATCCTCGGGGTCAATAGGATATACACCAGCAAACACCATCGGTTTCACCTCCTGGAAACCCTCAATAGCACTCTCACAAGGCTGCTGAACATGAGTAATGGTGTCACCCACCCTGACCTCGGTAGAATTCTTGATCCCCGAAATGATATACCCAACATTTCCTGCCGACAGGCGGTCACAGGGTTGTTGGCGCAACTTGAGGACACCCAGCTCGTCCACATTATATTCTTTCTCGGTATTGACAAATTTCACAAAGTCACCCTTGGCAATCGAACCATTTAATATCTTGAAATAGACGATGATGCCACGGAATGAATTGAATACAGAGTCAAAAATCAATGCCTGCAAGGGAGCGTCAGGATTTCCCTCGGGAGCCGGAATACGGTCAACGATAGCATCCAGTATAGCAGGCACACCCTCACCAGTACGGGCACTGCAACGGATGATGTCAGTGGGGTCACAACCCAGCAGTTCCACAATCTCGTCCTCAACCTCATCAGGATGTGCACTGTCCATGTCAATCTTGTTGATCACTGGGATGATTTCCAATCCATTATCAATCGCCATGTAGAGATTGGAGATGGTCTGTGCCTGTACCCCCTGGGTGGCATCCACTACCAGCAGAGCACCCTCACATGCTGCAATTGATCGAGACACCTCATAGGAGAAGTCCACATGCCCCGGAGTGTCAATCAGATTCAGGGTATATTTCTCACCATCCTTCAAGTAGTCCATCTGAATGGCGTGACTCTTGATGGTGATACCGCGTTCGCGTTCCAGATCCATATCATCGAGCACCTGAGCTTGCATATCCTTGCCAGCAACAGTGTTGGTATACTCCAGCAATCGGTCAGCGAGTGTGCTCTTGCCGTGGTCAATATGGGCCACGATACAGAAGTTGCGTATTGTCTTCATTGGAAAATCCTTGATATTTCTGTTTAAGTGTGCAAAGGTAGTGATTTTTTTCCAATTTGTCATGAATAAGTTCCCTTAATTCATATTGTAATGGCAGTTATAACTCAGTGTGAATTGTTAGTTTTACCTTCTTCTTTTGGTCGCAACAGTAATTTGTCCTATATTTGTGGAAAATTTCAAGAATAAGATTTACAATGAAAAAGATATTACTGATTAGTCTGTGCTTTGCACTTTGCACCATCTTCGGCGGTAATGCAAAGACTATAGAGGAATTGAGAACACCAGATGTGACTGGCCTTAACGTCACCGATCAAGAAATGGCAGCATTAAAGTTCTTGTATGCTTACATGCCGTTGGCTGACGTTACTGACTATACTGTGGAGTTTCACTTGAAGAATATCCGGGCTACACTCAAAGCAAGGAATGAAATGTCATGGGGCAAAAAAGTGCCAGAATTGCTGTTCAACCATTTCGTCCTGCCGCTACGTGTCAATAATGAAGCATTGGACATGTCAAGACCTGCATTCTACAATGAACTGAAGGAACGCGTTGCAGGCTTGAGCATGGAAGATGCTATTCTCGAGGTCAATCATTGGTGCCATGAGCACGTGACCTATCAGCCCAGCGACGCCCGCACGTTATCGCCGCTTGCCTGCATGAATACCGCCATCGGGCGCTGCGGCGAGGAGTCAACCTTTACTGTAGCAGCCCTGCGTTCTATCGGCATCCCGGCCCGCCAAGTCTATACGCCCCGCTGGGCTCACACCGATGACAACCATGCCTGGGTTGAAGCCTGGGCTAACGGAAAGTGGCATTTCATGGGTGCCTGTGAGCCTGAAGCGGTGCTTGACCTCGGCTGGTTCAATGCACCGGCGTCTCGCGCATTGTTGATGCACACACGTGCATTTGGTGATTATCGGGGTCCCGAAGAGGTCATGTCCCGTACTCTCAATTTCACCGAAATCAACCTAATCGGCAATTATGCTGCCACTTCTTCAATCCGTGTTCAGGTGCTGGATAAGGCAGGTTCACCCGTCAAGGGCGCACGTGTAGAGTTCCGCATCTATAACTACGGTGAGTTCTATCCTGCTGCAACCAAATATACCGACGCCAATGGATGGGCTTCCTTGACAGCCGGTAAAGGTGACATGCTCGTGTGGGCCAGCAATAATGGTTGGTATGGCTATCGTAAAGTCTCGTTCGGCAATGACGACAAGGTTGAGATCATGCTCAAGAAGAACAACAACTTGAAAAGTGGTCCCACTTACGAGACATTTGACATCATTCCTCCAGTGGAAAAAGCGGTGATGCCCAAGGTCAGCCCCAGTAAGGCGTCGGCCAACAAGTTGAGACTTGCACGTGAGGATTCCATTCGCAAGGCTTATGAATCAACCTTTGTCACTGTTGCAAACGCCCAGCAACTCAACCCTGTAGCAGCTGATTACCTGGTAAAAGCTCGCGGTAACTGGCGCACCATTCTTGATTTTGTGAACAAGCACAGCGACAACCAGGAACGGACTATCGGTATCCTACAAGGACTGAATGACAAGGACATGCGTGATGTCACCATGCCTATCCTTGAAGATGCCTACAATGCCCGTAGCAATCAACTGTCGCAACGTGTCGAGTATGAGATGATTACATCCCCTTTCAAGACGGTGTTACAAGACGCATTTGACACATCTATAGCCACTCAGTTCAAGGAAGATCCGCGCAAGCTGGTGGCATGGGTTCGCGATAACATCTCGATCCATCCTGAACAGAATGCCCTCCATATTGCACAAACTCCGATGGGCGTGTGGCGATCTCGCGTTTCAGACGGTCGTGGGCGTGACATCTTCTTTGTCGATCTTGCCAGATCGCTTGACATTGAATCCCGCATGGATCCTATTACAGGAAAAGTGCAATATCGCTTGAACGGCGATTGGCAAGACGTGAACTTTGAGACCGAGGAACAGAAAAATGCTCAGACGGGAATTCTCAAGTTGCGTTACACCCCCACTCCAACACTTGATGACCCGAAGTATTACCACCATTTCACCTTGTCACGCATTCTTGATGACGGCACAACTCAACTGTTGAACTATGATGAAGGTGATTCTGGCTTGGAAGAAGGTTCCTCCTGGAGCAATACTTTCCAGAATGGCACGACACTGGATGCTGGTACCTATATGCTCACCAGCGGCACACGAGCCGCCAGCGGCAAGGTGCTGGTTGCCAACAGAATTTTCAAAGTTAATCCCGATGAAACTACAACCATCAACCTGACAATGCGTCAGAGTGATGACATCGTGGCGGTTATCGGCAATTTTAATTCTGAATCAAAGTTCAAATTGCTCGATCAAGAAATGAGACCGATTGCTGACGATAAGGTCAGCATACTGTCACAGACAGGTCGTGGCTACTTCATCATTGGCATTCTGGGTGTAGGTCAAGAGCCCACCAATCATGCCATGAGAGACATTGCCAAAATGAGTGACCAACTCAATAAATGGGGACGACCGATGGTGTTACTATTTGAAAATGAAGAAGAAGCTCTGAAGTATCGTCAAGAAAATTTCGGCATTTTGCCCAAGAACATCGTTTACGGCATCGATACCGACGGGAGCATCAGCAAGCAGATTGCCCAAGAGATGAAACTGGAGAATGATACCCAGTTGCCCATGTTCATCCTTGCCGATACTTTTAATCGCGTGATGTTCTGTTCACAGGGCTATACTATCGGTCTTGGGGAACAACTCAACAAAGTCATCAAGAATTTAGATAGATAACGTGAGTTCAATTAGGTCTTAGCTGATTGGCCACCTGATGACCAGTAGAGACGTAAAATTTTGCGTCTCCCATTGCTGAACACTACTAAATACTACTCTGGAGACGCAAGATTTCGCGTCTCTACATAGCGAACAAATTGATCATCAATGCTTTATTTTCGCCAAACTCACGTTAAGTGGGTTCAGTAGTTAGATCTTGTTGATACATGGGGACATGCTTCGACTGATTGTCCTCGGTAAAAAAAACGAATAGCCTGAGACACCTCAATTGATTCTGGTGTCTCAGACTATTCAAGAGCAGTTTTTCCTGTTTCTTCCTGCTGCTGACTTTTACAGCAAAGCATCAATCTTGGCAGTGAGGACGTCACGGGTTATCGTGCCCACATGCTTGTCAACCATCTTACCTTCCTTATCAAAGAACAGCAAGGTGGGGATGTTGCGAATGCCATATTCTACACCCAGCTCATCGCCCTCATCCACATCATATTTGCCGATAATGGCACGATCCGCATAGGCGGAAGCCACATCTTCAATGATGGGAGCTATGCTGCGGCAAGGACCGCACCAGGGTGCCCAGAAGTCAATCACAACGGGTTTGCCCGATTCCAGTAAACTCTTGTAGTTTGCGTCGTTAATAATAGTAGCCATTGCTTTTAGTTGTTGTATGGCCTCGCCTGTGCTTGGCCGTAGGTTATTGATTTGATTTGATATAATTATAACACTAAATAATCGAATTGCAAATATAGTGCCAAAGGACAAGATTATTAAATCTGTGCATTGACCATGAACTTGAGCTCAGCTTCTCTCATGTTTTCCATCAGATGCTTGTCAACAGCGATCGGTTTTTGGGAGCGCAACATGACATAATTGCCACTCACTTGATCCTTCATGCGGAAGTAAAGGTCACAGCGGTTGTCACCAGGTGCGCCCAGATAGCTCTTCAAGAAGTCAACTTTATTCAGGTCAGTGTCCTGAAGGGTGATGACAAGATTGCTGACCATCTTTCCCTTGAGGTTCTCCAGCAGGTCAATAGTGTGGACGTTAAAGCGTACATTATTATTGAAGCCTCGTTCAAAGGCTCCTTTAGCAACAATGGCAAGCCCAGGAACGCCAAACTTCCTATAATCCACAAACTTGTTGCCGAACAGCATGAACTCAAATGAGCCGGAATAGTCTTCAATCTTGAGGATGCCAAACTGGTTACCCTTCTTGCCCAAGCGTTCCTGGAAATCAACCACCAGACCGCCCATTGTGAGTTCACGGTCCAATTCGCCGCTATGGGAATTTACCTCGGCCAGAGGCGTGTCACAACCGTAATTGACTTCCATATAATATGGATCAAGTGGATGAGCCGACAGGTACATGCCCACCAGTTCACGCTCGCGGTTGAGCCGTTCCAGTTGGGACCACTGTTCTGCCTTTGGGATTTCAGGAGTTGCTACTTCAATGGCGCCAAAGGCACCGAAGAGTGAATTCTGCATTTCTTGCTGGCTGACCTGGTAACGTTGACCGAAGCGCATCAACGTTTCGCTGAAACTTTCACCGCGGGGGTTCTCAACAAAGAAATCTTCACGCTTGATCTCCTTGAAGTCATCAAATGCTCCTGCAAGAGCCATCGACTCTAATGCCTTGCGGTTACATGCACGCTGGTCAATGCGTTGCACAAAGTCAAAGATATCCTTATAAGTACCGTTCTTGTCACGCTCCTCAACGATGGAATCGACACAGCCAGCGCCCACTCCCTTGATACCGGCGAGGCCGAAACGGATGCGTCCATCTTTGGTAGCACTGAAGTTCTTGTAACTCTCATTAATGTTAGGACCAAGGACTTCAATACCCATCGATCGACATTCATCCATATACTTGGACAATTTCTCCACATCATTGAGATTACTGCTCAATACGGCTGCCATATATTCACTCGGATAATTGGCCTTGAGATAAGCTGTCTGGTAGGCGACCCAGCTGTAGCAGGTAGCATGTGACTTGTTGAAGGCATAGGATGCAAACTTCTTCCAGTCTTCCCAGATCTTATTCAAGACCTTCTTGTCATGTCCATTCTTCTCGCCACCTTCATAGAACAGGGCTTCCAGCTCGTTCATCTTGTCGATCTGCTTTTTACCCATCGCCTTGCGCAACGTGTCGCTCTGGCCACGGGTGAAGTTTGCCAACTGGCGTGACAGCAGCATGACTTGCTCCTGATAGACCGTAATGCCGTAAGTCTCCTTCAGGTACTTTTCCATGCAGGGAATGTCATACTCGATGGGTTCCCTGCCCAACTTGCGGTTGATAAACGAAGGGATGTAATCCATGGGTCCTGGACGATAGAGGGCGTTCATGGCAATCAGGTCTTCAAAGCAAGTGGGATGCAACTCAATGAGGTACTTCTGCATACCGGCTGACTCAAACTGGAATGTGCCAGCTGTCTTACCTTTGCAATACAGCTCGTAGGTCTTAGGGTCGTCCACAGGAATCTGTTCTATATCGATGTCAATGCCGTGGTTCAGTTTAATGTTTGCCAAAGCCTCCTTGATAATAGACAGGTTCTTCAATCCCAAGAAGTCCATCTTGATGAGGCCTGTACTCTCAATGACGCCACCCTCATACTGTGTCACGATGATGCGTTCACCGTCACTATCAGTTGCTGTGCTCACAGGCACCCAATCGGTGATATCATCACGACCGATAATGACTCCACAGGCGTGGACGCCAGTGCTGCGAACACTACCCTCCAGCTTCTCGGCAAAACGGATAGTCTCGCCCACACGAGGATCCTCATTCTCCAGCTCTGCACGGAAAGGCTCAAAGCAGGTAAGACAATTCTTCACCGTAATCTTGTATTTCTTACCCGGCTTTTCCTCAGGCATGTCGTTGGGAGAGGACGGAATGAACTTGGCCAAGCGATTGCTTTCGGCAATCGTGAGATCTTCGACACGGGCCACGTCCTTGATAGCACTCTTGGCAGCCATGGTGCCGTATGTAACAATGTGGGCTACCTTCTCTGCACCATATTTCTCGGTCACATAGTTGAGAACAGCAGCTCGGCCGTCATCATCAAAGTCGGTATCAATATCAGGCAGGGAGATACGGTCAGGATTGAGGAAACGCTCAAACAGCAGATCATACTTCATTGGATCTATCTTGGTAATACCCAAGCAATAGGCTACAGCCGAACCCGCTGCCGAGCCACGACCGGGACCGACAGAACATCCAAGCTTAGGTGCCATTTTAATGTAGTCTTGCACGATAAGGAAGTATCCGGGAAATCCCATATTCTTGATGGTTTCCAGTTCAAAATCAATGCGTTCGCGGTGCTCATCATCAAGATTAGGCCAACGCTCTTTGGCACCTTCATACACAAGGAATCTCAGGTAGTCATCTTCATTCTCAAAGCCGTCAGGCAAGGGGAAGTCGGGCAAAATAGGTGCGTGGTCGATACTGTATAACTCAATCTTGTCCAAAATCTCATTAGTGTTCTGCAGGGCTTCAGGAATATCGGCAAACACCTCGTTCATCTCCTCCTGGGTCTTGAACCACTCCTGCTTGCTATAGAGCATCACGTTCTCATCATTGAGTTTGCGGCCGGTTGAAACACAGATGAGGCGCTCGTGGGCGTCGGCATCATCTTCATTGACAAAGTGGGAGTCATTGGTACAGATGAGTTTGATATCCAACTCCTTGGCAAATTGAATCAGAGCTTCATTGACCTGGCACTGCCTCTCATAGGTCTCATGGTTGGCACGGGCAACGGTGGCTTTGTGACGCTGTAATTCCAGATAGTAATCTTCACCGAAGACGCTCTTGAACCACTGGATTGTTTCACGAGCCTGGTTCATCTGGCCACCCATGATCAACTGAGGCACCTCGCCACCCAGACATGCCGAACAGCAGATGATGCCCTCATGGTATTTTTCCAGCTCACTATGGTCGGTTCGGGGATGGAAATAAAAACCCTCAGTCCAGGCATGGGAAACGATCTTGATCAGGTTCTTGTAGCCTTTCAGGTTCTTGGCGAGTAGGATCAAGTGGTTGCCGTTATCACGCTTGTCACTACGGTCATTACGGTCACGCCAAGCGACATAGACCTCACAGCCGAAGATGGGTTTGAACTTCTCGTCATCGCCACGCTTCTTATTGAGTTTGCCGACGTAGTCGTGAAACTCCTTGATGCCATACATGTTGCCGTGGTCGGTAATTGCCATGCCACGCATTCCGTCAGCTATCGCCTTATCAACCAATGCCTTGACTGGTGCCATGCCGTCAAGAATCGAGTATTGTGAGTGTACGTGCAGATGTACAAAAGGTATCATATTATAATGAAAGGTAAAATTAAAGTTGTGGAGTGTAAAATTACTGCAATTATCCCATTCACCAAAATAAAGTTATTAACAATTTACCATGCTCACTAAAAATACCAAGAGCGTCACAGCCTCTCGACCGTAACGCTCTTGTATATTAGAATAATGTAGTATCTACTATCAGTGATTAAGATCACTCCTCATCGTCGAGAAGGATGTGCATCACGTCGATAGCACTCTTCATGACGTTGGTACCAGGACCGAAGATGGCAGCCACGCCAGCCTTGTAGAGGAAGTCATAATCTTGCATGGGGATCACACCACCAGCGGTGACGATAATATCCTCACGACCAAGCTTCTTGAGCTCCTCGATAACGGCGGGCACGAGGGTCTTGTGACCAGCTGCGAGTGACGAAACGCCGAGGACGTTAACGTCATTCTCAACAGCCTCGCGGGCACTCTCTTCAGGAGTCTGGAACAAGGGACCCATGTCCACGTCAAAGCCACAGTCGGCATAACCGGTAGCAACCACCTTGGCACCACGGTCGTGACCGTCCTGACCCATCTTGGCAATCATGATGCGCGGCTGACGGCCTTCCTTCTTGGCAAAGAGGGCGGTCAAGCGACGAGCCTCCTCCAGGTCGGGATCTGATTTGGTTTCTGCTGAATACACGCCTGAAATAGTTTTAACAACAGCTTTGTAACGTCCAACGATTTCCTCGCAAGCGTCTGAGATCTCACCCAGCGATGCGCGGTCCTTAGCGGCCTCGACAGCAAGTTCGAGCAGGTTGCCCTTACCGGTCTTGACACACTCGGTGATGGCGGCGAGGTCAGCCTTAACCTTAGCCTCGTCACGGTTAGCACGCAGCTTCTCGAGACCTTCTACCTGCTCCTTGCGAACCTCGGTATTGTCGATCTCCAGAATGTCGATGGGAGCTTCCTTCTCCAGAGCATACTTGTTGATGCCGACGATGGTCTGACGACCACTGTCGATGCGGGCCTGGGTACGGGCAGCAGCCTCCTCGATGCGCATCTTGGGCACACCAGTCTCGATAGCCTTAGCCATACCACCCAGTTTCTCGATCTCCTCGATGTGAGCCCATGCCTTATGCACGAGTTCGTTAGTCAGAGCCTCTACATAGTAGGAACCTGCCCAAGGATCGATCACCTTGGTGATGTAAGTTTCCTGCTGGATGTAGATCTGGGTGTTACGGGCAATACGAGCCGAGAAGTCGGTAGGCAGTGCGATAGCCTCATCGAGCGCGTTGGTGTGCAGTGACTGGGTGTGACCCTGTGCGGCAGCCATCGCCTCGATACAGGTGCGGCCCACGTTGTTGAAGGGATCCTGGGCGGTCAGTGACCAACCAGAGGTCTGGCTGTGGGTACGCAGCGACATGGACTTGGGATTCTCGGCGCCGAAGCTCTTGACGATCTTGGCCCACAACAGGCGGCCTGCACGCATCTTGGCTATCTCGGTGAAGAAGTTCATCGAGATGCCCCAGAAGAACGACAGACGGGGAGCAAAAGCGTCAACCGACAGGCCTGCATTCACACCAGTGCGGATGTAGTCCATACCGTCGGCCAGCGTGTAAGCCAGCTCGATGTCGGCGGTAGCGCCTGCTTCCTGCATGTGGTAACCCGAAATTGAGATCGAGTTGAACTTGGGCATATATTTAGAGGTGTACTCAAAGATGCTGGCGATGATCTGCATCGAGAACTTGGGAGGATAGATATAGGTGTTGCGCACCATGAATTCCTTCAAGATATCGTTCTGGATGGTACCTTGCATTTCCTCGAGCTTAGCACCCTGCTCCAGACCTGAAACGATGTAGAACGCCATGATGGGCAGCACAGCACCGTTCATGGTCATGGACACTGACATCTTGTTCAAGGGGATGCCGTCGAACAGGACCTTCATGTCCTCGACCGAGCAGATGGAAACACCAGCCTTGCCGACGTCACCGACAACGCGGGGGTTATCGGCATTGTAACCACGGTGGGTGGGAAGGTCAAATGCTACGGACAGACCCTTCTGGCCCGATGCCAGGTTGCGGCGATAGAAGGCGTTGGACTCGGCAGCGGTCGAGAAACCGGCGTACTGACGGACGGTCCACGGACGGAACGGGTACATCAGTGAATAGGGACCACCCAGGAAGGGAGGAATACCGGCAACAAACTCCAGGTGCTCCAGACCCTCAATGTCCTCGTGAGTATAAATGGGCTTAATGTCGATCAACTCGGCATTCTTCCACACCTCGCCCTTGGGAAGGGGATTGTGCTTTACATTAAAAGCATCGTTTGCAATATCTATATTCTTAAAATTCGGTCTCATAGTCGTCTCGTCATTTTAACAGTTTAGCGTTGAAGGCTTTTAATGTAGCAAGCACGTTGGTACGCACGTTGATGAAGTGCTCAATACCCAGGGCCTTGAATTCGTCGGTCTCGGGACCTGCGAGCACGAGCTCGGCACGGCCGTTGAGTTCCTTGACAGCCTCGGGGATGAGGGCTGCATACTCGTCGTCACTGGAGCAGAGCACGACAACGTCGGCCTTCTTCTCCATTGCGGCGTCCATACCTTCCTTGACGGTCTTGAAACCGTTGTTGTCGATGAGCTCATAACCAGCGCAGGCAAAGAAGTTGTCACTGAACTGGGCACGGGCCAGACGCATAGCCAGATTGCCAATGGTGAGCATAAACACCTTAGGCGTATTGGCGGCATGTTCAGTCTGGAGACGGACCTCCTCGAACTGCTCGGCCAGACGCTTGGTATTCAACTTTACAGCACCCTCAGTTTCCTCGTGGTTGCAGCCACAGTGGCAGCAGCAAGCCTCGCGGGCATCGGCCTTGTCGGCAGCCTTCTCGGTGAAGTTGGGGAACTGGTTGGTTCCCAGCAACTGCTCACGGCGCTTAGCCACCTTGTCAAAGCGTGCATCGGCACTGGCGTTAACGGCATTGATGATGTCACCACTCTCAAGAGCAGCCTTGAAACCACCCTTGTCTTCCACGTCGAGGAAGAGTTTCCAACCCTGCTCTGCAAGGTTCTTGGTCAGCATCTCCACATAGTAGGAACCGCCGGCGGGGTCAACGACCTTGTCGAGGTGGCTCTCTTCCTTGAGCAGGATCTGCTGGTTGCGGGCAATGCGCTCACTGAAGTCGTCGCTCTTCTGATAAGGAGCGTCAAACGGGGTGACAACCAGAGAGTCAACACAAGCCAACGCGGCACTCATGGCCTCGGTCTGGCTGCGAAGCAGATTCACATAGCTGTCATAGATCGTCTGGTTGAAACGGCTGGTCTCGGCATTGACGTTCATCATGCAGGAGTAGTCGTTTGCAGGATTGAACTGTTTCACAATGAGTGCCCACAGCTCGCGTGCAGCGCGGAACTTGGCGATCTCCATGAAGTAAACAGTCGAAACACCCATGTTGAACTTGATGCGGTTAGCTACCTCATCGGCAGTGAAGCCTGCTTCGGTCATCATGGCCATCCACTCGGCACCCCAAGCCAGGGCATAACCCAGCTCCTGGTAGATGTAGGCACCAGCGTTGTTCAGTGCAAGCGAGTCAACGCTGAGCACGCGCAGGTGTGCGACGGGCTTAACAGCGTTCAACAGGTCGGTAGCCATCTTGACGATGTCGCCGGGGAACGGCTCACCGTGCTTGAACATGCGCTTGAACGGGTTGAAGGCGATAGAGCCAACGAAGGTGTCCTCACAGCCAGCCTCCTTACAGAGGGCTACCAACTGCTCGGCATAACCCAGAGCACACTTGGGACAGCACTGGATGTTAATTTCACAAGCGGGAAGGACGATACCCTTGAGCAAAGCCTTGAGATCAACGTCACCACCGTGGAAGTGGAAACCGATTGAGTTGATACCCTTGTCAAGGATCTCGAGAGCCTTGGCATTGGCGGCCTGTACATCATCGCTGTTGACGTCAATGTTCTGGCGAACCTTCCAGTCGTTGTTGTGACGAGTACCGCGGACGTAGGGGAACTCGCCGGGGAGTGATTTGGTCTGCTTGAGGTCAGCAATGTCAACGCTGCGATACAGCGGCTGAGCATTGAAACCCTCGTTTGTCCGCCAAACCATTTTTTTCTCAAAGTCGGCCCCTTTCAGGTCAACTTCGGCCTTGGCACGCCACTCTTCAGGAGTGACAGGCGCGAATTGGTCGAACAATTTCTTTGTTTCTGCCATAAAAAATAGTAAATTTATATAGTAACCTTAAAATAGTTTTTGGTTTTCTTGGTTTCGAGTTCAAAGCTATCAGCCGATGCCAAGAGCTTTGTATCTCTTACAACCTGCAAAATTACTACTATTTCCCGAATTACACACTATCATTTTAGTTATTCAATATTAAAAAAAGATTAATGCCCACATTGATGCTTGCATTGCTTACTGATTAGAGGCATCCACAAACAGATACCCTCCCCGCACTAAAAATGGCTATAACTAATTTTGAGCTTGTTTTTATTGATAGTTAGGCAAGATATTGGGAATTCTGCCGTTTTATAGGATATAACCATTCATCAAAATGAAAAGAATCAATAGATCAATCTGGATAGCAGTAGTTGGAGCAATCTTGCTATTGACATCTTGTGACCCGATGTCATCATCGGAGTATAACATCCATAATGTGACAAGCGACACCGTTACAGTCTCTTTCTATAAGGAGATCATGAGTTCACCCTATGCCGGCTATGATGTTCACAGCAACGATAGTGTGACGACACATTATGACGGTAGTGATAGCACCTATACAGCGATTCTCGCCCCAAACCAGCATCTGACCATTCATCGCGAGTGGCATGGTCGGTACTGGGAAGAACAGATAGTTCATGCATGGAGATATATCTCAGCCATCACAGTTGGAGATGTAGAGCTTGAGCAGTCAATGTGGAACAATGAGTCGTTGTGGCATCATCGCACTAAGGGGGGTGGCAATTTTGAAAAAGAGGAATCCCATTATTACGACCTCTGGTTGAAGAATCAGTAATAAGGATGACAAAAAGTGATATTTTGCCCTGGTTGTTGTAAAACTAAAGAAATTGTCTTACCTTTGCCAAACAATTGAAATTGCTATAGAAATCAATATTCAACATCAAGATGGAAAATAAAGCCACATCAATCAGATTGTATTCATTGGGTTGGCGCGAGATGCGCACCTATATGTTCGCCCTGTTGTTCATCATCGGCAACATCGTGCTGCCACAGTTGTGCCACTTGATCCCTCAGGGTGGATTAATGTTACTGCCCATTTACTTCTTTACGCTGATTGCCGCTTATAAGTTCGGCTTCCGCGTGGGTCTGTTGACCGCAGTATTGTCGCCGCTGATCAACTCGGCTTTATTTGGTATGCCCCCTGTAGCAGCCTTGCCCATCATCATGATCAAGGGCGTGTTGCTGGCTGGTGCAGCCTCGTGGATGGCTAACCGGAGCAAGGGTGCATCACTGCTGGCACTCATCGGCGTCGTGCTGGGCTATCAACTCGTGGGTGGTGCTATCGAGTGGGCCATGACGGGCAGCCTTGCCAGCGCATTGCAGGACTGGAAGCTGGGCTGGCCAGGCATGGCATTACAGGCCATCGGTGGCTGGCTGATGCTCAACCACCTGCTGCGCAAGTAATATAACTATTCTCATCACCTTTCCTTCATGAATGGCCCGCGGGGGCATTCATGAAGGAAAGGCTTTTATAGGGACCTGATGACAACCCAC
>Ga0247611_10006929_pt1 | contig 14405 bp, 21 predicted proteins | sample 177DNAGHGhighgp2_FD_192422 | JGI IMG/M metagenome (GOLD analysis project Ga0247611, IMG submission 192422) | Sheep rumen microbial communities from Palmerston North, Manawatu-Wanganui, New Zealand - 1770 DNA GHGhigh gp2 | ecosystem: Host-associated > Mammals > Digestive system > Stomach > Rumen...
AATAGCTCAGCTTGGTAGAGCGCTTGGTTTGGGACCAAGATGTCGCAGGTTCGAATCCTGTTTTCCCGACCATTTTAATATATGGCCCTATAGCCAAGTGGTAAGGCAAGGCACTGCAACTGCCTGAGCGGCGGTTCAAATCCGTCTGGGGCCTCCACATTTTTGGCACTTAAGTGATCAGGCACTAACGAACGATAGAAAGTAAGTTGTGAGTGTCTTGTATCGCTTTTTTATTTGCTTTTATATAGCGTTGAGTAGTTCTTAAATTATGGTGTCCCATTAATTCCATAAGATAAGAAATATTAATATTTTGCTCAGCTAATAAAGTCGCAAAAGTTCTACGAATTAATCTATTGTTTAATTCAAAAGGTAAATTAAGTTCTTTACCAATAGAACGCAAATATCTACGATAAGAGATACTACACAACTGATTATCAATATTAGAAAATAAATATCCATTATTTTGGACTCTTTGAACATAAGTTTGAAGAGTCTTTTTTGTTTTATCTACAATATACACACATCTATTTTCATGAGCCTTTGTATAAGATAATTGGATTTTATTCTCATTAAGTTTTAAATCACTGAATTTAATATGTAATAGTTCATTCATTCTAACACCAGTATCAAACATAATATAGACCATACATTTCATTTTTAAATCCCATATAGTATTAGGTTTAGAATCAACATATCTAAGAATAGAAGTAACTTGTTCCTGGTTAAGAACATCACCATTATAAGTATCTTCTTTAACCTTTTCAAAATGCCTTATAGGATTTTCATTTATTAAGTCATTTTTAATTGCATAGTTAATCATGAACTTAAGTATAGAAATGTATTGATTAATTGTTATAGGCTTATTATTACGACTTTTACAATAATTAACAAATTTATCCAACACATTAACATTAAGCGCATTAACAGTCATTATATTATTTTTGAAAAGAAAACTATTGATAACTCCAAAGTCTTTGGTGTATCTATCAATAGTTCCAAATCTACATTTAGTTTTTGAATGATTAATAAACATATTAAATAAGTCAGTAAGATTAATATCTTTTTGTTCATCAATTAAAGCTTTAATTAAAATATCAATTTTAGATTGATTCATAAATTACATCTCCTTTATAGGGTTTGGAATTGATAATAACATAACCAAACGCAAAGGAATTGCAACTATTAAGATTTATTTTCTAGATCAACAAAAATTAAATCATCAAGATTAACATTAAAATAATTTCTTATTTTGATTAAAGTTTCAAAACTAGGTTGGGCTCTATCTATTTCTAATGATGCAATTGCATCTCTAGTCATTTCAAGTTCTTCAGCTAGTTTTGTTTGACTTATTTCTTTTGTTTTTCTCAAATATTTAATATTTTTACCTAAGAAATACATATAATCACATCCTTTTTATAAAAAACATTAAATTGTGTATTGATTTTACACAGAATACTATTATATAATATAGGTGTGTAGTAATATTACACAAAAATTCTAATAATAAAAACCATGCTTCAATTTTTATTAAAAGAAAAAAAGAGTATAACAAAAGTCTATAAAATTAAACTCGCAACTTAATTATACAAGATTTCAAAGTTATATTCAATGTCTAGAGGGTTAGGGAGTACAAGCTAACTCTCTGGAACATCTTCATGAAAGGAGAATATTTATGGCAAAGAAAAAAGGTAATACAAATTTTCTAAAGTCTTTAAATGCACATAAGAGATTATTTAAAAAGGCAAATTATGGGCCTGATACATTAGAAAGTAATACATCATATTGTTATCATGCATATTGTATTGCTGATATGGAAAAAAAGAAAAGAAAATTAACTAACAATGAAAAGAAGAGTTTATATAAAGATGCTAAGTCAAGAGCATATGATATGACTTATGGAAAGTAGTTGATTAAATGTGTTTAAAAAGAAGAAATCATTTTAGAAGTAATAATAGTAAAAAAGTTCGTGGACATCCAACTTATATTTATAGAAAAGTTGGTAATAAATACTATTATATTGGTTTAACACATTCTGAAATTACTCAAGGTTCTAATAACATTAAATTAGATGTAAATCCAAATCCTTTTGATAATAAAGATTCTTATATTAGACCATTTTCATCAGAAGAAGATATTTCAAAGTTTGGTAATAAGAAAAAAGGTTGGAAATTATCCAAACTTGATAAGAAAAAAATTAAAAATGTTAAAAAGAACCATAAGATATAAAAAAAGAGAGTGACTCGAAACTTAATTCGCACATAACTCTCTACTTATTATATACCATATTTTTAAAGGAGTTGTCAATATGGGCTTTGTAGAAAATCAATTAAAGTTAGAAAAAGAAAATTTAAGAGAATCAGTTAGATCTAATTATGCTCATGGAAAATGTTTAATAAAACTCCAGGAAGATTTTAGAAGTGGAAAAATAGATGGTGATAATTTTAGAATTAGAAAGATTTATCATCAATCAGTTATTAATGAACAAACCAAGTGGGGAGTTCCATTAGGAAAGACAGATAAAAAGATTTTGTATTTAGATGCAAAAAAGAAAGTAAAAAATAGTTTATAACACCAAATGGTGATTATAATATAAATTCCATAAATTAGAAATTTAAAAATTATAGAAAGGTAGGTATTAATTATGGAAAGTAAAAAAGTAATTATTTTAAAGAGAGAAGTTGTAAAGTTCAAAGGGGGTAATTCTAGTACTAAGTATTCATTAAGTTTAGTTGTTAATCCATTATTAACATTATCAACACAAATTGATGAATCAAAGTATGTACTAGCATTAATGCAAAAGGAGAAGAATCCTTTAACAATTAATGAGTTAAGATTAAATGTTCCAGTTGAATTTTATACAGGTATGGGAAACAATGATAGACCATATTATATGGCATTAGTTCCTTATGCTACATATGTAGATAAAGAAGGAAAGACACATGCAAGAAAACAAAGTTTATTCTTTAGTAGTACACAAATGCAAATAGCAACCGCATCTAAAGAAGGATCCATAGAATTTGAAGAAAAGGAACTTGATTCCATTTCAGAAGATGAAGAATTATATACTCCTGAAGAAGATAAATAGTAGGTGATTATATGACAACGATAGTTAAATTTTTAGGAAGCACAATTACATATTTAGCAGCAATAGGAAGCTTTGTGTTTTATGCTTTGAAGAAATTTTGGAAGCTATTGTTGATTGTTGGACTAGTCTTATTACTTATATTTACATTTGGAAAAGTTAATAAGCTAGGAAAGAAACAAAGTTGTTAATACTCATTTTATGGGTTTAACATAAAAAAATTATCTGAGGAAAGGAGGACATAAGGATGCAAAGATTAGTTAATGCACTTAAGAAACCAAAGACTTGGTTAGCTATTATTGGAATTGCTTTAGTAGCAACTTTAGCAGTATCTTTAACTTTATATGGTTATAATCAATGGATTTCGCCTGCTTTAGATAAGGTTGTTAATAAAGAAACAGTTGATAGTTCAAGCGCTGCTATTCAATTTTTTCAATTTTAATATAAAAGGGGTTTGAAATATAACCCCTTTTTTTAAAAACAAAATTTAAAGAAAGGAGTTAAAAAAATGAAAAAGTTTTTAACAACTATTTCAAAGAAAAATATTTCTAAGATTTTCTTATTATTTTTAGCATTTCTATTAGTTATTTTATTTAGTTCAATAAAGACTGTTTATGCAGCTGAAAGTAATAATTCATCATTGTATGATGGTTCTGATTTTAGAATAGATAGTTTTACTAATGATGGTTCAAGCGTTTATATCAATGTAACATCTAAACTTCCAAGAAACGGAACATTTGCTAATCATCTTAATTTTAGTTCTTGTGAATTATCATTAAATAATGAAACAGTTTCTTATTCATTAACTTGTGTTAATGAAAATGATAATGGTTTTATTTATTCATCATATGAAAAGTATTTAATAGAAGATTTTAGTCTTTCTCCTAGTATTAATTTTAAATTATTATCTATTGGTAACTATGATCTTTCTGAAAGAGATATACGCTTTTCTACTTTAAGTTCTGGTTTAAAAAAATTAATAACTGCAAAAGCATATGGTTATATTTCTACAGTTTGGAATATGGGTGTTTTTGGTTTAGGTTCTTATTATGAGTCTTTAATCTATTTTGATTTATATGTTGATGGTGTTGGTTTTATTGATCCTTCGCGAGTTGAATCAGTAAAATTTAGTTTTGTTGATACAGCTGGTTGTGATATTTACGATTATAATCATTTAGTTTATATTGACTCTAATTTTAGCCATAAAGGAACTAAAGATGTTAGTATTGATTGGAAAATAGGCTCTGCTGGTTATAAGGCTATGGCTCAAATAAAAGATGCTTATTATTATGATTTAACTGAACCTTCTAGAACTGATAGATTAAGTAAAAAATTTAGTTGTGAAATGTATGCTAGTGATTCTCCTATTAAATCTCAATTTTTAAATTGGGCTAAGCAAGATGGTATTTTTAATGATTTGCCATTTGATTTTTATGAAAATTGTAAATATTTTATTCATATGAAAAATTGTCCTAATTTAAATTCTGGGCTTTTGAGAACTGGTGATGAAGTTAATTCATTTGGTATTGTCGAATTTTCTTATTTTGATAATGATTTTGATTTAGTTGGTGCTTCTTTATTTGATCCTCAAGATATTAATAATGAATCTAAACCAATTTATGTTATTTCAAATGAATTAGGTGAATTAAGAGTTGTTACTTTAGATGATGAAGGTAATATTATTCCTGCTATTGGTTATACTGTAGATGAATATGGAAATGTTTTTGATCCAAATGGTAAATTTGTTGGATTTGGAAAAAATAATTATTTTAAAGGTTCACCTGATCCTACTAAACCTGCTACTGATTTATTATCTTGGATAAAAAAAATAATAACAGTTGTTTTATTTATTTTTGCAATTATTTTAATATTACGTATTGTTGGATTATTTAGAGGTTTTTCCAAGAAAGATAACAATGTAAATATTACAGTTAAGTCTGGTTCAAGTAAAGGAAGGAGAAGGAAATGAGATTAAAAAAAGAAGTATATAAGTCAAATAGAAGTCATGATAATTTTGCTTTTAAATGGGAAAGAAAATGTTCTGATTTATCTAAAAAGGGATACGGAAATACTGATTATTCTCTTAATTGTGCTATTAAAGCTTCTTATCATAAAGCAGTTAGTGAAGCTCAGAAAAACAATAATAGATTATTATCCAAAGCTGAAAAGCAAGATTATTATAAAGATTTAGATAATTATTATAAAGGTAAATATTGATATGAGAAATAGTTTATCTAAAATTGAAAAAGATTATTTATATAGAGTAGCTAATTATAATGGAAAGAATAGATATGTTAAATTAAAAGCTGCTGTATATAATTCTAATGTTAATCATTTAAATAAATTTAGTTATTATGATAAAAAAATATTTTTAACTGAAGATGATATTATTAATGCAAAATATCATTTAAAAGTTATGGAAAAGCAAAAAAATGAAAACAGATTGTTAAGACATTCTGAATTAAAAAATATATTTGATAAATTAAAAAATTAAGGAGGAAAAAATATGAAATTAAAAAATTTATTACAAATATTTATTTTATTAATTATAAGCGGATTTATTTCTAGCTTATTTGTTGCGAAAGCGTTAGAAAAGAAAGTTTATAAACATGAACTTAATTTTGTTCGAAAAGTTATTGTTGATGAAGAGGAAAAAGAAACTCTAAATTGTAAAGTTACATTAGTAACTGATACTAAAGAAAAATTTGATGATTTTTCAAAATTAGCAAAGTATTTAGATAAGCATTTAGTAGAAGATAATAAGGATCAATATTTTATGTATGATGCTACTGGTACTTTTTATCCTTTTGAGGATGGTATAGCTGTTAAAGCTTTCTCTTATAATCCTATTTTTGGATTCAGTGTTCATGGTGAATATGAAACTGATATGATAACTTTTGTTAGTTTTAGAAATGAAGTTTCTGATTATGAAATAATTAATACAATTACTGATAAAGTAAGTAGAACAAAAGGAGAAATTACTGAAAGCAAATTACAATCTGATTTTAATTTTATTTCAGTAGCTCCAGGCGATATTACAAACGGATAGAATTTAATTAAAATCTAACTTGAAAGGAGTTAGTTATATGAAAAAAATTATAAGTTTAATTTTAGCAATATTAGGAATAGGATTACTTGTTTCATGTGTTGGTAAAATTGATTTAGATAAGCCAATTAGTAATGATAATACTCATACAACTATAGATAATCAAACAATTATTGATGATTCAAATGAATTTCATGATTATTCGTATAAACATGAAATTCAATTGTTAGAATCTCGTTATTCAACTTCAAAATTTATAGATTATAAAGTTTGTGTTCGATTTGATTTTTATAGTAATATTGAAACAAATGTTGAATCTTTAGATGAGTTAAAAGCTTTATTTGATGAAGAATTAAATTTAAAACAACTATCTTCTATTACTATTAATCTTGATGATAATAGTAATAAGTATGATTATTATAATAATGTTTCTTCTGATATTTATTCTTTATCTTATGATGGAGAAAACATTAGTATTAATTTTGATGGTTTTAGTTATCAAATTGTTGATAAAACTTTAGGTAATACTGGTGATGATTATTATTTATCAATTATTGATGAAGTTAGAGATTCTAATAATGATATAGTTGAACAAGATGCTATATCATTTGATAGTCAATCTACATATAAACATACTTTAATTATTAATTATTTGTATTATGGTAATTCTAGACTTATGGGAAGAATAGTTCTTGATGTTTATTGTAATTCGGATACTGTTATTAATAATCGTAATGATTTAATTTTAGCAATTGCTGATTATGAAGATGATAATAGTGTTACTTGTTCTGGTTATATGTATGATTTTGATAGTTCACATACAGTTAGAAATATTAATATTGGAAATAATCAGGATGTGCTTATTGTTTTATGTTATGAAAATAAATCTAATTATGCTAGTTATCGTCAGTTTCTTTTAGGTAAGCCTGGTCAATATTCAAATAGTTGTATAATTTTATCTATTATTGATAATGTTTCTTTGAGTTAGTTTTTTAGATTTGGAGCGTGGTTTTTATGAAAGAAAAGATATTTAAAATAACAAATAAGAGAGTAATTATTACATTGTTTTTAATTGCTCTCTTAATATTAATATTTAATGTTTTACATTATGACTTTACAATATTTAACGATAGAATAAAGTCGTTAAATACAAGCGTTTCAAATTGGAAAAGTGCTCCTGAAATTTATTGTGAAAACAAAATAGAAGTTTTAAAAAACATATGGAACAGTATTGGTAATTTCTTTAGATCCATTGTTGATTTCTTTAAAAAGAGTAATGAAGAAAAGAAAGAAGTTATTAATAATAAGTTCATGTATTTTTGGAGAGATTTTTTTATCTTTTTAAAAAGGTTTTTAGAATTTATGTTAAACTTTGTTGTTAATCTTTTGATATGCTTATATGCTTGGTTTAGCTTTTATTTAGATGGTGAAGTTGAAGATATATATACATCCAAGTTTGGGAAAGTATATTTAAAATATAGAAAAATTAAACATATTGTTATCTCTTTTTTAAAGAGAGTTTTTATTACCTGTAAAAATTGGATATTAAATCATAAATTAATATTCGCATCAGTATTAATAGTTGCTTTCTTGCCACAATTTGCTTATTTTGTTTTTGAATTTATTATTGCGTTAATAGTTTATGTTGTTAGAACATTCCAAACAAAATTACATATTTTTGATTTATCCGTTATAGGTTCAGTTGCTATTAATATAATATTATTTTATTTATCTTTACCATTTATTTTAAAGATAGCTGTAATTGTAGGTATATTATTCTTTATTGCCTATTATAGAGCATTAAAGAAATTAAGAAAGAATTATAATGCTTTAAAAACATTTGTAAAATACGATTTAACACAAACAACAATTATTAATGGAAAGCCAGGTAAAGGAAAAACATTAAGTTTAACACAGTTTGCTTTAGCTAGTTGTGAGAATTTTCAAGATGATCTAGAAAGTTATTTATCTGGGTTTGCTGTTGATTATCCAGATTACAATTTCGCTGAATTAGAATTAAGGATTAATGATGGAATTCTAACTGATGATGACTGGGAAGAGTTTGGATATTACATAATGATTTATATGACCTTATATTTTAGAAAATCAATGCTTTTTAGTAATTATAGTATAAATGATGTCTATCATAATAAATACTGTAAAATGCTTAAAAAACACGATTTAGAGATGGGTGTATTTAATAAAGATGAATCATATGATTTAGAAGAATATATTGTAATTGCAATATCTGAATTTGATAAGTTTTGTAATAGCCATGATAAAGGAAAAGAATATTTTGATAATGGTGTTAATATTTTCTTTTCAACAATAAGCCATGCACTTAATAGAAATGTAAAAGTATTTGTAGATTACCAACAAAAAGACCAAGTAGCTAAGATGTGTAGAGGAAATGCTGAATGGTTTTTAACAATAGAAGATAAAATATCTAAATATCCACTAATGTTAAGATTATTTAGGATTCCTTTTGATTGGTTATTAAATTATTTTTCATCTAGAATAGAAAAATTTTATTATAAAAAAAGACCTTTATTTAAGAGGTCCAATAGATTTTCTATAAGAAGAAGAAAAAGAAGTGATTATACAGGAGTAATGAGTTTTTATAGATATTGTCAATTAAGACTATCTAAAATATGTTCCTGGTTTGATGAATTTTATTATTATAAAATGATTTCCTATTTAGGAAGTGATGATAATCCATACGAGCAAAAATGTAAATTCTATTTAAATCAAATAGAATTGTCTGATGAAAATAAAGAAAGATTATATCATTCTACATATTTATCTCCATTCTATGACTATATGAGAAGTAATAGTAATGGATCAGTAGAAAATAGAAAGAATTGGAGTGGACTTGTTCCAACAGTTGATGAACTTAAAGAAACAGGTTTATATGATAGATTCTTCACTGTAATTAATGAAGATGAAGAGCCTACAGATGATATTGAAGAATTTTAAAGAAAGGAGATTTTATTATATCTAATAATAAAAATAAAAACATTTTTAGAGGTTCTTGGTGGTTTAACAATAGAAGAAAGCATCCTTCTTATGTTATTAAATCAAATAATAAAGATTATTTTGTTGTTAGAACTTTATCACATTCTCAAGAAAGTGATAGTGATTTTGAATTAATTGATTCGCCTAATCCTAAGATTAAAAATGAACCTCAATTTATTAGTTCTCGTAAATACGTTGAGAATTCAAAGGATTCTTTTGGTAGGAACTATAAACGTAAATTTAAATTTTCTGGTAATGATAATGGAAGATTTAAAAAATGGAATAAAAAGAATAAATAAAAAGATAAGGCGAGCTCCTTATTTCTAAGCGCTAATAAGCCTTATCTATATTCTTATTTTATCATATTAAAAATTTATGTCAATAAAAAAATAAAAGGAGAAGCAATTTTATGATTTTAGAAGAAAAATTAATTAGTAAAAACAAACAATGTCAAATAGTTTGTAATTATTTAAAAGAATTATGTAATAATGATGAATATTTAAGAAATGCTATTTTAGAAAAAGAAAATAATAGCGTTGATGGAATGTGGAATTATATTAAAGATAAAGCAAGAAAAGAAGCTATTAATGGCTGTGCTTGTATAGAAGATAATACTGTTTTTTCTTGGGCTAGAGATTATTGGTTAGATGTAGAAGATAAAAAACAAGAAGAACCAGTGCATAACGATATAGTTGAAAAGACTGAAAGAATTGTTGCTAAACACGAAAAACAAAGAATTAAAGAAGAAAATGATAAGAAATTTAATTCTTATTATGAATCTGATCTTTTTGGAGGTTTAGTATAATGGCTCATAAATGTGATTATGAAGTAGTTGTTGATTTTAATGAAGATAATATAACTGCTTGGTATTATGCCAAATATAAAGATAAGAAAATAGATGTATATGAACATGTAATGTATCTTGATGGAACTGAAGAAAAATATATTAGAGATAATTTAAGAAAAAATCCTATGGGTGGCTATTTAGTGGCTTTTCCTGGTGAAAAAGAAACAATGCCTTACTATGGAGAAAAAATCGTAAAATTAGGCGATTTCTATCAATTTGATAGTAAGTATATTATTAATCTTTCTTATCAATTTGATGTTGATTCATTTAGAAATAAATTAATTGAATTAGAGCCTTATTTTAAATATCTTATTAGAAAAATTAAATCTATTAGATATGAGGTTATTTTTAAATATTTTGTTTTAGCTTGGAAACATAAAGATAATGTAAGTATTATTGAATGGCTAATAGAGAATAATCAAGAATCATTAGTTACAGACAATAATCTTAAATATAACCTTAACAATAACATTTTCCACTTTATTAAGGAAAATAAAAATATAGAAAATATGGATATTAGAGCAATTAAATTAGCAGTAAAAGAAAATGTTTCTTATGAAGCTGCAAAACGTGCTGTGGATTATTTTTATAGTGATATTCATTTAGAAGAATATCTACATAATCAAATTTTAAAAAGAAATGATATTTCTTATTACAAAGATTATAAAAAAATGTGTATTCAGTTAAAAAAGAATTTTGATGATCCTTATTGGAGATATCCAAAAGATTTAGTAAATGCTCATAATAAAGTTATGGGTGAAATAAATGCTATTAAATTAGCCAAAGAACAAGAAACAATTAAGAAGATTCAGAAAGATTTATCTAAAAAGAAAAACATCAGTAAAAAGTATAATTTTAATGATGGAACATATACAGTATATTTTCCTTATGATTTAGAAGATATTAAAGAACAAGCTGATGTTTTAAATCAATGTTTAATTACAGCTGAATATTATAAAAAATATGCTGAGAAAAAAACGATATTAATATTTGTAAAAAAAGAATCTGAGAGAATTGCTACATGTGAGATTAGTTCTACAAAAAATATTAGACAGTTTTATATGAATGAAGAAGATTATAATAATTGTAAAGCTACTCCAGAGCTAGAAAAAATAATGTATCGCTTTTTAGATACATTACCTAATACAGTAAGAATTTAACAAAACAAGCTATTCTATTATTTTATAAGCCTTATCTAATTAAGGGCCGTATGGCCCTGGAAAGGCGCTATACTATATAGCCTTGTTTATACCTCACTTTTAAATATTTACTAGTAAATATTACCTACGTGGGTGCGAGGACACGTGCATGTGCACGTACGTTATATATAAACTAAATAATAAATAGTTAGTCATATTATAGATATACACATAATATTAATTAGATAACTATAAGGAGAAAGAAAAATGAAAATTCAATTTATATATAGAACATCTAGCGGAGACTTCCGCATTGGTTATAAAAAGCCTTTAAAAAATCCTAAGTTAGTAAAACTTCATAATAAAGATAAAGAAAAAACAATTCTTTATGATGAGATAGAAATACTAAAAGTTCCAAAAGAAGAAATGAATAAATTTTGTTTGGATAACAAATTAATTGTAGAAGTAACTAAAAGGGGGATACGATATTATGAAAGAACATAAAAGATATGCTTTATTAGAGAATGGAACTATTGAACCATTATTTTATGATAAACATGAAATGAGAAACATTGAAGATGGAAAAGATGGTTCTAGTTATTTAATACATGATGTATATTTAAATGGATGTATAGCATTATGTAGAAATAAAATAGTTAGAGAAAGTGATAATAGAGAAGATTTAGTAAAATATCCACTAACTACTAAGCAGCAACAATTATATGATGCATTAATTAAGACACTTAACTTAATGCCTTATCCTGATAAGGCTATTGAACAAGTTGATAGACTTGTAGAAAGTTTATTAGAAATGGAGAAATAATTATGGATTTTGCAACTATATTTATTTTAATATTATTAGCCATTTATGGCCTATGGAAAATAATTTATTTTATTATTTATTATAAAGATTTAGTAAAAACTCATACTGAATCTACATTTCCAAAAAAATAAAAAAACATAATAAAAAAATAGGAGAATCCTCTCCTACAGCTAGTGGTATACTATATATCACTGCTACAGACTTTGCTGTTAGTTATATTTTACATTACTTATTGGCATAAGTCAACAAAATAGATTTGATATAAGTTAATATTTTTTAGGGAGATGGTGATATTTAATGAATGAAATGAATAATGTATGTATAGACTGGTTAAGTATAAACATACCAATTATATTACCTGTATCCAGTTCAAAAGAAGAAAGAAGAAAATATGCATACAATTTTTTTGAAAATTATATATTAAAAAAACTTAATATATTTAAAGAAGAAGTTGAATGGTTACCATATAGCGGAAAAAATTATAGACAAGAAGGAATAATCTTTTTTGGCCAATATATGAAATTTGGAATAGGTTCATTAGATACAAAAAGAATTTCATATGATGAATATACAAAATGGTTTGATTCTGAAGATTCATTTTACAAAGATTTAAACAAAGATATAGATGGATCCACAGAATTTTATTATATGTCTTTAATATTTTCAGGACAAGCTTGTAGAGAGTTTGAAGAAAGATTTGATTTATCATGGAATGTATGGTTAGACTATTTAATAAATGGTTTTCACGCTTGGGCCACTCGTATTGATTTGGCTTGCGATTTAATTAATTATAAAGGCTTTAAATTTTCTACCATTGTAGATTTCGCTAAAAGAGAGTGGTACACATCAATATTTAAGACAGTATCTAAAATATATGATGATGGAGATGGACAGGGTATTTATTTTGGACAATCTAGAGGAAGCAATTGTATTCTATTTTATAATAAGATGCTTGAAAGAATAAAAGCAAGTTATGAAATAAATGAAGGAGTAGAATCCTGGTTACGTATAGAACAAAGATTTTTCTCTAACGCAAAAGAAATTGGAGAACTATTAGCAACTACTCCACAAGAAGAATATAATTTATTGTATAAACAAATTTTGTATAACAATTTAGATTTTAAGAAAGTAAATGCTAATGTTTCATCACTTAGAGGAGAAAATCTAGATAGATGTGAAACAATTTATTGGTGGAAGAAATTATTTAAAGATATTGAGAAATTAAAAGTTAAGAACCAACATAGATTAGAATCAACTATTTCAACTACTAAAAAGTGGATAGAAAAAGAAACTGGAGTAGGAGTAGCTAAACTATGTTGTATGGAAGATAATGTATATGATGATTTAATTAAAGCTAATGAGTTAAAGATAAGTGGTATTGAGCAATTAATGAAAAGACCAAAAGAATTGTCTAAAGTTAATAATCAACTTTTACTAAAGGGTAAACCCATTATGTCAAAAGTAGATTTAATCAGAAAGAAAGAAGAATTAAAAGGCATAAATAATTTTTTAAATACTGGAACATTAGATGATTAAAAACAAAAAGGCTGTAAAATTAATTACAGTCTTTTATTATTTTCTAAATTGCCATTGACAATTTTTCATTTATCCTTTATAATATCGGTAAGAATTCCCACCAAGCCTACTAACAGTGCATAACTCGGTGGGCTATTTTTTTGTAAAAAGGATGTGATTATATGTCTGGGTGGGAGAATTATATAAATAATATTGAAAAAGGCTGTAAAATTAATTACAGTCTTTTTTTCATAAATCTTAATAGAGTGCAAATATATTGCGTTATGGTATAGTATTATATAGTTGGGTGGTTTTAATGAATAGAGCGATGCGAGTTTTAGTTGTATATTTATATTTAGTATCTAAAAGACAAATAAATTATAATATATTTATTAATAATATTTGCTCCATCAGTAAACGCTCATTTCAATATATAATATCCGATATAAACTGTGCTTTATATGAGTATGGATATTATAGCGAAGTTAAATTTAATAGAGAATTAAACTCTTATGTTTTAGAGTAATTTTTGAGTATTAATACTATACTTTTCTATCTGCAACTGCCTGATCATTGGTTCAAATCCGATTGGGGCCTCCAACTTTTTTAGACTTAAGCGATCAGGCACTTACATACCAATCGCTTTTTTTTATTTATAATTAATTATGCACTATGGTATAATTAAATCATAATTGATTCCAAATATTTGAAAGAAGGAATAATATGGATTTTTTTAGATTAGAAGGGAAAAACTTAGTTTTAAGAAAAGCTGTATTTGATGATTACAAATCAATTTTTAAGCATGTTTGGAGTGATAAAGATATTTATGAATTGATGTTGTTTGATCCTATCTACGATGAAGAAGATGCTAAAAAAAGAATAAATGAAATTATTGAAATCCAAAAAAACACTTATACTTATTTTGTAGCACTAAAAGA
>Ga0247611_10006930_pt1 | contig 14404 bp, 17 predicted proteins | sample 177DNAGHGhighgp2_FD_192422 | JGI IMG/M metagenome (GOLD analysis project Ga0247611, IMG submission 192422) | Sheep rumen microbial communities from Palmerston North, Manawatu-Wanganui, New Zealand - 1770 DNA GHGhigh gp2 | ecosystem: Host-associated > Mammals > Digestive system > Stomach > Rumen...
GAGGTGTCCGAGTGTGCAAAAAATCGACAATTAAAAATCACCATTACACAAAGCCATTACACAGCCGACAACAATAAACGCCATTTTAACGCCCGAATACGGGCAAGCAAGGGGAACGGACTACACACAGCCGAAAACGCCGTTAAACGGCAAATAAATGCGTTATACGCGATTTTATGACGATACACGCACCGCGCCGAAAAACGACAGTAAACGGCGTTGACTTTTGAACAAAATTACATTATTTTACGCATAGTTATTATTTTTGAACAAAATTACTTTTGAACAAAAATATTATTTTGCGCATAGTTATTGACTTTTGAACAAAAATAACATAACTATGCGTAAAATATTGATTATTTACAATCACAAAATACTAAAATTTTTGGTAAAAATGAACGTTTTAATCAATCTGTTGAACGTTTTAATCAATTTACTTGTAAACGCTTGACAGAACACCCCCTTTTGCCTTACTATGTAAGGGAACAGCGGGGCGCGGTGCTGTTCTCTATTAAACAATATAGATACGCGCGGGGCGTAATAGCCCCTTGTGTAATACGATACACAGCCTTGTGTATTCGATACACAGTATAGTAGGTGATTTTATGAAAAACCAAAAGCAAGTAAACGACGTCAAGGACGTCAAGGACGTCAAGCAAGTGCCCGTTATGTACAGTTATAACGGCGTTGTAGCACACAGCGATAACAAGGCGTTAAACGCTGTTATGAACAAGGTTGACAACATTTACAACAGCGTTGACAGCCTTGATACGGTTGAGTTAAAACTAACCCGTTTAGGTGCTATCAAATCCGCGATTGACAGCGCGAATATGTATATAATCGCGTTCAAATTGCTTGAAATCGAAAACGATACGCAAGCGTGGCAAAAATCGAACATTAAAAAATCCGATTATGTTGACGAAATAGGCAAGCGCGTAAAAATATCTAAAAAGACGTATCACAATTATATCAACGCGGCGCGGCTGTGTAATAAATACACAGGTAAAGACAAGTTTAGACAGTCCGATAATCTTGATTTTCCTTTAATGTACATATTTACACGCATACAGAAAAAGGACGCTAACAGAGTAGAGGGCGCGGACAATCTTGATTATGAACGTATCGAAAAGGCGTTGACCGCGACGAACGATATTTTCGACGAAAACGGCAAGTTAGTCGCAAAAGAGTACGCAATCAAATCAACGTGGAAATCGCCGCAAATCGAAAAATACTTGCGTGAAAACGGCTATTTACCCGAAAAGCCGAAAACGGCAAAAGCCGACGAAAAAGCCGACGAAAAAGCCGACGAAAAAGCCGCCGAAAACACCACCGAAAACGCCGCCGAAAACACCGCCGAAAAGACAACCGCAAGCGCGTTGACAATCGCGCAAATTTTTGAAAAGGTTGTTAAACTGTGCAACGACAACGGCGCAACCTTTGCGGACTTGGTCAAGTACAACGACAGTATAAGCAAATAACACACTAAAAGGAATACCGCCGCAAGGCGGTAAACCTTTTACCCTATTTACCTACTAAACCCGTAGGTTGATAGACAAATCGCCGTTAGCAATCACCGCCCGCGAGTGCCAGCACTCTCGCAGGGCGACTGCTTACGACTTAATATATATGCTGTGTAATCGCTACACAGTAAATCCCTTTTTTAACTTAATAGTGCGTGAAATCGTACACGCCGAAAAATCACAGTAGGGTTATGTTTTTAATCTGGTCAATTAAAAATTTAACGAGTTATAATGCAAACCATTATAGGGTTATGGAAAGAAAACCGCAAAACCGAAAATTAAAAGTTAGGGTTTGATTATAACAACATACGATTAAATTGTGTAATCATTACACAGACCAAAAAATAAAATTATAGGTGTATTATGAAAAACAGAAATGAAATTGAAAGTTTATTTTTAGAAACAACCGCAATGTCCGAACTTATGACGGACAGAGATAAAATATCTACCGAAGATATAATAGACAATTACCCGAACGGCATAACCATAACGAGATTTGACAAAGTTACGGTAAACGAAGATACCTTTTACGTTTTCCACTTTGCCGAAGATGATAACGTTTTTGCGTTCAGCGGTTTGGTTATTGCGAAATTTTTCGACGCTTTGGTTAATAAATACGGCGATTTGGAAAGCGCAAACGACGCGTTGTATGATGCTGGCGGTATAAAAGTAATACTCGAAAGCAGCAGAACAAAGAAAAATCAGCCGATAACAACCGTAAAACTCGCGTAAATTAAAAGGTAGGGTAATCTTATGGATAATTTTGATAAAATTTATGAAACTATGAGTTTATTAGGTATAGACGATACAAAATTAAAACGCATACAGTATGTATCTAAATATGCAGCATTCATATCTTCAACCGAACACGCGGCTAAATTATTTTTAATTGAAAAAGGTGGTGCGGTTAAAATGTCAAAAGAAGATTTGAAAAGTAGTATTGAATTTTTGAATAAAAAGTTAAATGAAACTATTGAATTAGGTAATAAAATTATTGATTTTTTGAAATAAGATTACCAAAAATAGTTTAGGGAAAGAACCCTTACTCAAATAGAGTAGGGGTTCTTTTTTGTGTAATAGATACACAGGGGTGATAATATGGAAGATAGAAAGAAACATTTAATTGAAATAGGTGTAAAGTGCCAACAAAAGCGATATTTGAACAAAAAATCGCAAAGTTATGTTGCTAAAAAACTTGGTCTTTCTCAACAAACAATATCACAATTTGAAAATGGTAAAATAGACAGTTATACTATTTACAAAATATATTGTGAATTATTCAACGGGGGTTGTCAGATATGATTAAAAAATCAAATTACTATAAGTATAGAGATTTTTATTATACTGAAAAAGATTTTCCGCATTTGAGAAAAACGGGTAAAGATGTTGAAATAGCAAATTTATTAAATCAGACTTGGGATTGGGAAACATTTAATAAAATGAAAAAATCCGAGTTAATTTCTGCTAATAAACAATTTACAGCAAGAGCAAATGAATTTATCAGGGGTTATTATGAGAGTAGCCTGTATAAAAATCAAATACTTACTAAAAATAGACCTGCCGCACCAGCATATCGTAATTATAGCGGATTAGAAAATGCATTATTGCCTGAATTTTCTGAAAATCAGTATGCAAAAATGACAAAATCCGAATTAAAAAGACTTGTTGCTACGAGTAGGTCAAGACTATCAAATAAAACCATATCATTAAGATATTATACAAGGGTGTTTTTACCTGAAATATCGAAACAAGGTGCTGAATATTTAGCGCAAAGCGGTATTTTATCTGAAAGAAAAGCGACTTATTTAATGAGAACTAAAAACTTTCAGGACGTTTTTTGGAAATTATGGTCATTACTTGAAGAAGATAACGAGTACAGAACATCTAAATATGACAGCAACCAAATAGAAAATGCTATTATTGACGAAATAGTTGATATTCGCGGCAACCTTTCAGTAGAAAACACCGACGATAATTCTTATTATGAGGGTATAAAGCAAAAAATTATAGATAAATTTAGAAATATCTATGAAGAAAAAGCAAGGGAAGATTTAGAAAATGGCACAGATACCGCAGCAATGGAAATTAAGTCAAATTTTAAGTCAGGCAGAAAGGGGTAAATATTATGAACCAAGTGAAATATTAAGTATATTGAATAAAATCGGTGAAATAAAATTCTATAAACATAAAAAAGACCACGTCTTAAATATATCTTGTGCTTTTGACATCGAGTCGTCGTCTTGTGTAATAGATACACAGAAAGTTGCTTTTATGTATGAGTGGTCGTTTTGTATAGGGGGGTATGTAATAATAGGTAGAAAATGGGAAGAATTTCATAATATGCTAAACGATATTATTGAATATTATAATTTAGATGAGCACACAATAATACCTATATACGTACACAATTTGGCTTTTGATTTTCAATTTTTAAGAAAAAGATTTATGTGGGCAACAGTATTTTCATTACACGAAAGAAAACCTATTAAGGCAAGAACACTTGACGGAATAGAGTTTAGATGCAGTTATCTTTTAAGTGGTTATAGTTTGGAAAAATTATCCGACCAACTGCTTGTGTATCGAATACACAAACTAAAAGGCGATTTAGACTATTCTAAAATTCGTGGAAGTTCAACACCGCTTACTGAAAGAGAATTACAATACTGTATCAATGACGTGCTTGTTGTATTCGCATATATACAGGAAAAAATTGAAAAACTTGGAAATATAACTAAAATAACATTAACTAAAACAGGTGTTGTTAGAGAATATTGCAGAGATGAGTGTTTTTATGAGAACGGAAAACACAGTAAGAGTAAAAAATTTATAGAATATCATAAACTTATGAAAAAATTAACGTTAAAACCAGAAGAATATGTTCAATGTAAAGACGCTTTTTCTGGCGGTTTTACTCACGCAAATGCAATATATACAGATGTTGTAATACCAAATGTATCTTCTTACGATTTTACATCATCATACCCTTATGTTATGGTTAGTGAAAAATTTCCTATGTCTAAACCGAAACTATATAAAATAAAAGACTACGACGACTTTATAGATAAATTAACAATTTATTGCTGTCTATTTGAGTTAGAACTATTTGATGTTGAAAGTACTTTTATATCTGAAAATTATATTGCAAAAGCGCATTGCACAGAATTAGAAGAACCTGTTTGTAATAATGGGCGTATAGTAAAAGCAAAGCATCTCTGTGTAACGATTACAGAGAGAGATTATTTTATTATATATAAGGCATATAAATGGGAAGATAGTAATGTGAAGAATTTTAGAATAATGATAAAAGATTATTTACCAACCGATTTTGTAAAGTCTATTTTGAAATTATACCACGATAAAACAACATTAAAAGGTATAAAGGGTAAAGAAAATGAATATCTTGTAAGTAAAGAAAATCTCAACAGTTGTTATGGTATGTCAGTTACGGATATTTGTAGGGACGAAATCATATATGACGATATATGGTCAAAAGAAAAACCAGATTTATCTAACGCTATTGCAAAGTATAATAAATCTATAAAAAGATTTTTATACTACCCTTGGGGTGTTTGGGTAACGGCTTACGCACGGTCTAATTTATGGTCGGGTATATTTGAATTTGGTGAAGATTATATTTATTCAGATACTGATAGTATAAAGGTTATAAATACAGAAAAACATAAAAAGTATTTTGACGAATATAATAATAACGTGATATTGAAACTAAAAAATGCAATGAAATATCACGGAATACCATTTGAAATGACGTGTCCAAAAAATAACGAGGGTGTAAGAAAACAGTTAGGCGTTTGGGACTATGAGGGGACTTATGACCATTTCAAAACATTAGGCGCAAAAAGATATATGGTTGAAGAACCAGACGCACTTGTTTTAGATAATGGTAAAAAATATAACATATCTATTACCGTGGCAGGTGTGAATAAAAATAGTGCTGTACCATATCTTGTTGAAAAATTTAAGAACCCTTTTACAGCATTTACTGAAAATTTGGTAATACCAAAAGAACATACAGGCAAATTAACTCATACTTATATAGACGAGCCACAAAGTGGCACTTTAACCGACTATTTAGGAAATGAGTTCACTTTTGAAGAATATAGTTCAATACATCTTGAACCTGCTGAATACAGTTTGTCTATGACGCAAGATTATCTTGATTATGTTTTTCAAATACAAAAAGAAAGAATTTATTAGTGTAATCATTACACAAAGGAGTTATTATGGACGGTTTATTATCATTATTTGTAGAGAGATTTGTTAAAGAAATAGACATCACAGATTTTGATAACTATTTTAGAGTTATATTAAAGGAAAATAAGATGGGTGAGTATCACAATTTAATTATTTATTGTATACACCACCCTGAAAAACAACCTTTTGTTATAACAATACCAAACGAAAGTATACCAAGCACTTATTACGATTTTTTATTATTATTAAGAGGTGAATTATGCAAATCGAAATAAACAACCAAAAATTTATGACATTAAAAATAATGTATTATAACGGAAAAATGGAAACAGTAAGATGTGTATCAAAAGTATGTAATCTTCGTGATAAATATTTATATTACGAACAGGCTTTTGATTTAGCAGGTAAAGGAACATCAGTTGAGAGAACTAAAATAAGACAATGGCAGGTGAGTTTATGAAAGAGTGGTGTTTGTGCGGTTATTCAGGCGACAAAGTAATATGTGATATAAACTGTGTTGACTGTAATATCGAAAAAAGAAAACAAGCAGTAATAAAATTCAAGGAGAAGTATTATGTCAAAAAAGGAACAGTTTTACCGATTAAACAAAATACTCGAAAAAAACGCGATTTATAATATAGTTATAGGTGAACGGTCAAACGGTAAATCCTATGCTGTCCAAGAATACGGGTTAGAACGATATATAGAAAAAGGTGAACAAATGGCTTTAATAAGACGATATGAACTTGATTTTCAAGGAAAACGTGGACAAGAAACATTTTCGGGGCTTGTTAATAGCAATGATGGTCAAAAAATATATCAAATGACCAAAGGTCAATGGACGGGTATAAAATATTACGCGGGTAAATGGTATTTATGCAAAAAAGATAATGATTTAGGAAAGACAATTACAGACGACGTTCCTTTTTGTTATGGTTTTGCATTAACACAGCAGGAACACGATAAAAGTACAAACTATCCAAACGTAACGACTATATTATTTGACGAATTTTTGTCAAGAAGTAATTATCTACCAGAAGAATTTATCACATTTCAAAACGTTTTAAGTACAATAATAAGACAACGTGATAACGTAACAATTTTTATGTGCGCGAATACGGTAAATAAATATGCACCATACTTTACAGAAATGGGATTATCGCACGTTGATAAAATGCAACAGGGTGATATAGATGTTTATGATTATGGTGAAACGGGATTGCGTGTAGCAGTAGAATATTGTGGTAGTCCAGACCAAAGAAAAACAAAAAAAGCGTCTGATAAATATTTCGCATTTGATAATCCAAAGTTAAATATGATACGTACAGGCGCTTGGGAAATATCCATATATCCCCATCTACCGTATAAATATGAAAAGAAAGATATAAAATACACATACTTTATTGTATTTAACGGTATAACATTACAATGTGAGATAATCAAGTGTAACGGTTACACTTTCACGTATATTCACCGTAAAACAACCGAATTAAAATTGTTAAAACACGATATTGTATTTAGTGAAAACTATTCACCAAGTTATCGGTTAAGAAGAAATTTACTTAAACCGTTTGACGAAACAGGAAAGTTGATATTATATTTTTTCAAAACTGAAAAAGTATTCTTTCAAGATAATGAAATAGGTGAAGTAATCAGAAACTATTTACATTGGTGTAATACAGATAGGGGGATACTAAATTGAGAGAAATTCAAAAATTTATGCGCGATAATACAATCTTCGGTTATATTGAAACAGACCACAGGGCGCGTTGTTATTATGTTCATATGAAAACCAAAAAAACAGACAAATGGTTTATTGAAATATTATGGTTTGAAGAATATAAAAACAAATCGAAATTTGAAATGTGGAAGAAAATCGTAAAAGAAAGGGTGTCTTTATAGACACCCTTTTATTGTGTATTGATTACACAGGGTCAGGCATTAAAAACCCAGACCTTAATATTGAACTTATAGCAGATTGTTCACTCGCTGTACAGTTGTATAAACCCTCTAAATGAAAGCCACCTAAAACTGTAAAGCCCTTTAATTGATTTAGTTTACCATAATAATTAGACGGTCTGCCTACTAAATGATTATAAACCTGATTATAAGCGTTTTTATTAGATACAGAACTATCATCATCAATAAGTAAATTCTTTGGTCTTTGCAATCTTAAATAACAATTCGGGTAAAAAAATGTTTGTGCATATTTATTATCAGCAGAACCAGATACAATAGAACTTGGTTGCATACTTTTAATAATATCAATGGTGCTGTTAGCAAGAATATTCATACCACCTATTAGAGTATCACCTGCTATTTTTCTAACTGATGTTTCAGCCTCTGTTTCCATTTTTCTTAATGACGCTTGCGCTCTTTTAGTCAAATTTCCTTTTTTAGTTCTTGGCGCTGTACTTTCAAAATCACCCACACCTGCCATTAAAGAACCAGCAGCAACACCACCCGTAGCGGCTGTTAAACCAACACCAACAACTGTCTTAATCGCACCTAATAAAAAATTATTTGCTCTTGCAGCGGCATTTGTTTGTCCAACAGGTATCTCAAAACCAAGTGTTATTTCTTGCATTAAAACAATGTTATCTACACTTTGCATAAAATCACCTGTTGAATAGTTTTCTTGATTTACAGGTACTCGTGTATCACTTCTTTTTACTATTATCATACCCGTATTTGATAGTAAATCAACCACATAATATACATACACCCATTTACCAACAATTAAATCGACAGGTAAATCCAAAAAGCCATAATAGGGTATATAAACACAAATATTCGTATAGGAACTATAATCTATAAAATTATTTCCTTTATTTGTTAAATTAAATACACCTATTAGTAATTGAATAGGTTTAGATTTTGCAATCAATTTTAATGTAAAAGCGTTATTATTACCACCTTGTATTATTTGGTTGCCGCAATAAAAATGGTCAGTATCAACCAAAGTTAAAGTTCTATAATCGCTTAAAGGAAATGAACCTATCAATGATAAATCAATAGGTAGTAAGTAAAAACTTACAATATTTTCCGCTGGATTATTTTTATTAAACAATGTTGCATTATCTAAAAAACTCTGATTTAATAACGTATTACACATTTTTTGAAAATTTTCTGTATTTAATAAGTAAGTTCTCAACATAGGTGTTTGATTTGTTATAGGATAATACCTTGTTTGTGAACCATCTCTATAAAATTCAAACTGTGTAATATCTAATGCGTGCATTAAAATACAATACTTATCAGTATTACTTTCAAGTATATCATCACTATCAAATGTTATAAAATCAGCGTAGTGATGATTATCAAAATCAACATCTCTATTGATAAACTCGATATGCGGTTCTATTGTAGATGGTTGTTCACCATCAGGTATAAAATTGTTATAATTATACTCATTTCTAACGCAAGCAACATCTAATTCCATTAGTTGTTCTTTGAAACTCATAAGCACATCAACAGAACAATCAATCCGCCATAGTGTATTCGTTACACAGGTGATATTGTCAATGAAGTAATAACGGTCAAATTGTGGTATCCACAAGTAATTTGCCGACAATACTTTCTTGCGATATTTTATAACGACAGGAAAATAATCTTCTGTTTTAACAGGAATTTCATTATCGTCAACCACTATATCTTTATGTTCTATTAAACCTTTAATAACTTGGTCATTAAGTTCAATAGTTATACTTGGGTTGATAACACTTGTTTCTTCCCGTAGGTTTCCCTGAATACTTGCAATTTTCTGCAAGTATTCAGTTTTGTCCATACGATTATTTTCTGTTTTACAATAATATAAAATAATTGAAAACATAACACACACCTACTTTATTAAAATTGAATTTATTGTATTTATTTGAATATATGACGAACTTAAAATAAACTTATCAGGTGTTCCCGTAGTAATAAAATCTGTTGGTAATATTGAAAATTCAACTTGATTATTTTGGTTTATACAACCGAAAGTAATTGCGTTTCTTTCACCTAAATTATCATTATAAAGTATACCGCCACAGATAAATCCATTTCGTCCACCGTGTATACTATCACCAAGTGCAACATATATATCGTTATATGTTTGTATTACAGCACGGCGTGTAATAATATTTAATGTAATATATACATCATAAGGGTCGCCCTCATACCAACGACTACTAACAGTTTTAATATATACTTGATGATTATACCAACCTTTTTCTCTATCACGATAATATTTATAAGCAACAGAATTATAGTCAGAACTTTCAACATACGCTGGGTTAGTTTTTACACAACCATTAGCATCTCTTTGGGTAATAGTATTTGATGTTGGTTGAGTGTCAACAGCAATAGTTCGTGGTTGTGTATTAGTTCCAGCAGGTCTGTACACAGCACCTGACACCGTAGGGTTGCTAACATCTTTCATACATTGAGAGAATAATTGTTCGATATCATATTTAGTTGCACAATCGTATTCTGAACTATTAGCATCTAATTTTCTTACGCGTAAAGTTGCTATGGGTGTTTCATTTATAACTTCTGTTGGTGATACGAACATAGGTATTCTATTCGGAACAACTTGGGCTTGCCTATCACATATAGTATAAATACCTATATGACCTTGTTCATCATTAGGGTCTACCCAAGTCCAACCAAGAACTCTACGAAAACCTATCGGTTGGTCTTTGAATATATATGCATACAATTCTTCAAAATTATTGAATTGTTTGTCAACACCGTCCATTTCAATTACAACTTGGTCAAGAGTTGTTTTGGGGTAAATATCTACAAAATCTTGATTATCGGGGTGTAATGTTTCTTTTACTATTTCGTTTGCCATAATTAAACTCCTTGTGTATTGATTACACTAAAAGGGGCGATATATCACCGCCCCTTTTGCTGTGTTTAGGCGACGAAGAACACTATGCAGTTTTCGTCGTTGTCGTTGAAGTGCTGCGAGAAATTTTTGTAAAAGTTATTTACAAAATCGCCGTTAGCATTATAATGCGAAGTAACTTTTTGACGTTCGTTGTTTATACCCAAAGCGTCGCTATCGAAAATCATACCGATTATACCGTTTACATTACTTTCGCGAGATACGTAGGTTTCCTTAAAATTACCGTCGCTGTCATAATCAGGCAGTAAAGAAACCGTATGTACGCGAGAAGTATTTGTGAACTGATAATCCGCACCCGTACCTTGCCAGAAATTGATGGTTTCGGCTTTCGGTAATTTGGTGTATTCTTCGTGGAACGTGTCGGACTGTAAATACACGTTTGCCGCTTTTTCAAATTCCGAAAGTAAAATCATATGTTGTTTATCTTTCGGCGTAAATCTTTCCTTACCGCCGATATTGAATAAAGTTGACATATCGGCAAGACGGTCGCTGTAAAGCGATAACTGTAAAACGGCGTATCTTATAAATTCGGGGTATTTTACCGCTTCTTCGGGCGTTAAAGTTTGATTAGCACCGTCCACTTCGGTTTTATATTTTTTGAGAAGATTTATACACTTTGTATGCGTACCTGTATCGGACGCGAAATCGTAAGTTTTTGACGTATTGTTATAAACAGCACGATATTCGCTGTAAATCGTCGAAGATATAAACGCGTTTATCGTAGCGCGCGTTAAGTTGGCTTGGTCTATTCTCATACGATTGCTTATTTTCGTTTCAATCATAGAGAAGAACGAATTTAACTGCGTTACGTTGCTGAAAGACTGTTTAAGTTGGTCGGACGTAAAAGACATTTCAATCTGGAACGTAACCGCTTCGTTGAAGAATTTTGCACGAACACCTTTCGGCGAGTGGAACGTGTCTTGGTCATAACGCATACCGTTCTGTAATTCCCATTTCGGGTTCACGGTGCTATCGGGCATATCTGCGTCTATCTTTTCAAGAACCGAACCATATTCCCACGCATTTTTTATTATCGACGGTATAATCGGCGTATAAACACGGTCAACGAAAACAACTCTGCCGATATGATTTATAAGACTTGCATAAACTTGCGAATAGAACTTATCGGGGTCGGTTTCTGCGGCAAACAATCTTGTACCAACGTCAACTATATTTGTTAAATCTTCTTTAACAAACCAAGACGGTGTTACACCTGTATCTGTCGGTAAATACGGAACATTTTTTCCGTCGACTTCGTGATATGCTTTACCGTCAGCATCAACATATTGTACTTCACCGAGAACGTCTTTCATAAGAGAATTTAAGACATCATATATTTGTTTAACTTTCATAATAAACTCCTTGTTGTGTATTGATTACACAGATTTTTTATAATTTACGATTTTTGAAAAACCTATTAGGTCGTTTATAAGTTTTTCAACTTTTTCTTTATCAAACGCTCGTCCGTTTGATAGACAATAATTCTGAACTTTTTGTATCACGTTATCAAGTTTCATTGACGAAATAGAAGTTCCCAAAGCATTTTTAAGGGGACTAAGAGTTTTTTCACAAGTTTCCATTGCGTTAATGATTTCTTGTAATAAATTTTCCTGAAACAAAAATTCTTCATTTGAGTTTTTAGCGTTCTTTCTTGCTTTTAGAAACGAGATAACGCCAAAAACAATTGAAACTGCCGTTACAATGATATATAAAATATCCGCTACACTTAAATTTTTAATAATATTCCACATAGAAACTCCTTTTGTGTAATGATTACACTAATAAATCCCTTTTGTTATTGTTTTATCTATGTCAGAAAACATCTGTTCATATAAATTCCATACCCATAACCCCCTTTCTTCTTTTATAAGTTCCTGCGAACTTCGATTGCCTATGTTTCCGTGCCTAACAGTATCTCTATGATGTGTATTATCTCTTACATACGAAGATGCTCTTTCATTATGGTCGCTACCATCAACCGTGTTTTTATCAACAGGATTATATTCTGTTGAATTAAATCCTTGATAATCACCTTTTGATGTTTCAGAATTTACAGAACTACTCTCGCTTTCATCACTACTTTCCAAATTGTCGGTACTGTCATCTTTAACAATCATATTGAAAGGTGATAATATATCATATTCCTTTTTATAAGTTTCAACAAGTTTAGACCAATTATATAAATTCTTTGTTTTTATCATATTGATAATTTTGGCGTATGCAGCGGCGTTTATAGTGTAATAATCTTCTGGTTCTATTTCAGCAAGTACAACACCATACATATTTATCAACATTTCAAACGAACCTGATATTCTCTTAAATTTGCTACGTTGATAATACAGCAAATTCAAACTTTCCATATCATAATTCGGTATCTCTAATGCGGTAAGATATGTATTAAGACCATTGAATATACCATAATCAACAGGGTTCGGAAAAACGTTTCCATATCTCTTAAACAATGCAGGATTGTTAATCCTTATCGCCATTTCCAGATTTAACATCTTTATCGTCCCCCTTATTGTTCTGTGTATCTATTACACTATCGTTTCCTAAATTTTCTGTTTCTTTTTCCAACTGTTCTTCTTTTAATTTGAGTTCAGTTCTCAATTTTTTCCACGCCGAAGAATAGTCAACAGTCCACTCTACACCAAACATATTATTTATTTTTTCTACTGCCCTTTTTCTTTCTTCTATCATAGTATCAGCAAAAGGCATAAGACTATCAATATTTAATATATTTTCGCTGGACGTTATACTTTCACGTTTCATATTATAGTTGGATTGAACACCTATATCGTTCCACCAAGAACCGCGACAATATTGCATATCTTCCAAAAGTTGTATAAACGTTTGTGAAGATTTTTCAACGCCAAATGGTATTGATTTTAATGTTTCAATTTGTTCTATATTATCATCAAGAATTGCCGATAGTTCACCTTTTTCAAGTTTTTCTAAAACAGTTGTTAAACTGTTATAGACATCACTATCTTTTGCTAACAATAAATTTAACGCGCGGGTGTTTATCATAAGTAAACGACGCGATAAATCATTATCAGTCATTTTAGTTGCATAATACAAATGCAAAGGCATTAAACCATAGTACATACTATCGTTTGGTATGATAACAGCGTTTTTATCTATTTCACACTCTTTATATAATGGTATGTATGGATTTGCTATTATAACTTTTGATGGTAAATAATCCCAGCGTGGTCTACCGCCAAGAGTTCCAAAAGTTGCATATAGTTTACCGTCTTTTTCTGCAACTGCACAATAACCGCGAGATTGTATGACAAGTTCCATATATCTTTTAGTTATTTTTTCTGACTTTCCTTTACCAAAATCGCCGCCATAATCAAACATTGTGTTTGTTTTTATGAACATAAGCATCATTTGGTGTCGAATAAGTCCTGCCTTACTTTTGACATCAAGTTTTGGGTATTCACAGTAAGAACCTAAATAACCAAAATCCCAAATGTCGTTGATTTGTGGTTTATCTTTACCCATATTCACCGTCCTTTTGTGTAATGATTACACTATATTTTAATATATGCTAAATGTGTAATGATTACACAACAACAATGTGTTGTGTAGCGATTACACAGAAAAGCCTAACGCAGATACTACGCGCCCACTATATCATTTTATCTTATCTTACAAGTCTATTATAACATATATATTTTAATTTGTCAAGTATTTTTTACAAAATTTGTTTGTATTTTATAAAATTTTACTATATATTATTGTTTTTTTCGTTTGCACACTCGGATATCTC
>Ga0247611_10006931_pt1 | contig 14404 bp, 16 predicted proteins | sample 177DNAGHGhighgp2_FD_192422 | JGI IMG/M metagenome (GOLD analysis project Ga0247611, IMG submission 192422) | Sheep rumen microbial communities from Palmerston North, Manawatu-Wanganui, New Zealand - 1770 DNA GHGhigh gp2 | ecosystem: Host-associated > Mammals > Digestive system > Stomach > Rumen...
CTGTATAGCCGCGGGCGTGAAGAGCGAGTCGAGCCGGCCGTACGTGCTGTCCGATATATAATAGGGCATCAAGGCATACAGGGCATCGACCATCTCGTCATTGACCGGTTCATCGTTTATTTCTCCATAAGGTATCTGCTCATTGACGGCCTCTACGACTGCCTCCAGTGCCTCGTCACGCAGGCTGTCCCCTTCTACGATCAGGACCAAGCGTGACGCCGCCTCTTGGGACTGGAAGGTCTTCATCGCTTCACGGTCTTCGTCCGTCACCGGCAGAAAATCCATAATGTCCTCGTTATAATGCAGCGTGGCAGCGAGGACGGCCAGAACCGTCATCACGACCGCAAACACGACCCATAATACGCGGCGGTGGGCGCTTAACCAGTCGTATATATGTAGCAGCTTATCCTTCAGCATTTAGCGTTCATCGATGAACTTAACGGGCTTGCGACTCTTGGCAGGGAAGATGATTTGCTGTATCACATCGGCCGGCAGAATTTCTATTTCCGGTGTCACACGCAGACGGCTGCGGAAATGGTCCTTGAGCTGTTTGATGGCATCGTTCGGACGGATGGTGTCGTCGGTGAGACTGATACGTACGATAACGGCATCGGTGCCGGTGTCCGAAGGGCGAACCACTACGACGTAGTTGCCGACAAACGGCGTGTTGTCCAGTACATCATTGATGGCCGGAGGGTAGATGGTCGTTCCTTTGAGTTTGATCATATTGTGTTTGCGTCCGATGAGCGGCGTGAGGCGGTAACTGTTTCGCCCGCAGGCACAAGGTGCCACCACTTTGGCGGCTATGTCGCCCGTACGGAAACGCAGCAAAGGCATGCCGACAACACCGAGTGTGGTTACCACCACTTCGCCCGGTTGACCGTCAGGAACAGGCTTGTCGTCATCGCCGATAATCTCCACGATGATGAGTTCAGGGTGTACGTGCCCGCCGCAAGCGTGCTCACATTCGGAGAACGTAGCGGACATTTCCGTCGAGGAGTAGGTGGCGTACAGTTCGACTTCCGGCCATTTGTCGTGAATACGCTGACCAAGTAGGTTAAGGTTAAACTGCTGGTCACGCAGTCCTTCACCGATACCGATGATCTTACGGATGGATGAATGACGATAGTCGATATGGTGTTGCTCGGCGTACTCGATGAGACGCAAGATGAACGAAGGCACACACATAATGGCCGTCGGGTGCAGGCGTCGGATCGTATCCCATTGTAGTTCGGGAATACCGTTTCCTACACGGATCACACTCGCACCCATGTGACGGATACCCATCCAGTAGGCGAGGCCGGCCATGAAACGTTTGTCGATGGTGGTCATCAACTGTAAAATGTCCCCTTTATGCAGCCCGGCGCAAGCGAAGGATTTATGCTCGTTATACGCCAAACGCTCGAGGTCTTTTTCGGTGCAACCGAACACAACGGGGTCGCCGAGTGTGCCGGAGGTGGTGATATAATCGATGATGTCTTCTTTCGGTACACACCGGAAGTCATCGTTATAACGCTGTAAGTCAGCCTTTTCGGTAAACGGCAAACGGGTTAAGTCCTCTATCGTGCAGATAGAAGAAGGATCGATATGCTGCTCGGCAAACATACGCTGATAGTACGGCGAGTGCGCCGCAAGGTACGCGATCTGTTTACGCAGCAACTCTTCCTGAAAAGCCTTTATCTGTTCGGCTGATTGATACTCGATATCCATTGTAGAAATGTTTGTTTCCATTGTCTTGATTCATCTGTTCCTTTTGTCTCCGATGCCCCGAAGCCGTGTCCGCCTGTTTGGTACCGGGTGTAGAGATGCGGCACGTTATTGGCGGTAAGCGCCGAGTCGAGCAGTTCTGAGTTTTGATAATCGACAATCGGGTCATCTATGCAGTTCACGAGAAAGACCGGCGGGCAGTCGGGCGTGATATGTTTCTCGAGGGAGAGACTATCCTGCATCGTTGTATTCCATTGTCCCCACACGCCGAGGGCTCCGCGCCGCGAACGGCGATGTACATACCGCTCGTCGGAGAAAGTCACCACGGGGTACATAGGGCAGAGCAGGTGAGGTTTATAGGCCGTGTGGTTGTGCGTGTAACTCATCATCGTTAGATGGCCGCCGGCGGAGAAGCCCATTACGCCGATACGGGTTGTATCGATGCCCAGTGAGTCCGCCGATTCATAGACCTGCTCCAAGGCCCACTCCACGTCGCGGAGCATTTTGGGATACTTATTGCCGATTCCCAAAACCCGATAACCGAACACATAGGCGCTGATGTTCGCTACGCCGTACCGAAGCACGAACGCATTGATGCCGTTGGACTGCAACCATCGGGCGACACCTCTTCCTTCCGTCTTCATATCCAGCCACGAATAACTGCCGCCCGGGCACACGATGATGGCCGTACCGGTATTGTTCGTGCTGTCCGCCGGATAAACGGTGAGGGTAGGGTCCTGATAACTGAAAACCTGACCGATCAGCATGATGATGGTTATGTAAATGGCAGTCAGGCCCATAAGATTCTTCCTCCGTGTCGGGTGATGCGCATCGCCAGTTCGACGAAAACATCCTCATCGGGTATTTGACCGAAGACAGTCACGCTGTATCCTTGTTCCGCCAACTCGGCTGCTTGCGTCAGGTTCTCCATCGTGGTGCTTTGGAACGTCTTCTCGATGCGGTTCGAGTGCAGGTACGCATCGTAGTACAGTTCAAGCGATTTCGTCTGCCGTTTGTAGCAGCGCCCGAAAGAGAGGTCGCCGTATGGTATCTCTGGCAAGATATGTGCCACTACGTTATTTGGTTTGATGGCGAACTGCCGGCGATTCATGTAGTCGCATAGTCCTTCCATGATGATGGGTTGAATCGGTAGTTTGAATAACTCCGCATAGTATGCTGCCCCGCGGTGGAAACGTCCGATCTCACCGGTCGCGGTGCGGGTGCCTTCGGGGAAGACGAAGATCGAGTATCCTTCCTCGGTCACGCGCCGCATCAATGCCTCTTTCGCTTCTCCTTCCAACGAGAGCGGGAAGCAGTCCAGTTTCTTCGCCACCGTATGGAAAACGGGGTTAAACCATATATAGTCTTTCACCATCACCACGAATCGCGGCGAGAGCGAGAGGCATATCATGATGTCGAGCAAAGACTGATGATTACAGGTGATGACAGACGGATGATCTGCGATCTGTATGTGATGCGGGTTATCGATCTTATAATACATACCGCCCAGCATGAAGCAGTAATGTTTCGCAACGGGTTGCATCAACTCATGATAGCGTGCCCGTGTCTGGGGCGTGTTTCCGCGAATGAGGAAATACAACAGGCTGAACGGCGTAAAGATGAGCAGCATTGTTAGGCCGAACCATCCAAAACTGCAAACCGTGCGCCAGTACATGTTCACATAGCCGAAGAGCAGCGCTCCGAGGCAAAGGAAACAGTTGAGAATACTGATCCGCGTGAAGTCCCGTATCGGCCTGAAATGACTGACGCGTTCTTCCTGCGGCGGGTAATAAACACGGATGGGAACGGGTATAAGTTGTACGTTCCGCCACGCCGCGAAGACAAGTAGTTCCAACTCCGCTTCATACCGGCTTGTGAGAATATTGAGCCCGTACAGGCAGTCAAGACGATAAACGCGCATACCGGTCTGCGTGTCCGGCAGGTTGATCGTGGTCTGAAGACGAAACCAGAAATTAGAGAATTTATTGGCGAACTTACTCTTACCCGGCATGTTATCATCCGTGAACTGCCGGCTACCAACCAGGATGACGCGACCCGGATTAACATCCAACGCACGCAGCATGACAGGGATGTCTTCGGGATAATGTTGTCCGTCGGCATCGATAGTCAGCGCATAGTCAAAGCCCATCTCGATAGCTTTGCGAAAACCTGCTGCGAGTGCGCGTCCTTTGCCTTTGTTGCGGTCAAAAGAGACGATGGTAATCGGGAAATCCAACGTGCCGAGCAGAGCCAAGGTGTCGTCTGTACAGCCGTCGTTGACCACGATGATGTCGGTCTGGTATTTATGGGTGCGGTGCACCACATCCAGAATCGTACCGGCGTTGTTGTACGTCGGGATGAGGGCACATATATGTTGTCGTTTTGAATATTGCATTATTTATTTACTTTGACGTGCTCAAAAACAATTGTTGTTGAGTCTCCGTTTTTTTCTATCAGTTCCACGCGCTGCGCTACCTCATTGCGTTCATCCATCGTGACTGTCACGGAGCGGAAGAGTTTCTTCGATTCTTTCTGTAGCTGCGGGTCATCCGTATTACCTCCGGCAATTGAGGACATAATCATACGCAGCATCTTCTGTATCTGCGGATTGACGTTACTCTTATCGCCGTCGATCTCCCAAACTATCGGTTGAGGCGTTTGGTATTCCCATTTCAGGTAGTCGGACGCACGATAAACCATGTGCCCCGTAGATACTTGGGGGTCACTCATCAGCGCACTGTTCTTGATTTGTATGAAGTCCGCTTCCAAACTAACTATGACCGCTATGATGAATGCTAACATTTTTCGTTTTCAATTTACCACCAGGTAGCACCCGGCCATGATGAAAAGAATACCGAGCCATTGAGTCCATGCCACATGCTCATGGAAGACGAGCATCGCGGCAATCATACCGAAGACGTAGGCGAGGCTGCTGAGCGGGTAGGCCAATGAGAACGGCCAGTGTTTGAGGATGTACATCCAAAGCAATCCGGCTCCGATGAACGAGACGCCGCATGCCAGCCACCACCAGTTCGTCAGCTGACTCCAGATGAAAGACCACGACCATGAGACCGTGTTCACTGCTTTGAGCGCCAGTTTCATGAACATCTGTCCTGCGCAGAGCAGCAGACTTTGTATGAGTGCCAGTATTATCAGTTTCATATCTCTCCTTATTTAATCACGCGCGAGTGTATATGTGTGCGCGTGCGATGGCTTGGGTGCGGTCGTCTATTAAAGCCAGCACGTTATCCCATGCTTCCACCTCTTCGTCGAACTCGAGCACCAAGGCACTCTGAATCAGTCCGAGGCTCATCTGTGTCTGTATGTCCTTGAGCGCGCAGTCGAGTGACTGTTTGCCTTGCGAGTAGGTACAGTTATAACCGTGATTGCCGGTGAGGATGGCGATGAGTGAAGCGATTGTGTTATGCGTTGAGTTGATGAACGGGGTAGGTTTCAGTTGTTGCTCGTCGGAGTCGATCATGTCTTGCAGGAAACGCATCGACTGCAGCATACATCCCCATGTGGTAGCGCAGATGATGGCATCGGGAGCAGTCACACCGCTCTCTGTCATGGCTTTGCGTGCTGCGGCCACCAAACGGCGTGTCTGCACGGTCATACGGCGGGCTTCAGCACCGGAGACAAAGTCATTTACCATTTCGTCATTTACCATCTGAACATTTATTTGTTCCTTGGGTAACAGAGACAAGGGTGCTTCGCTTAGTTCGCGTCCTTCGGCGCTGAGAATGAGTGCACTCTCGTTTCCTCCGAAGCCGAATGCGTTACAGAGCACGTGCTTTAAAGTACGTCGTTCGGTATGGGTGACGGGTGCAACAAGTCCTTCTGCGGAATGCGTCCAGTGTAAATTAGCTGGAATGAAACCTTTGTTCATCGCCAGCACACAAATAGCCGCTTCCAGTCCGCCGCTGGCAGAGGTGGTATGCCCCGTGAAGGCCTTGGTACTGCTGACGGCAGGCATGTGGTTTGTGAAGACCCGCCGCAAAGCCGCCGACTCACTCAGGTCGTTGTTCGGCGTAGCCGTTCCGTGGGCGTTGACATAATCGATCTCCGCGGGTTGCAGGCCTGCGATCTCTAATGCCCCTCGCATAGCGAGGTAGGCTCCTTCGCCGTTCTCAGACGAAGCAGTCTGATGGAAAGCGTCACAGGTGTTGGCATACCCGCCGATGTAACCGAGTATCTTCGCGCCGCGCGCCAAAGCCTCTTCTTCGGGTTCAATCACCAAATAACCGGCTCCTTCACCGAGGTTCAGTCCTGCCCGTTCGGCATCAAACGGCCGACAAGGCTGGCGGTCGAGAATCATAAGTGTGTTGAAGCCGTTCAAGTGGAACTTGCTCAAACTCTCCGCGCCGCCCACTAAGGCTGCTTTCGCTTGTCCGGTACGGAGCAGGTTCGCGCCTAACATAATCGCGTTCAGTGCTGATGAGCATGCCGTGGAAGGCGTTGCAATGAAAGGTGAAAGGTGAGAGGCGAAAGGTGAAAGGTGTTTCGCGATGCAGTTGGTCGATTCGCCGGCTTCGTGCAAACGAATGTTCTCCTTCGCTTTGCCCTGCGCATAATCCGACCAATGTTGCTCGGTCAAGTCCATGCCTCCTACCGTCGTGCCGGAAATAAACGCAAGTTCTGATTTCTGGCTCCTTACTCCTGCCATCTCCAACGCTTCTCGTGCGGCCAGTATGCCCAACAGCGATGTACGGGGGATGGCTTCATCGGCTGTTATCCCTGCCATTGTCTTCAACTGAGCATCGCTATAAGACACCTCACCCACGGGGATGTCCGTATGTGTGCTGCCTAACTGCTTCATCGTTCCGATGCCGGAACGTTCCGCTATCAGCGCCTCCAGTGTCTCGGTGCAGTTACGCCCGATGGCACTGATCATTCCTATGCCTGTAATGGCTATTTTCACTTGGTGCGATTTGCTTGGATGTATTCCGCCATCGTGCGAACGGAGGCAAAGATGGCCTTACCTTCTTTGGGGTCGGCCAACTTAATGCCATATTCGCGGTCGAGGAGCATGATCAACTCCAAGGCATCAATCGAGTCGAGACCTAATCCCTCCCCGAAGAGAGGGGCATCTGTGTCGATGTCGGCCGGCGTCATGTCCTCGAAATTGAGGGCTTCGATAATTTGGGCTTTTAATTGTTCAATCAGTTGTTCCATATAATTTGTAATTTTGCATAATACGTATTTGGGGCACTACACTCGCACCAACCGGCGAGGATAGGTGAAAGTTTAGTGTTGAAAGTTGAAAGGATGATTTGTTCCAATTGTTCCTGGTTTTCCAGGATGTAGAACGCTGTTTCTCCTTGTATATGATGCCGGATGGCAATTTCGCCGGTTACGATGTTCGGCAGGGTATAGACGAACAGAGCCGGGCTGGGGTAGTAGTTCCCGTTAGTAATCGTTGCCATATAGTCGGTGTCGTTCTTGATGCTAGCACTTTTATTGGCTAAGACAACGGCATCCACTTTTGCCTCTTTCAATAAGATCTCTGCCGCGATGAAACCGAGCCGCGAGAGGGTATCCATCTTGAAAAACTTAGGATAGTCTCCTGCGTACCTGCGGTAAAGCTCGACCAGCATTTTATCGCCCGTCGAGTTCACCTCTATCGTTTGGCCGTTCAGTACGACCGACGTCGGTGTGATTTCTATGTAACTTTCAATTTTCAATTTTCAACCTTATCGCTGCATTGACGCCTCCGAAACCGGAGAGCATTTTGATTATGTACGATGTACCATTTGTTACTTGCATGGCGCAGAGGATGGTCTCGAGTATGCCGGCGGCGCCCATGGTGTGACCGAAGAAAGGCTTGAGGGCACTGATGGGCACGTGTTGCAGTCCCGCGCGTTCGATGGCGATCGTCTCCATGGCGTCGTTGTAGGGTGTGGCTGTGCCGTGTACACCCAGCAGCGCGATGTCTTCCGGAGTGACGCCTTGCAGCACATCGTTCAGGCACAGGTAGGCTCCTTCGCCTGTACGGCTGGGGGCGGAGATGTGGTTTGCGTCATTATGAATGCTTCCCGCTTCCAGCGTCCAATAACGGTTATCGGTTAGCGGTGAGGGGTTGCCGGAATAAATGATCGTTGCTGCGGCTTCGCCGAGGTTGAGTCCTTTGCGGTCGGGACTGAAGGGCAGGCATGGTTCTGGTGACAGAGCCTTGAAGGCCTGAAAGCCGCTGACGATAAATTTTGTTTGTATGTCGCAGCCCACTACTATCGCATGTCGGTAGAGTCCGGCTTCCAATAATCGCATGGCCGTTATCTGCGCGCAGACGCCTGAGGTGCAGGCATTGCTGACCACGATAGGCGGGTTCGGGTTTCCGAAGTGTCTCGCTATTTGTTGTGCAGGCGTGAGCAAATCGAGCTTATCGCCTTTGGTGGTACTCAGGATAAAGATCGTGTCTGAGTCCTGCGGCTTGATGCCTGAATCCTTGAGCGCCTCTTCGATGCTTTTCACGCACAGCGGCACGAAGGCCTGCGGGGTATCGAACAGCGACGCACAGAAGGGTTCGACATCGTCGAAACGCTGCGTGTGGATCTTCAGTCCGCTTCGTCCGGCCCGAACGGCTTCGTAGTTAGCCGCCGAACCCTCACCGAGCGGTGAGAAAATACTATGTCCGATACAATAAACCATTAACCATTTACGATTTAGGTTTTTCCTCATTCCAGAAATCAAAGAAATTAAACCAATCGTACGGATGGGCTTTCGCCTGTTCCGTGATGCGGTCGGCAAACTGTTGTGCCAGGTCGGCCGCCCGTTTTTCCCGCGGCAGGTCGGTATTCAGTTTTAATTCTTCCGTGTAGATATGATAGCGGTTCCCCTCTTCCTTGAAGACAAACGGCAGGATGATCGGGCATCGTAGCGTAGCACATAACTGGAAGACGCCCGCAGGCAGCGGAGCCTTGGCGCCCAATACCTCGCATTCGATTGTCTTGTCCCCCCAACGTCTGTCACCTGCTACGGCCAGTACTTCGCCACGCTGGATGACGTCTCCGATTTCAAAGATATGACTCATATCGTTGGGATTAACAATAATGATGCCAATGTTATTTTTCTCCAGCACTTTCGCCCGTTGTTCCATGACGACCGACGTCTCTCCGCCGAAGGCGAGGATATACATCCGTTTGTCGGGTGTGGCCATGTTGTACGCCGCCATCTCACTGTTTCCTGTATGGCTGAACATAAGCACAAAGCCCTCGGGACTGTTCATCTTATCGTAATACCGCTCTTTGTTCTCCACCACGATGTCGAACTGATAGCCGCCATACACGGCAAAGCGGTCGATGAGCATGACTCCCATCCGGTAGAAAGAACGGTACACATCGAAGGCAGCCTGCAAGCGCGAGCGACCGCGACGACGATGGTAGCGGTAGGCCCCTTTGCGGGCTTCAGGACGGGTGAGGATATACCATACATGCCAAAAATGGGTGAGGTTATATCCGGCGGAAAGACCCAAATGGCGCACCCACCACACGAGTGCGCGTTGCATCCGAGTGGTTCCTCCTGTTTGTCCGTTCCAAGCTTGCTTAGCCATTATGCGTGCTGTTCAATAAAATCGTAGAAATCCTGCAGCGTCTTCACCTTTTTCATGTCTTCCGTCTGCGGTTTGAAGCCGAACTCACTGTCAATGAGTACGACGATGTCCACAAAATCCAGGGAGTCGATCTCCAGATCATCCTTAAGGGATGCTTCGGGAGTCAACAACGCTGCATCGATTTCAAATTCTTCCGTCAGTAAACGGTTTACTTTGTCTATAATCTCTTGTTTTGCCATAATTTCAAATCATAAATCTTAAATCTCAAATATCGATTATTGTCGGCGCACGACAATAATCGAATGCCCTCCGTTTCCTATGCGGTCGTGGATGGCTTCTATCTCCAATCCCGCTTCATGGATGAGGCGGGTCATGTCGTCGGTGTTATACATCTTGCTGTTTCCGTTGGCCAGCGCCGTGAAGTAGAGGCTGGTCATCGTGAGGCTCATGGCGGCGGGCACATAATCCTGTCTGTCCCACAAGGTCTCCATGATGTATATACGGCTGTCGGCATCCAAGATCGCGGCAGCGCGGCGGAGGATCGATACGATCTGCGCTTCGCTGAAACAATCCAGGAATTGCGACATCCAGATGACGTCATATCGTTTGTCGGTGGGGAATGCGCTTTGCTCGTCCAGCAGGTTCATGCCCACGCCGTGTACGCGCTCGAAGCCTTTGAGACCCGCGGTTGCTCTCTGCATGAGGCGGATCTGTTGCGGCAGGTCGCATATGGTCACTTCGATGGAGGGGTTGTAGTTCACGCACCGCATCGCAAAACGTCCCGTATTACCGCCTACGTCCAGAAGACGGCGGGTCTTATTGGCGCTGATGATGGCGAGTGCTTCATCGAAGGAGTGGTCTGAGTAATAATGGTCGAACCCGAACCATGAGCGCTGCACGTTATCGGGCAGGCTGCTGAGGCCTTCGTATATCGTTGCCCAGTGGCCGAAATGTTCCAATCCGGCCGGCCGTCCTTCTTCGAGTGCTTTGTCGAGCATGAACCATCCTTCGTAGTTGACGTCGTGGTTGAAGTCGATATCTGCACGTATCATCGCGTCGCGGAGCAGGAACCACCCGGTCTTGGCGAGGGTATATTTGTCCGTCTCGGGGTCAATAAGCACGATATGGGTTGTCAGCGCCGACTCCAGGAGACACTTCGCGGCATAGTCGCTCAGCTTGGCTGCGCGCGCGATTTCGTCTTGCGTCAGTCCGTCCGGATGGTCATGGAGCATATCCAAGATGCCGTACTTAATGAGCAGACGGCAAACCTGAAAAATGACCGGCCCCCACGAGTAGAGGTGCGCCATCTCCTGCGCCTGCTGCGCATTATAGGGCTCGCGACTGAAAACGCGTTTTAAGTTATCGAATAAATGCATTGCGTAAGTAATTCTCTATTTGAACGAGGTCTCCGTAAAGCGGTTTATCCTCGATGATGGTCGATGTGATGGCGCGGATGGCGTCGTACACGGTCTTGGTAGCAGGTGCCAACTGGTCTTGGATGCTTAGGCAATCCACGGCCTGCGTCATGGCCAGGAAGAGGATAGAGAGCACCTGGTAGCAGTTGTTGATGACCCGAGTGCATAACTCCGCGCTGTTGGTGCCCATGGAGACGATATCCTGATTATCGTTGTTGTTCGGAATCGAATGAACGTAGTTCGGCATGGCGAGTGTCTGGCACTCGGCGGTTGTACTGGTGGCCGTGAACTGACAAGCCTGAATGCCGTAGTTAAGACCGAGTGTGCCCATGTTCAGGAATGGCGGCAGGATGCCATTGATGCGGTCGTGGCAGAGGTAGTTGAGTTGTCGCTCGCTGACCATCGCCAGGCGCACCAGGGCAATCTTCATCTTATCGGCCTCCAGGGAGATATAATCGCCGTGGAAATTACCGCCGTGGTAGACATTCCCGGTCACGGGATCCACGATGGGGTTGTCAGACGCCGCGTTCAGTTCTTCTTCGATGACCATGCGGCTGTAGGCGAGTGTGTCGGCTATCGGGCCGAGTATCTGCGGGGCGCATCGCAACGAGTAATAGGCCTGCACTTTGTCCTTGAAGACCCCGTTTATCAATTCGCCGTTCAGCGCGGCGTCCCCGTTATACAGCACGTTCTCCCGTTTCTGCAGACGTTGACTGCCTTTGCTGAGTTGTCTCATCTGCTCGGCGATCATGATTTGTCCTCCGTGCCGGCGGCACTTGTTGAGGGGTGCGGCCATGAGGTCATCATAACTGCCGGCGATCTCGTTCATCCATACAGCGGCAACCGTGGCCCAATGCAGCAGGTTCTCTGCGTTCAGTTGGTTCACGGCGCTGATGCCGGTCATGACGCTCGTACCATTGGTACAACTCAGTCCTTCGCGGATATGGATGGAGATGGGGTGGAGACCACATTCGTTCAGCACCTCTTTGGTCGGGCGCCATGCACCTTTGTAATGCACTTTTCCTTCGCCGATGAGACAAAGGGCGATGTGCGCCAATTGGACGAGGTCGCCGCTGGCACCAACGCTGCCATGTTGGGGGATGAAGGGATGGATGCCGCGATTGATGAACTCGGTGAGCAGGGCTACCAACTCGGGGTGCACGCCACTCTTGCATTGTGCGAAAGATCCTACGCGTGCGAGCATGGCCGCGCGTACAAAGAGATCATCCAAAGGTTCGCCCATTCCGGTAGAGTGGGAGCGGATGATGTTATACTGCAGGTCGCGCAGATGACTGTCTTCCACGCGCCATTGAGCCATCGGGCCGAAACCGGTGTTGATGCCGTAGATCACCTTATCGCTTGAGAAGCGTTTGAGAAAATCGTAGCAGTCCGCGATGCCTTTGAGCGTCGCGTCATCCCATACTAACTGTGCATCCTTGTAGAGGATGTCATGTATCAATTGTATATCTATCTTCATTTGTCCCTATAATCTTCCACGAGTTCAGGGGTGAGGATCGTTCTTCCGAACCCTCCGTCGTTATATATCGTTTGCATCGTCACTCCGCGCATGAGGTCGCTGAAGAGCGCTACGCAGGTATCGGCACACTGGTCAGCGTCGGCGTTGCCTAAAGGCGAGAGATGGTCGGCGTACTTGTAGAAAAACTCTATCTCCGGCCAACTCGTACCGGCTTTGGTACGAGTTGGGGACTGACTGACCACGTTCACGCGCACGCCTTTCTTGCGTCCGTAGAGCGCGCCCATCTGCCGCGCGATAGATTCTAACATCGCCTTGGCGTCACCCATGTCGTTGTAACCGTAGAAATAGCGCTCGGAGGCGATGTAGGTGAGTGTGACCACACTGCCGCCTTCGGCGATGGCATCCATCTCGAGGGCGGTGCGCAGGATCTTATGGAGACTGAGCGCCGAGATGTCTATGGTCTGCTGGAAATAGGTGTAGTTTGCTTGCTCGTAGGGTTTATGTCTGCGCAGGTTCATGCTCTGCGCCACGCTATGCAGTATAAAGTCCACAGGCCCGCCGAGGAGCGCCTGCGCGCGCGTAAAGAGCGCCCGGATATCGTCTACTTTGGTTGCATCGCATGCAATCAAAGGCATATGATGCGCGGCAGCCAGATCGGCCACCGTCCCTATCTGTATCGCTGCTTCGGTGTTGGTCAGGACTATGTTCGCGCCCGCCGCTTGACACCGTTCCGCGACGTGCCACGCTAACGAACGCTCATCCACCGCACCGAAGATAATTCCTTTCTTACCTTCTAAAATACCTTTCACCTTTCAGTTTTTACCTTTCAATTTACAAAAAGTGCGCAAAGGTACTGCTTTTTTTTGACATGACCAAATATTTTCGCGATAAAATAAAAAAAAGAGCCTAAAAGGCCCTTTTTCTTACCGGATATCCTCCATCATCTCTTCAAAATTGGACTTGAATTCGAATACCCTGCGCAGGTCATAGTAGTTCTGCGGATCGGTGACGTAGGGGTGCGCGTAGGTAAGGAATTTGCGCCGTGTGTCATCGAATTTGAATTTCCGCGCCATGTGTGCCAGATCGTCCGTGCAGAAGTGTCCGAGGGAAACACATAATTCAGCGGTTTCTAATTTCTTCTCGTCAAACGACTGATTATCAATGGCTTGCAGCGCTCGTTGCAGATCCTCCGGGGGAGCACATTCGCGGCGATGTTCATCGTGTCTGCGGTCGGCATGTCGCCGGTCGTCGTATCGATGATTATCCTTCCGACGGTCATCTCTCCGGTATTCTACGCGGTCGCGGTCTCTGCCTCCGTGACTATGTCCATTCATTCCTCTGCCACCTTGTGGAGGCTGCGCCATGACCGTTATCGTCATCAAGGTCATCATGACCACCATCATCATTTTTGCTGCTGTCCGTTTCATAACTATGTCCCTTTCGTTAAATTCGTTTTTCAGTTCTGTACAAATACCGTGCCAAAAGAGAAAAATCATTTTTTTTCGTACCTTTGCACCGGATTTGGAAACCTAAAATAGGCAACGTTGTAAATACAAGAAGTGTGGCGAAAAGTAAGAAAATACAAAAAACTGCTGGGAAGAAAGAGACATCGGGCAGAGGGGGCTTAATCGGTACGTATTAGTGCCGCGATGATACGTGGAAGAACCAAATATGAACTAAATAACAACTAAATAAGAACTAAATAAGAACTAAAGAATTTCTAAAAAACAGAAGCAAAAAAGAGGCAAAAAAACAAGCGCCGTGGAGGCGCTTGTTGGGGGAGGGATGCTGGGATGCTGGGATACTGGGAGACTAGGAGATCAGGAGCCAGGAGATCAGGAGCCAGGAGATCAGGAGCCAGGAGATCAGGAAACCAGAAAACCAGGAGACCAGGAAACCAGAAAACCAGATTATTCTTCGGTGTCCTCCATGGAGTCGCCGACGATTTTGCGGTAGAGCTCTTTGGCGTCGGTGGCTTTGCGGATGATCTCATGTAAATCGGAGATCTTGACGCGGTCCTGGAGCATCGTGTCGCGGTAACGAACGGTGACACAGCCGTCTTTCTCGGTGTCATGATCGACGGTGATACAGAAGGGCGTACCGACGGCATCCTGGCGGCGATAACGCTTACCGATAGAGTCTTTCTCGTCGTATGCGACCTTGAAATCGAACTTGAGTTCGTTCATGATCTCGCGAGCTTTCTCAGGCAGGCCGTCTTTCTTGACGAGCGGCATGATACAAGCTTTCACCGGAGCA
>Ga0247611_10006933_pt1 | contig 14400 bp, 10 predicted proteins | sample 177DNAGHGhighgp2_FD_192422 | JGI IMG/M metagenome (GOLD analysis project Ga0247611, IMG submission 192422) | Sheep rumen microbial communities from Palmerston North, Manawatu-Wanganui, New Zealand - 1770 DNA GHGhigh gp2 | ecosystem: Host-associated > Mammals > Digestive system > Stomach > Rumen...
CTGATTTTAACAGGCAGTATTATGAGCTGCGTAACCGGATTTTTCCAGGTGTATCACATCGGACACTGGATGAAGAAAACCATCGGCGGCGTGTTCCAGAAGTCTTCGCATAACAAGAAGGAAAAGGGCAGCGTATCGCAGTTTCAGGCGCTTTGTACCGCACTTGCCGCAACCATCGGTACCGGTAATATCGCCGGTGTGGCAGCAGCAATCGTAATCGGCGGACCCGGCGCGGTTTTCTGGATGTGGGTGGCAGCATTCTTCGGAATGATGACGAACTATTCCGAAAATATCCTCGGCATTTTCTTCCGTCGCAAAAATAAGGACGGCGAGTGGTCCGGCGGTGCAATGTATTATTTACAGGACGGTCTCGGCGGAAAGGAAAAGCCGAAACATCTTCGGATAATCGGACGTATCCTCGCGATTCTTTTCGCTGTTTTCGCATTCCTTGCGGCATTCGGAATCGGAAACATGGGTCAGATCAACAAGATCACCATTAATATTCAGTCCGCATTTTTCGGTAATGTGCAGGCTGAACCGATTTTCGGCGTGATTCCGACCATTCCGTTCATAATCGGTCTGGTTATAATGGTTATTGCATCCCTGATTATTCTCGGCGGTCTGAAGAGAATCGCATCGGTGGCGGAAACGGTCGTTCCGTTTATGGCGATTCTTTATGTGCTTGGTGCACTTGTGATTATCTTTATTAATATTAAGAGTGTCGGTCCCGCATTTTTATCCATTTTTAAATTCGCGTTCGGAGCGAAAGCGGTTGCGGGCGGAACCGTCGGAGCAATGTTTAAGCTGGCGCTTACACAGGGCTGCAAGAGAGGTGTGTTTTCAAACGAAGCCGGCCTCGGCTCTTCCGTAATGGTACATTCGAATTCGGATGTAAAAGAGCCTGTAAAACAGGGCCTCTGGGGTATTTTTGAAGTATTTGCGGATACCTTTGTGGTCTGCTCCATGACAGCGCTGGTTGTACTGACTTCAGGATATGTTGATTTGAATACCGGGCTTTTTAACACGGAACTCGCACAGTTAAACGGTGTTTCCGATGCAAACCTTGTAGCGAAAGCATTCGGCAATGTCTTCGGAGCGCCGGGTGAGTGGTTTGTCGCAGTGGCAATTTTCCTCTTTGCATTTACAACCGTACTCGGCTGGTCGCATTACGGCAGCAAGGCAGTGGAGTATTTAATTAATGAATATGCAATCATTCCGTACCGCGTGATTTTTGTGTTGTTTATCATTGTCGGTGCGATTTCGACATCATCGCTTGCGTGGGATATTTCCGATACCTTTAACGGTATGATGATGATTCCGAACTTAATCGGTGTTCTTTCCCTGGCACCGCTTGTATATAAGCTGACGAAAAATTACGTCGCCCGGAAACTGAAAGGAAAAACGGATGTGAAACCGATGCTTTCCTATTTCCCTGACATTCAGAAGGAGCATGAGGAAAAGGTTGCCGAAGGAGCAGAGTAGGGGTCACAATTTCCTTAAGAAAATATGTTGACAGAACCCCTCGCTTATAATATACTATTTGTTGCGGCTTTGTGTCGTTAGCCCCGATGCAAAGACGAGTATGCAAACGCGGTTAACCCATTACGGCCCGGACATCCGTAACGGAGAAAACCGAATTTTGAATTAACCCAGAACCATTTTTGGAGGTCAGAAAAATGAAATCTTATATGGCAAATCCTGCTACCATTGAGAGAAAATGGTATGTAGTTGATGCAGAGGGAAAGACCTTAGGTCGCCTCGCATCCGAAGTTGCAAAAGTTTTAAGAGGAAAGAATAAACCCGAGTTTACCCCTCATGAAGATACCGGTGATTACGTAATCGTAATCAACGCCGAGAAGATCAAAGTAACCGGAAAGAAAATGGAACAGAAGACCTACTTCTCCCACTCCGATTATGTAGGCGGTGACAAAACCATCACTTTAAAGGAAAAGCTTGCAAAGCATCCTGAAGAAGTAATCGAACATGCAGTAAAGGGAATGCTTCCCAAAGGACCTTTAGGAAGTCAGATGTACAAGAAGTTATATGTATATGCAGGACCTGAGCACAAGCATGCGGCTCAGAAACCCGAAGAACTGACATTTTAATCGGAAAGGTCGATAAGGAGGAATAATTCAATGGCTAAAAAAGCAAGCACAGTGTTCTACGGAACAGGCAGAAGAAAATCATCCATTGCCAGAGTATATGTAAAGCCCGGCAAAGGAGTTATTACCGTTAATAAGAGAGAGCTGGATGACTATTTCGGACTTGAAACCTTAAAGGTAGTTGTTCGTCAGCCCTTAGTTGCTATCGACGGACTTGACAAGTACGACATCACCGTTACCGTAAAGGGCGGCGGAACCACCGGCCAGGCAGGCGCAATCCGTCATGGTATTGCAAGAGCTCTTTGCAAAGCAGACGAAGAGTTCAGACCGGTTCTTAAGAAAGCCGGATACTTAACCAGAGACCCTCGTATGAAAGAAAGAAAGAAATACGGTCTCAAAGCAGCACGTCGTGCACCTCAGTTCTCAAAGAGATAATATTTCGGACAAAGATGTTTACAAAGCCTCGAAGCGAAAAGCTTCGGGGCTTTTTTCATTGTATTTTTTTTCTTTGGAATATCCGAGGAATTTGTGATATAATGCTCTTTGTCTGTTCATGTAAATCACACAAGGAGATATCCTTTTGGCGAAAAATAAATCATCTTCTACAAACAGAAAAACAACAGTGGAAATCCCGAAAACAATTTGTTTTCGGGGTTTTTTTTATTCCCGCATAATGCTACAATGATACTTGTGAAAAAATGTTTTCACGTGTAAGGGGGAACAATGGCTAAGCGGGTTAGGTACGATGCATTTATCAGCTACAAGCATTGTCAGCCGGATAAAGAAATCGCGGAAAAACTTCATAAGAAACTGGAAAATTTCCGTCTTCCGAAGTCTGTCGCAAAGCAGGTCGGCAAGACGAGATTAAGCCGCGTGTTTCGTGACGAGGCAGAGCTTGCGGTGTCCGACAATCTTTCGGAAGAGATTGAAAAAGCGCTTGAAAATTCCAAATATCTGATTGCAATTTGCTCGCCGGAGTATCTCAAGTCCGTCTGGTGTATGAAGGAAATCAAAACCTTCCTGGAATATCACGACCGGAAGCATGTTTTGTTGGCGCTTGCAACAGGAGAGCCCGAAGAGGCATTTCCCGAGGTGCTTCTTTACGAGGACGTACTTTGCGACGAGCCGGGCGAAGAGGCGGAATTCATCCGTAAGCCATTAGAACCGCTTGCTGCGGACTGCCGTGGTGCAAATCCCAAAGAAAGAGCCGAAAAAATTGACAGTGCGGTGGTACGTCTGATGGCGGCGATTTGCGGTGTCGGATATGACGATTTGCAGCAAAGACACAGAAAAGCCCAGATCGGAAAGCGAAGAAGACGTGTCCTGACGGCATTCGGAATCCTGTCTGCGGTACTGGCAATCAGTCTGTTTTTCCTGATCAAAATTTCCAAGCAGAATGCCATCATAAACCAGAAATACGCAGACTCCTTAGCAGCTACTTCGACAAGCCTTTTAAAGGAAGGAAGAAGACTGGATGCGATTTATGCGGCACGTCTTGCACTGCCGGACAAAATGAAAAAAGGTTACAGCACCCAGGCGGAGGCCGCGTTGGTAAACGCGCTCGGCATTTATGAACTGCCGGATAAAATGTCCAATGATCTGGATATCGTTCTGCCTTGCACTGCCAACGAAATGACCATTTCGCCCAATGGAGACTACATGGGTGTTCTCGGTTTAAACGGAATTCGCTACGTAATCAGTCTGACCACGGGCTATACGATTTTTGAATTTCGTGAAGCAGACGATCACCGTCTGGTTTTTGATGGAGACCGCGGTTTCGTTTTCCAGAGAAGCGGAGAAACCATCCACTATATGGATTTTGAAACCCTTACGGAGAAGGATCTTCAGTACGCCGGTATGTATTTTAAAGCCGACGAAAACGGACTGGGTTATTATATTTACGATGACGAAGGCGCGGATCTGCTGAAAGGAACGGAGCTTCTGTGCAGTGTTAACTATCATATGCAGATTCCGAGCCTTTCGAACCGCTTCAATACCAATTTTTACTATAAATCGAACGGCAGAGAGGCACTTATCATTTTTCAGGATTATGAGTTCAGTACATCCTACTGTCTGGAACTGGATTTTGAAACGGGAAAAAAGACTCTGAAAAATCTTGCCGCTACGGGGCTGGTGTACAATGTAGTCTGTCGCGACGATATCATTGTCTGGCAGGATTCGGATGTTTACGGCAGTGCGAATATCTGTAAGCAGGATTTGAGCGTTGGAACCCATGTAGACAGTGCGCACTATTCGGACGGATTCTTTTGTATTTTGATTTCCGGAAACAGCGTTCTGGCTGCGAGCGATAAGGAAATTTGCATGATGGATCTGGAGACGATGGAACCGACCGCGCAGATTGAGTGCAAGGATTATATTTACAAAGGGGTTGTTTCCCCGGACGGTGCGGCATTTTTTGACGGCACCGGCAACATGACCTTTGTCAGTGACAATGTTTATCATTATGTGGAAGTGCCGATTGCACAGAGAACCGGTTCCAGTCTGCTGGAAGAATACAAAAACGGCAAATGGTATCTGGCTGAAATGGGAGATAATCATGTAAGTATTTATTCCTACAGACAGTCCGAATATCTGAAGGAATATGACGGGCCGGCGGATGAAATATTTGCCCAGGATATTGAAGAAATGTGGGATATCGACATGCTGAAGGAACTGGTTCCGGAGCGAAAAGACAGCATTGACGAAGCATCGATTTACTATATATTGAAATGCGAAAATGCGAACCTGGTGCTGGTGCAGTTCTTTAACGGAAACGTGTTTATTTATGACAGCGATACCGGAGAACGCGTAAAATCCCTCTATTCGGTGGAAGGTGTCATTTACTGTTTTTACTATGACGGCAAGAGGGATTATTACTACATCTGCGGCGATAACATGGATGTATTTGACGGCAACCTGAACAATATCTATTCCATTTCGGACTGTTATATGAGCGCAAAGGAGCCTGGAACCGATAATCCCGTTGTCAGCAGCTGGTATAACGGAGTGGAAAAAACATATCTTCTGACACCGGTCAGCTACGAGGAACTGATTGCGATGGCGGATGAAATGCTCATCGGATATGAGCCGGATGAGAAGGTAAAAGAGAAATATTCTCTGGAATAAGAGTAAGCAGAATGCTCTCAGGAAGGGTGTAAACAGGAAAAATCGCATAAGAATGAACAATAAAACAAAAAGGATATCAAAATCATGAAACTCAAAAAAGGATTAAAAACAGTTATCATTCTTGCAACAGCCCTCATTTTGCTCTTTGCAACAGCCTGCTTTGAACAGCCGAGGGATGTGTCGGGTCAGTATGAAACGATTTTTTCGTTCGACCGTTATCTGGCGGAAGGACAGGTGCAGGATTTTGAAGAAAACGGACTCGGTTTCGTACAAAATCTGAAGGGCCGTTATGAGCTGATTTTAAGCGCGGACGGAACCTTCGAATTTTCCTTTGATTCCGAGCAATTCAAAGAAGACGTATTTGCCGCCCTTAATGAAAACAAGGATGCGATTTTTGAAAGAGCCATGGAAAGAAACGGCGTAGAAGAGAAGGAGTATGAGGTTTTCGCAAAACGTTCCGGCTATGACGGTGTGAACGATTTAAAGGATTCCATCATAGCGAAGATGGAGGAGGAAATCACACAGAGCGCGGGATTTCAGAATCTCGAGCAGAAAAGCGCTCACGGAACTTATACCGTAAAGAAGGACATCATTACTTTCCAGACCGGGGAAAACAGTCTTCAGTATGATCACGCCTCGATTTATGAGAACGGGGATTTATACATCGCATCTTTCTTCGGACAGAATATAAGTGCGGAATTTAAGCAGTATTAGTATCCGGGAAGGGATTAAATATCTGATTGCACGAACGAAACCCACGGAGGCGATATGCTTTCGAGGGTTTTACTGTATCTAGTGGTCGTTTTCTTTTTATACAATAGATATGGACATGGCAAAAAAACTTCGCAAAACCATAGCAAAAATCCTTGATTTTTCGCACCTTTCAAGGTTACAATAGGGGTTGGCCCTATGAAAAAGAAACCATCCAAAACTGCAAAAATTTTTTCTCTGGTCGGCATCTTTGTATTCCTGGTGGCTGCCTTTTTTGCCGTTCAGCATCTGCTGGTGCCGAAATACTGCATCGAACTTCCCGAAGGCGGAATGGTGCGGGAATATTATAAGGATGCGAGAAAAGATTTTGATGTGATTTTTGTCGGAGACTGCGAGGTTTACGAGGACTATTCCCCCATGGTTTTGTGGGAGGATTACGGAATCAGCAGTTATATCCGCGGCAGTTCGCAGCAACTGATTTTCCAGTCCTATTACATGCTTGAGGACACAATCCGCTACGAAAAGCCGAAGGTAGTAGTATTCAGCGTGCGTTCGTTGCAGTATGATTATGCATGGTCCGAGCCGTACAACCGTATGACGATTGAGGGCATGAAATGGTCTTCGTCCAAGGTAAACTGCATTAAGGCATCCATGCTCGAGGACGAAAATTTCGTGGATTACGTTTTCCCGATTCTTCGTTATCATACAAGGTGGAAAGAAGTCAATTACGAGGATTTTCATTATTATTTCAAACCGAGGCAGATTACGCATAACGGATATTACATGGTTTTAAACGTAAAGCCCGTGGAAAATCTGCCGAGCGTGAAACCGCTTGCGGATTATACCTTCCCCGACAGGGCATGGGAGTATATGGATAAAATGCGCACCCTCTGCGAGGACAACGGCATTGAGCTTTTGCTGGTGAAGTCCGCCTCCGTTTATCCGCACTGGTATGACGAATGGGATGAACAGGTAGAGGATTATGCGAAAGAACATAACCTCGTTTACGTGAATCTCTTAGAGCATCAGGACGAGACAAGGGTGAATTACGAAACCGACACTTCCGATGCCGGACTTCATATGAATTTATACGGTGCGGAGAAGTGTTCCAGGTATCTCGGAAAGGTTTTAAAGGACAATTATGACTTAAAGGACCGCCGGGACGAAGAAGATCTTAGTCAGTACTGGAAAGAGAAAAGAGCTCTTTACGATGAAGCAATTGATGAGCAGATTGAGATTCTTTCCCTTTCCGAGGAGTAAATATTTAATAACAGAACCATGGATGTAGCACAGAATTACACGGTCGGTGTAAAACAGAATTATATCGAATCCATAAGCAGCTTTCCGAGTCTTCAGAAAAAGAAGGACAAGGAATGGCTGATGGTTCTTTTTGCGTCCATCGGACTTCTGATTTTCTTAGGCGCGGTAGCCTATATCTGTTTCTTAAACTACAAATCCAGAGTGTATTCCCACTGCGTGATTGAAGCAAATGAAAATGTAACGATTGTTCCGGAAGATTTTCGGAAGAACGATGAAAAAGTTCTTCGTTTTTCGGACGGTTTCGATATCAATTCCATCGATACCACCAAACCCGGCGATTACAGGGTTTATTTAAGTTCCGATCTTTACCGCTATACCGCGATTCTTACCGTGGAAGATACGATTGCCCCCACAGGCGAGCCGGTAAACTGTACCATTACATATGCATCCAATCCGGGGCCGGAAGAGTTTGTAAAGAATGTCAGTGATGTGGAAGCGGTGAAAATCGAGTATGCGGAAAAACCGGATTTTAAGCTTTGCGGTAAAAATCCCGTGCATATCCTTTTAACCGATGAGGCGGGAAACGAAACCATCGTGGAGAGCATGGTTTTGATTTCTCCGTTCCGGAAAGAAATTACCATAGAGGCAGGAGAGCAGGAAATTACCGCGGAAGATTTTGCCATTAAGGGAGCGCTCGAACACTCCGGAACCGGAGAGACCGAGCTTCTTACCAAAACAGAAGATATTTCACTGGTTGTTCCGGGCGAATACCCCGTTTACTTAAAACGTGACGGACTGACATTCCGCTCGAAACTGATTGTGCAGGACACCATTGCACCCGTGGTTGAGGCGCAGGATTTTAGGGGCTATACGACTTCCGTTATTACGCCGGAATCCTTTATCAAATCCGCTACGGACAATACCGCACTTTCCATGGAATTCGTCGGAAATACGAATTTTAAGACAGAAGGCGTACAGGACGTTGAGGTTGCCGTTACGGACCTCGGCGGAAACCGCGTGGTTGTTTCCGCAAAGGCAACGCTTGCGGTCGACAAAGAAGCGCCCGTCATTCGTGGTGTCCGCAATTTAACCGTCCTTCAGGGCAAGAATGTCAGCTTTAAAAACGGAGTTACTGTCACGGATAACTGCGATAAGGATATCGCACTGCAGATTAACACATCCGCGGTAAACATCCGCGAACTCGGAACCTATCCCGTAACTTATGTGGCAGTGGACCGCGCAGGAAACAGAACCGAGGTCTCCTGTACCATAACCGTCGGAGAAGACCGTGTTTCCGAGGCGCAGGTTCGTGCTTATGCAAAAGATGTATTATCGAAAATCACGACGCCCGAAATGTCCGATATGGACAAATTAAACGCAATTTACTGGTGGGTTCGCCGTAACATGCGTTACGCACATGCGTCCAATCATTCGGACTGGGTAAAGGCAGCTTACACCGGATTTACCACAAGAACCGGTGACTGCTACATGTATATGAGCGTTTCCAAGGCACTTTTAGATGAGGCCGGAATCAAGAATGCAATCATTGACACCAGACCGCTTCGTGAGGTTCATTTCTGGAACCTTGTGGATATCGGAGAGGGCTGGAGACATTTTGATACCGTGCCCCGTCAGGCAGGCGGTGTCTTCTTATACCTGGACGATGCCACCATCACGGCATATTCCAACACCCACGGCAATTCTCATATCTACGACCGTGGAAGATTCCCGGGAATTTCCTGATTAATAAGCTGGTTGAACATTCAGAATAAGCAGGTTTTGAAAGGTAATACAATGATTGGCTCCCGAAGAGTTCTGCTTCGAGAGTTTTTTGAGATGGAGAAAACTCTGAGGGAGAAATAGCATGAAAAAAACGAAGGTTGTTTTCGCGTGTGTACTGCTCTTAATTGCCGTTTTGTCTGGTTGTAATCAAAATCTGACTGAACCGGCAACGCAGGAAAGAGAGAGTGCTGTTCTTGAAAGAGAAGTAGTTGGGACTCCTTATTTTATTGAGGATGAAGATAACGCTTTGGAGGTTTTTGCTTGTTCAAATAAAAACAGAATTGGAATAGAACGTATTGTTTTATTTGAAAACAGAGTTGTAATGGTATTTGACAAAGCAGTTTGCGAAGAAGTGGATTTTCGCGTCGACACTTTTGAATACGAATATACGCCTCAGGCTAAAATTTCTCTTAACAATGTCACTAAATGTGAAGATTTAAGCACGGATATCGAGGAAAAAGGCGGAAAAGTCATAGTTACCCATTTTTTCCAATATTTGCAATGGTTTGAAAAAGACAGAAAACTGGACAGAAATAAATCAATTTCAATTGAATTGATAGAAATAGGTCGTGCAGATATATGGACTAATAATGGAAACATGGTTATTACGTTCTGTTATTCTTATCGAAAAAACGATAAAAGATTTTTTCATTGGGAAAGACAGACGTATGATCTGCTTAAAGGGGAATGGGGAAATATAGAAGAAAGTGATACAGAGGATGATTGGTTGGATACGGTGGGCGATTAAATGTTAAAATGTCGTATATTTTGTTTCAACGCAAGCGTTTTTTTGAAGACTCGGCTTTTTTCATAAATCCCTTGCAAAGTCTGAATTTCCGTGTAAAATAGAAATGCACCGCATTTTTTAAGACAGTTAGGAAGCAGGTTTTACAATGAAAAAAATAGCAGTTCTTGCATTAATCGGAATGATGAGCATTTCCCTGTTCGGCTGCATGTCAACCGGCGAAGAAGAGGTAAAGCGTATTGAGAAGGCGAGTGAGGTGGTTGAAGTTACCGTAACCGAAAAGACCAACCCCACGGAAACCGTCGGAAATACCGGCGAGGAAACACAGAGAGGATACGGTTATGACGCAGTATCCTCCGAAGGAACGATGACCGTTTACGTCGGAACGACGGAAGACGAGCTGATTAAAAATCTCGGTAAGGCCAACAGTGTTTTCGAGGCACCCAGCTGCGCACTTGAGGGAATGGATCAGGTATACACCTACGATCACTGCGAAATTTGCGTAACCACTTATCCGGAAGGCAAATTCGTTTCCGCAATTTATTTAACCGATGATTTATCCTCCACCAGAGAAGGACTTTCCATCGGTGACAGCAAAGAAAAAATGGAAGAGCTTTACGGCACCAATTACGAGGAGAACGGTTTTGAATATACCTACACCTCCGGCGGAATGCATCTTCGTGTTCAGTTTACCAACGATGAGGTAAGCTATATTTATTACATGGTGGATTTACAGAAACAGTAAAATCCAAAAGAGGGCTAAAATCAGTAAAAAAGTGTTGACAAATACATTTACAAGTGTTAAGTTACAGAATAGTGAAAGGCTGTGACGAAGAAGACACGGGCAATTTCAATTCACAGAGAGCTGCCATCCGGTGAAAGGCGGTAATTGAAAGCACGAGCGTTATCCCTTCCGAGCCGGAGCACCAAAAAGACGATTGTCTTGAGTAGATGTTCCCGTGATCATCGCGTTAAGGTGAAGAGCTTGTTGGAGCTTACTGAGGGCATCCTGTAAGGATGAAGATGAGTGGTACCGCGGATTGAAATATCAACCCGTCTCATGGAAAACATGGGGCGGGTTTTTCATTGCGTGTTGTATTTATAAGACACGTACTCAGACACGAAATAAACGCGTCAGCGTTTATGAGTGAGTGTGGTTCATTAATCGAAGTTGCCCACAGAAAGCAGCACATTATTTACAGGAGGTCATTATTATGACAAACACAAATCTGCAGTTGGAAAACGAAATCCAAGAAGTCGCAAAGCGTATCCGTGCTCTTCGTGAGGATATGAATTTATCCCAGGAAGCGCTCGCAAAAAAAATCGGATTAACTCCCGAAGAATACGCTCGGTATGAATCCGGAGAAGAGGACTTCTCCTTCACCTTCATCTACAAAATCGCGCAGGTCTGCAACGTGGAAATGACGGATCTGATGGAAGGCGAAAGCCCCGCACTTTCCGAAGTTACCGTAACCAGAAAGGGCGGCGGAGATCCCATCGTGAGAAGAGAGGGCTTCGAATATTTCCGTCTTGCTCCCCGTTTTAAGAATAAACTTGCAGAGCCTTTCTACGTAAAAATTCCCTATTCCCAGGAAGCGCTGAATCCTCCTTACGAATATTCTACACATGTAGGACAGGAGCTGGATATCGTAATCAAGGGAAGTCTGAAAATGGTAGTCGGAGATGTTGTGGAAATCCTTCACGAAGGAGACTCCATCTACTATAATTCCGCAATCCCTCATAACGAAATCGCATTGGGTGGCGAAGACTGCGAAATCTATGCAATCGTTATGAACCCCGATGCAAAGGGACCTTCCAAGGTGGAAAACAAGGTTCAGAAATTCGTTAAGACCAATGTTGACAAGGCACATCTTGCAAATCCCATTTACGAACGTTACGTGGATACCACCGTGGATGAATACGGCGTAGTCAACGGTGTAACTTTCAAGAACGACGAGCATTTTAATTTTGCATTCGATGTTGTGGATGAGCTGGCAAAGAAGGTCCCCGGAAAAACCGCAATGGTTTATGTTTCCAACGAAAAAGAGTCCAGACGGTTCACCTTCGGGGATATGAAAAAGTATTCCAATATGGCGGCAAACTATTTTGCATCTCTCGGAATCAAAAAAGGCGACAGAGTACTGCTTGTGTTAAAGCGCCATTATCAGTTCTGGTTCAGCATTCTGGGACTTCACAAGCTGGGCGCTATCGTAATTCCCGCAACACATCTGTTAAAGGATCACGATTTTGAGTATCGCTTCAATGCAGCGGGCATTTCCGCAATCGTCTGCACCGGAACCGGTGATGTGGCGGATCAGGTTGATGCCGCACAGAAAAAGAGCCCGACCTTAAAAATCAAGGTCATGGCAAACGGCGAGAAGGAAGGCTGGTACAGCTTTGACAAGGGATTTGCAGAGTGTTCCGACGTCTTCGAACGTACGGCAGACACTCCGGGCGGAAACGACACCATGCTGATGCTCTTTACTTCGGGAACCACGGGTTATCCGAACATCGCAGCACATACATACAAATATCCGCTGGGTCATTTCCTTACCGCGAAGTACTGGCACAATGTGGATCCCAACGGTTTACACTTTACCATCGCGGATACCGGCTGGGGTAAAGCCCTCTGGGGTAAATTATACGGACAGTGGCTCTGCGAAGCGGCAACCTTCGTATACGATTTTGAAAAATTCAAAGCGGAAGACATTCTTCCGATGTTTGCGGAATATAAAATCACCACCTTCTGCGCACCTACCACAATGTACCGTTTCTTCATCAAGGAGGACCTGGCAAAGTATGACTTAAGCTCCATCAAGTATGCAACCGTAGCGGGTGAAGCGATGAACCCCGAGGTTTATTCCCAGTTCTTAAAGGCAACGGGTGTACGCATCATGGAAGGTTTCGGACAGACCGAGACCACGCTGACCATAGCAAACTATGTAGGAGAGAACAACAAGGTCGGTTCCATGGGAAGACCTTCCCCGCAGTATCAGGTGGAAATCATGCTGGCGGACGGAACCATCGCTCCCGTCGGTGAAACCGGTGAAATCGTCATCCGCACCGAGGACGGCGTTCCCAACGGACTTTTCGAAGGATATTACTTAAACGAAGAGAAGACCAAGAGTGTATGGCACGACGGATACTATCACACAGGCGATACCGCATGGAAGGACGAGGACGGTTTCTACTGGTATGTGGGCCGCGTGGACGATCTGATCAAATCCTCCGGTTATCGTATCGGACCCTTCGAAATCGAGAGTGTTATTATGGAGCTTCCTTATGTGCTTGAGTGTGCGGTTGTTGCGGCACCCGATGAAATCAGGGGTCAGGTAGTACGCGCCATCATCGTGCTGACCAAGGGTACCGAGGGTACGGACGAGCTCAAGAAGGAAATCCAGACCTACGTAAAGAGCCATACCGCACCTTACAAATATCCGAGAATCGTGGACTTCGTGGAGGAACTGCCGAAGACCATTTCCGGTAAGGTGAGAAGAGTGGATCTTCGCAAATAACAGACTTATATTGTGTAGTTTCAGGGCATCGGCGTTTGTCGGTGCCTTTTTTGCAGTCAGAACGGCTTCATGCGACCGAGTTATAGGTGCAGTCAGAACGGCTTTGTGCGACCGGGGGGTAAGTGCATACAGAACGGCTTCATGCGACCGATATCCTCCGCGCGCACGCTCTCACTGAAGACAATCCCTTTTAAACTACGCGCTCCGGAAATGGTACGCATTCAGCCTGAAAGGGATGGAATGGGATTTTACATTGACAATAATTGTTTGTGTTTTTTAGAATAGATACAGTGGAATAAAAACAGTATTTATTTTTCGAAAAAATCTATAAAGAAAAAATGGTAAAAATGGAAACAAAGAATCAAGCTAAGAAACGTCTGTTTAAGATCATTATAATTTTATCCGGAATAATATCACTGGGCTTACTGGCATATTTTGTTTGGCTCAGATTCCCTTCAAAATCTGAAAAAGATGCGCCCATATTTTCTGAAAATGCTGTGCGTTATGAATACAGCAGCAACAATATGTTAGGACTAAAATCTATTACAATTGACGGGAATAAATATATTTATGAATTTTCGGCTTATAAGTATTTTACGAGAAGAAAAGTAGATTTATTCTGCTCAAATAACATAAATGCCGATGGATATTATGATAGAGAGATAATAGGAATTATTATCCATCCGATTGATGATATAGATGTTTTTGCTTCTGGAAAATCGACATATGTAGTTGTCGTACCGGAAAAAGGAAAGGGAAGATATGTTGGGACAGAGCTGCTTTTCGATAAATGGTATTTCAACAGAAGAAAGAAAAGTATTGCAGTTTTTCACGACAGGGGAGCCGGAGTAAACGAAACGGTGTTCTTTTACAATAAAGGAAACCTAAGATCAACAGGGCAGGGATATATAGATGGAAAATGGAGAAAGAAGAGTAAATTATGGGATTCTATCTGGACACATGAATCAAACAGATATATGTATTCAGATCTTTGGTAAATAATTGTTTGTGTTTTTTAGAATAGATACAGTGGAATAAAAACAGTATTTATTTTTCGAAAAAATCTATAAAGAAAAATGGTAAAAATGGAAACAAAGAATCAAGCTAAGAAACGTCTGTTTAAGATCATTATAATTTTATCCGGAATAATATTACTGGG
>Ga0247611_10006934_pt1 | contig 14400 bp, 12 predicted proteins | sample 177DNAGHGhighgp2_FD_192422 | JGI IMG/M metagenome (GOLD analysis project Ga0247611, IMG submission 192422) | Sheep rumen microbial communities from Palmerston North, Manawatu-Wanganui, New Zealand - 1770 DNA GHGhigh gp2 | ecosystem: Host-associated > Mammals > Digestive system > Stomach > Rumen...
GGATTTAACTATTTCGTATGCAACAAGTGCAGGCTCGGCTACAACTATAATGCGACTATTCCGCAAAACCTCCGAAGATGCTACCGCATCGGGCTATTACAAGATTGCCACAATAACTCATGTTGGTTGGGCGTATTGCAGTTTCACTATTCTTGCATCCAATAGCTATGATGGTAATAAGTTTAACACCATCTTTGATTGCTGGTGTGGAGATACTGGCACTACTCTCCATCGTTTTGCACTTAATATCACTGGAGGTACTGATATATCAAGTAAGTTATCTTATCTTGTAACAAAGAATGGTGACAATATTGCCAAGATAGAGGTCTTTATGCTTTGCTCAAGGTATGAGCATCCAGAGTTCTTCCTTATAGCACAGTGCGCAAGTCCTATTATGGCACTCAATACTACCGATTGGGGGGCAACTCCCGACAAAGCGGCGGGTGCTACAATGACTGGTAATGCGGGAATTTCCATTGTTGCATCTGCTCTCATATCTAAGAATATCGGCTCTTCCACTCAGCCAGTCTACTTTGACGCTAATGGTGAACCTGTGGTTTGCACATCATACGCTAATGCAAGTGTAGCAAGCGCTGGTAAACTCACAACTGCCCGCACTATCAATGGAACATCATTCGATGGCAGCGATAATATCACAACTGCAAATTGGGGAACGGCAAGGAATATTTCAATCGCTGATAGCGATTCTACCAACACAGGCACGGTAGTAAGCGTGAATGGCAGTGCTGCCGTTACGTTAAAACTCCCTACAACAATTAAGGCTACTCTAAGTGGTAACGCAGCGACAGCCACCATTGCAAGCAAGTTGAGCACAGTCAGCAAGACAGCTTGGGGTCAGACATTTTGGACTTCGGACGGTGTGCCAACCTCTATTAGTGGCGCACTCAGTAGCGTTACCAATATTACAATGAGTGGCTACATCAAGATTGGCGATGCTTACCTTTCCTACGATTCAACCAACAACTCTATCCGTGTCAGCAAGAACGCAGACGGAACAGGTGCTGCCAATTTCTATGCCATTGGTGGCGTTAGCGCATTAGGTGCGAGCGAAGGTGGCGGCGGTGGCGGTCAAGGTGATGTTACTTGGGCTTTGTTGGCAAATAATAGCGACACAAGACCGATTGCGCTGTCACACCTCACTGGCGCACTTACAGATTATGCTACTAAGTCTTGGGTAGGGCAACAAGGATATGTAACATCAAGCGGTGTAACAAGTGTTGCTACGGGCACAGGGCTTACAGGAGGTACAATAACTTCCACGGGCACAATATCTATCAACAGCACCTATCAGACATATATCAGTCACGGAGAGAGTGCGTATAATAGTCTGAGTAGCTATTTGCCGTTGAGTGGTGGAACTATTAATGCGCATAATGAGAAAGCACCTCTGATTCTTAAAGGTGGTGTCGGCTCGTTTAGAGAGGGACTTAGAATTATTCCGTCTGGTAATTGGTCTGATATAGTTCTTTGTGGAACAGATGCAACAGAAACTTATGGTACGAGTGCAAACACTTGGTTCATTGGTAATAATGGTGGAAATCTGTATATCACAAGAAACGGTTCAGCATCAGGAGATGCTATACTCTCTTGCGAAAATAATGCTTGGTATATTAACGGAAATACTATAATACATAGTGGTAATATCGGTAATTATTCATACGCAACGACTACTTGGGTTGGAAATAACTATCTTGCTAAGACAGGTGGTACAATTTCAAATGCAAATTTTGCCCCACTGATTATCGAAAGAACTGGCAACGATGGTAACTACGCAGCAATCGGATTTAAGAATAGAAATGGTGTTCTTGGCTATGTTGGTACTGACGAGGATGGTAAGCTATATCGTGTAACTGCTGCTGGTACTCCTTATCTCCTGATGGACGCAAATAACTGCTCTGTATCAAAGAGTGGTGATACTCTTACCGTTAAGATTAACGGCACAAGTCAGTCTTTGACAAATACAAATACGACCTATAACTTCTATGGTACAACATTCCGTTCTGGCTATAGCGGTGGTCAAGAACACGATTGTAACTCAGCTACAGCCAACGGACACTATTATTATCGTTCTAATGGCCCAAGTAACTTAGGCGAACAATCAACGGATGGTGCTTTATATGTTCAGTCATATAGCGATAATTGGGTTGGTCAGATAGCACAGGATTACAGAAATGGACGCTTGTTTGTGCGTGGTAAGAATGACGGTACTTGGCAAGCGTGGAAACGTATCGCTCAATATGACGAAATTCCAACTAACAACAATCAGCTTACAAATGGTGCGGGTTATATCACATCAAGTGGTAGTTGTGCGTATGCAACTTCTGCGGGTAGTGCAGACTCTGCTACTACAGCGACTCGTTTTGATTATATTGATAATTGGAATTCTCCTGCGCCATATTCAAACTCGATAAAACTTATGTCGTGTTTCACACCTATGGCTACAGGTGCACCCAATGCTTACACATCGGGAATATCTATTGTTACAAGCTATGTAGGTTTCCAACTCGCTAGTGGTGGCGGCAATGATGAAACGTTATATTTTAGAAAGTTGCAAGACGATGGTACTTGGCATAGTTGGCATAAGATTGTGCATAGCGGAAATATAGGCTCTCAGTCTGTAAGCTATGCAACCACATCGGGTTCTTGCTCTGGTAACGCTGCAACTGCAACACGATTGCAAAACTCACGCACCATTTGGGGACAGAGCTTCGATGGAACGGATAATATTTACGGAACAATTCAGCTAAACAGAGCAAGTTCGTACACTTACGGCAGAATATCGTTCTATAGCAGCAGTTTCTATACTTGGTATCTATATATGTCTCCACATGGAGATACTTGCCCTACTGGCGTAAATGCACCTATTGGAACGTATGTTACGAGTTGGGGATTACGCAGCTTGATTGAAAATAATGGCGGCTATGGTTGGACTTGGGAATCTTGTCCTAATAGTAGTGGCGCAACCCCAAGTATTAAGATGGAGCTTTCGTCTGAAACTGGTAATTTATATGTTAGTGGTAATGTTTGCAATAGTGGCAACGTCGGCATCGGCACAACAAGCCCATCCTATAGACTCCATGTATTAGGTACATTCTATTCAAGCGGTGTAGCCACATTTGGGGGTGATGTTCTGCCAGCAGCTAACATGGCTCAAAGCCTCGGTAGCGACAGCTATAGGTGGGAGCATATCCGTGGCAAATTCCTCTGGGCAAAAGGTTCTGCTCCTGCGGTTTATGTAAGTAATGAGTCGGGTAATTGGATAGCTTTGCATTGGGCAACAGATTCAAATCGAGGATTGTATGATTCCAATAATTGGATAGTCGGTTACAATGGCACTAACACTTTCATGGGCGGCGGTAACGTTGGTATTGGCACATCGTCACCATCCTACAAGCTACACGTATCAGGCGACATATATGCAACTGGTGGTGTAACATCATTGTCAGATGCCCGACACAAGACTATCATGGGCGACACTAAGCTGAGAGTAGAGCAGATAGCCGAAATGCCCGCTATCACCTACAAGTGGATTGATGGACGGGATAATGACCTACATGTTGGTTCTATTGCTCAGAATTGGCAGAGGATATTGCCCGAAGTGGTAAGTGTTGCTAATGACCTTGAGGGTACGCTGTCTATCAATTACGGCGTTGCTGCTATGATAGCAAGTATTGTAACCGCCAAAAAGGTCGTTGACCATGAAGCCCGCATCAAGGCACTTGAAAGCGAGTGTGAGAGATTGAGAGAAGAGAATAAACAACTTAGATTAAAAATAGCATAAGAAAGGAGAGTAAGATATGCCAGTAAGCAATAATGTTGTAAACATGCCCGTATCGGTAGATGATATACAGGAGGTGCTCGGAGCTACCTCTGATTCTGTGAAGCCATTGTGTCAAGATAGCCATGTAAGTATGATGAGCAAGTACAAGCCCACCGATTTTATCGGCGGTGGCTTTGCTGTTGGAACAAATGGCATAGAATTGGCGTGGAGAGGAAACCCGAAGGACAGTCTATATATTGGCTGCGGTTTCAGTATGGCATCTTTGGTCTTAGATGTAAGCACACAGATTACCTCAGTCAATGATGCTGTGATGTCATTATATAACTATCTTGAAGGTTCTACAAGCTATCCTTATGCCTTAATATCTGCAAGTGGTGGTGCTATGACAGCGCAATCGAGTAGAATTTCACCATCATACGGGCGATTATCTGATTTTTACCGATACACACATAATCCGTATTATTACAAATACGGTGGTTCGAGACCATTTTCTATATCGTGCTCGTTACCTCAGTCTGGAGGTCGTAACGTAATAGATGCGGGTGCTCAAATATTCTATCAGTATGACAGCGTAAGTGATGGTATAGGTGCTCACCTCGGAGTGAACGACTTGTTTTCAATCGAATATGATAGCCGCATGGCAACATTCGGTGGGCAGCAGTTTAATGTCGGCACTAAAAGAGCATACAAGTTTTTCGGTGTGATGGTGTGGAATCCACGCACAACCACTTGTGTTATCTCACGTGATGCTATAACGACTATTGGTACAACGGCAGACCCAGTTACAGGACTTACAGACGCAAGAGCCGTATTTTTCCCAACATCATCATTGGTAGATGGAACTGGCTCAAAAGGGTTTAAATATGGCGACTCTGTGTATGTTTTGCCGTTCATTCTTGCAAAGAACACGCTGAACAAATACGTATTCTTTGGTATGAACATCATGGGCATGTCGAGTACATCGAAAACACTACTTGATAGTAGTTCTGCACCATCATACACGAATATGCGTGTAACAAGTCTTTCCGCAACTATCACATACTATAGGGTTGAAGACCGCACGTATGATATATATTTTAGTAGCGTGTCAAGTTTTACGTTTAATCTTAGTGGCTATCGTACCAGTGCGGACAATCGCATCTATTTCACGACAAACCAATGCTCTATACTCCCAGCAGACAGCACGGGCAATCTCCAATCTTATGTAACGTCCAACTATGGTACAAATTATGATGCTAAGAGTGGTTACAGATATTCTACATTCTCAAGCAATAGCGGTAATGGCGCACATCTTATAAGTGGCACAATGAGCTACAGTGGCTTGCGAAGTAGAATACAGTTCAGTGGTAGTGGAACGTCCGCAAAGGTAAGTGTCCTTGTCCCCGTCTATCAAAACAATGGTAGTACTGGTATGGAGAGAAAATATTATAATCTCGAATTTACAATAGACCCACGAAAAACGGGAACTAATACAGCAACGGCAGTTGCATCATAAAATAATTTATTAACAATTTAAAAACGTTTTTATTATGTTCAACATTTTAAGTACAACAGAAAACAGCACATTTACTTGTGCGCAAGATTCAATCATCGTCAATGGTAACTACACCAAGGACGTTAGTAACAACACTATCACCAATATCCACGGTGACTGCTATCGCAACGATGGCGGCAACATCGGTGCTAACATTGGGTATTTTAATGGCTACCCCAGCGGTAATGAGTTCACTTACGACCTCTCTCAGATGAGCCGCAGAGACAGCAACCTTGTGTGGGATGCTATTGATGAAATCGAGTCAAACATCATCACCCCACCGAATGATTAAGGTACTGAGGGCTTCGTGCCCTCTTTGCTTTTTCTTAAAAGATGTGAATAATCTTGTATAGATGATATTTTTTTCTTATATTTGCAAGGTTTATATTTAACGAAAACAAAATTATGAAGAAGAAAATCAAGACAAATGAGATTTTGGCAGCTTACAACATCCTCAACGCTGCTAAGTATGCATCAATGGGTGACGATGACAAGGTGAAGGTATGGAAGATTGCACGCACCTTGAAGCCTATCGCTACCAAGTTTGAAGAGGATTCCAAGGATGCCGCCGATAAGCTGAAGCCAAAGGACAAGGACTTTACTGAGAAGTATCAGAAGGCGCAAGAGTATGAGCGCATGAAGCGTACGCCTAACCTTGATGCAAGCAAGCTGCCTATGGGTGCTGCTGAGTACGACCAATTCATCAATGAGGTTCTTGTGCCTTACAATAAGCTCGTTGGTAAGGCTTTGGAAGAGTATGCCAACAAAGAGGTCGAGGTGGAGTTTGAGCCACTTTCTGACGAGGCTTTCGGTAAGCTGATGGCAAGCAACGAGTGGTCTTTTGGTCAGACGGTTGTTCTGTCTGAGATTATCTGTGAACAAAAATAACAAAAAAACAAAAAAGATTATGGGAAGCAATTCTTATATCCCCGAATATGTAAGTGCGTCAAGGATTGTGGCACACGGCAAGATTGAAAGTCTTGCCAATGGCTTCTCTTTGCCGAATAAGGAGGGGTTTACGATTTATGCACGACCAAAGGTAGGTGCTGAAATAGCAACACCCGACATTGTGCTGAGTGTTAAATGTATGACCGATGATAAGGCTGCGGAAATACCCGTGCGCCTTAACGAGTGGAACAAGCTCTATCTCGAGTCCATTGCGCCTAATGCCGACATCCTCGAGAGTGTGGATTTGTATTGGGGCGCAGGCTTTAGTATCACCAAGGGCAAGGGTAAGTACTACACAGAGCCTACAGCCGTTTCTACACGCTATTCGGGCGGGGCACAAGCACTTATCACAGCGGGTAGCGGTACGGGCGTTGTCAAGTATCGCCTTAAAGGTGGTGAGTGGTCTGACTCTGTACCCACAGCAACAAATGTTGGCGTTTATAAAGTCGAGTATAAGATGGAGGCAAACGATTTGTACGAGGGCATAGAGCCTAAGACGCTCCGTTGCACTATCGCTGAGAAGTTCGTCAACGACCCGACTATTGAGCTGACACCAAGCAGCTTTACATATAACGGCAGTCCATGTGTGCCTTCGGTAGTTGTAAAGGACGGACAGAGGGTTATCCCAACAGCAGAGTACACCGTAGAGATTTCCAACAATATCAATGCGGGTACTGCCAATGTAGTTATCAAGGATAATATTGCGGGTAACTATGAGGTTATTGGCTCTACCACCTTCAATATCGCAAAGGCGGCTCGTACAATCAGCTTTACCTCTGCTCCAAGTAGCGTAGATGTTGGTGATACCGTTGAGGTCGCTGCTGCTGTATCTGCTGGCGGTGGTAATATCAGCTATTTCTCAAGTGATGAGAACGTGGCTACTGTTGAGGGCAATGTCGTTAATGGTGTAGCGCAAGGTACTTGTAATATCATTGCTTCTGTTGCTGCAAACGCTAACTATGAGGGTGCAACTGCTCAGTATCAGATTACTGCTGTACCTTTGGATTATTCTGCTAAGTATCTTACTTTCGTTCCAGTAGAGGACTCTACATTCGGCTTTAGCGAAGATGGTCTGAGCTATTCTACCGATAATGGCTCTACTTGGACGGAGTTAGCCGCCAACGGCACAACACCAACCGTAACAGCGGGTTCAAAGATTATGTGGAAGAACAACACAACTCTCACACCTTCTTCAAACAATGGTATCGGTACTTTCTCTTCTAGCAAGAAGTTTGATGCACAAGGTAACATAATGTCGTTGTTCTTTGGCGATAACTTTGTTGGTCAGACAAGTTTGAGTGGAAAGAATCATGCGTTTAAGGGATTGTTTTATAACGGCAATATAAGAAACGCAAATAATTTGATTCTTCCCGCTACAACGCTCGCAGTCTATTGCTGTGGCAGCATGTTCAAAGACTGTACATCGTTAACTACCGCCCCCGAACTCCCCGCAACAACTCTTTCAGGCAGTTGTTATCAATTTATGTTCAAAGGCTGTACCCATCTCAATTACGTCAAGATGCTTGCAACAGATATAAGCGCAATTGGCTGTTTGAGTGATTGGCTCAGTGGTGTTGCCGCCACGGGTACGTTCGTGAAAGCTGATGGTGTAGAAATACCAAGTGGCTCAAGTGGCATACCTAGCGGTTGGACGGTAAACTCCTACGTCCCTTTCTCTGAAGATTATCTTACCTTTATTCCCGTTGAGGATAGCACCTTTGGCTTTTCAAAAGCGGGACTAAGCTACTCACTCGATGAGGGTAGGCATTGGACGGAGTTAGCCGCTAATGGCACTACACCTACAGTAGCCGTTGGTAAAAAGATTATGTGGAAGAACAACACCACGCTTACACCTACATCAAGTGATGGTATCGGTACATTCACTTCATCGAAAAACTTTGATGTCGAGGGTAACATAATGTCGTTGCTTTACGGAGATAACTTTGTAGGACAAACAAGTCTTAATGGGGAGGGTTCTGTGTTCCGTTACTTGTTTAAAAATTCAAAAGTACGCAAGGCTGAAAGCTTAGTGCTGCCCGCTAAAAAAGTCACATCCAATGGCTATACTAGCATGTTCAATGGTTGTAGTTCACTTATATCAGTACCCGAACTGCCCGCTACAACACTCGAAAGCCGTAGCTATGCTTATATGTTCCAAGGCTGCACATCGTTGACCACTGCGCAAAATATACTGCCCGCAATGACACTCACAATCAATTGCTATTATTATATGTTCAATGGTTGCACATCGTTGGCGTCAGCACCCGAACTGCCCGCAACATCGCTATCAGCCTCTTGTTATGAAAATATGTTCAGTGGTTGCACATCTTTGACAACTGCGCCAAATATACTGCCCGCTACAACGCTCTTTGACTCTTGCTATGCTTCTATGTTCCGTGGTTGCACATCGTTGGCGTCAGCACCCGAACTGTCTGCTACAACACTCGAAAGCCGTTGCTGTGAAAATATGTTCAGTGGCTGCACATCGTTGACCACTGCGCCAAATACACTGCCCGCTACAACGCTCGCAAACAGTTGCTATTATTATATGTTCAATGGTTGTCGGTCACTTACCTCTGCACCCGAACTGCCAGCAACAACACTTGCAAACGGTTGCTATAATTCTATGTTCATTGATTGCACATCGTTGACAACTGCACCTGTGCTGCCCGCTACAACGCTCACAGACAATTGCTATTATCAAATGTTCCAAGGCTGCACAAATATCAACTATGTAAAAATGTTGGCAACAGATATTAGTGCAAGTTCTTGTTTGAGTGGTTGGCTCAGTCGTGCTTCCGCCACAGGTACGTTCGTTAAGGCAGATGGTGTAGAAATCCCCGAAGGAGCAAGTGGTATTCCAAGCGGTTGGACTGTAGAGATTGCTGCATGATTATTAACCCCTAAATATTAAGTTATGAAAGGATTACTTTTTATTTTTGCGTTAGCCGTTTGGATATTAGGCACAATCGGCTGTTTTGGCTACTTGTTCTATTACAAGTTGTATATTTTTGCTTTTGCGGCATTGGGTAACGGAGCTCTTGCATGCTTTACGGTTCGCAAGCTGTATAAACGTCTCAATCTGTAATAGGGACAATTCACAAAAAAATAGAGGGCGGGTTAAAAACTCGTCCTCTGTTTTAAATAAGAAAGGCAGTTGTTATTAATGTTAATAAATATTATGTCTAATCATATATTTCGCAAAATCCATTTTCGTGTGAACACCAATCTTATCATATATGTTTCTTACATGGTTTTTGACGGTGTCCGTTGAAAGATAAAGTTTCTCTGCGATACTCTCAGCATCAAGCCCATCGAGCCAAAGTTTTGCAACCTCGAGTTCTCTGTTCGATAGGTTGGAGTTGAACTTAGGCATACAGACGATACCTTTCAGTTTACACTCGTCCTTTAACGGACAATCAACATTCTCGAAATTCATGACCATATCGCCTTTGTCTGTCTCGATGTCGTAGTGTGTGGTGTCGAGTTTGGCAAAGTTGCATTTCAAGAATCTGTTGACAATACGGAATTTGTGATACGGCTTGTTCAACGCACTATCTTTGTAATACTCGTCCAAAGACTTGTACGTAATAGGGTAGTTATCTTTGATAACGTTCAGAACCTTGTCAATGAAATCCCTTGCAGACTCGTTGACAACAAAAGACCTATCGTCTTCTTTAGCATGTATCATGCCGTCAATCATGTAAAGCTCGATGCGTTTCATACAACAGTTTTTTATGAGTGCCTCTCTTATTTTTTAGGCAAAGGTAATAATAAAAATATAAACAGCCAAATATTTAACCAATTTTAAATTTGCGCACATATTCAAAAGTGTGACTTGTTTCTTGGTGTGGTTTGTATGCTGTAACCTCAAAAATGACTATCTTTGTAAAAAGTAAGAGGAACACCTACTTTCGCAAGCAAGTAATTCCTCTCTTTACCAACCACGTTGCAAATATAGTAATAATTTTAAAAACATTTATTATGAAAGTGGTTGAGCTACTTAAAATTAGCACTCACGTGCTATCGTTGATGAACCAAAATGGTTTGTTTCTTGATGATTACAAGTATGTAAAGGCTTACGAAGAGTATCTTTGTATGCGAGGTTATCATGTAAAGCACATTGCGGCGATTACAGAGCTAGCGGAAGAGCTCGGTGTTAGCACACGGACGTTAGAACGGGCTTTCAAACGTCTCAGAGGTGAGTGTAAGGTGTGATTAGAGGGGCTTAAACGCCTCTCTTTTCATACACTTTTAAAAATGTTCCATATTGTTCTGCGGCAGAAGATACAGATTGTCAATTTTCTGCGTATCTTTGCAAAAAAGATAGATAGATAGATGGTAGAGCAGTATTCCGATATGTTAATGAATATACTTACGCTGTTGGGCGGTGGCGGTCTAGGATGGCTCTTCACTGCAAGATGGGAGCGTAAGAAAGCGAAAAGCGCAGCTATCCAACAAGAGGCTGTGGCAGCTAAGGAGTGGCAAGAGGTTTATACAAACGCCTTACAGATGAGTAACAGCGTGAACTCAAAGCTGAGGGAAGAGAACCAACGCCTTCTTGATGACTACAATAATATCCTTCAGAAGTTCCGTGAGTATGATGCTGACAAGGAGCAGATGCGTACGAAGATGAGTGCTTATGAGGAAGAAATGTCGAACATTAAGAAGAAGCATGAGGGCGAGATATCAGAAATGAAAAAGGTCATGCTTGATAACTCACTTAAACTGCAGAAGGCTCTCCCTTTTGTATGTCAAGTTGTCGGTTGCCCAAATCGTGTGCGTCTATCTACCGAAGATTTTTTCAAGGAAAGCAATGAGAAAGTTTAAAAATATCATCAGATTTATCAATGCTCTTTTTACCGAGTACGAAGAGAAAGGTGATGAAGAGCGTTATGATAAGGAAAATAATATGGAAGATTGATTATGCAATTGACAAAACAACAGATTGTAAGGGCTCTTGTAGGCATAGCATCGCCTACCGATGAGCAATTGAATGAGTATGTGGCATCATTCAATATGTGGTCTGCAACTTTTCAGCTAAATACCCCAAAGCGTATCGCCATGTATTTGGCTCAGACACTGTACGAGTCCAATTTCTTAAAAGCCACAGAAGAGAACTTGAATTATTCTGCCGATGGCTTGTTAAAGACCTTTCCAAAGTATTTCAATGCACAGACGGCACAAGCCTATGCCCGTAACCCTCAGAAGATTGCTAATAGGGTATATGCTAACCGCATGGGTAATGGCAGCGAGGCAAGCGGTGACGGGTGGAAGTACAGAGGAAGAGCTTATATACAGTTGACGGGCAAGAATAACTACATGGAGTTCAGTAAGTATGACTTATGCACAAGGAACGTTGTTACCAACCCCGATTCGGTGTCTAAGTACTATCTTAACCAATTAGCTTCGATGTGGTTTTGGGAGAAGAATAAAATCAACGATGCTGCAGACTTTGAGAACGTTGAGAAGGCGACAAAGATTATCAACGGCGGTCTGAATGGTTATTCTAACCGTGCTCTATTATATAGACGTTTCAGTCGAGAGTTTGGTATAAAGAAAGTATGATATGGATTACTATGAGAGAAAACTATCACGGAGCGGTGGCAGCATGAGGCTGTTTGCTCTTAGTTTTGTCAGCGTAGTGCTGCTGACTGCTGCGCTGCTGTTCACGGGCTGTAAGAGCGTTCAGTATGTGCCCGTACCCGAATATCACCATGACTCGGTGTATATCACAAAGGTAGAGTACGACTCCATCTATAAGCATGACTCTGTGCTTGTGGAGAAGTATGCCTATGGCGATACCCTTTATGTGGAAACGACAAAATGGCATACGCAATACAAGTACAAGATAGTCCACGATACGTTGCTGTCGGAGAGGGTTGACTCAGTACGCATACCTATCCCCGTAGAGAAGAAACTGACCAAATGGCAGCAGACGAAAATAGACTATGGTGGTGAGGCAATTATAGTAGTGTTCATTTTTCTTATTGTTATAATATGGTTAGTAGTTTTACGTTTACGTAGTTGAGATTTTAATGGTTATTTTTCTTTGGGATAGCTTGCTTGTGAAAGTAGGCTATCTTTTTTATGTTAAACGGAACGACATAGGAAGAAACTGAAAAGGGGGCTTTAAGTCAATAAAACGGGGTTTTTCTGTTTGGGAAAGCCGTATTATAGGGCGTTAATATCTGTCGTAGCGTGTCGTTGCAGATAGGGGCATAATCCTACCAACGAGGTTGAATACTTCATAACTTTGCATTGTCTAAGCGCAAGGACAAGTAAACATAAGTATTCACCAAAAAAAAGATTTATCTATGGCAGAAATCTATCAATTGCCCGATTCGGCAAACGGAAACGTAGGAGGTATTCCTCTCAGCATTCCCATCGGTAACAATGGTAATGGTCTCTTCGGCAACGGCGGTAACACCATCGGAGAGCTTATCGGTCTTGCTATCGTAGCCTCTATCTTCGGTTGGGGCGGCAACGGCAACGGCTTGTTCGGTAATGGCGGAAACAACGGAGCTAGCTTCCTCAGTAATCAGTTATCAAATGACAGCGGACGTGAGCTTATCATGAACGCTATCACATCACAGGGCGAGGCACAGCGAACAGCCGTTCAGACACTTAGCTCTATGTTAGGTCAGGACTTTAACCTTGTAAATTCGCAGATACAAGGTATTCAGAGTGCGTTGAACACCATCGGAGCTAATCAAGGCATGAACGCTCTGCAAGTAATCAATGCTATTCAGAGCGGAAACGCTTCTTTGGCAGCTCAGTTCCAAAATTGTTGCTGTCAGAACCAACTTGCTATGTGCCAGCAGACAAACACCTTACAGCAGGGCATAACAGCTAACGCCTTTGCAAATCAGCAGGGTTTCAACAGCGTTAATCAGTCCATCGCTACAAAGAGTGCTGCAGACCAATTGGCTATGTGCCAGCAAACTTATTCTCTTAACGACACTATGAACCGCAATTATCTTGCTCTTGATAACAAGATTGATGCGCTCGAGTCAAGTAGAAAGGACAGAGAGATTGCGACCCTCACATCAGAGGTAGCAGCGTTGAAGAGTCAGAACTTCACAACGGGTGTCGTTCAGCAGGCTGTTGCTCCTATCCTCGGACAGATTGCAAGTGTCGCAAAAGAGGTTGAGGACATCAAGGGGAAGCTGCCGAATACCATTAATGTAGAATATCCACAAGTTGCAGTGGTAAACACTACCCCTTATATGGGCGGCTTTAATGGCTACTATGGCAACGGATTCGGTGGAAACATCGTGTTCTGATAGGGCGAAAGGAGGTAAAGTATGTGTGTGAATAACATTACTACTAATGCGGGTGGTATCGCCTATCTTCCATCAACGAATATCACGGTTGGCACAGATGCGGTTGATATTGCCCTTGGGTTCAGACGAATACAGCCTATCGGCTATTTCACGGTAAAGCTCTCTGATGCTATACCTACGGGCACAACGACAACACTTCCTATCACCATTACATTGAATGGTACTACAAGGTCGCTGACACTCTTTGACGGCACAGCAGTTACGGCTGCAGACCTCATCGGTGGTACGGGTGTGTTCCTAGTGTTCAATAATCGTTTCGATGGTATTCTTCAGTTGGTGTCAAGAACAATCGTTTAATCAAAAAAAGTAGAAAACAATGGATTTTGGAACTTTGGGAGCGGGTCAGCCGTTCTACGTATTACAGAAGAGTGAGAAGCCTAGTCTTCAGATAGGTGTCGTAAAGTCAAAGGGCGAGCCAAAATCGCCTTATCAGACTAATCAGCCGTCTATCTTCAACGGGTTGGCAACAATGCAGGGGCAGAGCCTTGTAGTGGATATTGTGGCTACCATCGGTGGGGCAGATGTTCCTTTCAGTAATCTGCCGCTTAATGCCGAGTCGTCATCGTATAACAACGGCTCTACTTTCGTGAGCTGTAGCCGTGAAGCCATGCTGCAAGCAGAGGACGGAATGATACAGACCTCTAAGAAAGCCATCGAGCAAGTGCCTTATCATAATCTCGTGCTCTCTGAGGGCGAGAAAATGCTAGAGACGCTTAATCCTACCTATGCCGCCGACAAAGAGCGTGATAGGTCGATTAAAGAGCTCGTGA
>Ga0247611_10006935_pt1 | contig 14399 bp, 14 predicted proteins | sample 177DNAGHGhighgp2_FD_192422 | JGI IMG/M metagenome (GOLD analysis project Ga0247611, IMG submission 192422) | Sheep rumen microbial communities from Palmerston North, Manawatu-Wanganui, New Zealand - 1770 DNA GHGhigh gp2 | ecosystem: Host-associated > Mammals > Digestive system > Stomach > Rumen...
TCCGCTACATCTTCTACCACCACAACATCAACTTTACACTCAACACTTGCAAAATGACAACAACACCCATAGAACAGTTAGCCTCGCTGAGAGTAGGGACGGTGGAATTTATCTCGCCTGACAGAATAGAGGTGCAACTGGATATTGAGTCACCAGACAGTGTGGCGCTAAATACTGGGACACCTCGAAACTTTCCACGTATTAACGGGTATGTGATGATTCCTGTGGACTTAGGGTTCGTGGTGGGGCAAGTTTCGTGGATAACCATCCAACGTTCTCCATACCCGAAACGAAGCGGATTCCAAGACTTTGGTTTGATTGATTTGCCTTTCCCATTGAGGAAGATGGAACTACAACCGGTAGGGACTCTAATTGCTTCAGAAAAAGGCTATAAGTTTAAGCGTGGGCTTGAAACATTTCCATCTGTTGGAGACATTGTTATCCTACCGACAGAAACTCAGTTAAAATCGATTATTGAGTCTGGCGAGAACAGAAGAGTGTATATAGGCAATAGTCCTCTGGTAGGAAATGCCAAGGTGATGATAGACCCAGACAGGTTGTTTGGTAGGCATCTGGCAGTCCTTGGCAATACGGGAAGTGGCAAGTCATGTTCTGTAGCAGGGCTTATCAGGTGGTCTTTGGAAAGCGCAAACATCAGTAAGACAAAAAAAGACATTCCAGTCAATAGCAGGTTTATTGTGCTTGACCCAAATGGAGAATACAGCAAGGCGTTTGCAGATAAGAAGGAGGCAAATATTTATTCCGTGAATATAGAGGATGGTGACGGCAGAAAACAGTTAGAAGTACCTCTCTGGTTCTGGAATACGGATGAATGGTGTGGCTTCACCAAGGCTTCGCCAAAGACACATAGGACAACTATAGTGCATGCGCTGAAGTCTGTGAGGAGTGGAAATGTATTTGAAGAAGTGTCGAGACAAAGCGAGTTAGCAAGTTTCGTAAGGACGGCGATAGATACTATTCAGGTTTGCAAAGCCTCTGGAACCCCATGGGGTAAATTTCCCTTGTCTAAGAACTTCCATCAATCTTTTGAAAAATTGGTCAGTGGCATTACGAGTGAGGACGGTTTCTCTGATGATCTCAATAATGCAATTCAGGCATTTAGTGTAAAAGCTAATGAACTGATAGTAGCAAGGAGCGGGCAATATCCACATTATGACTACACCAGAGCAGATGTCGATGATTTGATTGCTCTTTTAAAGGAAGTATATCTGAAAGCAGGGGGTAGAGAAGAGGAGTTCCTTCCAACAGATGAAGACAGTCCCATTCCATTTTCAGGTGATAATTTTGTGCGCTCCATTGAAGCCAATGCAGAAATTCTCAATACTACAGACTATATAGTGACACTGATGCCCCGCATCAAGACGCTTTTGTCGGATGTGAGAGTGAAAAAGGTGATAGATGACACATCACTGGAGTTGGGTGATTGGTTGGGCGAATATATTGGTTCGGATAACAAAGAATCACTGACAATTATCGACCTGTCGTTGCTTCCTTCAGACGTGACAAGCATAATCACAGCAGTCATTGCTAGGATGGTATTTGAGGCACAACAAAGATACCTTAAACTGAACAAGGCTTGTCTGCCAACAGTTTTGGTAATGGAAGAGGCTCACTATTTCGTGAAACGTTATAATGATGACGCTGAGAACACGGGGCCAACGACTCAATGCTGCAAAGTGTTTGAGAAGATAGCCCGTGAAGGACGTAAATTTGGATTAGGACTTGTTCTGTCATCGCAAAGACCCTCTGAGCTTTCACCCACGGTTTTGTCACAGTGTAATTCATTCTTGTTGCATAGAATCTCCAATGACCGTGATCAGGAATTGGTTCAACGCTTGCTGCCCGACAATATGCGAGGGATACTGCGTGAAATGCCATCATTGCCCTCACAATATGCTGTATTGCTTGGTTGGGCATCGGAGCTGCCAGTTATGGTAAAAATGAGAACTCTCCCAGAAGCTCAACGTCCTCAGTCAGATGATCCCGACTATTGGAATGTATGGACTGGTGCAAAGGAACGTAAGATAGATTGGAAGAGTATTGCTAATGAGTGGCAAAACAAAAGAACAGAGTAATAAGTTTTTTAATCAATCTCAGGCGGAAACTTGCAAAATAACGCAGTTTCCGCCCGAAATTATTAATTCAAAGTTAAGCAAACTACTTTGTTACAATATCATATAGTGACTTATAGTCCTTGGCAACGTCGTAGATATACCCGTTATCGCAGATGGCTTTGAAGTGGCGACGGGCACACTCTATTTTGCTTTCTTCAGAGCCCCGAGGCTGACTGTTTTTTAAACATAATCTATTGTCTTTACCTGATTATAGGAGTCACTGATGGGTAATGTTTCCTTCGGCCTTATTTTGCTCCCTGTGTACATAGTATTTCAGTTGCCAAATCATCCAAAGAATGCATAAAATTGAGATTTTCGACATTTTTACGCTTAAAAAAGTTATTTTTCAACCTGGATCCCATTCTCTTTAAAAGAAAAAGTGTACCTTTGTAGCAGAATCAAGACAATAATCAATGGAAAGAAAACGTTTGAACCGCCTAAAGGTGGTTTTGGCAGAAAAGAACATGACGAATAAACGTCTGGCAGAGTTGGTGGGTAAAGACCCAGCGATGGTGTCCAAATGGGTAACCAATGTGGCCCAGCCGAATGTTGAAATGCTCATTCTCATCTCAAAGTTATTGGAGGTGAGTGTGGACGATTTGTTATGGACGGAATAGAAAAAGGGTATGGATAAAAGGAAACAAGATATCGCCTACTTCGTATCGTTCTGCATCGAACAATACAAGAATGCAAAACATCTGACAAGTGCAGAGGCCATCGACTTGTTAAGTCAATACCAGGTGCTTGACTATCTGAGCGACCACTATGAGATACTTCACACCCAAAGCCGTCAGTGGTTATTGGAAGACATTGACGAATTCATAAAGTTACGGAAGGAGAAAGAAGCATGAAGATATATCACGGAAGCATAGAAGTGGTTGAAAAGCCAGAACTCAGGCAATCGAACCGCACACTTGACTATGGTAGTGGTTTCTATACTACCACATCATTCAAACAGGCAGAAGATTGGGTGCGTAGGAGAATAAAGGAAAATGACGCGACACATGGTTATGTCAATACTTACGAACTTGAAGAATCAGCCATGCAGGCATTGAACTGCTTGATCTTTCCTGCTCCAACAGAAGAATGGGTTGACTTCGTGATGCAGAATCGCACGCAGAAAGGATTCACTCATTCCTTCGACATCGTATATGGACCTGTTGCTAATGACCGAGTATATGCTGCTTTTGCCCTATACGAAGGCGGATTAATCAACAAGCAGCAACTGATTGCAGAATTAAAGACATACAAGTTGGTTGACCAATACCTTTTCCATACAGAAGAGGCATTAAAGGCGCTGACATTTATCGAAGTAAAGGAGGTAAAGAAATGAATTTGGAAATCAATCAGAGCAACCTTTATCTGCTCCTGCCATCAAAGGTGGCATGGATGGCCGAATGGCTTTCAGAAGACAAGAATGTCAGCATCGTGGAAGCTATAAAGATGATATATTCTTCTGATATGTTCAGAAGACTGGAAGATGAATCCACAAAAATGTGGCACCTAGGACCTGTAGCGTTGTATCAAGAATTGGTGACAAATATGTAAGATAGCGAAGTTGCCTAAGGTTGAATTTGTAAACCAAAGATACATGAAATCGTTATAAAAATGGAAATCCCGCAATCTGACATACTGACCACGAACCGCCTTGGAAAGATTTTCTCAAATACGGTGGCGACATACAAATACTTCTGGTTTGTATCGATTATGCAAATACATGCAAAATCAGACAATCCTCGTATTGATGTATGGGACATCGTGATTCGGATGGTGGCCAATGCTTGGTATCCTATTCACTATTTCCGCCTGTCGTTTGGCAATAGCGATTCTCTTTTTGACATCGTTATTGAATTGCAGCGCATGACTCAGATTCCTATTGATGCCAATGCGGATACAATAATCAATGGCCTCAAAGGAAGTATAGAAAATAAGAGAATCAAGAAACTTTTGAACATCCTTACTTTGAATGTCCCATATCGTTTCCTTCGCCCTTGGATAGATACGTCTGATGATAAGGAAATGGTACGGCGTTCACAGACTTTGGAGAACAACTGTCTATATGCATTATTTAGGAACGGGAAAGACTTTTATATCATGTTGAATCAGAGATGGAACAAGTATCTGCACAACCATTATAATATCTTGGTAGATTTTGCTTATTGGAACCTGACTTTGTTTTTGCAAGTACGCAATCCTAATGTGCCAGCCATTCCTAATAAATTGATTCGCCCAGAAATAAGAAATTCTCTGACGAAGCAGCATAATTACTGGGATATGGTGATGACTATTGGCGGCCCCATCCATTGTATATATACAGGAAAGGAACTTCATCAGAAGGATTATGAACTTGACCATTTCATTCCCTGGAGTTTTGTTTCTCACGATTTGTTATGGAACCTGATACCTTCAGATGGCAGCATCAACTCTTCGAAGAGTAATAATCTTCCTGACCTGAATATTTACTTGCCTAAATTGGCAAAATTGCAACATCATTCCTTGCAGTTAATGATTGAGAATGACAAGGAGACGAAAGTCATGGAGGATTTCATTTCTCTCGGTTATACTGCAAGGGAACTGGCGAACATGGACGATGCTCATTTCCGTGAGTTATACGAAAGGACATTTTCCCCCATTAATCAGATAGCCCTCAATATGGGTTTTGAAATATGGAAATACTGAAGCCTATGGAACCAGAGAAGATAAATCACCCTTACCTCACAGCCATCAAGCGCACGGATTTCTCTGTGCCGACGCGATACCTCATGCAGCACAATCTGCTGAAGGGCAAGATTCTCGATTTCGGATGCGGTTTCGGTTTCGATACCGACGAACTTAGGAAGCTGGGCTTTGACATCATAGGCTACGATTACTACTATCGCCCGGACTTCCCCGAGGGCAAGTTCGACACCATCTTCTGCAACTATGTGCTGAACGTCTTGGAACCCTATGCCCAGGCCGAGGTGCTGATGAATGTCGCCAATCTGCTTTCCCCCAAGGGGACGGCCTACTTTGCGGTACGACGTGACCTGACGGAAGAGGGCTTCCGGCTCCACGCTATCCACAAGCAATACACTTACCAATGTAACGTGAAATTGCCATACAAGAGCCTCGTCAGCAACAAAAGCTACGAACTCTACCAATACAACCATTTCAACAAGCTGCCGCGCGTGGAAGGCGAGAAGTGTCCTTTCTGCCGCCTTTCCCGCCGAGTGGAAATCATCTGCGAGACGGCTACCTGTGTGGCCTTCTACGATGGCTATCCCGTCTCGCCCGGTCATGCGCTTATCATCCCCAAAAGGCACGTCGCCTCTTACTTCGACCTGACCAATCATGAGCGCGAGGCAATGAACGTGGTGCTGCAATATGTGAAGCAGAAAGTTGACGAGCGTTTCCATCCCGATGGATATAATGTCGGTATTAACATAGGCGAAGCCGCTGGCCAGTCGGTCTTTCATTGCCACATGCATGTTATTCCTAGGTATAAGGGTGATGTCCCCAATCCTAAAGGTGGTGTTCGAGGCGTTATTCCAAGTAAACAAAAGTATTAACTCCAAAATAACAAAATAATATAATTATGAGTAATATTGAAACAGGACTTTTTGATAGTATTTATACTAGCAAATCAGAAGAGGCAAAGAAGTGGTTTCAGAAACTAATACAGCCAGAGCAATACGTTGGCGAGTTGTATTCTATTAACTATGAGACTGCAAAGGTAATCATACATAATTTTTATAGACAGAAGGTTGGTGGCATTGCAAGTCTGAGTTTTCTTATTGCAACAAGAATTAATCCATTCAGTGATGATTCCAACATAGATTTTACTTTGGAGGATTCTTCTATTATTCTATTGAGAGTAATGGATAGTACGATGTTACCACAAGATGTTGAAGCCGAAAGAATAAGGGTAGAAACCGCTCAACGTGTTAGTGGTGAAGATGATAAGCAATGGGATGTGTCAGCAATGGACGCTAGAACTAAAAATATTTTTGATTTTGCAGGACTTCAATGTCGTATTATTGGCACTTTCTATCTTGATGAAGACCCTCATAATTCAGAAGCCCCATTATCGTTAAGGTTTGGAAGTGATATTTCAAATTATTATCCTAATAGAGGACTAAAAGTATATAAACCAACTGCAAAGGCATTAGAAGAAATAATTAATTATTGCGACCCTGTTAATATTCGTGACCAAAAAGACAAGTTTAATAATGTTAAAAGGGTCAAACTTGGTAATGTGAGATATGCATCAACAAATCGTAGGTTTCAGCACGTAGATGATGTACCAGTATATATATATCCATCAGATTTACTCAGTCAAAAATCTGCTTTGTTTGGTATGACAAGAACTGGTAAGTCCAATACAACAAAGATTATTGCTAAATCTGTATATGAGCTGCGCATGCCATCATCTGTATATGAAATGCCTCTTAGAATAGGTCAACTTATATTTGATCCTAATGGAGAGTATGCAAATGAGAATGTTCAAGACAATAATAATGCTCTTAAAAATGTGTACAAATTAAATATAGGGTCACAAAAGAATGATGAAGTTGTAACCTATGGTATAACAAGCCATCCTAATGACACGGATCGTAGACTAATGTTACTTAATTTCTATTTGGATGATAATCTTCAAATAGGAAAGGATATTATAGATCGTCTATTAGAGGATGATGGGACAAACTACATTAAAGCTTTTTGTCAAGTGGCTTTTGAAAAACCAGATGAGAGTGATAGAGGAGCATTAACGAGATATAAACGTTCTGTTCTAGTATATAGAGCAATCCTTGCTCGAGCTGGATTTGCTATCCCTAACAATTTTCGTATAGTAACAAAAGGCTTATTTAATCAAGATTTATTGACTGCGATGAGAAACAGTCAATCAAATTCTGCCTCAGATTATATTTCGGCAGCATCAATCTTAGCAGAAGAAAATCCTTCTTTAAATCAATTAGCTAATGCATTTGAAAGTTTAGACAAATTTATTAGAACAGAGAATGATTATAGAGATTTTGAAAGACAATATATTGCCAGAAGTAGCTCTGGGGAGCCATGGGCTGATTCAAATTTAAAGAATTTGTTGGGAGTGTTCCAATATCAAAATGGAGCAAAGAAGATAGGACGTGCAAAGGATTTACACAGCTCAATTACTTCATCTGATTTTGCTGCAGACATTTATGAACAACTCAAAAGAGGTAAGTTGGTAATTGTAGATCAATCATGTGGCGCTCCTGAAATAAACAAATCATCAGCAAAACGTATAATGAAAAAAATATTTGATGAGAACCAAAAATTGTTTATCAAGGGAGAAGAAAACATTCCAGAGATATTAATATATATCGAGGAAGCTCATAATATTTTGCCTGCAGGTAATGATTTAGATTTATCTGATGTTTGGGTAAGAACGGCCAAAGAGGGCGCGAAATACAAAATAGGCATGGTCTATGCGACTCAAGAGGTAAGTAGTATTCAGAAGAATATTTTAAGAAATACATCTAATTGGTTCATTGCCCATCTAAATAATACAGACGAAACAAGGGAATTGTGTAAATATTACGATTTTAAAGATTTTGAGCCCTCAATACGCAGAGCACAAGACAAAGGCTTTTTACGAGTCAAAACATTGAGTAATCCGTTTGTTATTCCAGTACAAGTTGACAAATTTGAAATATAGAAATGAGTTTTGAAAAAGAATTTGCCTCATATGAGCCGCTGAGAAGAATTATAGAGAATCAGCGGATAAATACCCGTTTACATGAATTGCATTTAAAAGAGATTAGTCCAAACGTAAACACTATATCTCGTAATACATTGGTTTCTAAAGATAGTCTTTCTCAAAGTGGTCAGCAACCTGATTTAGTACTAGCTATAGATGGAAGTTATCAGGCAGCACCAGTAAAGAATGGCTTTCCTTGTGCTGAATGCGGCTATGTGACAGTTGCTTCAGTTCTGTTAGACCTAAAGATGGCTAGAGAATTAGAAAAGAATGAATTCATTGACCCTAAGAAATTTCGAGAGACAGAAAAAACTTCATCCTTTGAAGCAGTATTCCCTGGATGTAATATAATTGTGGGTGATGAACCTGATGCTAAGTCTTCATTAAGAAAGGTACTTTATGAAGAAATGAAGAGTTGCCATGTTTTTGAAGATGGTGAAACGTTATTGGATACCTATGAAGCGTTGTTAAAAATAAAGTTGGAAGAATCGCCAGGTAGCCGTCCTCCCAAAAGTCCAATTGAAGGAAATGATAATGAAATGACTTATGGCTATGGCATATACGAATGTCCACAGACTCATCGTCCCTTATATTCAACAGATGCCCTTAGACTGCACGAACTAATGAATCCTAGTTCAACGTGTGGCGAAATGTACGGACAAATAATGTCTGCTATTGAGAAACTGTGGTTGATTCACATTTTAAGATCTTTTGAGAAGAACAACTGGTTAGCAACTTTAAGAAGAGTCGCGTTTGTTATAGATGGCCCTTTAGCAGTATTTAGTACAGCATCTTGGTTAACAAATGCGATTAAGAAGGAAATCTGTCGAATCAATAATAAGCAAAAAATGATAAACGGTACAGATATGATGATTATTGGATTGGAAAAGACGGGGACTTTCTTCAATCATTTTATTTCAATCGATACCGACTCAAATGGAGTTGCTGGTAAATTTCCTATTCAAAATGCCTTTCTTTTGACAGATGAATATATAAAAAAGAATATTATATATTCGGATAGTCCAAAACCTTTTGGACAGGATACTTATTTCGGCAGGAAGTTTTTTTATAAAGCAAAATCTGGACAATTATTAGTTCCTGTTGATGTGTGCTATACAGATTATCAATTTAATTTAAATACAGCACAGCCTAATCAGTATTCAAGACTTGCTGATGTGATGGAATTGTTGGATCATATGGCATCAAGCAGGTATCCTAATTCTGTAACGCCTCTTATTTCTGCGCATGCAGAAGCTGCGATTCCTCTTAATCTTGGAAGAAGACTATTCGAATCAATTGCAAATGATATTATAAAACAGGGTCGGAATGATTAGCCTTAAGGATTTGATAAATAAGAATAAAACGGCAGAATCTATATGGGCCCACTTTGGTCCATATTATGCCATGTTTCCTCTCTCATTTGCCTTTAGTGTTGTGAATAAGTATTCCAAAGAAGGAGATGTCATTTTAGATCCTTTCGCTGGTAGATTTACAAGTATTTATGCTGGTGCAGTCTTGAATCGAAAGGGTATTGGAATTGAAATCAATCCTGTTGGTTGGTTATTTGGAAATGCCAAACTACACCCAGCAGAAAAGGAGGATGTCGTTTCACGACTCAATGAAATATACCGCAGGAGAAACTATTACAAGAAGAAAGCTAACGCTATGCCAGAATTTTATCATATATGTTTTTGTGATGAAGTTCTAAAATTTCTATTATCTGCAAGAAAGAATTTAGATTGGAGAAGAAATCCTGTTGATGCGACATTAATGGCTTTTTTACTTGTTTATCTGCATGGAAAGAAAGGGCAATCATTATCAAACCAAATGAGGATTACCAAATCGATGGGAATGGACTATTCTATTGCGTGGTGGAAAAGGAATGGTATGGAGGTGCCTCCTCAGATTAATCCCTTTGAATATATGCTAGGCAGAATAAATTGGAGGTATAAAAAGGGAATTCCATGTGTGGCTACAAATTCTGTGGTATTAGGTGATAGTACAATAGAATTAGATAACGTTTCGAAAAAAATAAATGAAGACAAAGAAAAAATATCATTGTTATTTACTTCTCCCCCATATTGCGCTATCACAGACTATTATGCTGATCAGTGGCTAAGACTGTGGCTTCTTGGTGGGAGTGAGAAATTAGTGTATTCAAAAGAAAAGTATAAAGGTCGTTTTGAGAAACAAGATGAATATTACGAATTATTGGATACAGTTTTTTCAAAATGTGCTAAACTAATGAGTGATGATGCTATAATTTGCGTGAGAACAGATGCAAGGAAATTCACTTTAGAGACTACATTAGAAGTGTTGAAAAAGAATTTCCCTGATTATTCTCTTTCTAAAAGGGTGAGTAAATTGAAAAAATCCTCAATGTCGCAAACGACTTTATACGGGAATAAGTCTTCTAAACCTGCAGAAGTAGATATAATAATGAAAAGAAAATAATATGGATAAAGAGAATAGCAAGACAAACAAAATTGTTTATTGTTTTTGTGGTGTCCTTATTGTGACATTGATCATGCTAATTGGTTATCTGTGCCACTCTGCAAAATTATTTAAGGACTCCCAAACAAGGATTGTGGAAACGCATGTAAACCATATCATGAAAATAGACTCTATCTTTTATGATATGAAGGCTATCATTTTAAGTAACGATTCTGGAACGATCGCAAATTCACAAGCATTACTGTCGCAATTACAAAGTGATTCTGCTTTGTTTCGGAGAGAAGTGCAGTTGTCACAGGAAGAAATGAGCAATTTGGTAGCCTTACATATTGAAAAGATAGAAAATGATTATGCTCAAATTGGCATATGGGGCGGCGTTCTTAGTGTTGTCTTTATTATTTTTGGTTTCTTTGCCATTTTCAAAATAGAAGAGTCGAAGGCAGATGCTAAAGATGTCTTGAATGATGTAAAAGAGCAAGGGCTGAATGCTTCTAATGAAATGGCTCAGTTACAGGGGCAGGCATCTAATCTTAATGAATATCTTACGTCAATTAAGCAGGATAGTGATTCCTTTATAGCCAACAAGTCAGAAGAGTTGAAAGCGTTGACTCAAAATATTGGCACAATGCATGCAGAATCAACAAAAAGCTTAGAACGTATCTCTAATTTATTACAGAATGTCGAAACAAAAAATAGCCAGTATCAATGGTCCATTGAAACAATGAGTTCCCAAATGAAGCAATTGGAAGCATTAACCAATATGTTAAAAGATATGTTGAATGAAAAAGGGAAGGAGGCTTCTAATGAATAATATACAGAACAGTCAGCCAAGTGTGAGCGTATATACATTCTTGTCACAAGTCCAGTCTTTATACTCACAATATATTCAGGTTAAGACCCAACTTGATTTGTTGGAAAGCAATCTGAACACATCAACTATCGCATTTAATACAATCCCTACTCAACAGAATTTATTGGGTGTCGAGAATGCATGGAATCAGAAATTATTGCTAATGCGAAAACTACCGCAAATAGTTAATGGTATAGTTGTTAATCTTGTGGAGGCAACAAAAATGGCATTAACATCCATGCAATTGAGCCTTGCGACAAATAATAGAATAAACATTGTTCTAAATGACAATGCTATAGCATCCATTTGTTCAATTGTTGAACAAAACTCACAGCAATTGTACATTAAGGAATTGTATAGACAATTCTGTATTGCTCAAAATATCCCAATGGTATTGAGTAGTATTAAAGTAAGTGTTCGGATGAACAGAATAAACATCCCGAACTTTGAAAGATTGCATATGTTGATAAATGGTTATTGATTATAAGTGGAGGCATTACTCATGGAAGATCTTTTTGATTTGTCTGTTTCCAAGAAAGAACATGAGTTCGTGAGGAATGGACTGGCTTTGGAGCTGGATGTTTCTGCTGATATAGTAGAAACGTTCTGTGATATTCCTTATATCGGCTCTTTGATAAAGTTGGGAAAAGTAGGAAGTAAGTTTCAAGAGCTACACTTCGTAAGAAAGGTAGCAAAGTTCTTGGAGAAAGAGAAGGATATTCCAGAAAAAGAGAAAGAGAAGTTCTTGGATGGTCTAACTCCAAAACGCAGGAAGATATTATACGAATATCTAACGCATTATCTTCTTCGCGCCGAGGATGATGCAAAGGCTGATATCATGGGATATATCTATAAGGAGCGAGTCTACGGACGGATTGACGATAAGATGTTTTTGCGGCTATGCTCAATTGTGGACAGAGCGTTTGTCTTTGACTTAAAGTTTCTTCCCGATTATGCCGACGATCACAAATACACGAATGATGAGAACATTTTGATAGTAAATCAGTTCACTAACCTTGGACTCATTGACAATGACATTGATACTGGTGCGTGGTCTTATGGGGCAACTATAGGATTAAATGATATTGGCCTTAATTTGCATCGAATACTGGAATCTAATGGATGGTATGAAGAGGCATAAAAGGTTATTAATTTTGAAGGTATGTAAAAGATGACAGACTGAAATTTCTCATGTTATGGAAGAAGAGAGTATAGACTTTGAAAACTATTATGACTATCCTCTATCGAACCACCATCTTATCTCACAAGAATCCTTTCCATGCTGTTTTGGTTCAACACGGCACGCCGCGTTTTTCACACCCACATGGAGAGCCTTCCCTTGTACTGTAAAAATACTGAAATCGTTGCATATCCTCAATCTGAATTATACCAGATGATTATTGATACCACCGACTATTGTGATGAGTTGGAGGATATTGTGGATAGTCCTGTATTTGAGGATTGTAAATTGAAATTCAGAGGTGTCTGGTATACCTATAATGGCAATTCAATCACAGATACTTCAAAGAAGGACAACGAGACGGACAATCGTACGAGATTGAACCAAGAAACATCAGAAATCAAGAAGAGTCCACTATATGCCGTAAGAAGGCAAGCCGTTCTCCGTGCGATGGACTATTTCAGGGTGCCAGCCAGTATCAAAGATATAGCCAGAGCCATCAGCAGAACGGCTTGGAGGTCGGTTATCAAGGAAGATGATGTGGAAGAGATAGTCAAGACGATACCTGATATAGAATGTGTCGATGGGAAATACTTTTTACGAAAGAAACTTTAAATCCCGATAAAGAAATGAAGTCATTGTTAATTTTTATGATATGGTAAGCATTTGTGATAGTGAAAGTTACAATTTTTCTATACTAGAATAGATGACACATAAACGTGATTCTTTCCTTATTTCGTCGTCAGTTTTGCCTATTGTTGAAAAAATATCATCATTTGTTCAAATTGACAAAAGGAGAATTAGAGATTCTAAGATCACATCTTGTGACCATAGATAGTTTGATATCACATAATGTGACATCAGATTCTTCAGATAATCAAGAGGTTAAAAATTGGAAATCGCAAAATGCGACATCCAAATCCGCTAAGATGGGATTAAGGAAAGCACCATACGCTTTCACTGAGAACGGGGTGGCTATGTTGAGCAGCGTGCTCAAATCACCTCTTGCCATACAGGTAAATATTGGCATCATGCGTGCTTTTACAGAGTTTCGCAATATGGCTGCTTCACTATCCTTGCCTGATACCTCCTTTCAATCAAGGAGTTGCTGATATATTTTACGCTTCATAATGATGTCGCCCGCACCTTTTTGAGATTTTTGACGGTGCAATTATACACCTTTTTGAGATTTTTTGCAAGGATTTCGTTGAAAAACTATAAAAATATTTTACTTACAATTTGGTTATTTGGCTCTATTTCGCTTGGTCATTTGGCTTAATAATATTTGGTCGTTTGACTTTCTTCTACTTGGTTATTTGGCAAAGTGCTGTTCGGTGATTTGGGGCAAATTCATTCGGTCATTTGTGACCTCCAGATTATAGTCTGTTGCTTTTACCGTCAATAAAGCCCCAAAATTCTGCATAAACAACATGGGGTATAAGGCTATTCAAATAAATAGCTATATCTTTGTACCCGAATTTTGCAATTAAACAAGGAAAAATGAAAAAAGTTGGTGTTTCCGTAAAAAAACGATGGGTCTGAAGTGTCTTATATATAGAAGTGCCTCAAAAACGGGGTGCAAATATGAATAGACTGTTATGTTTGAACAGAGAATACTTGAAAATTGCGATTCAGCGAGTGCCAACCAAGCTCGCTTGGAGTTGGCCGAGCGTAAGCAATTTATCGAACAGCTTTTCCGCCGGAACTACAGCGAGATGATTCATCTGGCCTGTGTCTTGCTAGGTGACGACGAAGATGCTGAGGACGTGGTGCAGGACATTTTCTTGCGCGTGGCTGATAGCAACATTCCACCAAAGAATGACATCTATCTGCTGACAGCCGTGCGCAACGCCTGTCTGAACAGAATTCGGCAGATGCAACTTCATGACAAAGTGAAGGGTTTGATGCCCATTGACGATGAAGCCGACCTGCAACCCGTTGACAAGCGGTTGGAACGGCTCGATGACATTGCCGCCTATGTAGACAAACAACTGGAGGAGCCTCACCTCAGCATTTTCCACCTCCGTTTCGACGATGATCTGACCATCAGCGAAATTGCCAGTC
>Ga0247611_10006936_pt1 | contig 14398 bp, 16 predicted proteins | sample 177DNAGHGhighgp2_FD_192422 | JGI IMG/M metagenome (GOLD analysis project Ga0247611, IMG submission 192422) | Sheep rumen microbial communities from Palmerston North, Manawatu-Wanganui, New Zealand - 1770 DNA GHGhigh gp2 | ecosystem: Host-associated > Mammals > Digestive system > Stomach > Rumen...
CCGGAGGATCTGTTACCTATGAATAATACAAACGGACTTATCGCAGAAAGATCAAAGGAGGCAATTGCTCTGGCCTTGCTCAAGGTAATGAAGATCTACGATTATAAAGAGATAACGGTGACCCAGATAACACAGGAGGCCGGGGTATCAAGAAAGACTTTCTACCGGCATTTCAGTGACAAAGATGAGGTGCTTAAACATCTTTTTGACTCACTATATAAAGAATGCCTGTTATCGATGAAAGACAAAGGATCACATCATTACTGGGATATTATGCAATGCTTTTTCGACTTCTGGGAAAAGCATGCCGAAACACTGAAGCTCATGAAGCAGAGCAACCTGCTTCATCAGCTTTTCGAAGGATCTTATGAAAGGTCTTTTGAAGTATTCAGATTCGTAAGATCCGCAGACATCGCGGATCAATACAGAGATCAGCTTCCATATCTTCTTGCTTACAGTATGGGAGGTATGAACTCAATGCTTATCAAATGGATAGAAGGCGGAATGACCATTCCTTCATCAACACTTATCTTATGTCTGAAAGAGGGTTTCAGTTCTGATCTTCTGTAAAGAACACCTAACCATACAACCGGGTTAAGGACTCACCGTTTCATTAAATTCAAAAGATAATCTTACTGCCATACGTCTTTTACCCACGCAATCAATTCCATTTTCATTCCTTTTCTGTCTTTTGCACATGCCTTTGGGTGACGTCGCTCCGATTTGAAGGCCATCTTATATATCCAAGGAAGATGAACTACGGCAGCATGACTCATATTTTCAAACACTATATGTTTATACTTATATGGGAATGATACTGTTTCAAGTTTCTCATCCATAAGACACGCACTTTCATATGAGGGCCATACTTCATCTTTTTTAGATGACAGAAACAGAACTGGGCTCACAATGGCTATTTTAAGCGGGCTCTAACATCAATAAACCCTTCTCGTATTGACATAGATAAATGTAAACACTAATATCTTTTTTAGAATTATTATTAATTTTATTTAATAGAGATTCGTGAACCTTAAAAATCAAACTGATAACAGATGCGGGAAAAGTGATATCTCCTGTATGAAGCAGCCTGCCAATGCAAGTTAAATCTTGCACTTTGATCTAGTTCTCCATCACTGCCAAGGACAACCTTATGAAGCGTGCACTGATTGCAAGAAAGGCAGTTTGTGATACCCCGGAGAATCACCTACAGTATTGATATGAGAAAAATGAAAAGGTTGTTTGTAGTTTCTTGTGTTTCTTTTTTTGTGATTTGGTTTATAGCGCTGAATCTTGTTTATACTGTCAAAGCGGTCAGAGAAGCATTTGAAATTCCTAATGTTATGATTCAACTTAATGAGCCATTATTTATGGTTTCGGTTGAAGAGAAAACAGAACCTGCTGTGGTTGGATGGCACATAATAGATAGCGGCTATGCTTATATGCGGCAGTATGGACGTGTATGGCTTAATCAGACTGAAGGTAATGCGGTTGTTTCCATCGAAGACTCGCAAATTATATCAGCTCGTGAAAATCGGCACATTCTTTCTGATGAAGAACTCCGGACTTTGTTGACTCAAATATGCAATAGCGAATCATTTGATGGAATTGAATATATGATTAAGGATTATTCAAGGTATTCTTCCGAAATGACACTTGTTGTGAGCGGAAATTATGATGGATTCCTTGTACTAAAAGACGGACATGTATCAGTGCCTGTTGATGACACGAATCTTGACCAAGTTTGGAATGCAAGAGATCCTTTCCCTTATAAAGCTGTATTATCTTGCTTAATAAGTTCCGTCATTATTGTGGTGTTTTTGTCAACTATAGGTTTCTTTGTTAGCAAAAGAGCAAATAACATAGTTCCGTATTTTCTTATAAATGGGATTCCGGCAGTGCTGATAATTGCTTATGTTGTATATTTAGCCGTTGTGGGATATTTTGCACCAATCTAGTTGAAGGCGAAGTTAATTTGTAGTATATGGAAGTTTTTAATACGGATTTATTGAGTTGAACAGCGGCAAATACTTCCTTCTGAAGAAGATGAAAACGGTTACGGATATTATGAGAACGGAACAGTTATTTTGTTTTTGGAAAGGAGCTTTAAAAGAATTACTTAACAAAAGCAATGTAGGCACTGCCACTATTACTGCCCCCAATAACTGCCCCTAAGTGCAAATATCTTTCAGATTTGCCCTTTCAAAACGGTTCTCAGTAATGAGGACCGTTTTTTCATATGTAGATATATTTATTTCCCTGCTGATTCTGATCGCACATTGGAAAACACATTTATCACTTACTTAATCTCTTTCAAAAGCAACATATGAATAAAGCCGGAAGAGTCATCACTCCTCCGGCTATTTGCTTTAATTTCATCCGTGTCTTCCGGTTATATAATCCGGTTTGACCGCCGTTTTGTCTTCCACCCATTCATTGCCTATCTTCTTATAACAGACGCAGCCGATATCACTTGACTGTACCCATATGTTATAGGTGTCCTTTTCCCAGCATATACCCCAGAAATCCCACGTCCTGCAGGGTTGGAACTCGCATATCAGGCCTTCGTCTCTGTCGAAGATCTCTATTTCCATCATATCGGTACTGAGCGGCATGCACTTGGCATAGTATTGGTTGTCGAAACTGAATGTCTTATCCACAGTAAAGCTTCCGTACTGAGCCTTACGGTCAGCCGCCTTGTCTGCCAGGACCTTCTCGTAAATCGGCTCCCAGTATGAAACCATATCAGCAGGCACCTCTTTGTAGTAGTAGCCTTTAAGTTCAGAATTTCTGCCTCCGCCCATGCACAGTATGAAAAAATACATCTTCGATTCGTAACAGAATACCGATACATTTCTGCATACTTCGTTTCCGTTTTTATCGGTGAAATATGCCATGAAATTAACTTCGGAAGCAGCCATCTCCTCATACTCATCGAACTGATCCTCACGGACGATCCTCAGATCAAGTTTATCAAGATGATCCTTATAAAACACAGGATCATACTTATTACACTCGTTAAAGAGTTCTACAAATCTGTCCTTATCGAAAACGGCATCCGTATTAACGGTCTCCTGCCAGTGTGATGCATCTTCACCTGCGCGAAAAACGCAAGTTATATCGCCTTCGATCTTGTCCATATGATCCAGCGGCAAGCTGAAAAAGCAACCGCTGAACATACAGAGCGTCAGCATTATAAGTACAGGTACGAGCAGTCTTTTCTTAATCACCGATAGTATTCTCCTATTTATGTACCGAAAATCTCTTCATGAATCTTATTATATTCTTCTTCGGTAATATAAATGATAAAGTTTTTTTAGAATTAGTCTCGTATATGTGAACATCACACTTTTAATTTAACTCAACCGTAAAACCGCCCCATCCAAGAGGATCAAAAGCATCGGGGACTCTTTCTCCTTCAGAATCTAGCTGAAAACATAAAGGTTCGAAGGTATAACTCTTAGCATTTGGATCGAGACCCTCCAAATCTGTCATAGTAATGGTCACGCAGTTATCATCGGAATCGATACCATTCTCTCCTTATTCTTCATATCTTTCTCTTTGGTACTTTTTCTTCAACATTCTGATATGCAACGCAACGAACACGGCAAGCACAAGAACCGGAATGAGAATAATCAATATGCGCGGCAAATGTTCAGAAGGCGCTCCGTTAAGAGTGTAATTAGTGGGCAGATCGGCTTTCATCAAATCATTTGCAGATATTACTTCAATAGCATTGTAATCAAGATTTGAGAGCGGATAATCCTCTGCTATGTACAATTGCTGGTTTTCAGCGTATATGAAAACAACAGAGTAATTGAACCCATACACATCAATTATCCTGATATCAGAAACAGGCAGGCCATGGTCTTCATTCTCAATATATCTCTCATACGCATGGCTGAACACGCCATCCTCCGGGAAGTATGTCCCGTGGGTAATATTACATCCCTGCTTGAGTTTCGCACTTGAATAAATACCGGTAATCTTGTCAACAGGAATACCCCGTCTGGCGGGTTGGGAAAATTCAATTATGTAGCCAATAAGAACCAGCGCAGCGATGGAGAAAAAAACAAAACTGTTATTATGATTTTCTTTTTCATCTTGTTGTCTGCGCCCTCATATTAATCGAATGCTGTCAAACCAAGATCTGCTTTAAATTGTTATCAGACGTGAGATATGCCAAAGAAGGTCGCGCGAATTATTCAACCGAACCCCTTAATGCTTCATTTATCGGATAGAACCTGAAACGCCATGCGGCAAGGGAAATATTATAAATGCGCAAAAGATCCTCATCAATTTTCGCATTTTCTTTATAGGTTATGATCTTAGACTTTTGCTCGTCCGACATATCTTTCCATAAACTTTCAGGAAAATCCCTGAATTCGGTGTCTAAGACGAGCGTCTCTTCAAGAAAACACGCAGGAACCGTAAGACCACATTCATTTATCTGATTGATCTTATAAGCGTAAGCAAGGATCAACGCTTTATATTTTATGTCCGTGATAAAGCTTTCGTTTGAGAAAGAGATCATCTTTTTTACAAGCTCTGCGCGCTGCTCATCCGTGTAAAACTTATCAAGCCCAAGCTGCATGATCTTATCAAGTTCTCTGCCAAAGACCTTGTAATCATATTTACTATTGACCATTCCTGTCAGCACATTGAAATACGTCTCAACTCTCAGCATATAATTGTTTTCCATATTCCTTTCAGTAGATCCGTCTGCTCTTTTTCATTTTCAGTCTTGCTGTTCTTTCTTATTCAAAGACACACCTTGAATAATTTCATTATAACATGCCGGTTTCTACCCCTATCAGCCGCATCTTCCCGTTATATTTGTTCCTGCTGATACTCTCCGTAATATGCGATATCGTCGATAACTATCTCTCCTTCCACGGCACCGTCAGTGGTAATGGTAATACCTGTAACGGAAGCAAAATCGAAAGAGGCCGACGGTCCGAACATGGTAGGCGTAACAATTACCGTCTGAAGCTGGTGCTTATATTCGTAGGATCCGAATACAACATCCTGCTTCCAGAGCTGAACTGCCAAAGAGTGGTATATGGTAACGGGACAATTTACGGATACCGTATTTCCGTTGCGATCTGTAAGCGTTACAGTATAATCCAATTCCGACTCAAGTGACTCCGTATCCTCACGCATATCAGTTATACCGAAACTTAAAGCGCCCTTAGATATATCGATATCCGGGAATGTAAAAGATGCTGCAGGAGAAGAACCCTCTTCCCACTTAACGGAAAGGACATACTCTTCGCTCTCACCTCCGAATCCCCTTTCATAAGGAACATATGTCCAGCCGGAAGAACCTGAAACGCTTACGGAAGTGCCGTTGCCGGAATTAACGATATCCACCGTATCATCGAAGGAACAAAGGGTGACCCTGGATGAATCCTCGTAATTAGTCATGTATACCGTATCAGGAAGGTCTCCCGCGTAGGAAGATATATCACGGAATAAAGATGCAAATGTATCATCTCCCAGGACTGTATAGTCCAGAAATGTCCTGATATATGCCTTGGCAATACTCTTCTGCTCACCTTCATCTATGAAGTTGTTCGTATTAAGATATCCTTTTCCCATTGGCGCCATATCGTACTGTCCCCAAAGGGAATTAAATTGCCCATGGTTGGCGCCTAGGATATATACGGATGATTTGATATACAGTTCATCAGTTTCACCCGTAAAAGTTATGTTGTTATACTGCTTTTCGCCCATCATGGAGCTTACGTCCTGATCGTTGCTTCCGTGGATAAGAAGGTAGTTGACGTCCGTCAGCTCCACCGCACGTCCCACGGGGGTATACTGATCGCATACAGGCGCGATTGCCACTATGGACTTGATATTAAAGTGATAATCGAACCTGATATTACCATCTTCGGGATAAGCGTCCAGATCATTGAAAAGATAAGCAGTTGCCACCATCTCTCCTCCTCTGGAATGACCGCCGATGGCAAGCATTTCGGTATCGAAGAGTCCGGATAACGGATTGCCGGAAGAACCGGAGACATCCAACAAAGCCTTCATGTTCTCCAGGAGCAGATAGGCACGGAGATCGTTTCCTGCTCCCAGTTCGTTAATGATATTCTCATCTACGGAAACAACTGCATATCCGTTAGATGCCAGGTACTGTCCCAAATATTCATATCCCAGATAAGAAGGTGTCATCGAATCGTGGGCGCCGTGGACAATAAAGAACGTGGGACAGTCTTGCTGTCCTTCGGGATACCAGATCTGCCCCTTAACCGGTGTTTTTTCATAATCCATGTCGCTTACAAGCCATGTAAGGGTATTAAACGGACCATCCGCTTTTTCCGTCTGTTCGAATACCGTAAGATCAACAGTTGCGGTCTTTATATCATCCGTGTCGTCAGGACCATATGACAGAGTGGAAACATTATAGGATCCGTTCTTAAGATAGTCAGAAAAACCTGCAACAGCGGAGATTGAATCACCTTCTATCGAATTATAGAAATCCACCCTGCTGTCACCGAAACTGTCGGTCCGGTAAAAAAAGCAAAATATTGAAGCATAAGCAACACACAATACCAAAGCAATATATGCCGTTACCTGCTTAAAACGGCGGGTCTTTATAAAACCCCAGATGATGCGTCCCAAAAGGTCCACGGACAATGCCAAAAGGAAGCTCATGATCAAAGCTCCCGGGAGCTGCTCAAGCTGGTTGGCCACAACGTTAATGGCGCAGACAGCGCTGCAGGAAATAAGGAAATACGATTTGCATCTTTTGCCTCCGCCAAGGATAAGCTTTATCACCAGATTCAGGGCTTCGGCAACCAGCGCCCATAAAGCAGCCATTATCAGCAGACATAATACGTAAGGTACCTTTTTGAGCATCACCTCTTCCAGGGTCGATGCCCAGAACTGTGCTGCCAAAACGGTCTCGAGTATCATGGCAAGGAATCTGCCCTTACCCATAAACTCCCTTGCAGGAGCCGTTTTCCTTTTGATTAATCCGAAAGGTTTCTTAATGCCCCTCCAGATCTTTTTGAAGATATTTACCTTTTCTTCATTAACGCTTTCATTGTTCATGAATTCATTTCGCCTTTCAAGTTTCATATACACGTTAGACGAAGAAAACAGAATTTCGTTACAAGAAAACGTAAAATCATTTCGCCTGCAGTCCTGCTTTAAGCGCCGGTGCGGCTCCGGGTCATATTACAGCTATAAAATCCTGTCCAAAATACTTCTTGTCAGGGAATTCAGAAATCCATTACCATTCCCGTTCTGAACTGTACTATCCTATCACCCAGTTCTTCTTTCAGTATCCTGAAAGCTCTGTCCTTGGTACAGTGGCCCGTACCGATGTAATCTATTCCGGCTTCAGTAAACTCATGAGCGGCCTTACGGATATCGCTTTCGGGACTGTTCCATAGATGCAGACCGCCAAGATAACCATAGATGTGTTTCCCGGGAAATGCATCCCTGACTTCATCAATGATCTTCCCGGGCCCGCTGTGAGAACAGGAATTGAGTATCACAAGGCCTTTGCCGGTTTCAAGGACAAGACTCTGCTCGTGGCAGAGATCATCGGGAACGAATCCGCCGTCAGTTTTTCTGAGCATATGACCGTTCTTACCGATGTCGGGATAACCGCCTTTTCTATGGGAAACGATATACATTCCGTCAGAAACCTTATAAACATCAGAGACCTTTACTATCCTGTCAGCATGATCTTCCATCATCGACTTGGGGATGCCGCAGTAAAACTTAATAAACAGTATCTTGCCGTAACAATCCGGCGCGGTTTTATCGCTGACGTAGAACTTCGCCTTGCTGTTATGTTCAAAGAATGCAGGAATACCGTTCGCGTGATCGCAGTGCGCATGACTTAATACACCATAGTCCACATCACTGATATCAAGCCCGATTCTTTCATAATTACGCAGGAACAGATCTGATGCGCCGGTATCGAGCAGGATCTTTTTATCGCCATATTCAATATACAGAGACAATCCCCACTCCTGTTTTAATCCCCCGGCCGGGATATTATCTATACCGACTGTTATCTTTGTCTTCATCTTTCTACTTAACTGTTAAACTTTTTGAAACCTTAGGAATTTGACCACCAATCCATTTCCTGACGGGAAACTTCTTTCTTGCTGATCAGCGTGTAATTCTCAGTCTCATATTCACACATCATATGAACATACTCTCTTTTATTGTTATCATATTTCATGACAGGAACGGTTAACGTTTTGCCATCCTCGGAATATGTGCAATACGAATCACTTGAATAGAAAGTTCTCGGAAGGCTGATCTTCTTGATCACTTCAAAAGTCTTAAGTGAAATGACGTGGAAGTGCTTTCCCTGTTCCAGAACTGCCAGTTCCGATTCATCAGGTTTAACGTCTCCTGTAACCAGATAATGAAATCCCATGATAGGATTAAGCCTCTTCTTGGTTTTCTTATCCAGGAATATCACACGCCCGGTCTTAACTCCGATCACATAATTGTCAGTGATTATAACGCAGAAAGCCTCTCCGTCAGGATCGATCACTCTTCTCCAGTGCCCTTTTGGAAGGTCATGTTCTTTAACTGCCCACGGCGCTTCTTTCGCTTGCTTATGAAGCTTCATCAACCCGAGCAAAAAGTCCTCTCCGCTCATCATTTCCATTGCATTTGCCTCCCGATGAAGGAATCCTGTTATTCAAAAAACATAATTCCATTTCTGTCCGCAGATTTTCTAGAACAAGAATAACATATCCCCGGGGTTAGTGAGACTGCCCGTTCCGATATTTGTCTATCAGATCTTCGTAATCCTCATACTCGTCGGGAATGCTCTTGATTATTCCGTCCAGATAGGTATAGAACGCGATAGGTGTCGTGATCTCCGGTTTCGGATGTGTTCCGTAGTCAAGCCAGGGCAAACAGGAATTGGTCTTCATGTTGTAAGTGTAGAAAGTATTTCCCGAAAGACTGGCATAAAAAGCCACACCGGTGTATGTGGGCGTATCAAGAAGTGACGGCGTCCACGGCTTCTTCTTTCCTCTTGAAGTCTTTGGCAAAAGCAGATATCTGTCTTCCGTCTCAGCCAGGATATCTTTCTCGGCATAACTTCCGGCCGAGAAAGTCCCGTCTTTTTGAAGATCTCTTGTCTCGAAAATGATCTTTCTTATGGTATTGCCGTCGAAATAGATCTCCATCCTCCGGCGCTCCGAATAGAGCACTGAATAACGCACTTCTTTATGCCATGACGGATCGAGCCTTAGAAGGCCCAGGAAATAGCGCTTTTTGTCATCAAGTTCGATTATGTGCCTTTCATCGGGGAAAGCTTCTTCCGCCCGGTTATCTTTGTTTTTAACACTCTTGCTCTTGGCATATACTTCAGTCAACGATACTTCTTTGGTATCAGCACGGAGCTGTTCAATCACGCATGGAGGGAATATCTCCGCAAGGGCTATCTTGTTGATGCCGTTTCTTCCTCTCCAATAGAACAAAGGATAGAAAAGTTCAGATGACATCCCGACAAATCCCCTGTCAGAGCAGGAGGTAAAGCATTCGGAGTAGCCCCTGCGTTCAGGTGTCTGAAAGACTCCGCATACGGAAAGCACGCCTAAGATAACATTGATCTCACCGCCGCTCGCAGGGACCATCTTTGTTTTAGTAATGAGCTTTTGCAGCGCGGTGAAGTTATTGTGGTCAGCCATGCTTTCCGCGAGTTTTAAGATATCCACGAGGATATCGATGTCTTTTTGCGTGTAAGACACTTTGGGGAGATCCTTAAACTGCTTCAGATCGTGCAGTGCATATTCCGGTGTCTGGATATCTTTAATGGTGTCATTGTTCGGGTAGTAAAGGATGTAACGCGACAAAGATTCTTCTACGTGACAGACGCAAAGCTCATCGATCCTCATGCCGCAGACAGGGCAGGCGTCATTATCCATATGAAGTCCTTCCACATGTTCGCGCCTGGCTTCATGCTTTGGCATGCTCCGTGCGAAAAGATAACTTGCAAGTGCCGTTCTGTAATGGTTCTTCCCCGTCGAAAGACTGTGCAGAAATCCGTTGACAAGATCTTTCAGATCCAGCGAGCTTTGCACCTCTGAAAGTTCTTTCAGCAATTCATCGTGACTTAGCGTGTATGGTGCGACGAGGACGCCTTTCTCTATCCCTCTCCTTATATCCAGCGTATGGTCGACTTTATCATGGTAGGGCTTCGCGTTTTCATATCCAAACACCTTGTTTATCGCATCGTGCGCATTCATACCGGTCGTGTCCACACCAAAAAGCGCGCCGAGCATCTCACGCATATATACCCAACTGAGTTCCGTGTATTCATCCCAATACCATTTGTGATAGTCTCTTAAGATCTTTCTTGCATCTTTAGAAGTTAAGTCCATCGTGTCATTCTTTCTTCATTTGACGATCAATGCTTTTTCCGTTTACCCTCTATATTGCTCATTATATAGCACGGGATCAGCAAGTGCCCATCTCCGCGATCTTATAACCGACATCTTCCGGGCAATGCGCATCCGAAGACGTGATGACCGGCACGCCGTTATTCTTTAAGGCCAGGATCAGTTCCTTATCCATTCCCAGATCAGCCGTATCAGGTGAACGTCGGTGGGCACCGCTGTTCTGATCTGCGTACATCTTATTTTTCGAGAGGGCCTTTGCCAAAGATTCGTAAAGTTCATTCAAAGGGAATGAGGCTCTGTGCCCGAACATCCTGATCTGATCCGGACTTTTTCCCGAAAACGATACCTTGCAATGGCGATTTTATCCCAAACCGTGAATTATTGCCTCCGTGGGATAATTTTCAGAGGTGAAATTATCCCAAAAGTTCAAATATGCTTCACTTGGGATAATTTCCGGTCCGTATTTTATCCCAAACTGCGAGAAATCCTCATCTTGGGATAATTTCGAGCTCAGAATTTATCCCAAAGTTCCGAAAAATGTCTCCATGGGATAATTCGGGGCAAAGTCAGCTGATATCGTTTTGAAGTCTTTTACTAAATCTCGATACCTCATGCTGAAAATATATCCCAAAGGCTTGAAAAGGCCGGCTTTGGGATCAAAAACTTAAAAGGGGTGATCAGCCGAATACTTTCGCAAATCTTTCAGGATCCAGCTGATAGAGTTCTTCACCCAGAGCATCGCTAACTTCAATAAGCATGCGTTCGTATGTGCACTGCAGGGGCGATACCTTATTCTCGTCTCCGGTGTTCATCCTGTTGGCGCATCCGCAGGAATTCGTGCAGCGCTTGACGAGTGCGCAGTCCTTACAGGTTTCCGGAGTAGAAGATCTTTTCGCGATCTCGATAACCTTTTCTTCGTTTATGCCCTCGAAAACATTACCCAGCAGATAATACTCGTCTCCGATGAACGATGTGCACGGATAAAGACTGCCGTCAGGGGTTACGGGCATCTGTCTGACGCCTAAATGACAGCGTTCTGCGGGATTTTTATCCCTGATGCATTCGCCGATCTTCGAAAAGATGGGTCCGACATAGATCTTATCGTCCTTGATGAATAATTCCTTAATGTATCTGCAGGTCTCTTCCAGCTGCAGCCTCAATGCGTCAAGTTCTTCATCAGTCCAGTTGACTTTGCTTCCGTATGCGATGACAAATGAGAGGTGCTTAAATCCGAGTTCATGAAGATACTTGACCGAATCAGCGTAATACGGGACAGCCTGCGGTGCGATAGTAGCGAGAGCCGAAGCTTCAGGCATGTATCTTAAGAGCAGTTTTGCTTTCTCTTCAACGACAGAAGATGTGGGCTTTCCTCCTGCAAAGATCCTGCAGATATCCTGTGCCTTGCCGTCGAAAGAGAGCCCTATGCCCATGTTTGCTTTGACGGCGCGCTCTAGGAATTCCTCATCCAGGAGCGAACCGTTAGTCGTCATCTTACAGTCAAAGATGATACCTGTCTTTCGGGACTTTTCCCCGCAATAATCCAATGCCTTAAAGATGAGATCCTTTTTGAGCAAAGGCTCTCCGCCAAAGAAGCAGAGGCCCGCGCGTTGTCCTTTCGAGAAGGCCAGATCGCAGGCCGCAAAGAGGACATCCTCGGTCATGTCCTTAGGGCATTTCTCACGGATGCAGTAAGTGCAGTCCATGTTGCAGTTTTCTGTCAGATGAAGTGTCAGATTCATAAAGTAATTATATCTTATCTGATCTAAGATTCGGAGTGATCAGCATTAACCCGGATCGAATTCGACTCCGCCATCGAGGATTACTTTGTCGTCTTCCTGAAATTTATCGATCAGCTTTATTTCTGAAGGAACCGGTGTTGTTTTGACCGTAGGGACTGTTTCGTCTGCGTCCGGCTTGCAATACGTTTTCTCTGACTCCATATCATCCGGCGCCACTTCGCCTGCCAGTTGGACTTCTTCGGTTGGTTCTGTAACAACCTGAATGTCTCCTGCATAATCCACGGGATTGCCGCCGCAGCCGGTAACTGCCATTGCCGTAAGAGCTGCCGCAATACCTACGGCGTAAAGTGGCTTCCTGTAATCCTTGGTCTGTACGATCTTCATTTCGATGTCCTCCATTTTTACTTTTCTATCCTATAAACAGATGAGAAAGTTAAAATGTTGCACTCTTTTGAAAGAAATTTTTGCCCGATCCACGCAGTTTTACCCAGTATCGCCAGAAATTATGAAAACGCTAATAATTCTGCACTGACAAAACCGATATAGTAATCCAGCAATTCATAGATCCAATCGTCAAGCGATGAGAAACTGAAACCAAGCGATTCCGCCTTATCCGTATTTATACTGTATTCAGGCTCACCGTTATATGGAGCTTTATCGCCGCCATCGCTCAAGACCGCTTTCGCGCCCGTTTTCTTTTCGACATAATCCAGGATATTCCTTACGGATATGGTCCCGCGGGAGGAACCGTTCACCGCACCGCAGATATCTTTTTCCACCAGGAATGACATGAACTTCCCCGCCTCATCCGACCTGATAAATCCCATCTGGCAGTCAGGATCGTCGATATACATCGGGATCTGTTTCATAACATGCTCAACATAGAACAAAAGCCTTTTCGTATAATCGTCTTTGCCGATGACAAAAGGATATCTGACCGCGGTCCAGTTCCTGTCCGGATACTCCTGCCACAACGCATATTCGGCATGTCTTTTGATGACGTCGTACGGGAAATCGGGCCTGTCGCACCAAATGAGATCTCCTGCCCGGCCGTCGAAATCATTTTCCCTTGTATCAGGGTGTTTCGGATCATAAACGGCAGTACTGGACATGTAGATGTATCTGCCGAAATCTCCCGCTTCCATTATCGATCTGATGTCATTGGAACAGTAGGCGATCTTGTCGATGATGACATCGTAATGCCTGCCGGAGACTGCTTCTCTCACACTTGCGGGATCGGTCCTCTCAAAACATATTCTGGATACCCTGTCACCGAATCCGTCCGGAGCTCTTCCGCGGGTCGCAACGGTAACGTTGTGGCCTTTATCCAAAAGGTCATTTACCATGTGTATCCCGAAAAATCTCGTACCGCCGAGAACCAGTATCTCCATATATCCTCCGCCTGATTTCCTTTTAAAAACAAATTATAACCTTATAAAGAGCGTCTTTTCGAAAGGATCACAGATCGAGATACCAGATAAACTGAACCTCATCTTCCAGTCCCGGTTCGGAGCTGTAGGCATGCATGTCGACTCTGGACAGCTGCGCTCCCTGCTTCTTATAGAATCTGCAGGCCGGAACATTGTCGTTCTGGCATTCGATTATCATGAGCTTATATCCGTCGGCTCCCGCATTCTGAATCCCCATATCCAGGAGTCTTTGTCCGATCCCCGTATGTTTATATTCATCAGCTACGCGGATGTCCCATAACACGCAGGCGTCTTTCCTTCCGGCGAGCATATAAAGACCTTCGGTGGTACCTGCGACGGTCATGGCTCCCACCGGGAGCTCGCCGTCAAAAGCCATATAGAATCTCCAGGTTGAGATATCGAACATCTCTTCATATTCCATGGCACGTTCATAGACGCTCAGGTCTTTGACTCTCGGTGTAACCGGCACTTCCTCAAAGATCATACCTCCGAGACCGCCGTCGATCCTGCTGACGCGGTATTCGGACCTGATATCCACATTCTGTGAAACTTTGTCATATTCCGGAAAGAACGATCTGTCCACTTCCCTGATATCGATCATGATACTGTCCCCCATATTTCTGTTCTACAAAATACAGAACTACTATATCATCAAGCACAGCATTGATGAACTTCATATTTAAAGAAACAGGATCAAAACAGGCAGTTACCCGAGTTTGCCACCAAGAAAGTCATTAACCCTCGAGAAATATTGGGCTCGAGGGTTAAAAGTGCATAATTTTATATACCTACATCAGAAGACCTTGACCTGAGATTTAAGTTTTCTAAGTTCGCC
>Ga0247611_10006937_pt1 | contig 14397 bp, 12 predicted proteins | sample 177DNAGHGhighgp2_FD_192422 | JGI IMG/M metagenome (GOLD analysis project Ga0247611, IMG submission 192422) | Sheep rumen microbial communities from Palmerston North, Manawatu-Wanganui, New Zealand - 1770 DNA GHGhigh gp2 | ecosystem: Host-associated > Mammals > Digestive system > Stomach > Rumen...
TTGTGGAAATTCTCCAACGGGTCGTTGGAGTTTTTTTTGTGACGGCAATTCTGCACCAAGCTGGTGCAGTAATAACTCGCTCTGAGTGTAAAAAAGATACCATTTTTTCATGTACCACAGGTTGCGTGCGGAAAAACCATCGGCGTTTGGAAATTCTCTTTTCAAGTCAAGGCTGATTTGTTCTACAACGCCGACGCCCCAGCGTTCTTCTGCTTTTTTCTGCACTAGGTCGCGCCCGAGTTGCCAGTTGAAAAGCAGCTTTTCTGCGTTTACCTTGATGGCTGCCTTGGTCTGTGCCGAACGATAGCGTTGCTTTAATTCGGCAATCCATTTGGCGTATTCCTTGTCAATATGAAAATCGTGTGATTTGACAAAGCGGAGTGATTGGGTGTTATTGATTTTTTCTCTAGGCATAGTATCCCCCTTTTGAAAAAGAAAAATTTTATCAAGGGGTTAAAAAACAAAAGACATCCAAATCATTGGATGCCTTGACGTACTATGCCAGACGCAGGTGAGAATATAGTTTATAGATGGAAACCGGCAAGGGACGGTTTGTAAAAGATGGGTAAAACCTTTTGAATTCAATATAATCGGTCTGATTTCGTATTTTCGTTCGGTATGATTTTGTTTGTCAAATTTATGCAAATATTTGCATAAACGCATTGACAAGGTATAGCCTTTTTCTATATTTACGTATTGAAAGGAGACTCCCGACCGTGTCGGGGGTGACAGACTCCTGTCTGAACGTTTTATATTTGGTTTTGAAATTAAACAAGAGGCAAAAATGTCCAAGATCGAAACTTTGTGCGTACAGGGCGGCTGGCAGCCGAAAAACGGCGAACCGCGCGTCCTCCCCATCTACCAGAGCACCACTTTCAAGTACGAGTCCAGCAACGCGATGGCCGACCTGTTCGACCTGAAGGCCAGCGGCTACTTCTACACGCGCCTGCAGAACCCGACTAACGATGCCGTGGCATCCAAGATTGCGGCCATGGAAGGCGGTGTGGCTGCGATGCTCACGAGCTCCGGTCAGGCTGCGAACTTCTACGCAGTCTTCAACATCTGCGAAGCTGGCGACCACTTCATTAGCACGAGCGCCATTTACGGCGGCACGAGCAACCTCTTCAGCGTGACGATGAAGAAGCTCGGCATCGAATGCACGTTCGTGGACCAGGATGCCTCTGACGAAGAAATCGAGAAGGCTTTCCGCCCGAACACCAAGTGCCTCTTCGGCGAAACTGTTGCAAACCCGGCCGGCAAGGTACTTGACCTCAAGCGCTTCGCCGACATCGCCCACAAGCACGGTGTTCCGATGATTGTGGATAACACGTTCCCGACCCCGATTCTCTGCCGTCCGATTGAATTCGGCGTAGACATCGTGACTCATTCTACCACCAAGTACATGGACGGCCACGCGATGGCTGTGGGTGGCTGCATTGTGGATAGCGGCAACTTCGACTGGGAAGCCCACCACGACCGTTTCAAGGGCCTCACCGAACCGGATTCGAGCTACCACGGTCTCGCCTACACGAAGGCTTTCGGCAAGGGCGCCTACATCACGAAGGCGACCGCACAGCTCATGCGCGACCTCGGCTCCATCCAGTCTCCGCAGAATGCGTTCCTCCTGAACGTCGGTCTCGAAACGCTTCACCTCCGCATGCCGCGTCATTGCGAAAACGCTCTCGCCTGCGCCAAGTTCCTCAAGAACCACCCGAAGGTGGCTTGGGTCAACTACGCCGGCCTCGAAGGCGACAAGTACTACGAACTTGCCCAGAAGCAGTTCAAGGGCGGCCTCCCGTGCGGCGTCCTCACGTTCGGCATCAAGGGTGGTCGTGAAAAGTCCATCCAGTTCATGGATAGCCTCAAGATGATTTGCATCGTGACCCACGTGGCCGATGCCCGCAGCTGCGTGCTGCACCCGGCAAGCCACACGCACCGTCAGCTCAGCGACGAACAGCTCATCGAAGCAGGCGTTGCTCCGGACCTGATCCGCTTCAGCGTGGGTATCGAGAACGTCGAAGACATCATCGCGGACCTCACGCAGGCACTTGAAAAAGTGTAAGGAGGATCCCCGCCTTCGCGGGGATGACAACTCCGACCAAGTCGGGGATGACAAGTATAAGCCGGGACGGATGTTCCGGCTTCTTTTATTGCAAGAGTTACGCCCTCTTTTATCGTTTATTTCACACCGTTTGCCTTGTAGTACTGTACGTCTTTCAGCACCTCGTCTACCCATGAGCTCTTGAGCGGGCTCTTGCGCCATTCGCTGTGCATGGTCTGCATGTCGTGAATGGGGTAGAACGTGGCGACAGCATCTTCGGTTGTCTTTGCGGTGTCGAGCGCGACCTTGAGTTTTTGTGCGCCGATGAAGATCTGTTCGAGGCCTTTGCCCGAATCCAGTGCGAGTAATCCCTTTTCGCGGTTGCTGGCTTCGTAGTTGAAGTCGAAATCCGAGATGTGGCGCGTAATCGACATGAGGAGAGCGGCATCTGTGCTTTCGCGGATACCTGCCTCGGTGGCGGGTAGAGCGCATAGTTGCTCATTGCTCCACGGGTTTCCTTTGTATGTGATGGCGAGTTCGTGGTTTTCGCCACGGCTTGTCATGTTCAGGGTGTACCTGCCGCCGAGCCTTTTGCGTACGCCTTTCATGATGTTGATGGTGCGGTTCCTGAACTGCTTGTAACCATCGAACGAAAGCTTGAGTGTGTCGTCGAGTTGTACGAGTCTTGCGGTGGTGGGCTTGTTCACTACGCTGTGGTAAACGCCCACGATGGCGGGCAGCATGTACGCGAGTTCCGGTTGCGGCTCGGCGAGGTCGCAGCTTGAGTCGATGGCGATTGCGCCCTGTGCCGCAAGCCCTTCGACAAGCGTATGCGAGTAGTCGTAGAATATTGTGCGGGTGTCGAGTTGCTCGGTGGTGGATTCGGTTTGGAACAGGAATGCGGCTACAATTGCTGCGACCATGACAGGCGGGAGTATTGCTGCGACCTTCACCTTCGGGCTGCGCCAGAGCGTCTTGAACATCAGGCGACCTTTCTTTGTCCTGATGAACAGGACAAGGATGCAGGCGAGGATGCAGAGCCAGAACGATATGAGAATCGCGATTACCACACGAGCAATATAAATTCTATTTTATGGGCTATGATGGATTCTTTGAGAAATGTTGTTGTAATTGGCGACCGTATCTTGATTAAACCCCTCGAAGCGTCGAACCGCACGGGTAGCGGGCTCTACCTGCCCCCGAGCGTGAAGGATCACGACGCGGTGCATACGGGCCTCGTGATGCGCGTGGGCCCGGGTTACCCTGTACCCGTGGCGCGTGACCCGGATTCCATCTTTACCGGCGAGAACAACGACCAGGTGAATTACGTACCCTTGCAGGTGCGCGAGGGCGACGAGGCGCTCTACCTGCAGGCGAGCGGCACCGAGATTGAAATTAACGGCGAGAAGTACGTGATTGTCGGGCAGAATGCCATTCTGCTCGTGCTCAGGAACGAGATTCCTGATAGTATCGACGCTATCTAGCCTGCCCGGAGGGCGGCCTACTGCCCCTTGCTCGAAAGCATTTCGTGGGCTTCCTTGATTTTCCCGATAATCGTCGCGGTGGTATCGAAGATCCCCTTGATGGTATTTAGGATTTCGTCGAACAGTACCTGGTTGCAGAACAGTTCGCACCTGTTCTTTTTCAGGTCGCGGTAAATGTCGCGCAGTTGCATCAGGTTCTGCGATTCCTTGGTCATCGTGTCGTTGATCTCTTTGCGGATGAGTTCGGCTTCGGCCTTCTTTTTGGCGATGACGTTCGGATCGTTCTCGATGAGGATATACGTGGGGAGTGTCGCGTAGTCTTCGAACTTGCCCGGCTTGAACGAGGGGCTGTTCGCCCTGATGGTGTTCGTGCGAAGCCCGACGCCCTTGATAGAGGAATCGATGGCGACGCTGCAGCTCGTGGTGTTGTGGAAGTTGCAGCGGATACGCTTTTCGACCTGGCGCAGTTCGTTGTACGGGTTGAAATCCTCTTCGGTTTCGATATAGCGCAGCGGAACGTAAATCGGGGTGGATTCACCGGCGATGTTTATTTTGTACGAAACACAGGTTTCGCCCGCGTACTCGCGCGTGTCATAGCTGTTGTTGGTAGTGAAGAGGATTCGTTTGATACGGCGTAGCAGGTCGTCGGCATCGTAGCGCTTTTCGAGCGTTTCGGGAATATCCTTCAGCAGGATTTCCACGGCGATTTTCTTGTAACCGTCGGTGAGAATGTTGTTCGTAATGGTACGGCCCCAGATGCCGGTCCCAAGGAACGAGGTGTCCATCAGGCTTGTTTCGGTGCGCCCGTTGAAGAATGCGGCTGCCTTGGCGAGTTGGCTCAGTACGAGCCACTTTTTGATGGAAACATAGATGTTGTTCTTGTCGCAGAGGTCGGCGAGCTTGCCTATCATGGAAAGTGAATCTTGTGAGAAGTTCACCTTGCGGATTTCGGGTGTCCATTTTTTGAACTCGTCCTTTGTGATGGCGAGTTCGGGGTTGATGTTTGTCGCCGTGACATCTTCGGGATTGGTGAGTAGCGAGCAGAGGCCCGCTGGCGAAATGCTATCGGGCAGGCAAACCGTGAGTGCAAGTTTGTCGATAATGTCACCGCGGGTAAGGGCGACTTCGGGGCGGATGTCGCCAGAGACAATGAGCGGAGTGCCGTCGCGGTCCTGGAGTGCAATCTGCACCCAGTTTTTCATGTTCTCGTTGCTCGGGTCGTAGCTCTGGAAAACGACAATGTCGTACTCGCTGAGTTTGGCGGGGACTTCTTGCTGGCGACGGCCGACCTTGAATGCCTTCGCGTTCTTGAATGCAGCGATGAGCCTGTCGAGAACAATGGCTTTACCCGAGCCGGAGCGGCCATAGATGTAGAACGGTTCGCCGATTACCATGGTGAGGAAGGCGAGCTGGATGCAGTACTCGCGTTCCGGGATACCGACCGCAAGTTCGTTCATCAGGTTGGTAATGCGCTGCTTTAAGGTCATTTTTGGTCCTTCTTTCGCAATGAATACCTTCAAATAATAAAAAAATAATATTCGGACTAGAGCCCGAGCAGTCCTGTACTAGCGTCACACCGCAGTGCCGAAGGCACAAGGGTGTCCACTGGCATTATTTCCCCCGCAACAGTGCTTCCCGTAACCTGTCTAACGCCTGCCCGGACATGCTTGCCTGCTGGTATGCCACGTAAACGTCGGGATTGTTCCGTATATCGCGGTGGAGGCGCGCGGCATCCTTTTCTGTGATGATGACGGGTTTCCCTCGGGCGAGAAGGTTGTTGATAGTTTGTTCAAAATTCCCGTCGTGGTCGGGGCGCCGGATGATATCTTGTGAATGGATTCCGTTGGCCTCGAGGTCCCGCACGAAGCGATTGCTGTCTCCGATGCCACAGGCGATAGCCGCGTCAGGGTGCTGTTCCGGATTGAAGGGTACATCGCTTTCGTTTATGATGCGCTCGATTTCGAAGCGGATGTCCGCGCCGCATCTGAGGGCGAGTGCGGGCTCATCGTGGTCGGCGGGCAGGCTCCTGCACTTGCCGGCGGGCAGCAGGTCGGCTATACCAGCGGGCGGTTCGCCCCAGTCGAGCCTGATGGTCGTGGCGCCCGTGAGTCGCGTGTCCTCGAATCCGTCGTCACAGATGATGTAGTCGTAATCGCGGTCGATTTCGTGCGCGGTCTTGTAACGGTTGGAGGTCGCGATTACGCGCACCTGCGACACGCCTGCAAACTTTTGCCGGAGCATTGTTGCTTCGTCCTGCGCCTTGCTATGGCACAGGATGGCGATGCGCGGAACTTGCCTGGAATTCGAACTGATAAACTGCGCGAGCCATGCGACAAACGGTGTCTTGCCTGCGCCCCCGGCGAGGTAGCTCCCGACGACAACCAGTTGCGCGTGTGCCAGCGGTTTACCCGGCCGCAGGCATAAACGGTGATGAAGCTTATATGCAACATGATAACAGCGCGCAAGTGTGTCCACTGCCATGCCTATCCTAAGCAGTTTCTTTTTTGTTGCAGGTACAAATCTGCAAGCACGAGCGCAGCCATACTCTCGACAATTACGGGAGCGCGGACGGCGACGCAAGGGTCGTGGCGACCCTTGGCGGCGAGCTCGCCGTTTTCGCCATTCTTGCTAGCTGTCTTCTGCGACTGCGAAATCGTCGCCGTCGGCTTGAACGCAAGCCTGCATTCGATATCGGCGCCATTGCTAATGCCGCCGACGCTACCGCCCGCATTGTTCGTGCGGGTGCGGAACTTGCCGTCCTCAAAATAAATTTCGTCGTTGTGTTCGCTGCCGCGCATTCTCGCCGCAGCGAAACCGCTTCCGATTTCAAAACCCTTGCATGCCGGGATGCTGAGCATCGCTTGCGCGAGCAGGGCGTCGAGCCTGTCGAACACGGGTTCGCCGAGTGCCGCGGGGACATTGTGAGCGACGAGGCGGACCGTGCCGCCGACACTGTCGCCGCTCTTCTTCGCGTCGAGAATCTCGGCTTCCATCTTGGCGCTTGTCGCTGCGTCGGGGCAGCGGACAATCGATGCCTCTACTGCTTCGTGCGTGAGTGCGCCCGCATCGATTTTCGGGCAGTCCACCTTGCCGACGGAATCCACCCAGGCGATAAATTCCGTGCCGGCCACCTGCTTCAGGAACTTCATCGCGACAGCACCGGCACAAACGCGCCCGATGGTCTCGCGTGCGGAACTCCTTCCGCCGCCACGGTAGTCGCGGAACCCGTACTTCAGGTCGTAACACAGGTCGGCATGGCCGGGGCGGTACCACTTGGCAATTTCGGAGTAGTCACCGCTATGTTGGTCCTCGTTGAACACGACGAACGAGATGGGCGTGCCTGTCGTCTTGCCTTCGAATACACCGCTCAGGATCTTCACCTTGTCCTTTTCGTCGCGGGCCGTGGTCGTCTTGTTCTGGCCGGGGCGCCTTCTATCCAGCAGGATCTGGACATCGTCTTCGGTGAGGGGTATGCCTGCGGGGCAACCGTCCAGGACGGCGCCGACGGCCGGTCCGTGGGATTCTCCCCAGGTCGTTACGGAAAATATTTTGCCAAATGTGCTAGACATGCCACAAAATATAGATAAAGAACCTAAAAAGCCGGAAAAAGCATGACTATATGCCAAAAGTTTATTATCTTTTACATAGGTTTTAGGAGATCCCTAGTGTCTAAGTTTGGAAACATCGTTCTGTTGTTGGTTCTTGCGCTTTCTATGGAAGTGCTTGCTCAGCGCAACAACGAATTGGAGTTCGCGGGGATTCCCTTTGGTGCTTCCCGCGAAACGGTCATTGAAGAAGTCATGAAGATGGGTTACGAACCCTACGGACAGATGGGCAAGGGCGAACGCGTTGTGCTCCCTATGTTCAGGTTCGGAGAACTGCCGGTGCAGGTTTCGTTCATTTTTAACGCCAATGACAAGTTCTATGCCTTCGAGATCCGTACCGGCAAGGTGGAGGATTCCCGCAAGTTCAAGGCCATCGAGGCTGCCGAGTACATGTCGGAGCAGTTCACGCTCAAGTACGGCAAGCCTTCCCAGGACCCCACGGTCAACGAGATGAATCTGGTCGAGGGTCGCAACAATTACCAGGAATGGTACGGAGTCAAGCTCCTGAACGCCTTTACCGCGGTCATCAAGAAGGGCGGCAAGTATTTCGTGCTCGGCTACGTGGAACACCGTACGCTCATGAAAGAGGCTGCCGGCCAGAAAAAGGGCAAGGAAAAGGCTGCGGCTCAACCGGTATTCTAGGTCGGACCTCGCACCTAAGTCTAAGATACTTAACAAGTTAATGAAAGGTAAAGCCCCCGGTTATAACCGAGGGCTCGTTTCGTATAAACTAACATGCGCGTTGCCCTGACCTGCGGGGCAGAGGCGCTTCCTAGCTCTTGAACTTGTCCAGCGCGTTGTTCGGGCCGATGAGGAAGAGTACGTCGTCTTCCTGGAGCACGATGTCGGCGAGGTTACCGATCTTGGGGGTCGGTTCCTGCGGGTCGCGGATGGCGATGACCTGCACTCCGTACTTGTGGGTGATGTTCAGGTCCTTAAGCGTCTTGCCGATGAATTCTTCGGGGCACACCACTTCGACGATGCTGAAGCCTTCCATGAACGGCAGGAAGTCGAGCATGTTCGGGCGGTTCAGGCGTTCGGCAAGCGCGATGGCGCTGTCGCGTTCCGGGTGGAAAATGTCCGAGACGCCGAGCTTCTCGAGGATGCTCGAGTGGGCGGCGCTACTGGACTTCGCGATGATGTGCTTGACGCCGAGTTCCTTGAGGTTCAGCACGGTGAGGAGACTTGCTTCCAGGTTCTCGCCAATGCAGACGATAACGGAATCCGCCTTCTGGAGCGGGATGCTTGCGAGCTGCTTTTTGCGGGTGGAGTCGGCGACCATGGCCTGCGATACGGTGCTGGAAATGTCCTGCACCTTCTCGGGATGGTTGTCCACTACGAGCACGTCGTGCCCGAGGCTCGTCAGGTGACGGGCGAGGAAGATAGCGGAGTTGCCGAGACCGATAATGATGTATTGCTTTGATGCCATGTTTTATAATGTAGTAATTAGCCTACCATTATGTCTTCTTCGGCGAACCAGGTGGTGTTCTTGACTTGGCCTGCGACAGCCGAAATGAGGAACAACGGCCCCATACGGCCGATAAACATCACGCAGCAGATGACGATCTTGCCGATGGTGGAAAGTTCGCCAGTGAGTCCCATGGAGAGTCCGCAGGTACTATAGGCACTGATGACCTCGAATAGGACCTTGAGGAAGGGAGTTCCGTTCTCGTTGAACCCGACTCCTGCAGGAATCTCGGTAATGAGGAGCGTCATGGTGGCGAGGGCGATCACGACGATGGCGACCACGAAGATTCGCACGGCCTTATCCACCGTAGTTTCGGGAATGGTACGGCCCATGACCTGGGTCTTTTCGCGGCCAAGCAGGCGGTTGAACCCGAGTAGCCCGATGACTGCCGCCGTGGTGACTTTGATGCCGCCGCCACAGCTTCCGGGGTTCGCGCCGATGAACATGATGATGGCGAAGAAGAACAGGGAACTGGCGCACAGGGACGGGACATCGACGGTGTTGAGGCCCGCGGTACGGCTCGTAAATGCCATGAAGAACGTCGTCTGGAACTTGTCGAAGAGGCTCAAGCCATCGAGCGTGTTGCCCCATTCGGTAATCATGAAGGCGGCGATGCTTGCCGCGATGATGACGAACGTGCAGAACGTGGCGATGCGGGTATGGAGCGAAATCTTGCGGAACTTGCGGAGCTTGAAGTCGAAGGCGTACTGCAACTCGGTGATGGCGAGGAACCCGAAGCCGCCGGCCAGCGCGAGGATGCAGGTCGTGATGTTCATGACGGGGTTCAGCTGGAACTGTACGAGCGAATCGGGGAACAGCGTGAACCCGACGTTGCAGAACGAACTGACCGCCTGGAACAGAGAGCAGAAGAATCGGTCGTATGTCTCCATGCCGCTGAACTGCGTGAAATAGAATACACCCCCGATGGCCTCGAGAATGAACGTGAAGGGGAGCACTGCCATGAGGATGCGCTTCGCGTCGACGTTACCTTCCTGCGTGAAGTTCGAGAGCAGCACGGACTGGTGGTTGAATCCCGGGTGCATGCCGGCAAGCAGGATAAGCACCGTAGATACGGTCATGATACCGAGGCCGCCGAGCTGCATGAGGATGACGAGCACCCAGTAGCCGAATCCGGTGAACGTGGTGCTGATGTCGATAACGGAAAGGCCTGTGACGCAGACGGCGGATGTCGCCGTAAACAGCGCCTGCAGGAAGTCGATAGGTTCGCGTGTCGATACGGGCAACCGTAACAGGACGGCTCCCAGGGTGATGATCAGCAGGTAGCCGAGCACCACCAGTGTAATGGGGTTTGCCTGTTTTTTCGCCTTGAAGACGTTCTCGGACGTGGTGTCTTCGAACGCTTGGTACTTAAAACGTAACATACGGGTGGAAATTTAGCAACTTATATAGAAATGAGATATACCATATATAAATTGTGGCCGTTCTGGGTCAAAATTGGCATATATGGTAAAAAGAGGCAAATTTAGCGCTTCGCGAGGTGGAGCTTGCGGAGGATCTTGCCGAGCAGTTCGTTCAATATGTCCTTCGCGTCCTTGCTGCCGAGGTAGCGCTGGATAATCAGTGTGAGCGTGAAGAGCGCAATGCCCGCGGCGCAGGCGTAGATGACGAGCATGACGAGGCTTGTTTCGCGGACGAAATCGCCGGAGATATGGTCGAGCCCGATGGCGGCAAATATCATGATGCCGAAGGCGACAAGCGCGCGGCCCATGTTCAGGAGGGCATCCCTCATGCCGTCGGTGCCGTTCTTCTTGGCCCACATGACAATCATCGAGATGACCTGGAGTATGGCGCCCGTGGCGCCGATGATGGGAACGCTCTTGATACCCAGACCGACCTCGGGTGCGCCAAGCAAGATGTACGCCGGGATTGTTGCCGCAAATATGCCGGTATTGAGCAGGGTCGGCACCCACATGCGTTCGCAGGCATAGAAACTGCGCACGAGAACCGCCTGCAGGCAGAGCCCGAGGCTTACGGGCAGGTACCAGCGGAGGATTTCGGAAATCGCTTCGGTAGTTTCGCGCTGGAAGGCGCCGCGTTCAAAGAGAATGCGCACCGCCGGGAAGCTGAGTGCCCATACGGCGACGACTGCTGGAATCAATATGCAGAACATGCGCGAGAGGCTTTTCCATATTTTGCGGTTGAGTTGCCCGAAGTCGCCTTCTTTTACGAGGCGTGCCATGTCAGGGTAACTTGTGACGCTTACGGAGAACCCGAAGACGGCCACCAGCGTGTACATTACTCGGTAGGCGTAGTTGAGGCTAGAAATGCCGCCCGTGCCGAAGTTCGCGCCAAAGCTCCTGATGATGAATTCGAGCCCGAACATGGAACCCACGCCGAGAGACATCGGGAGCATCATTTTGAAGTAGCGAACGATATCGGGATGGGTGGGCTGGACGATAAGCTCGTAATGCACGCCGCCACGCCGGGCGCCGAGAATCTGGAGTGCGAAGAAGCCGACGAAGGCGCCCACCGGCACGCCCCAGGCAAAACCTTCCAGGCCATAATCCGTGCCGGTGTACTTACCGAGCGCGAGCCCGGCCGCGCCACCGCCCACGATTGCCACGTTGTAGATGAGGCCCGTAAGCGAGGGAATCAGAAACTGCTTGCGGGTGTGCTGCACGGCCACCAGGATGCTGCCCACGAAGATGAATACCTGGCCGGGCAAGATGATGCGGCCATAGTATGTGGCGCGCTCGATAAGTTCCGGCGTGGCGCCGTCTACGGTAAGCAACTGCAACAGTTCCTTCATCCAGATGAACGCGGGCACTACCAAAATCAAGAGCGCGATGCCGAAGGTGTTGAGCACGTTGCTGAAGAACTTCCAGCCGCCCTTCTCGTCGCCGGCCACCTTGTAACCCGTGAAAATCGGGATGAAGATGATGGAGAGGAACCCGGTACTCACCACATGGTTCAGGATGTCCGGAATCATGAAGGCGAGGTCAAGTGCGTTCTTTTCGAGCGACACGCCGGCGGCATGGGCCAGGAGCATTTCGCGGAAAATCCCGAGTACGCGGCTCAGGAGCATGCTTACAGCGACGATAATGGCGGCTTTATTCATAGATGTGCACATAAAATAGAAAGTTGTGCGCCTTTTTCGCCTACTTACGGTGCCTTTTTATATCTTTATGAATATGAAAAAGATTATAGCAGCCCTTTTCTCCCTTGCGGTGGCCACATTCGCCGTGGACGTCCAGATTCTCGAACCGACCGGTGCCGATTTTGCGCCCGATGGCCCGACGATTGTCAAGTCGCTGCTGCGCGCGGCGGTGAGCCAGACCGGCAATACGCCCGTCGAGGACTCTTCGGAAATCCAACTGCAAACAAGTATCATAACCATGGGCGGTTACTACCTGATTATCTGCGAACAGGTCAAGGGCGGTAAAATCGTCAATTCGAACAAGCAGAAATCCGTCAGCCTGGAGGACCTCGATGTCGCCATCGAAAAGGCTGCCGTGAACGCGCTTGCGGAACGTGTCGTTGCTACCAATGCCGACTTGGTCGATGGTGCTGCCGCCCCTGCTGCTGCACCTGCTGCCCCTACCGAAGCAGCCGTGTCTGAACCGCTCCCAGTGAATACCTCGAAGGTCACCATCGAGGTCGAGGAAAAGCCTGCCGAAAATACGATGGAAAAGCGCCCCACGCATAACTACAACGGTTTTGGCCTAGGTATCGCCCTGTGGCACAACTATGATTATACGGCAGATCCCGATAATGAAGACGACCGTAGCGTAGATCGCGACTGGTCGACGTCCTTCATGCTACACTATGCGCATATCTTTGAGGTTTCCACGTCTGCGGCAATCACCATGCAGGCCAATGCGGACATGGTGTTCGGCAAGGGATGGCAGATTCACGGAGTGTTCCTGATTGGTGGCCGCTACTATATCCAGTCGGGTGCCGTTTCTCCTTACTTTGGGGCCGGATTCGGCGTTGGCGCACAGTTCGACAACCATTACGCCGAAGTGGGCGAATATATTGGCCTTGGGCTTGCCGGTGGAGTGGAGGCGGGCGTCGTGTTCTTCCGCAATTCCGCCATCCAGCTGGAGCTCGGTGCTACATGGGATGCCCTGTGGGACGGCTTCGAAAGCTTTAGCCGGCGTTTTGGTGCCGGCAGCATCTATATCGCAGTCAATCTCTAGTTACGGGATTTCGTTCGGGGTGATTCCGTACTTGCGGACATCCTGCAGGAATACGATGTTGGACTCTCCGCTTTCGAAGCGGCCCGATTCCTGTTCAGCGTTAAACTTGTCGATGCCGGAATTGTAGGCGTCGGCAAATGTTGCGTTTTCGTGTGCGAGCATTGTCGTCTCGATGAACCCGAGGGTCTTCGTTCCCTTCTCGCTTGCCCAGCCGATAAACATGTGGCTTGGAATGTTTACGATATAGACTTCGAATCCGATAGCCTCGAGGACCGATGCCATCAGGAACGAGAATTCGTTGCAGACTGCCTGCTTGCTGCGGAGCACGGTGATGGGGTAGTCGATTTTTTGCCCGCGGCTTCCTGCGCCGTCGTTTTCGATATACTTGATGCCCCTCTTGTGGAGCACGTCAAAGACGGCCTTTACGACGCGCTGCGCGCTTTGTGATATGGTCTCGTCTTCGGAATATTTCTGGTACACCTTGAGTGTTTCATCCGGGAGGAGGGCTGCCACCTCGTCGAGGATTGCCGGGATGGAATCCATGTTCGGGGTAATCCACACGCCGTCGTACCAGTCCCTGTTCGGGATGTTGATGAGTTCTGCGCCGTTGATCTGCATGGGGTGTATGGTGGTCGGTTCAGACGATGCGAAGAACTGTATTTCGTGGTCGTTCTCGAGAGCGTATACGCGGACCTGGTAGCTTGCCTTCTTGGGGGCGGTCAGCTCGAGGAGCGCGTCGTTGTCGAACTTGAACGAAGGTGCGAGAACGACTGTCGTATCGGGGTTGACGTTGCCGGTTACCGTCGCCGTGTCGGTGAAGCCCTCGATCCATGCCTTGACCATGATCTTTTTCCAGCGGCAGGGGACCTTGGGGTTATTCGGCTCGCATTCGTTGCGCACGACGACAGAAAGGGGCTGCGGTGCCGACTTCCCTTCGCTGGTGTAGTTCTCGTACATGATCGGGTAGAGATTTGCGAAGGCTCCGTAGATGTCTTCCTTTGCGGTCCATATGAAGGCATCGAGAGTGCGGATTGCTGTCTGCGAGTAGATGTCGGCATAGACACTGTCGTAGAGTTTTTCGTAGAGCGAGTCGTAGTCGGCTGTCTTGAGGCTATCGAGCAGTGCGTCTCGCACAGAATCCATCCAGGCTGTGGCGAATGCGTTGTCGAAGAGGATGTTGTAAACCGTATCGACATAGGGTTCGGCGTAGAGGCTGTCCCAGAGGGTCCCCGTGATTTCTTCGCGCAGAACGTTGGCGAGGGAGTCGACGTTTACCTCGGGTGCGTCCTTGCCGTTGATGCCATCTGCGCCGTCTTCGCCGCTGCAGGCTGAAAGTGTTGCACCAGCCATTGAGATGGCGATGACTGTTCCGGCGACAAGTGTGCCGTCAAAAATTTTTCGGAGTGCTGAAATCATTTTTTCTCCTTCTTGCTATTTGAGTTATACCAAAAAATTTAGTATAACTCCCTGGAAAAGCAAACACCTAATTGCGTACAACCTTTTTGTACTCGGCGATTTGTCGCTCGATGATGCCGTCCCAGGTGAAGCATTCGCGGATGCGCTTACGGCTGCCTTCGAGCAACTGCTTTACGAGGCCCGGTTCGCTTTCTAGGCGTTTGAATGCATTGGCAAGGGCCTG
>Ga0247611_10006938_pt1 | contig 14397 bp, 10 predicted proteins | sample 177DNAGHGhighgp2_FD_192422 | JGI IMG/M metagenome (GOLD analysis project Ga0247611, IMG submission 192422) | Sheep rumen microbial communities from Palmerston North, Manawatu-Wanganui, New Zealand - 1770 DNA GHGhigh gp2 | ecosystem: Host-associated > Mammals > Digestive system > Stomach > Rumen...
CAGAGTTCCGTCCTGCTGAAGATGGACGACGAGCAGCAGGAAATCTACGACCTACTGTACTCTTAAAATCTCAGGGTGCCTCAACGGCGAAAACAGGAACATCCTCGTTCACAAGGATGCCATCCCGAAGGACATCAAGAAAAAATTGGGCATCAAATAAAGCCTGATTCTTCCATAAAAAAAAACGCAGGGGCAAACCCCTGCGTTTTTTTTATTCTTGATCTCCCATCTTCTTCCCTTTCTTCTTCATCCAGAAGTACATCCCCCAATAGGCGAGCGTCACGCCGAGCGTGATGCCTAATACCATCGGGAAACGCTGTTTCAGGCTCGAAAAGGTGATGGGAATCAACAGTGCAGCCAACAGGATGAAATAGCGTAAAACGGCTTTCATAGGGCTTTATTTCAGTTTTGAGAGTTGCTCCTTGATGATGCGGATTTTCTCTTCCGCGTCGGCCTGTTTCTTGCGCTCGATATCGACCACCTTCTGCGGGGCGTTGTTCACAAAGCTGGCGTTCGACAGCTTCTTCATCACCCCTTGCAGGAAGCCTTCGGCGTATTTTAGGTCGGCCTCCAACTTCTTGATTTCCTCGGAAGCGTCTACCAAGCCGGTCAACGGCACGGAGTACTGCACATTGCCTTCGATGAAGGTTGCGCCCTCCACCTCTTCGCCGGCCACGTAGTCGATGCTCTCCAAGTTGCAGAGTTTGGCGATGACGGAGTCGGTGGCGGGATTGGCTGTGGAAGCGTCCGCATAGACGCGGAGCTTGAGCGCGTGCTTCTGCGCGATGTTCTTCTCCGTGCGGATGCGGCGCACCTGCTCAATCACTTTGCGGGCGGCGGCGAAATCGTCCAAAACCTTCTGGTCCATAGCCTCGTCCAATACCGGCATCTGGGTCATCATGATGGACTCCTTCTCGCCTCTTTGGCGCATCGTCTGCCACAACTCTTCGGTGATGAACGGCATGAACGGGTGCAGGAACTGCATCAGCATCTCGAAAATGTCGATGATGTCGCGGTAGGTCTTGCCGTCGATGGGCTGCTGGAAGCCGGGTTTCACCACTTCGAGGAAGCAGGAGCAGAAGTCGTCCCACACGAGCTTGTAGATAATCATCAGAGCTTCGGAGATACGGTAGCGTTGGACGTGCCATTGCATCCCGTGGAACACCTCGGTCAGGCGCTCGTGCATCCATTGGATGGCGGTTGCAGTATGCAGCGGCTGCGGCAGGTTGTCATCGACCTCCCAACCTCTCACCAGGCGGAATGCGTTCCACAGCTTGTTGCTGAAGTTGCGGCCCTGTTCGCACAAGGATTCGTCGAACAGCAGGTCGTTGCCGGCGGGGGAGCTGAGCAACATGCCGAAACGCACGCCGTCGGCACCGTATTTCTCCATCAACATGATGGGGTCGGGCGAGTTGCCGAGCTGCTTCGACATCTTGCGGTGCAGCTTGTCGCGCACCGTACCCGTGAAATAGACATCCTTGAACGGAATCTTGCCGCGCCACTCCAGACCGGCCATAATCATACGCGCCACCCAGAAGAAGATGATGTCGGGGGCGGTGATCAGCACGGCGGTGGGGTAGTAGTAGTTGATTTCGGGGTTGTCGGGGTGACGGATGCCGTCGAACACGGACAACGGCCACAGCCAAGAGGAGAACCAGGTGTCCATCACGTCCTCGTCCTGCTTCAAATCGGCAGCTGTCAGTTTCAGTTCGGGGAACTTCTGGCGGGCGATATCCAGGGCTTCGTCGGCGTTGTGCGCCACCACAAACTCGTGGTTCGGCAGATACCAGGCCGGGATGCGGTGACCCCACCAAAGCTGGCGGCTGATACACCAGTCCTTGATGTTTTCCATCCAGTGGGCATACGTGTTCTTGAACTTCTCGGGATGGAAGGTGATGTCGCCGTTCATGACCGCGTCGAGGGCCGGTTTTGCCAGCTCGCCCATCTTGCAGAACCACTGCAGGGAGAGCTTCGGCTCGATGACCTCGTTGGTGCGTTCCGAGAATCCGACTTTGTTGGTGTAGTCCTCAATCTTCACGAGATTTCCGGCTTCCTCCAACATCGGGACGATGGCCTTGCGCGCCTCGAAACGGTCCATACCCACGAGGAACTGTGCGTTCTCGTTCAGCGTGCCGTTGTCGTTGAAGATGTTGATGGTCTCCAGATGGTGCTTGATGCCGAGATTGTAGTCGTTGATGTCGTGCGCCGGGGTGATTTTCAACGCGCCGGTACCGAACTCGCGCTCCACGTATTCGTCGTAAATCAAGGGGATGGAACGGTTTACGAGCGGAACGATGGCGCGTTTGCCTTTGTATTTGGCGTAGCGCTCGTCCTCGGGATGCATACAGATGGCCGTGTCGCCGAGAATGGTCTCGGGGCGCGTGGTGGCGATGGTGATGTACTCATTCTCCTCACCCTCAATCTGATAGCGGACATAGTAGAGCTTCGACTGCAGCTCTTTGTAGATGACCTCTTCGTCGGAGACGGCGGTCAGCGCCTTCGGGTCCCAGTTGACCATGCGCACGCCGCGATAGATTTTCCCCTTCTTGTAGAGATCCACGAACACGTCGATCACGGCCTCGGACATTTCCGGGTCCATGGTGAACTTGGTGCGCTCCCAATCGCAGGAAGCACCGAGTTTGCGGAGCTGTTTGAGGATGATGCCGCCGTATTTCTCTTTCCATTCCCAAGCGTGCTTCAGAAATTCCTCACGAGTAAGATCCTTTTTGTCAATGCCTTGTTCTTTGAGATAGGCCACCACCTTGGCTTCCGTGGCGATGGAGGCGTGGTCGGTGCCGGGCACCCACACGGCGTTGAAACCCTTCATACGGGCGCGACGGATCATCACATCCTGCAGCGTGTTGTTGAGCATGTGACCCATGTGCAGCACGCCGGTCACATTCGGCGGGGGAATCACGATGGAGTAAGCCTTACGGTCGTCGGGCTCGGAGTGGAAGAAATGGTTGTCCATCCAGAACTTATACCATTTGTCCTCCACCGCAATCGGGTCGTATTTGGTGTTGATTTCTGTAGCCATAATCTTTATAATCGTTTGTAAATTAACAAAATAGGTAGCTCATTCCGCTTTTGCGGAATAAGCAGCAAATGTACACTTTTTTTGTTTAGGGTTCATGGTGTAGTTTAAGGTTTATGGTTTAATACTACTAACCGTAACCAATTCCTTAAACCTTAAACCCTAAACCTTAAACCTTACCTAAAGAAATGCCGTTCCGCGCTGTGGCAGCCGGCCTCCATAAAGGAGATGTATTCGAGGAAAATCTCGTCTTTGTTGTTCGGGAAGGTGTGCCCAAAGCGCTCCGCCAATTCTGCAAGCTGCTGTAAATTATTGTATTCCAACGGATTCTTCACATCGGACACGAAGTCGTGCGGTACCTTTGCCGTGTCGGTGTAGGTGCCGGAAAGCTCTTCGGGGAGGTTGGCAGGAAGAATCACGCTGTAAAGGTCGGCGTTGTCGGGCATATAAGCGGAGTGCAAAACCGAGAACTCCGCCTTATCCAACTGGTTGACAACATCTTTCGGCAATTCTACGTTCAAGGCGTTCCATATCAGGACGTTTCGGAAACCTCCGCAATCGAGGGTGTCGGCCACATCCACGGGCGTGGCGCATACGGCCGTCCCCAACACAGCCTCCATCTTCTGCCGCATCGAATCATCCATCGTGTGACCGCCGGGCGCGATGTGCGGGAACATCCCCATGTCGAACAACCCTTGGCTGTTCAGCTCGCTTTTGATCGTGATGAATCCCGCTGCCGGCTTCGACTGCACATCGAGCAACATGCAGAGGTTCTCCAACTCGTGGTAGGCCTTTTCCGTCAGCCACCGCTCCCACACGATGAACGCAGGCGCGGGAACCGTCAGCAAATCCTCGACAAACAGCTTTATATCCGAATCTTGCAGATCATTCTTCCGTAACAACGCCTCATAATCGTCGGCCATCAATGCCTGTTTGTACGGACCGTAATTCTTGCCCAATGCCTCCACATAGATGCCTTTCTCCAAATGGTGATGAATAAGATAGAAGTTGACGCTGCGGAAGAAGGCGTAATAGTCCGTAATGTTCAGGGTATCAGGGGTGTTGAACCAGTATCGCGGGGTGTCGGGACAATGTTTCAGGATTTCGAAAACGGCCTTCAACGTTTCCGAGGTCTCTACATCTGGGAACATGCAATAGAATTTGTTGGAGGAGAACATCTCCGCGAACGGCAGGATGTCGTTCTTGTCGGCGAAAAAGTCGGTGCCGCGCCGGTAGTAGTCGAAGGCATCCAACGCATTGGTGTTCAACACGGTGCGGGCGAGACGTTGTAGCAGGTACAGGGTCTCGTTGGAGTAGCTGCCGGAGCTCATCGCCAAAGTGCTATTGACTTCCGGCTTTTGCAATTTTTGGCAAATATACTGGAATGTCTCCTCGAATGAGGCCTCCGTCAATTTCCCGTTTATTCGGATATACGGTTTCGTAATGCGTTCACTCATAATTCAATAGTATCGTTTAAGTCACCTCCATTCCGTCTCCGACGTTAGGAGGAGACGGAACCTCAAACTCGCAAGAGCACTGAACTATCACTCCTGCGTGAGTCGGTGGAAGAGCTGTTCCATGCCGAGGGCGTCGAGGTCGGCGGCGGTCTTGAGACCCACCTTTTCGGCCAGGAGGTGGAGGTCCTTGGTCAGGGTATCGGCCACCAGCACGCCTTTGTTGATGATGACCACATGGTCGCACATCGCCTGCACCTCCTGCATGATGTGGGTGGAGAGCAGCACGGTGCGGTTCTTGCCGTAGGTGCGGATAAGTTCGCGGATTTCAATGAGTTGGTTCGGGTCGAGACCGGTGGTCGGCTCGTCCAGAATCAGCACTTCGGGGTTGTGGATGAGCGCCTGCGCGATGCCGACACGCTGTTTGTAACCGCGCGACAGGGCCCCGATTTTCTTGTGCTGCTCGGGGGTGAGGCCGGTGCGCTCGATGACCTCATCGACGCTTTTCTTCTTATCTTTCAGGTGGAAAACGCCGGCCACAAACTCCAGAAACTCACGCACATACATGTCGTAGTAGAGCGGATTCGCTTCCGAGAGGTAGCCGATAATCTGCCGCAGCTTCAGAGAATCTTTCCAAATGTCGAGACCGCAGACGGTGACGTCGCCCTCCGTGGGCGGTATCAGACCCGTGATGATCTTCATCATCGTGGTCTTTCCGGCACCGTTCGGACCTAAAAACCCGACAATCTCGCCCTTTTTGGCTTCAAAACTGACCTTGTTGAGGGCATATTGCTGCCCGAAAACCTTGGTGACGTTGTTGACAATTATCGACATGTTCTTCGTTCTTCAAAATAAGGGCGCAAAGGTACAAATTTTTAGATTAGGAGCGAACCGTATTCCTGCGGTTCGCTCCAACGACTAGTATTCGTAATAGCGGGTGAAATACGGTTCGCCATCATTCGTGGCGGTCACTTTCACAGGATACTTCCCGTCATATTCGTAAGTGTAATCTGTCACAAACAGGTCATACACTTCACCCTCATCTTTATAAACATAGTCAGCGCTAAGCACATTCCCATAGCTGGAATAGGTGTAAGGTTCATCATCCCAGACACCAATCACATAGTCCATCCATAACGTATGCCAGCCTTTCAGCGGATTGATTTTGTTATCGTATGTGAATGAAGCTTCCGTAATGTCTTCCGGATCTCCTTCAATGTAGGCGACAATATGGCTGACATTCTTGCCCTCCCATGTCAATTCCATTATGAGCTTTTCTTCCCCCTTATGTTGGGAATGCATTTTGCGTACAGCCTGTTCAAAAACTTCACATCCTTGAGGGATTAATCCCGCCAATGGGTTTAGTCTTCTTTCACGGCCACCTTTATCAATTCCGGCCACTTCGATTCCCGTCCATTCAATTTTAGACAACTTGTCTTTTTCGTAAAATAGCGTAAACGACTCCTCCAACATATCAATCCAATAATAGTTGATGGTTTTAATACGGTCATTCTCGTAAATAAAATCAAGATAATCGCCTTCCTCAAAAAGCCTCGAAATGCGGTTTTTGCTGTCGTAAAAATACTCGTCTGTGTACCAGATTTCTCCATCATGGTAATAATCAATTCGGGACAACAATTTCCCGTCCCAGTTCCAGACCTGGTCCAACACTTTTTCCCCAGCGGAATCTTTATAAACCTTCTGGATTTTCTTTTTCGGACTATACTTCCCGTCATTCTCCTTTTCGCAGGAAGTCAGCGCGGCGCACAATACGGCGCAAAAAACGAATAACATTAATTTTTTCATAAGGATATAAATTAAAAACGCCTTTCCTTTATATGACGCAAGAAAACGAAATGGTAACAAAAATATTGTAGGAAAAATAAACAAGGAAAGAAGCGGTTCCTCATGTATCGCCGTGCTGCACGCTACTACTTGACTTTATAGTTGCGTGTTTTCAACACGCTTGTTTTCGCAGGTGGCCGCCATACCCCACACTGCGCTTCACTACGTTACGCTTATGTGGGGTTATGGAGATTTCGTGCCTCCGGCACGTTTTCGGGAACACGTTGCTTACTGTTTAATCCAACGACTAGTATTCGTAATAGCGGGTGAAATACGGTTCGCCATCATTCGTGGCGGTCACTTTCACAGGATACTTCCCGTCATATTCGTAAACGTAGTTCATTGTGACATGGCTATATTCAACACCATCTTGTTTGTAGGAATAATCGGCAGTTAACACGTTTCCATAGCTGGGATAGGTGTTATAATCGTCATACCATAATCCTAACACATCCTCAAGCCAAGTATGAGACCATCCTTTCAATGGGTTAATCTTATTATCGTATGTAAAAGAAATATCTGTGGTTCTTTCTGGTTCGCTTTCAGTATAGAAACTAATCTTGCTGACATTTTTACCTTCCCAAGTCAGCTCAATGATAACCTTATTTTCGCCTTTGGATTGAGTGAACATTTTTTGAATCTCCTTTTCCAGCGTTTCATAACCTTGGGGAATCAATCCCGCCAACGGCCAAAGTTTATTTTCGAAACTTTTAACATTATACTTCTTCCATTCGATTCTGAATAGTTTGTTGTTGTTATATAAGAAGGTGTATTCAGCCACTAATTCATCAAGAAAGAAATGATGAAGTTCCTTAATATGGCCTTTTTCGTAAATAAAATCGAGATGTTCACCCTCCGCTGAGATCATGGTAATATGGTTTTTACTGTCATACGTGTAGTTTATTGTGTGTAAAACTTCCCCATTGTGATAATAATCAATTCGGGACAACAATTTCCCATCCCAGTTCCAGACCTGGTCCAACACTTTTTCCCCAGCAAAATCATTATAAACCTTCTGGATTTTCTTTTTGGGATTATACTTCCCGTCGTTCTCCTTTTCGCAGGAAGTCAGCGCGGCGCAAAATACGGCGCAAAAAACGAATAACATTAATTTCTTCATAAGGCTATAAATCTAAAATACGTTTCCTTAATATTATGACGCAAAAAAACGAAAAGGTAACAAAAATATTGTAGGAAAAATAAACAAGGAAAGAATGCGGTTCCTCATGTATCGCCGTGCTGAAAGCACGAAACCTCAATAACCCCACACAAGGCGAAGCCGCAGTGTGGGGTGAGAGGATGCGGTACAAGGGTGGCGTGCTGAAGGCACGCTACTACTTGACTTTATAGTGGCGTGTTTTCAACACGCTTGTTTTCGCAGGTGGCCGCTATACCCCACACTGCGCTTCACTTCGTTACGCTTATGTGGGGTTATTGAGATTTCGTGCCTCCGGCACGCTTTGTGAAACACACTACTTACTGTTTAATCCAACGACTAGTATTCGTAATAGCGGGTGAAATAGGGATCACCGTCTTCTATAGACGTCACTTTCACGGGATATTTTCCATCGTATTCGTAAGAGAAGCCCGTAACATAACGATCTTCTTCAACGCCATTATCTTTATAAACATAAACGGCACTCGTCACGTTCCCATAGCTGGAATAAGTATAATAAGATTCTTCATAAATACCTATCACCTCGTCGAACCAGAAAGGAATCCAACCTTTCATCGGGTTGATTTTATCATCGTAAGTGAAAGAGACTTCTATGGTATAATCAGGATCATCTTCTTCGTACGCGAGAATATGACTTACATTATTGCCGTCCCATGTCAGTTTAATGATGACCTTGTCATCCCCTTTATGTTGGGTATGCATTTTTCGAATCGCTTTTTCAAAGTTATCACATGCTAGGGGGATTAAACCTGCCAATGGGTTAAGTTTGTCGTCACGAACTTCTATGTCCATGTAATAAGCCTTCCATTCAATTTTGGACAACTTATTGTCCTCATAGAACATATTGTATGATTCTTTCGAATCGTCGGCCCAAAAACAGGTAATGGTTTTGATACGATCATTTTCATAAACAAAATCAAGATATTCGTTATCGCAAATAATTTTGGTGATACGTTTTTGGTTATCATACAAATATTGATCTGTAGCAGTAACTCTTCCATTGTAATAGTAATCAACGCTGGAGAGCAGTTTCCCGTTCCAGTTCCATACTTGATCGAGTACTTTCTCGCCAGACCTGTCGTAGTAAACCTTCTGGATTTTCTTTTTGGGATTATACTTTCCGTCGTTATCCTTGTCGCAGGAAGTCAGCGCGGCGCAAAATACGGCGCAAAAAACGAATAACATTAATTTTTTCATAAGGCTATAAATTACAAAAACGTTCCTTTTCTATGACGCAAAAAAACGAAAAGGTTACAAAAATATTGTAGGAAAAATGTGCAAGGAATGAAAAAGAAACAGTGCGCTGTGGTTGCGGAGACGCGTCATGGCACGTCTCTACCGTGCCTTTAACCATTTCTTCGCCTTGCCGCCCTTGGCATCAGCCAGACGGACGGTGGAAAGCGCATGGTTGTCAATCACATTCTGGTGGATTTGGAAAAGGTATTTTCCAGCGGGCGCGGAGGCGAGTTCAGAACGGAACTCGTTGGCGTACAGTTTGTCTAACGCCTGATCCTTCACCACGTACCCTTTATTGGTCTTTTGCACCCACACCGACGTCTTGTTGGAGGAGATGTGGTAGCGGAGTTCCTCTTTCACCGGCATGGAGTATCCGTAACGGTAAGGCTGTGACATCCGGAGGTTCACATCTTGCAACAGTGCCGTATTGAATGCGTTATCTGTTTGATTCCCATTGATATACATCTCCACAATGCCGTTGGTGTCCAACGAGACCACAAACGTGATGTCCGACTCGATGGGCTGCGGATTCTGGCAGGCGGTGGCGTTGAGAAGCTGGAACAGGTAGTCGTCCATCACCACATATTCCTCCGGGAAGATGGAGCGGTAAACTAAGGTGTTGTTCCGTTCCGTATCCAGAAAATTCGTTATGGAATCCACCTTTTGTACAAAAGAGGTGGGGAATTGATACTTTTTCCATTTATAGCCGTAGCTTTCGGCCTCCTCGACCCACTGGGAATAGAGACTGCGGGCTGCGGCATACTCACCCTCCATGTTCAGCAGCTCAATCTTGCAAAGGTTCTTGCAGAGGTCCGCGGTTTGCTGGACCATCTGAAGCCGTGATTTCAGGGAGTCAAGATGTTCGATGTCAAGGTGTTCATCTTCGGAGTAAGCCAAGGCATCCGCAAAGTATTTGGCAGCGCTTTCAAAGTCCTGCAACTCCTCAAGCTGGTTCGCCTGGCGCATCAGGTGCTGGAATTGCTGGTAGCACTCCATTTTCAGGATTTTCCGGCGGATCTTGTCTTTCACGTCGCGACTGTTCCGGCCGGAGGGCACGGCGTACAGCGCGTCATAATAGTAGTTCTTCGCGACATCATAAATGCCGCTGTTGGACAGAATTTCCGCTTCGGCGTACAATTCTTGGTAGGCAGAATTCGATTTTTGCGCGGAAAGAGACAAGCATAAACCCATCATAACCAACATTATACAGCATCTTGTCGTTTTTCGCATGTCTCTTTTTTTTACTAATAACAGTTAATTTTTTGAAGGTGCAAAGATATACAAAAAAATGATATTTTTGCCGCCTCATTCGGGTACAAAATGCCCGCGTGAAACATTTTTTGTCAATAACCTGATCCTAAAGAAGTTCTGATGGAAAAGCGAATAGGCACCATTACGGTATTGTTGTCAGACAGAGGCGCGGCTGCGCTGGTCAACGAGGTCATCTCCTCGCATTCGGACATTGTGCTCGCACGTCAGGGGCTCCCCTTCCACGACCGCCCCACCGCCGTCATCTCCCTCATCGTCGAAGGCGACGTCAACGAAATCAACTCCCTGTCGGGACAACTCGGCAAGATCCCGAATGTCTCTGCCAAAGCGGTGGTGACAAAAATAGTTAGTAGTTAGTAGTTAGCAGTTGGAGACACCCTGATTATATTAAACATTTTCCTTGAACAGCCTCGTTAGGGGCAAGAGCTTGGTAGCCAGGGGTAAGGCGTGAGGAACGAACGCCGCCACCCCTGAAATGAATGTGAAATCAATACAAAGAAACAATAACAATCAAAAATAAGAATATGCAATTCAACCCCGAAAAATGCCGCATTCCCGATGAGATTGGGAAGCCCTTTATCGACCCGGAAGAGATCTGGGATTTTATCAACAAGACCGAAAGCACGCCTGAACGGGTGCGCGAGATTATCGCCAAGTCATTGAACAAGAACCGTTTGACGATGGAAGAGACGGCCGTCCTCATCAACACCACCGATCCCGAATTGGTGGAGGAAATCAAGGAGGGCGCCCGCACGCTGAAGCGCAACGTCTATGGCAACCGCATCGTCCTGTTCGCCCCGCTGTATGTGGGCAACTACTGCGTCAACAACTGCAAGTACTGCGGTTTCCGCTCCTCCAACCACGAGCAGGTGCGCACCACGCTCACCGACGAGGAGTTCGTGCACAACATCGAAGCTTTGGAGGAGGACGGTCAGAAGCGACTCATCCTCGTCTATGGCGAGTCGCCGAAATACTCCCCTGAGTTCATCGCCCACACCACCAAATTAGCTTACTCGGTGCATAAAGGCAACGGCTCCATTCGCCGCGTGAACATCAACGCCGCCCCGCTGGATGTGGAGGGTTTCCGCATCGTGAAGGAGGCCGGCATCGGCACTTACCAGATCTTCCAGGAGACCTACCATCCCGAGGCTTACACTTGGTATCACCCCGCCAACACCATCAAGGGCAACTACGAGTGGCGCCTTACCTCCATGGACCGCGCCCAGCAGGCCGGTATCGACGACAACGGCCTCGGCATCCTCTTCGGTCTCTACGACTGGCGTTTCGAGGTGTTGGCCATGATCCGTCACACCAACCACTTGGAGGCCTGCTTCAACGTGGGACCGCACACCATCTCCTTCCCGCGCATCAAGGACGCCTCCGGTCTGAACATCGACACCAAGTACTTTGTGGATGACGACACCTTCGAGAAGATCATCGCCATCTTCCGCCTCGCCGTGCCCTACACCGGCATGATTCTCACCGCCCGCGAAACCTCCGAGTTCCGCGCCAAAGCCATCCAGTACGGCATCTCGCAGATCGACGGCGGCACCAACCTGCAGATCGGCGACTACAAGTACCACCACGAGGAGACCGAGAAGAACAGCGACAAGCAGGAGGACCAGAACCTGCACCGCGAGCAGTTCAAGATCGGCGACGACCGCACCTTGGGCGAAATCATCGACGAGCTGTTAGACAACAACTTCATCCCGAGTTTCTGCACGGCTTGTTACCGTTTGGGCCGCACCGGCGAGCACTTCATGGAGTTCAGCGTGCCCGGTTTCATCAAACGTTACTGCACGCCCAACGCCATCCTCACACTGTCGGAATACCTGGTCGATTATGCCACGCCCGAGGTGGCCGCGAAAGGCTGGAAGGTGATTGAGAACAACCTCCCCAACGTCGATGAAAAGTTCCGTGACGAGCTGCTGAAGCGTATCGAGCGCATCAAAGCCGGCGAGCGCGACCTCTATTTCTAACCAGAATTATTTTTTCCATACTTATGAAAGCGGTCGTCTCTCTTGGGGCGGCCGCTTTTGGTTACGGTTTAGTCGTATAGGGGCATCGGCGTATGCCTGTACGGGCGTTGGCGTATGCCTGTAGGGGCGTTGTTTCATGACATGCGAAACGCCGCGTCTCCACATACGGGCAATCTCATAATGTTTGTGTACATTTGAAATTTGTGTACATTTGCACCCGTGTTTTGCGAATATCAAAAATAGTAATAATCAATACCTTACGAAATGAAACAGTTAATCGAATGCGTTCCGAATTTCAGTGAAGGCAGAAATCAAGAGATTATCAACCAAGTGGCCGACGTGATTCGTCAGGCTGAAGGCGTGACATTGTTGGATGTGGATCCCGGCGCCACCACCAACCGCACGGTCGTCACCTTCGTGGGCGAACCGCACTATGTGGTCGATGCCGCTGTGAAACTCATCGCCAAGTGCCAAGAGCTCATCGACATGCGTAACCACCACGGCGACCACCCGCGTTTCGGTGCCACCGACGTGTGTCCGCTCGTGCCTATCGCCAACATCACGATGGAAGAGACCGTGGAATACGCCCGTCAGCTGGCCGAACGGGTCGGCAAGGAGCTGAACATCCCCGTCTATTGCTACGAGAACGCCGCGTTCAAACCCGAGCGCCGCAACCTCGCCAACTGCCGTCAGGGTGAGTACGAAGCCCTGAAGGAGCGCATCACCTCCAAGGAGTGGAAGCCCGACTTCGGTCCCAACAAGTTCACGGAGAGCGTCGCCAAGAGCGGTGCCACGGCCGTGGGCGCCCGCGACTTCCTCATCGCCGTCAACTACAACCTCAACACCACCTCCACGCGCCGCGCCAACGCCATCGCCTTCGACGTGCGCGAGAAGGGCCGCCCGAAACGCGAGGGCAACAAGATCACCGGCAAGAAAGTGCTCGACGAGAAGGGCAACGTGGTGATGATTCCCGGCACGCTGAAGGGCACCAAGGCCATCGGCTGGTACATTGAGGAATACGGCATCGCGCAAGTCTCCATGAACATCACCGACATCAACGCCACGCCGCTGCATGTCGCCTTCGACGAGGTGACCGCCAAGGCCGCCAAGCGCGGTATCCGCGTCACGGGTGCGGAAATCGTGGGCCTCATCCCCAAGAAAGTGCTCATCCAAGCCGGCAAATACTACCTCGCCAAACAAAAACGTTCCCTCGGCATCGACGAGAAGGAGATGGTAAAGATTGCCGTGAAGTCCATGGGCTTAGACGACCTCAAACCCTTCAACCCCGAAGAGAAAGTTATCGAATATCTGCTTGAGAAAGAGGACACTACGCCGAAGTTAGTCAATATGACCTGCACCGGTTTCGCCAACGAGACGGCCTCCGAAAGTCCGGCTCCCGGCGGCGGTTCCATCTCCGCCTATATGGGTTCCCTCGGCGCCGCCCTCGGCACGATGGTCGCCAACCTCTCCTCCCACAAACCCGGTTGGGACGACAAGTGGGCATATTTCTCCGAATGGGCTGAAAAGGGCCAGCTGCTGAAAGACCAGCTCCTCGCCCTCGTGGATGAAGACACCAACGCCTTCAACGTGATCATGAACGCGTTCGGAATGCCGAAGGGCACGCCCGAAGAGAAGGAAGCCCGTTCACAGGCCATCCAAGACGCCACCAAATACGCCACCGAAGTGCCGATGCGCACCATCGAGACCTCCTTCAAGGTGTTCGAGATCTGCGAGGCGATGATCAACAAGGGCAACCCCGCCAGCGTCTCTGATGCCGGTGTCGGTGTGCTCTGCGCCCGCGCGGCCGTCCACGGCGCCTACCTCAACGTCAAAATCAACGCCTCCTCGCTGAAAGACAAGGAGTGGGCCGAGATGATGATCAACAAGGCGCACGACTACGTGGTCAAAGCCGACCAAATCGAACGCCGCCTGATGAAGAAGACGGAGAAGGTGATCGGGTAGTTTTAGAGCCAAGGGTCGAGGGCCAAGGGTCGAGGGCCAAGGGCCAAGTTAATAGGAAATGCCGTTGTGGAGATGCGATTCACCGCATCAACACAACGGCATTCTTACTGTTCACTGCTCACTATTCACTGTTCACTAAAAATTGTATCTTTGCCGATGATATTAAAAACCGATTTCATGAAACGCCTGTTCTATAACATTTGTATTACTGCCATTCTCTTCATTCCCATAAGAGTGAGTGCCTCTGATATTGCTATGGGCAATCATGACACCATATACAAACCGGGGAACGTCTTTATCTTCGAAGCAAAAATTGACTCTGTTTCCAAGAACACGCAGCATTCCTGTTATATTGTCATGCGTGTTTTGGACAAGGAAATGTACCATCAAGGGGTGATCACGTATGATTATTACGACTCCCTGCCTGATGATCCCGCAGCA
>Ga0247611_10006939_pt1 | contig 14396 bp, 8 predicted proteins | sample 177DNAGHGhighgp2_FD_192422 | JGI IMG/M metagenome (GOLD analysis project Ga0247611, IMG submission 192422) | Sheep rumen microbial communities from Palmerston North, Manawatu-Wanganui, New Zealand - 1770 DNA GHGhigh gp2 | ecosystem: Host-associated > Mammals > Digestive system > Stomach > Rumen ...
TATGATTGCGGCACTGGCGGCATACTGTTTCTTCGACAATAAGCCACAGGCACTCAAGGGATATTGTATTGAAAACACCAAGCAACTTATGCTGTTTTAGAACTTCTTATCCCGAACTGGCGTATTAAATGCAAAATTCCAGCGGTATCAACATCCAAAGTTGGACTATCAACTATTTTTCTACTGGCATTATCCTATCCAATAGACAAATAATCTTTTAGTGCTTTCATGACCTCCGGGCGCTGGCTGAGCATAATGAAAAGCTGGTCAGCTGAGTTATAATCCCTTGTATGTCGTTGATTCCTTATTCGATAACTTTCCAGATGCAGCGGACGCATGGAAGCTACGTTTTCTTTTGCCTTTCCACGGAATACCATATTAACAAGGCTGCTTCTAATCCAGCTCTCAATAGCTTCTGAATATTCAGAGTAACCTTGAATGTCATTTTTTTCTTCCAAATAATGGAAATACTTTTTTAATGACTTGATATCATGGAAAGTGCCTGTTTTCAACATAAGTTTGATACGGGCACCATTGTTGCGCATCAACATGAAGAGATTCACTAACACATTATCCAAAGTGATGGCTTTTACATCGGATGCGAAAATATATGGCTCACGGAAAGCCTTTTCTTCTTTATCTATAATAGGCATCTGCATAACTTACTCCTCCTCTTTCTTTAAGGGTTCAACAATCAGTTGCATAGACTTCTTTTCTAAGGAAATCTTGTAGAATGATTTCTCGTTATTGGTAACGATAATCTCTGTGTATGTCTCACTGGCAAGTCAATTCTTAAACACCAGCAATTCTATGAAACGACCTCTGAGGTCACTTACAGATGGACTGAAACCGTTTTTAATGTAATAGAGCATTTCATACAAATCCAGAGAAACTGTTAGTTGGACAGAATGGTTTTTCTTATATCTGAATACGAAATTCTCATGCTCATGTTCCAGAAATTCTGTAAGGTGTTCATTGTCATCAACCATAAGATCAAAGTCTTCCAACGGGAAACGTCGATAGCTTTGTCCACTTGGGTCATTGACTCTCGTTGACGAAAGAAGCAGATGCTTGGAAGATATGTCAGGGTTCCAGCATCCCTCACTGCAAGATATAGCATAAGCAAGCCTCTTCTTCTCGTCGTACCAGTTTGTATTCCCACTATTCAGTATATTGTAAAAGTCACCAATTGACTGATAAGGCATACGCTCCAGGTAGTTTACTTTGCCTTCAAAATATTGATGGCGTATGAATGACTGATGACGAAGCTTCAAGAACTCAATTTCCTCAGGTGTCATCTCATAGCTAGGTCTGATAGTCAGGAATGTATTGAATTCTTCCAACAGCGGAGCGGTAGGACGTGAAGCAAATGCAAGATAATCCATCTCGTTCTTGACGCGATAGTACAAGTCTCTATCTTTGTCGGGAATGGCAACATTTGCTATATCCGTTTCACGAAGAAGCTTAACGATTCTATCTTCAGAGCGTAATTCCGGGAATAGTTTACTATCTGGTGCCGTAACATTGAAATATAGGCGCATCCACTCTTCCAAACGAATACGTTCATATTCGAACTGCAATCCATTTTTTTCCTTTTCATTGGTAGATTCCTCAAGTAATCTCTTCACTTCTTCTTCTCGCTGAGTAAGGGCTGGAATGGAAGCGCAGTTGTAATCACGGGTAATAAGCCATGCTATCATGGAACGCAAGTCACGCATTGTGATATGCACTTCACGCTTATAGACTATGGTTCTTACTATCCATTCTAGACGCTTGATGATTTCATTTCCAACAGCAGAGTCATTTAAGGACTTAACATTGAAATTGATGAAACATTTTTCTGCAAGAGGACATACTTTACACTGTGACCATAGTTGAGGGGCAGTGAGAGCCTTTATCTGTTTACGAAGCAATGATTCTCCATTTTCATCCAGAGCCGTCACAGAGCGAAGGTTTAGGTTGATAACCATAACGCCCTCTGGAAGTTTTGTCACGCCTTCCTTGTAGAAATATTCGTCAATAGCATCGTAAAGGAACTTGTGTTCTGTGGAGTTTTCAAGGAAGTCCATCAGACGACCTTCATTGATGGCAATAATACGCCCTTCTGTCGCTGCATTGAAATTTCCGCTCAATCCCTCAAACGGGCGGAAAAACTCCTTCAAGACATCACTGTTCTTCAGGTTGGCTTCATCCTGAGAGCCATCATAGTTAGTACGATAGACAACTCCGTTCAGTTTGATACGTGCACCATTATGTGTATCATCAAAGTATTCTATCTCATCACTGTTTTGCTCGACTTGGCGGATGAATGCAGTCTTTCCGTCACCTGCATTACCGGTGATAATCAACAGCCGATATTTCCCTTCTTTGATCGCTGTAAGCAATTGGGTATCAAGCTTTGTTTTGGTGTAAGTTACCTTGTCCAGGATGTTTTCACCTTTCCACCCGGCGCGTGTGCCAGCATTACCACCTTCGCTTTGGCTATACAAGCTGTTAATATAATCGACGATGTGAAGATTTTCGCCATCATGGTCAACAATAACCACATCAGATTTCTTGGCAACACCAGTTTCACCTATAGATTCTAATGAATCCATCATTTGCTGTGCCGTTTTGAAACGGTTTTCATGTCGAGTGTCGATGGATTTCATTACAAATGAAGCAAAATCTTCACTGATTAAAGAATTCAAGGTCCTGATGTCAGTGGGCTTTTTGTCCAGAACGGGTATTCTCTTACCAGGCCATGGATAACTGTGGGTAAGCAGTTCATACAATGTAACACCGAGTGCAAATGTGTCAGCACTGTCTTCCCATTGCATGGTCTGTCCATTCATCAAATCCGGTGCAAGGTATGGCCATGTGCCCACTTTATCAAGGTCGTTCACATTACTTGTGGCAATGTTGAAATCGATAAGGACAAACTTGCCGCTTTTTTCAAAGATTATGTTTTCAGGTTTTATATCACGATGGCGAAGTTTCTTGGCATGCAGATAAACCAATGCCGATGTCATTTCGTGGATAAATTTGTAAATAAACGGCAGAGTGAAGTATTTGTCACCAAAACAATATTCCCGTATGTCATTACCATTGATATAGTCCATCAGGGTATAGAATAGACCACCATAGGTGAGACCGTTATACTTGAACCGAACAATGTTCGGATGGTTAACGTCCTTTAGGGCATTAAATTCATCTATTGTTGACTGAGGACTCACTCCCTCCTTGAAGATCTTGGCGGCAAAAGTGGCACCTGGCTGAAGAGAGTGTATAGCCAAAAAGACCTTTGAGAAACCACCGACACCTAATTCTTTATACAAGGAAATCTCCGGCGTAATCATGTCGCCGTTTTTTAGCTCATCCCAGGATTTTGCTTCTGGATGTTCCTCTTGATGGCCATATTTCTTTTCTATTGCTTCTTCATAGATATAGTCGCTTATCTCTTCAATGTTTGACCAACGTTCAGAAGGATCTTCAACGATGACTCGGCTACAAACGACATCCACCCAAGGTTCGACATTTGGATTCCTCTTGCTCGGCATCATTTCCTCCGTCAGAGAACCGCCCTTTGACTTTAGCTGTAAATAATTGGCAAAAGGAAGTTCACCCACCATCAACTCATAAACAATGACACCGAAAGAGTAAACATCGGAAGATGGAGAATAGTCACCGATAATAACATCCTCAGAAGTGTAGGGATCCCTGTTAAAGGCATCCATGCTAAGGGAAACATTCAGTTTGTCTTCATCGTGGAGAATATTGTACGACAAACCGAAATTGGCCAAGGCTGCATGCCGGTCAGGTTGCACATAGATGTTCTCAGGGCAAACATTCCTATGGATAACATTATTCTCATGTGCAAGAGCAAGAGCTTTTGCTAAATCGATGATGATAACAATCTTATCTTTGTCTGTGAAGGTGTTTCGTTGCATTTCACTGCGAAGAGAATGTTCTTCCATATAGTCAGAAATCACGTAATAATGGTTCCCGTCTTCACTAGTCTGGCATTTATTCTTGATAATTAGGGGTGATGCAGGAAGAGTCTCTTCACTCATCTCTGCATTATGGACAAGTTTTTTGTGACGTTCAAGCTGCATGGGTGACAAGCCAGCTCTGTTAAGGGCATAGTCTCGTACTTTGAGTTTTTTGTCACTGAAGAATTTGCTATGGCAGAGATATTCAATATAGTCATCATTGGCTTCAACAATCTCATCGATAATATAGTTGCACACCTCTGTCTTTATCTTGTTTTTTGGTTCACTGCTCCCAACGAGATATTCCACGATGGAATGTTGTAGATGGCTGATGGCATTACGAGACTTATGGAGCCTGTCGTTATCCATAATATAGTCTATCAGCTCCTCATCAAGTAAGAATGTCTTGTTGTCACAGAAAGATCCAGGCTCAAAACCAGATTTGTTTTGTCCTAACGAACTTAATGTCACAATTGAATCAACCCAAGCTTGGCCATACTTATGGTCTTTCTTTTTCAGATAACCTGCAAGTAGTTTACCCTTGAAAGTTGCTGATTTGATGGGGTTAGGTTTCTCCACATCATTACAGTACCAGGAATCATCATTAGCTTCCAACCTGCCTTTATAGTCTTTGTTCTCAATATTATAGATGGCATGCGGTGCAATGACAAGACAATCATATTCCCAATATTGAACAGCCCCCTGGGCATTCATACTTGGGTACTCACCATTGGGAACCAAATAGTAGTTGTCGGGAAGCTTCACCTCCAAGAATTTCAAAAGGCGTTCCTCACCGGCGTTAACTGGTCCTGTGGAAAATTTAGGTGTGCATATTTTAGCCATATTCCTTAGTTATTTAATTAACTGTTTTATTCTTTCTATCATTCTTTCGCCACGCTTTGGAATAAATTCGTTGCAGAAAGCAATATATTCTTCCACGGCTTCCATATATGTGGCAAGGTCAAGGTCTTTCATGTAACTCCAGACTCCTCTGAATACAGATTTCGGCCTTCCCATTTCATCGACAAATGGTTCGAGCATCATTGCATGGATGAACCTGATGAACCCCTCGTCACCTTGGTAGTCAACAAGCATCTTTCGGTTTTTATAGAAAATACCTTTCAAGTGCATGTCAGGCTTCTTCTGCTCTGTCATCACATTGTAGATGGCCATCAAGTATTTGTCCATGTAGCTACGGAACTTCGAGTTGGATCTATAGTTACTTAGAGACTCTTTATCGTTGAACTTGTTAGGCAAGACAATGAGATTGCCTATATTATAAGTCATGTGGGCACATTTCACAGCACGTTGATGAAGTTCTTCGGAAGGATTGAAGTTTTTCAGTCCCTTGAAGTACAAATCCATGATGTTTGCCCCAAATATGTTCTGATAGTGGCAGATAGGCTCCAGTCGATAGTCATAGTGATTGAGTGTGTCAACCGTGAGTTCAGGCCAGTCGCCACCGAATACTAGCGAGACGATGGCCTTTGCTATGTTGGCTCGTGATATATCGTAGTCACCATACTTTGAGTCTTCCTTCAAAGATGAAAGATCGAAGTCTCTTAGCTTGTCAATGTCACCATCTAATTTTTCGGCAACAAACTCTTTCATGAGACGGACAGCATAAACATCAGAAGACTTCTCTGCCTTATCCTTTGCCTCTTCAGCTTTTCTTCTTTCACGTATTTCAAACTCAGATTCTTCCTGGTCTTTAGTCTTGTGATGCAAGCAGATTCCCTTGACATAGTTCTCTCGGAACTCTTCTTTCTTCAGCTTATCGCAGCCTTCGCCCTTACCTTTTATGGTTTCAGCAAAGATACATCCTTCACAGACTCTTCCTTCAATACCTTTCCACGGAAAGTTGTCAGTTACCTCAGTCTTGTAATCAATATCCCGGTCATCTGCCAGACGGTGTATCAATTTGCTAAAGCTTGCAATTTCCTCATCCAATGGTTCTGGAACAGGATTTACAGGATATAGCGTCAAGTCTTCACTCATTCCCACTGGCTGTTCCATACGTTTACACCATTCTTCATCAAAAGAACGGTCATGGAACTCCATTTTCAGCTTCTCGTCCAGACTATTTCTAGCCATCTGCACGAATGACATTTCAGTTCCTGTTGCTTCATCCAGGAACTGGAATGCAGTTGCTCCTTTTAGCAAAATGGCAGCAGACATGGGTATATGGAGTAAGAATACTTGCGTACAATGACGAGTTTCATACACATCCATCACCTTGAAGAAGCTGTTAAAATGGAATGTAGAAAGGTTCCATTTTGCAATATTGGGATTATCCCTAACCATCTGCTCAATTTCGAAGAATCTTGCTGCATGGGCAGAGGCGATAAGGAAACGAGTCCTGTGGGCAGGCTTTAACAGCTTTGTCGTGGCATCCACAAAGAAACCGGCACGAATGGTGTCACCAACACGATAAATACGCGCTGCGTCGATTGGGGCATTGGTATCTCGATAGAAGAACTGAAGTCCTGGCAGCACCCAATTGGCAAGGCTTTCAAAGAACGATGTCTCGTCAATATCCAGCTTTTGGGGTAGATGGCCACCTTGTAGGTCATAGATACCACCGCTTGAGGTAAGTATATATGGCTTTGTACCTATCTCTGCATAAAAGGCATCATTATCTAATCTTCTTACATGTTCAAAAATCATAGGGAAGAGTATGTCGCCACTGACATGCGCCACCCCCCTAATATAGCGAGTCTCAGGATTGGTCTTAGACTTACGAATGGTGTTACCGAATTCAAAATAGCCATTTGAGACTTTGAAGACATCATTATACCAGTCCTGCAAAACGAGTGATCCATCAGGACGCATGATATTCCTTTTTGAGCCTTTCTCAACTTTATAGTAGCCATCACCCCACTCAGCAACAAAATTGTAGTCAAAGTTTCCAACGTGATTTCCAGAGTCATCTATTAATCCCCATTTACAGTTTTGATTGGCTATGGCCACATGGTTGTGGAAGTTGTATATGCTACGATATTGTTTGCTGGCAGGAATCATTACGTTCCCTTGTCGGTCAATAATGGTATCGTAATAGTTATCTTCGTTATCATAAGAAACACTATAATGCTCTTCGCCTAATGGTTGGATGTACTTGTATTTGAACGGCATAATCACATTTCCCTGCAAGTCAATGATGCCACAACGACCATTGATAGCTGCTGCCGCCTCACCTTCATGGATTTCGGAAATATAGTTATAACCTTTGCTTCTGTCACAAAGAATATCTCCTTTGTCATCGAGGATGGCATAAGTCATCCTTGTGTCAGCGTACTCCACTATAAGTTCTCCATTGTCTGGCTTGACATAGATTCCTGCCTTGTAGCAATGCTCGCCTATGAAAACTATACGGTCATAGATGAAAGGACAGAGGGGCTTGCCGTCCAAGTCAGTCAAAGCCCACTTGTCGGCTTTGCGAACGATTGCGGCTACCTCTCCATCAGTCTCGCGTATTTCGGAATAATGCATGTCTGGAGAGACAATAACATTATCGTCGAAGTCTTTGACTCCAAGGAACCCTCTTTCCCAATACTGGACTCTGCCATTGTATTTCTTCTTTTCTTCGCTCATACCGTTCCTTTCTTTAACTGACGTGCAATCCATCCTTCATCCACATTCATGCAACTCTCAATCTTCATACGAGGGTCAAGCTCACAAGCCAAACAATGCTCATAATACATCTTCATAGATACAGCCCATTCCATGGGTTCGTCATTTTCGTCATGGAAAAGGAAAGACATTGTGCCATCATCTGAAAGCTTCTCTTCGTCATATTCCACACCGCCGAAAAGCAGCTCAATTCCTTTTTCAGCCATTTCAGGATGAATAATATGAGTCAGCATATACTTCATGCGCTCAATGGCAACATCATCGAGTTCCTTTTCAAGGATGATAATCTTCTCCTTAAGCCGCATGAGTCCTGTCACATGGCGATAGATGTAGTTATCATTACCAGGCAGGTTAGGTATATCTATAGGTTCGTAGTCATAGTCATCTGGCTTAAAGAAGTCAAAGAATAGCATAAAATGGTGGGTCATGTCATGGTACAAGGTCCCGTATGGCACACCTGTACGATGACCACAATTGGGGCATGTATATATGAACGCCTCATTATTAAAGACCTTTTCCCTCAATTCAGGATCAAGGTCAACATTCATTGACTCCCATAGGTCAAACTTACCTTTGGCCTGACACTCGGGACAGATGATTTCTTCTTTGTGAACCTTTGACATATAATGAACTTCTAATTATTCCACTTTTCAATCTCTTGCTCGACCATCAATATCGCTTTTTCTTCTGCTTTATAAGCTCTGTAAGTCAAATCTGAATAACTTCGAATGATTTCAGTAATTGCATTACTTAATTCATAGGTCGGTTTAACTATAGGTATGGTCATTAAATTGCTTATGTCAAAACGTTCTATTACAGAACCATATTTTAACGATTGCATATAATCATAAATTGCTGGAATCTGAAGGTAAGCGAAGAGATATTCCTTTGTAAATAGAGAATCTTCTGATACTACTCTAATAATGACTGGTGATCCTAAAGCATTTTTATCTTCATACTCCTTTGTAATTAGTTTTACAAGTCCACATGCACCGGCACAAGAAATTAGTAATTGTCCTTCTCTTAGCCACAACTCATCTAATTTAGGAGTTTTAGAACGAGATAGCTGCTCACATTTTCGAAATGGATCGGAAAGGAATAACTCGCTGCCTTTTATATATGGATATCCCTTCTTTACATATGAACGCTTAAACATACCAGGATACCAAGCTGTAATTTTACAATCACCTAATAAGACAGTTTCTCTGGTAAGATTTTTAGCCCAATTAACCCCATCATTTATAAAAACAGGTGCATCAAACCGTGTGTTTAGTGAATTTAACAAAAGAGAGGAATTAACAACACCGATGCTTTTTCCTTCCGTCTTTTTAAATGGATTATTGCAGAAGTCTTCAATCAAACGCTTTGCTTCGTCTAAAGCATATACAGTTTCTTCACTTAAGTGAACTGATTCTTTGATAAGGTCATCTACTTCCTTTTGAAAAGAATCAGGAAAAAATGGGATTAGCGTTCTTTTTATTCCTGGAGCCTCTATATAACGAACAACAGAACCAGATGCGTTTTTGTTTAACTGTGCATTACCATATTTAGATGACATAAAAGCATATATAAATCCCTTATGAATTTCAGGGTTAACACGAATTCGGCACACATTATTTGCATAACATGTATCATTTTGGAATTTTGATACAAGTCTCACATTTCCTATTGTATCAAATCCTGTTACAAGGATGTCACCTTGCTTAACAAGTAAATTTAGTTTTTTTGCTTGCCCCTTGTAAACATACACACTGCTATCTTCTGATGCCAATTGAACATCAGAACTTTGATAATATTTTACTGCATTGGGTGTGTTCTTACAAAACTGTCTTTTGAAAACAGGTGGATTGAAAACTGTTGCAATATCTGCTAAGGTCTTGCAACTGTTTGCATTGTTCTCTAAAGCAAGGGATAAAAATGAATTAGGATTAAGATAGTGCTCACCATCAAATCTATTCTTGCTTTTAATAACACTTTTTATATTTATAGAAGCTGTTCTCATTTTTTTTCCTCTAAATATTTTGTGTATGCTATACTAATCTTTGGCAGGTCATCGTCAACATGCTTCACGCGTTCTGTTCGATGACGAGCTACCAATTCACCTTGTCGATTATAACTTGCCCATTCTTTCTTTTCAACAAACAATAATTCTGCCCCATCATCATCTTTCTCGTATATGACGTTTCCTCGACGGTCTTTACCTACCTTCTCTGCAATCGCCATAAAGACATCATACATTTCACTATTTGGGTCAACCAGTCTCTCCATTGCAGTCTTTTTCTGTAAGAACAACAATGAAGCCTGTACGCCTACCTGTGGCAAGAAAGTCTCAACTGGCAAATCAACGCTGGCTAAAAGTTTAAAGTGTTCCAAAATCCATTTACGTACCACTTCAGTATTGGGATTGCCTAGAATACCATCCGGAAGTACAATGCCCATTTTACCACCTGGTTTCAGGAAATTATAGCACTGCTCTATAAAGAGAACTTCTGGAGCCGTAAATGCTTTCAGCTCATAGTTCTCAGCAATTGAGGAAGCAACTTCTACCTTGGAACCGAAAGGTGGATTTGTGAAGATACAGTCAAACTTACCCATCGCATTTTCCAATGAATAAGCACTGTCGCAATCTTCTAAATCACCTTTCTGTTCCACGCTTTTAGCAACAGATGCTGTTACCTTGGGAATATCTGGAAGTGTACCGTTGGGGTATTCCAAAGAGTTGATATTGTATATATTGGAGTGACCATCACCTGCCATCACCATATTCATCTTCGCAGCTTTTTTCAAATCGGGATCAAAGTCGAATCCGAAAATCATATTTTCGGCATACTCGCGTACCTTATCATTTACAGCATCCGTATTTGCCTTAGCCTCCAACAGCGCACCTTCAAGTTCCGGGTACATATTCTTCGTTATTTGACGACGAACATGGTCTAGAACCATAACAATGAAACCACCTGAGCCACAAGCAGGATCTAGTACACGGCTATTGACCGTTGGATTAAGTATCTCCACCATACATTTGATAACATTACGTGGAGTAAAGAATTGACCGGCTTCCTGCTTTAGGGTGTTGCTTACAATGGTCTCATATGCTGTACCCTTAACATCGACAGTAGCATCAAGGAAAGAGTATTTCGCGATTTCAGATGCTACATAAGCTACACCATAATCAGATAACGATATTTCTTCGTTCCCTGCAAACACTTCACTAAAGATGGCATCCGTCTTCAGCTGCTTGAAAATGGCTTTGATACGTTTGGCTACGGCTGCTTGGCCTTCTGGGGTGTTGCGTTCTGTCACACCTACCCAGAATTGACGATGATAAGTCTCATTGCGTTCGGCACAGAGGTAGCGGCGCTTCTCATCATAGATCTTACAGAATATCAGGTTCAGCAGTTCCCAGAAAGCATCTTTCTTACGACCTTCATTTCCATAAATGTAATCATGGCAGCGTTTGAAAGTACGAATCAGAGAGTCATTGGCAGGTTTTCTCGGTTGGGAGCGGTCCCCCATACGCTCCATATCTTCTATGGACTCATCTATTCCAGGGAAATCAGCAATATCGACAATCTTTTCGTTGCCCACAACGTCTTCAACACGCTGGCTGAAATGCAGTTCGTCACCATTTGTCCACAGACCAAAATCACAAGACGAAGCTTTCAGTGCATAGTTCAACGCTCCTTCTACGCCTTTCTTTGAATCGGAGGATTTAACTTTGGTATCACATACGATGCATATGCGCTCTAGATTCTCTGGTTCCTTGGGTGCTCCAGCACGGAATATTGCAAGATCAACCGTGACACGCTTTTTCTTTCCTTCGTCATCCTCAAACGAAAAAGTGAAATCACGTTTCATGTCACTCATTTCAAATCCATACTCCTCATTCATTTGGAGTATGATTGACTGTAACATTTGCTCTTTGGCATTTGCCTTTTTCTTATCACCTGTAAGGACACATATCAGTTCATCATCATTCAGAACGATTTCCTCTTTGATTAAGTCTGCCATATTATGATACCTTATTTTAAAATTATAAAAATACTTGTTTTTGGCCGAAACTGGATGGTTTTACTCCGTCCAAGTTGGTCCATCTTTTGTTTAAGGACGTTTGTGGCCATTATTACATTCTCAGAAGCTCATTAACATCCACTTCCAAAACCTTGGCAATCTCCATTAGATTCTCCAGGTTTGGCTGAGCGGAGTTAGTACACCACTTGCTCACAGTTGCAGGGTCAACGCCTAACTGTTCAGCCAGCCATTTATTGGTACGTTTCTTGTCAGCAAGAACTACCTTAATCCGGTTCAAATCTTTACTTTCCATATTATCTTTTTAAAAACTTTTTTAGTGAAATTGTAGAAATACCCAAAATCTTAGACTTCAGTTGGAGTCCATTATCTGAAGTCAGCATAATGGGATTCTCATCCTTGTATTTAAGCGCGACTGATAGTATCATATTATCAGGAGAACGTTTATCAAAATCGTCTGGAAGCAACGAAACATCAGCAAATTCATATAGCACTTCATGTGTCGACTCACTATTCAACAGTCGCAGTGCTTTTTCTGCATTCTGTTTTCCTCGCTCATCCAGTTTTATTTTCATTTTATCTAACTCATCTGTAACTTTTGCAGACAAAATCACTGGATATTTTTTGTCTATACGAGTGATAATATCTGGGTGGTTTACGAATACGTTTGTATCAATAATATAAAAATTCTTTTTTGATGGTTTGATTTCTGTCTTAGGCCTTTCAAACTTCGACAGGTCAATCTTCCCAATAACTTTCACCTTTATCTTATTGCTTTCGCTGTCAGACTCTTGTTGCTGCGAATCTTGTGTAGATGTCTCAGTATTGGTGATATGAGCATGCTCTATTGTATATTTACCATCCACTTTATCACAAAGATTAATAAACCTTATAACAGACGGTGGAACGGAATGGAGCTGTCCCAGAGGCATATCAGAGATTATAAGAGTTGTACTCAATGAGCGACTGGTCGCAACATTGAAACGTCTTTCTTCTAAGGCAAAGCCAGGATTACGTCCAGGAATATAGAGAATAGCATAGTCAACAGTCATTCCTTGAATTCGGTCTATTGTCTCAATTGTTATATCCAAGTCAAAATCAGCTATTGAGAATCGTTTCTGTAATTCCTTGACTGTGTCTCTAAATGGTGTAATAATAGCAAGGCTTCGTTGTGGGAAATGAGTTTCCATAGTGTTGACTACCAATCTTATGAGATAATCTGCTTTGTCAGAATAGAAACCATTTTTCAGATCGTCAGTAAAATGATATAAAACACCTCCTTCATTAGGGAATAATGAAATGCTAGCAGATGTGAAGTCCAGATAGTCGTTTTTAACGGATACAAATCTGTTTCCATAGAACACCTTTGTTAATGCAGCACTTTTTTCAGTAAGACGGAAGGTCGTAACAATTCTATAGGATTTTATTGATGATCCTAAAGCAAAAGTCTTTAAGCCTTCTACTTGTGTATTTACATTCCAAGTATTATATATGGGATTATTCAGTTTGACAATAGGAGGCAACTGCATGGGGTCGCCAACTATCAAACATTTCTCTCCAAGTTGTTTAAAAGCGGCTATTGCCGTAAGAAACGCCTGAGAAGCCTCTTCTATAACCACTAAATCATATTTTGGTAGTCCATAAAGTGCCATCTTTTTTTCACTAAAAACACTTGAAAGGACATAATTCGTGGCACAGAGAAACTCTCCATTGGGAACTATTAAATCAGGTGCTGCATTCTTTACACCACTAATCTGCTTGCGTTCATCAATGGAAAGATTCGTCTTGCTGATTTTGCCTCCTGAGACAAATTCTTTGAGAGGCTTTTGCTTTATTAGTTCAACCAAACCTTTATTGGCCATAGTCGTTACACAAACATTCTTGCCCTCATTTAAGTAAGAGGCAATAATGGTTGCAATTGTATAACTTTTTCCTGTCCCAGGAGGGCCTTGAAGAACACAATAATCTTCTACAGATAATGTTTGTAAAATTTTCTCTGATATGCCGTTTGGATGTTCCTCATCATAGGCAAGTTCTTCTGGCTGCCAATCTTCATAAGCTATTTTAGGCTCCAATTTTAACTCTTTATTATCTGAGAAAACGTCCATATAACGGCTCAGGTTCTTATAGTAATCAACAGGAGGAAAAGGGTTATATATGAGAACGCTTAACGACTTACCCTCAGAAGTTGTTTTTACAAACAAATCATACAACTTAGTACTTATGCCAGAACAAGCAACATAGTCATATCCATCATTCTTACCTGATACATAATACAAAGGCGTAATATCTGAGCCGGAAGAGTGATAGTCCGGATTTTTGCAGAAATCCTCCCATAGACATTTCCATTCCGTCACATGTTCTCCAAATTCTTGACGAGCACCTTTCTTAATAACGGTAATTGCTTTCTGAACTTTCAGTCTGGGTGCCATTCGTCGTGGAAACTTCAAAATGACCATACCCGTCTCATATTGTATTCTATCAACATAAGCCAATGACAACTCATCAGTCTTAAAAAGCTGTCGCATTTCTGACCGATTGATTTTCTGCTGGTCATCTATGGCTTCTTTGATTTGATCGCCAAAGAACGATTTGTAGTTCAATATCTTTTTGTCTTGCTCCATATTTAATAATCGCTTGCACTACTGTCCAAAGAAATTTTCCCATAAAGTCAGCTGACCGAAATCGGAGTCATTCTGCGGACGTTTTGGTTTAACAAATAGCTCGCCTAAGGGTTTCCTCTCAAAGAGTACTTTCCCGACAGCG
>Ga0247611_10006941_pt1 | contig 14392 bp, 11 predicted proteins | sample 177DNAGHGhighgp2_FD_192422 | JGI IMG/M metagenome (GOLD analysis project Ga0247611, IMG submission 192422) | Sheep rumen microbial communities from Palmerston North, Manawatu-Wanganui, New Zealand - 1770 DNA GHGhigh gp2 | ecosystem: Host-associated > Mammals > Digestive system > Stomach > Rumen...
GAATTCCTTTACTACTGATGTTTAACATGGTATCACAGATTATGACACCCCTCTATTCTCTTTTTATATTCCTTCTTATCGTATGCCATATTAATTTATTTCATTTTTGAAATGCCATTTTGGCGTTTCATACCCTGAACCCTTAACCATGTCATCGACTTTGTCGCTTCGCTCGTCGAAGAACCATGAACCCAAAAGTAACCCTGAACCAGTATTGCCATTAATCATTCACCATTAACCTTGAACCTTTAACCCTTAGTTGCCGAACCATTAACCCTGAATCATGAACCATTATTCCTCCATTGAGCAAGAGCGCATTTCGCTCTCGACAAACTGCTTAAGCCTATCAATCATTGTCATATCAGTCATAACCTTTAACCCTGAACCCTGAATCACGAACCACAAACCAATTATCTCGCCTGCCTTGCCATAAATACAATTCAAGTATGCTTATCGTGTCAATTTAAGCTGATGCCACTGACCTGTCCCCTGGCATTCCTATAAAGCCAACCACTTCATGATACCTCGTCATCCATCTTTCATCCTGTGTCATTGTCTATCCTGCTATAACGGACCTCAGCACTTCTACTTTCCCTCGCTTCTGTTAATCGCGCCTTACCTCCCTATTATTCATAGCGTTTCTCAATGACGCGCCAGTCGATGATCTGCCAAAGAGCAGCAAGATGCCCAGCCCGGCGGTTCTGGTAATCCAGGTAATACGCATGCTCCCAAACGTCGAAGGTCAGTAATGGTTTCAGCCCCTTCACTATGAAGAACCAACTCTTTAAGCGCCTCGAGTTCTCCAAGACTCCCCTCGCTTTTCGGAGAGGGGTCAGGGACTGAGGCAAGTTTGTTTAGATTATCGACATACGTCTGCTGATGTTTCCCATGATGGAAACCTATGGTCTCTTTACTGATCACTGGCTCCAATGCATCTGGAGCATACGTTAGTCCAATTAGTGTAAACATAATATTTTGATTTATTGCATAAAAACGAATACAAGTTACTCCAATAGCTGGAGAACAATGCTTCAAATATTTGGAGGAAAGTGGCAATCAATGAATTTTCAACACTTGTTTTTCATGATTTATTCTACAGTCCCCACCACATCATGCTCCAATCCAACCGGTAGCATCGGAACGCGAAATAGCCCGTTGCGCTCTAACATGTCGGGGGTCGTCGTAAGCAGACGCTTGTACTCCTCGATAGTATTTACGCCAAACAGAGCCTTTGCCTTCTGAAAATATTTTTTCGACACCATATAAGGCAGAATATCTTGATTCTGGTTGTAAACGCTCAATTCCGGCCACCAGTAAGCATCTAGAATATCGTCTGTATGATGCCATAATGAGATATAATATAGCAGGATATCCGCTCTGATCAGTTTTTCAAATTCCGCTGGGGCTGAATATTGTTTAATATAATCAGCAACAACACTGACTCTTTTTGCAGTATTCATAAACTGATTGAGCGTGTAGTTATACGCACGATAACGAATAAAGTTAATCTCTCGCGTGATTCTATATGACGGATAGAACACCTTGTATTTGTCATGCAGGATAGCTTTCAATGTATCAAAGCACTGATTCTCCAGCAAAACAGATGTCACGGAGATAAACAGGAACTGATTAAAGAAACGGTAATGGTCGTTCTTAAGCACATCGGCACTGTCGCCAGAATACAGGTTGATATCATGCTCTACATAAAAAACCATTAGGTTCTTAAAAAACACAGGTAGTGTCTTTTCCAGAATGACATGGTTGCTAAGGGCGAACATCTCCACAACAGACAGGAACTCCTTCCTAAGTACTTCCAATTGACTTATACCTTCAAGTACTTTCTGGTTCAGTTCATTAATAGAGGTAATGCTCTCAAGACGAATCCCATAGTCACCCAAGCGCAAAATGAAAGCCTTGAAGTAGTTACTCATTACTACCTCAAGATTGGGATTTCCCTGCATCACGGCAGTAACTACCGCATCGGATGTCCAGACATTTACGTTCATTTCACTTTATGTTATTTAACAAGAAGTCCTTAATTGGTTTCATTACCTCTGCATCCAGATTCCAAATGTCGGCATCATCCCAAAGCCAAGCACCCCTTCCCGCCTTGTCCCTTTTCGTTTGAGAGATTGGCAATGAAGTAAAGTAAGTATGTAGTTTGTTCTTTCTATTTGGGAGATGATAAAAGGCATTACCCTCTTCATTCTTCCGCTGTGAAATACAATGCTCATACTTACCATAACAGTCAAAAAGTTCGGGATAAAGATCTTTACGGGCTATATCCTCCATCAGTACCTCAACGTCACCATCTCTGTTATTATCTGGCCATAAGAATAAGTCAAAATCAAGACCTAACTCATTACGTCGTGCCAGTAATTCCTTTCTCCTTTTCTGGAATCCTCCATTGTTGTCTGCCGTATCGGCGTCAAATACGACTAAGTTCTTTCCTCCTGTATCAGTGTTGGCACGCAGCAGTTCCACATTTGATGTTTCAGTAGAATCCATTAGCTTCTTATAGCCTCCGGTCGGCATCAACTCATATTTATCAGGAGTGATTCCTATGTGCTTAAGTATGGAATCCAAGAACTTACTCTCAGGAACATTCAGGCTCTCTGCTTCTATAAATATCTTGACCATAATCATCTCACCTCCATTTCCTGTTCTATAGCATAACCCAATTGAGATATAGAGAAACGATAGGAACGTAACTCATCGTCAGTTATCCGCTGAAGTTTGAATCCTGCCGCAATTTCGCGTTCATGTTCTTTCTCTATCTCTGCTGCTGCCTGCTGGAATCCTCTTATAGAATCCACATCATGGGTGGACGCAAATATCTGGACATCATTCTTGATAGCAGCCTTCAGTACGATTTCCCACATTGGTTTCATCACAGAGTAATGGAAACCATTACTCAATTCATCAATCAGTACCACCCCGCCACGGCATGCATAGATACTGGTCAAGAAAGAAACTATCTTACGAATACCGTCTCCCATCAGATTGATGGGGATACGCTGTGGCAAATCAGTATCTACAAACATCACGTTGTCCATGAAGATAGGCTTCTTTGCTGTAGGTTCCAACACCCTTAAAGCTTCAGCCAAGAAATCTTCATCCTTATTCATATAGATATTTTCGAGGCCTTCCCTAGATGCAGTCGAGTCATACCGTGGGCTGAGGAACACACACTTTAACTGTTCAATATACCTTTCATCGGTTTTGTGTGTTTGTTCTATCTGGTTTGAATTCCCAAGGTCGTACATCACTTCCGAACTCAGTTCACCATCCGTAGTGAGATATTTCATTCTAAGGCCAAATCGATGATTCAACTCGGTCGAATTATTGTTAGCACTCATAGTAGTGACATCGCGGAAAGAGGTTAAACCAAGGTGACGGTTCTGACTCCCTGTAGTTTCTATCTGTATCTCGCTCGCAGCATCCATCTTGTAGAAAAATAGATGAATGTCATTCTCTGTCAGACGGGAATAGGTGCGCATTGCATTCAGAGTTGCTGGGAGTAGCGGATTCGACTGCCCACAAACCAGGAATAGACTCTCCAATAGCGAGGACTTGCCACAGTTGTTCTTTCCAAAGAAAAGATTCACCTGCGTCAACCCATTGATTTTACTTCGATGAATGCCCCTAAAATTCTCTATTTTAATACTATCAATCATGTTTTATACCTGTTTATCTTTGCAAAATTAGCGATTCTCTCTCAAACTCTTCACGTTTCCTTGCAATAATTATGTTTTCTTAACTATCCTCAGAGAACATAAGGGGTTCTATTTCATCTAAATGCTTCCGAATCGTATCCCTTAGCACCTTAGGTACATTGGGGCGGTCTGCCATTTTCCGTATGTCATTCATCTGTTTTTTCAGTTTCTGTTCACTCTTAATTCTCGACTTTCTTGCATTCTCTGACAGCACAGTCATAAGTTTTGCGACAAATTGACTAATCCTACCGCATATCTTAATAATCTCCTGCGAATCCTGTAATTCAGAAAGAAGAGTTACGTCTTCCATCTTATGCACTATCGCAGAGACATTGCTATCATAGGTTTTGTTGGCTATTAAATGAACGTATAATGCTCTCCTATCACAATCATCTGGTTTCCTAATACCCTTCAAAACGAGTTCTATCTTCTCAGCTTCTTCCTGCAGTCCATAGCTATCTTTTGGAATTACCGAGAATATTCCACTCCACATAGAATCTGCCTCATCGTTCCCATAGCCTATCAGGTGGGATAATGTTGACACCCTTGAGATGGTCATTCTTCTTAGGATAAGCGGATACTCAGCTTTGCTGCCTGCGCCTACAAAGCCACGCAATATCGCTGCCATATCTGCCATCATGAAAGATACCAACATTTGTATATCCAACAAGGCCTTAATGACATCAAATTCAGGAATCTCAATCTCATTATTAATTATCTCACCTACTCGCTCCTCAAACGTAACAACATTCTTCTTGTACTTTGCAAAGCTGTCCAGTTGAGAGGCACCTTTATCTACGGCTTCCGATAATACATCTGGTAATTGCGGATGTTTACCCAATGTCTCTGCCACTATCTTAACTACGTTAAGAGCAAAATCGTCATGGTGAGCATTTCCTTGTGGTAGAGTGTGCCCTAAAACAGCCTCGGTAAGTTCTATCTGATTCCCAAATTGCAACATTGCACCGAGAATCTTCACAAACTCGATATACTTTAACGAGGCCTTCTCTTCACTGTCTGTTCTCAGAGTTAGACGATATACAAGCAATAAGTCATCGTCGTAATGATATGTCAGGTTTCTGTCATCCCTATCTGTATTAGTGGCTTCAATTGCCAAAAGCTGCTGTGAAATCTCATCGTACTTCAACTTTAAAGGCTCAAAAGCACTTGCTATATCAGAATTGTCCTGGTTCAATCGCTGCAGTTCTTCTCCTATTCTTGCCCAAATCGTCCGTCTTCGCATATTTCCGAATCCAAACAGCAATTTATAGCCTTCAAGCATCCCCGCATATAGATTCTTCAGATGGTAACGTTTTTCGTAAGCCTTTTCCGTCACAAAACATGCGCGAACAATCGTTTGAAGATCCACTAAGATGAACTTTACATCCATCCTAAGCTCTGGTACATAACGTAACAGCGATGGCACACTATCACCACACGCTTCTATTACGGAAGCATCCTCAAGAATTGTTGTAAACAACTCTTGTGTAGCCACCGCCGCATTTAACATCAGATTCTCTATGGTCTTTTTTGATGCATCCATATACAGTTAAATCAATGCTAGTCCAGTTCCCGTATGCCTGTTCCTAATGGTAGATTTCAACGCTGGTGGCACTGCGGGTGCAATATTCAGCCCGAGGGAAGTACAAATCGTATTAAACACTGCTCGCAAGCTATCATACTCTTGCACCGGCACTGCTGCACACGTTGAAGAAGTTACTCTAATCTTTACGTCCTTAAAGTACCGTGTTCCACCCACATCTATTCGGGTCCATCTCTCAAGCACTGAGAACTCTATTGTCTCATGATTCGCGCCGTTCACTACCGACATCTCAAACTCTTCTTGATGATGTCCCTCTCCTGTGCAAATTGTTCCTAAGGTATCTGCTATGGCCCTTAGCTTATCAATTTCAGAAAATGCCCCCACAATCTCTGCTTTATATACTGGGGTATGGGCATCGTCATGAGACATCGGGTTCATTAATCGACTACGGTACACCTGAAGCGACGGCAAGGCGGCAAGCGAAATGTCATACAGCGTACAGAATTGGCCACACAGGTTTCCAATCATACCATTCAAGTCATCCAGTACTGTTTCCCCTGTTGTTTTCCGTTTGAGCAGCAAATTCTGAGGCAGTAGTCTTTTCAATTGCTCTTCACAATACTTCCTAAGATAATTGGCTGATGCTGCATAGTCGCACTTTTCAAAGTGTTCTTCAGCTTTATCGCGGTATGACTTTGATGGATAGAAAATAGGCTTAGGTGCCACACCCGCTTGCCTTGACCTGCGCTCATACATTTCATAGAAGCCCCATTCGCCTTGTTTCCTGCTCTCTTGTATCAACGTCTTCATCGTCTCGCAGAAAGCCCTGTCGTGTGTAAATACCATCAACTGCCTGTCATCAGCCTTTTTCAGCAGCAGTTTGATAATGGGAATTCGAGCACTCATATCAAGACTGAGTAGCAAATCGTCAATGCATAATACAGGAGACACATCTCCTGTCGTTATCAGTTTATAATCAGATATGGCCAGTCTGATGGCGATACCAATGCATGTCAGTTTTGCTTCATTAAAGAACGTGGCCAGATGCTGTACGTCGGTTGACCATGCAGGTATGTTGGCATCTGTTACATGTGCCTTGAGTGTTATCTTCGGATTGTGTACCTTCCCGTCACGAGACTTGGTCCGATTTGGCTTCAGCAAATTGAACGGGATATCTGTCACATTGATTTCGATGGTTACGTTAGGCAGCTCCAAGTCATCGCGAAGCATCTGGTTTGCAGAACGTTCCACTTGCATTAATACTGCCTCCAGTTCATTATGAAAAGCCTGGAGCAAATTATTGAAGCGGCTGTATTCTGGCGTTCCTTTGTTAACTTGGCTTCGCCTTGTTTGTGGTAGTCTAACTCCCTTGATACAGTTCCACCATTCCTCTGCCGTCCTGCCTCCGGTTGCGGGCCGTGCTCCATTCACATCCGTATATGGTTGACTCAAATACAAATACTTGAATATTTTTTTCTCAAAACCACCGAATAAGTCAATCTCACGACTGTTCTTCTGATATATCAAGTCTGACAGCATCCGATAGTTGAACATATCAAACGATGCTGCGGTATATGTCATAAAGTCATCACCAGCCGCCTGAGTTGTTATCTGGTGGTTTGATATCTCGTATAATTTAGGAGCTGTTCCTGCACTATCCGACACAAACAATGTTTTGACGCATGAGTCATCTGCGGCAGCACAATACCTGTTTCTCAAGTGCTGGTCATCAGCAAGATCAAAATACTTCTGAACATCTGCAACGGGCTTCAAACGGCTTTCCATAAGGGTATAGAGTCCCCATACGATGGAACTCTTTCCCGAGCCGTTCTCACCATAAAGGAGAATATGTTTCTTCTCTACGGGGAAAACAAAACTATCATTAAAGAACTTGAAGTTCTTCAGCTCTATCTGCTGTAGATGCCAGCCCATTGTGCTAACCCTCGTTATTATTAGAAAGCACGATTCTTGCCTTCTTCATGTTATCCATCAGCATGTTACCTGGCTTCAGCAATATATCGACAAGTTGTTGTGCTCTCTGTTCATCATCCCCAGATGTTCTTTGAATTACTTTCAGGTAAGGCGCGATAAACTCTATGCCCGTTTGGTCTTTAAAGTCAGGTTGGTACAATTCCAGGCATAGATAGTCTCGCAAATTAGAGAACAAGTTCAGCTGAAGACGTTCCTCTCGTGTCTGAGCCGTTTCTTTAACTTTCAGATGAGCTATAAGATGTTCCAGTTCACCTAGAGATTTCTGAACTTCCAACTGGCAGTAGGGCAACTTCAGCGTTTTTATTCTTTCAATAGTCAACATCGAACTCTTGGAACCGTCATTGCTGAGATACACTCTGAACAACATAGAGTTCATCAGTAAGGACAAATATTCTGCAATTACCAAGTTGTTGGGTTTGACCACATAAGCAGGCGCCATTGATGACACCATAGTATTTACGAACACATATCCTTCTTCCAGACCCAACTTCTTAGGCAGCAGCACATGTTTCCCTCCGGCAGAGAGCGCTTTCGGATTTGAGTATGTAATCACTTCCGATACTTTACCCAACACAAACATATTGCCATTGATCAGACCATGATCATCAGCTATTTCATCTATTTCTGGTTTTGTTTGTTTAGTTATCAAATCATCTTCAATCTTCAGCAATTCCAAAATCAGCAGCACCAACAGCCTATAGTAGGCACTCTTGTGTGCATTCACATTATCAGGGTTTGCATTGGCTCCATGCATATAGAGGTTTCTAAGTGCGGGTCCATTGGTGTATGGAGTGTTGTACATGTAATAATCAAAATAGTTTCGTTCTTCTCTTGATAGCAGGTATTTGTCAGCCTCTACCCATCCCTTTTCTGCCATCTTCTGAAGAATTTCCTGTCCATACACGCCGTATGCCTTGACCGGACAACTGTGATACTCGTACAAATGTCTTAGCAGCCCTATCTCCATCTTCTTCTCTACGAAGAGGATACCATTTGCATCTTTTGAAAGATACCCTTCATCTATTAAATAGTCAATGTCTCTCTGCTGATATTGCGCATAATTATTGTATTGTACATTACCCTCCTGTTCTACCAGCAGATGATAAAACGATTCATAATGCTTATCCTTAAACGGATCTACAAAAGAAAGCAGGCTCTGATCACTAAACAGCAAATGGAACAAATGGTATAGCTCGCCTGGACGATCTTTTATCGTATAATACCTTACGTGGTTACAACTTCTCGCTCCTGAAACTCGAATCTGTTCAGAAGAAATCTGCAACAATTCTTCATTAATTGATCCACGCTGGGCATATTGGTTATATCTCTTGGCAATTGCATCTATCTCGGGGGCTATCATCCTACACTTCAATACCCAATCATCCGACTTTTCAAGCAACGACAATTTTGTAGAAGGATAGCCATATTGTTCTTTTAAATACTTCTCATAATAGTCCTTAATAGCTGATTCAATGCACCGCCCATCTGATTCCAGCACATTCTGCATGGCTTCCATCTGTAATCGTGAAATGGCCTCATGGTATCTAAAAGCCATATTGATTGGATAGGAGTATTTTCCCTGCATTGAGATAGCACGCTCAAAAGTCCCGGAATCAGAGAGTTTCGATATCAAAGTCACCATTCCATCATAGGTCAGGAATTCAAAGCCATACCTACAATAGCGAATCAAGTCCGCCCCTTGACATTGTAGCATGATGGCTTTTGAATAGCATAAGACTGGTTCACCGTCATCATCCCGCTCTACCCATTTAATAGGCTTGTCAGGCTTCTCACTTATACTGACAGAGTACTTGAACCTTACACCAGTTTCTTTATTGAAGTATTTGTCATTCAGTTGCCTCTCAACAGTCATTGCTTTTAAGACAACTTCATCGGAGAGTCTTAAATTAGCATCCTTCTTCGCAACAATGACCAGACGCACATAGTTTAGATTAGGTTCTTTCCCGTCCAAATAGTCTGAAATAATCTTTTCTCTGTCTTTAAGGGTTAGCGACGTCGGGAAGAACAGATGCTCTCGCTCACCCAAGTTATTATCCTCAACAAACTCGGCAAGGAGCCATTCTGCTGTCTTTTCATTTTCTAAAAGAAGTTGTGCAACTATCTTATCATGCTTCCGTACTAGTCGTTCCCTCCTCAGAATATCTATTAACTCATAGTCATTCTCTGATATGGCTGCCTCTACCGACTCCAGCGTCATAAATCCGGTGATATTAAACTGGTCTATGATTTCCCAGAAACAATGTCGATAGCCATGTTCTATCTGTTTGTATGTATCGGGCCAGGTTTCTCTGTTAATATCAATAAAGTATCTGATAATTGGCTCTTTATATCCTCTGATCTCCTGCAGCGTCCTGTCCGACCAGTCTTTCATATAGATTCCATGGTCCACGAATTGCCAGATGTTATATAGTTCTATTACATCATTGATTTCGTTTGGTCTCCATCCACTGCTATACTTCGCTATTACCCCTTCTGCCTGCTGGAGGTAGTGCGAAATACTCATATCATAGGTTGAGAAAAAATGTATTCTATCTCTCATAAAACATCTTTACTTCTTAATATCTTCTGCTTACTCCGCCTCAAAACCATATTGTCTGTACAAAGTCTTGAGATACGTGTCTTTTCTGTCATCAGACAGACTATTCACTTTCCTTCTTGCTTGTTTACACCTTGAGTAGTGCTTATCAAGAATATCTTGTTTAAATCGCTCTATATTCAGACTCTTTAGGAGGTGCTTATCAACACACTCTACATATTTGTGTATGGCATTAATCATGGAAGTTACCTCTTTGAAGGAAGGATGGCCGTCATTGGAATCGAAAGATTTCAGCATCTCATCCACATCTAAATGGCGGAACTCATCAATATAATAATCCTTATGCCTTTTCAGAAGTGTCCTATACTCTCCTTCTAACTCATTATTAGCACCATAGTGTACGGTATTGTTTCTCCATTGAATAGCCAAAGCCACTAAAGCAGCATACTTATCAATCTCTATATCACTTTTTCGTGCTTCACGATAGAAAAGTTCAAACCGACTATTGACAGATCTTCCCGTGCCATCATAGTCATTCCTGATACTTTCATTCTCAATAATAGATGGCTTTCTATTTGCCTCAACAAAATAAGAATCAAGGTTATCCACTACCCACGACAACGAAGCATCCAGTATAAACCGGATACTTCTTTCTGCAGAACGTTCCACACTTCTCGGATTCCATGAGGTGCTAAACTCTTCAGGTAGTGTGAATTCCTTACTTTTCACACCGTCAAGACCAATAAGAGTAGTGATCAGGAAATGATTCACCTGACCAATTCTCTGTTTGAAATGCCGTCTCGCGGGACTTAATCTTAGTTTGAGGTTTCCCATTATTCTTCTTTTTTGAGGACTAAGGGAGATTCGAACTCCCGTCTCGCCCTTTGAAAGGCATCAAAAAGATGCTTTGAAGGGGCGCGCCGTTCCATTTGTACCATTAGCCCATTACTTTCGTTTAACCATTCACCTGAACCATTCACCCTGAACCCTTAACCATGAACCGTATTTAGCCTTCCCTCCTCCTTCAGCTTATCTTTGAATCCATGCGTGGTGGCATCTATCCATTGTTTCCACTGGTGTTTCAAATTCTCTTTCTCTGTTTGGGTGAGTGCGGAGTGGTCTATTTCAGCCTCTTTCAAATTCTTAGCACACTCTTTCACTTGATCTATCTGCCATTCATCTACTGAGCCGCTGATGATTTTCACACCATACGCAGCCCATAGCATCCCTTCAAGGTATCCTTTCGCTATATCTATGTTATGATTTATATCCATATTCAATAACTCTATGTCATTCTCTAATCCTCGCATATCTCCTTCAACAATACTGCTGGCACATACGCAATCGCCACACTTGCTATACCTTCAAGTTCTACGACGACCCTTTTGCAGTGCTTTACACGGCGAATCACGCCCGTCACACCCTCAAACGCACCACCCATAATCTCCACACGTTTGCCTTCTTTGCCCACGACAGTCTCGTTATCCAAGAACATCACACTATCATCAGTCACAGAAGCCACCCGCATAAAGTTCTCCATCTCCCTGTCCTCCACAGTCATAATCGCATGCTCACGCGAGGCCGTGTGGTCTATCATATACCTCAGTGGCCCCAGCACCTCGTTCGACTGTTTCAGCTCGCTCACCCGCTCTTGCGTCGACCTGACAAAAATCAGATTACTAATCGCCGGCACCAACTCCCTCCGCAGTTCCGTCGTTCCGTATATCCGTTTTATCCGTGTCATCTGCGTTCGTTCATCTCCGTGGTCCCGTATATTCGTGTCATCCGTGAGATTCGTGTTCGTCTCTCTCCGTAACTCCCGTATATTCGTGTCATCCGTGAGATTCGTGTTCGTTCCCCTCCGTAACTCCCGCATATTCGTGTCATCCGTGAGATTCGTGTTCGTCTCTCTCCGTAACTCCCGCATATTCGTGTCATCCGTGAGATTCGTGTTCGTCTCTCTCCGTAACTCCGTGGTTCCGTCTACCCGTCGCTCCACAATCCGGTACCTCATCGGCACAAAGTTCTCAATCCCCAGTCGGTCTAGTTCAGCCTTCACCTTCATCTCCCGCTGATACGTCACCCTCATTGGAAACCAAGTCTTAGGGTCACCACACATCCTTGTGTCGCGTCCTTGTTCTTTTCCGACCTCAGCCTTCTGTCTTCCAACATCAGACCTCAGACATCCTACTTCTTCCGTCGTCATCATATCACTCTGGTCTTCAGTTGCTCTATGAATTCAACTTCGTGCCTTCAAGGTACAAAGATAGTTAAATATTTCGACATTTCTCCAATCTTATACGTTTTTTTAACAAATTCTCTCAAATAGTAATTAGATCGATACCAAATAATAATCCAAAGTATACCACCCTACATGTCCCCATTCCTTCCTCGCGCAGCCTCATAAAAAGCTCATCGCGTCGTCCCGCGATACAAAAACCCACAGAAGATTGGCGGCTTCTGCAATCTTCTGTTTACATCCTACCCATATAGGGGAAGGCTTGGTTAGGGTGGATGTCTCTTTTACTTCTTTTCTCTGCGCCAGAGCAAAAGGAGAATACTGGGGTTTTAGGGGCTAACCCTGAAAATATCACTCTGGCCCTATATATAATAAGGTATAGCCACCCTACCCCTTCATATTTTTCGGTTAATCCTAATGCGTTTATAATTCATGATAATGACATTTTGGTTAATCCGGATGCGATTAACATAAAATGAAGACGATGATATATATCGAACGTTACATAAAGTATTGCTTTCCCATAGGGCGTTTCTCATGTATAATTGGCAGGACAGTCAATTCAAGTAAGTAACGATAATTAATGTATACGGAACTTCAGAAGAATCTTCCCTTCCCTGCGTGGAAGGATGGGTGGATGAGGTTTGGAACTAATAAATGACTTGGTATGATGATGTTATTGACAGCGATACAAGATAATGTCTGTTGGATAGATAAGTATGCTAACTGGTATACTTTTGGAGGCTTTGTCTTAGCAATAGTCAGCATTGCTCTTGCTGTATATTTCTACAAGAAGCAACAGGCGAGTGCAAAAAAGAAAGAGGAAGCAGATGCTGAATCTCAGCGTGAAGTCGTGGAGCTACAGACAAAGGCTCTTGCCTTGGAAGAAGAGAAAATGAGGAATGAAGTAAAGCCTGTCCTTTATATCGAGGGTGTTTTGACTAATCAAATCGACAGAGTGGTAAAGGTCTCTTTTGGAAATAATAACCCAAAAGGGCATCTACACTTTTTGAGTTTACGTTCTCTTACGCAGGGGTGGCAGATGGTAACCAAGAATATACCTGATATGCAATCAATTTCTGTTATAACGGTTGTTCTAACTTACAATGAAGGCCGGAACTCTGAGAATTTCGATATAGAATATGATGTGGAGGACTTGTATCATAACCAATACATTCTGACGATACACTCAACCTACAATAATCAACTTATTAGCTTGAGTTAAAGATATATGGTCCAACTCAATCTACGATACGAAGCGATATTTAATCCCGCCAACATTGACCTTTAATTATTAGACAATATGTTCATACCAAATATAACAGCGGAAGGCATTGCGGGGGAGATAAACATAATTGAGTAGAAAATAAAGAATTCGATAAATTTATGAAAACAGCATTAATTACTGGAATTACGGGACAGGACGGTAGTTACCTGGCCGAGTTTTTATTGGAAAAGGGTTATGACGTGCATGGAACGATTAGACGTAGTTCTGTGGACTTCAGAGAACGTATAGCACATTTGGAGGGTACTCCACATTTTCATCTGCATTATGCAGATCTAGGTGACTCGATGAGCGTATTGGGCGTGATAGGAAAGGTTAAACCGGATGAGATATATAACTTGGCAGCTCAGAGCCATGTGCAGGTGTCATTCGACAGTCCTGAGTTTACGGCTGATGTGGATGCAGTGGGTGTACTGCGCATCCTGGAGGCTGTACGCCAGTTGGGTATGACGGAGAAGTGTCGTATATATCAGGCTTCTACATCGGAGCTGTATGGTAAGGTGGAAGAGGTGCCTCAGAATGAGAACACGCCGTTCCATCCATATAGCCCATATGCAGTTGCTAAGCAGTATGGCTTCTGGATTGTTAAGGAGTATCGTGAGGCGTACAACATGTACTGTTGCTCGGGTATTCTGTTTAACCATGAGAGTGAGCGTCGCGGTGAGACGTTCGTAACCCGTAAGATTACGTTGGCTGCAGCACGTATCAGTCAGGGTGTGCAGGATTGCCTGTATCTGGGTAATATGGACTCATTGCGTGACTGGGGTTATGCCAAGGACTATGTAGAATGTATGTGGCTAATACTGCAGCAGCCGCAGCCAGAAGATTTCGTGATTGCAACAGGTGTGCAGCACAGTGTTCGTGAGTTCACCACTCTAGCCTTTAAGTACGCAGGCATTGAGTTGAAGTTTGAGGGCGAGGGTATAAATGAGAAGGGTATCTGCGTGGCAGGACCTGAGAACCTCATTGGTAAAACCTTGGTCGCTGTCAGTGAGGATTTCTATCGTCCTACGGACGTGGTGAACCTTTGGGGTGACCCAACGAAGGCTAAGGCTAAGTT
>Ga0247611_10006942_pt1 | contig 14391 bp, 10 predicted proteins | sample 177DNAGHGhighgp2_FD_192422 | JGI IMG/M metagenome (GOLD analysis project Ga0247611, IMG submission 192422) | Sheep rumen microbial communities from Palmerston North, Manawatu-Wanganui, New Zealand - 1770 DNA GHGhigh gp2 | ecosystem: Host-associated > Mammals > Digestive system > Stomach > Rumen...
GTAGCTCAGAACTTCCAACTTGAACTCCGGGGTGAACACCCTCCGCGTCACTTTCTTTTTTGTGGTTTCCATTTCCTTTTTGCTTTTTTTTGCGCAAAAAAGTGTCAAGTTAATTCCGTTCAAGACACTGTACGCCATTGGGGTGGCGGCAGGAGAGGAAGGGCCAAAAAGAAGGGGAAAGAAAAGGCTGCGGTAGGTTAGAGTCGGACTATCTGGCTGTACTGGAGAGACTTTAACTGAAAGGCAATGAGCTGGTCGATCAGTTGGTCGTGGGCCTGCTGAAGGAGGGTCTGTGCCTCGAGGTAGTCGGAGAGGGAAATGAGGCCGGCCTTGTAGTAATGACCGGTTTCGCGAAGGTTTTCCTGCGCGTTGTCGACAGCTTCGCGCCTGACGTACACCAGCTGCCAGGCTTCGCTCAACTCGTTCCATGCCTGAAGGGTTTGCAGCTGCATTTGCTGAAGGAGGTCGTCGCGCTGATTTTCGGCCAGTTGGCGCTGCAGGTTTTCCTTGCGCACCTTGTGGGCTGTCTCCCACCAAGCGGTCAGCGGCACATTCACGGTGGCAAAGACCATACCGTTTTGTCGAAACTCGTTGCCCAAGAGGTTGTTGGTGCCATAGGTAGCTCCGACTGACACCTGCGGGAGCGCCTCGCCGACAGCCATGGCCTTCTGCAGCCGGGCGGCGTCGACAGCCTTCTGCAGCAAGCGGCTTTCGGCGCGCCCCTCCACGGCTTGTGAAGGGTTGACGGCCAAAGGCATCTCGGCCTGAATATCGTATGGCAACGAATCGAACCGATAGGCAGTATTTTCATCAAAGGGAAGACCCACATACTGGCAGAGCGCCCGTGTGGCCAGGGCTATGCCGTGGGTGAGCTGTATGCGAAGGGCACTGGACTCGTTCTGTTTCAGCCGCACCTTGAGCCACTCGTTACGGCTCAGCACACCCGCCTCCACAGCCGCGGCGGCATCGTGTTCCAAGGTGTCGAGGAGGGTTTGGAACCGGTCGAGTGTCTTGAGTTTTTCGTTGAGCGAAACCACCCGCCAGTAGTACTGTTCGGTGGTCATCTCCACCTCGTTCCGAGTCACATTGGCTTTCTCTTCGGCAGCTTCGACGCCCAATTTGGCCAGACGGTTGCCGTTGACAATGCGGCCTCCCGCAAAAATAGGCTGGACTGCCAGGGCGTTGGCAAAAGCGCCGTGGTCCAACATTCTGATGGATACATCCACGCCGTAGTCAGCTATGAACGACTCGACGAATTGCCGCACATTAATGTCGAGACCGAGATCGGTTATGCGCTGCTGCAAATCATTTATCTGCTGCTCGAGGGTCTCGCCCGTTGAGTGGGAGGTAATCTCAATTTTGTCGCGTTCGTCGTCGGTGCTGAGGTCTACCAGCGGATGCTGCGAATGGTAGTAAGCGGCCATGAAGCTCACTGACGGGAAGAATTTGGTGAGTGCAGCGCGGCGCGTTTCTTTGGCCATTTCCACCTCCAAGGCCGCATTTTTCATGGCGGCCTGATTGCGGAGGGCCAATGCCTTGCAGCTGTCCAGTTGCAGCCACTGGACTTGGGGTTGCGCGGTGGTGGCGGTGGATAGGACCAGTAAGGCTAGGGCTAAAAAAAAGGGCTTTCTCATGAGACGGTTTTTTTCTTTTTGTCGAACAGTTTCCAATAGGCAACCGGCAACACGGTGACGATGAATGCGATGGCGCAGATGGTGCCGAAACAGATGACTATGCCCATAGGCATCCAAAGGGTGCTGCGGTGTACAATCATTGGGATGACGCCGACGGCAGTAGTGGCGCTAGTGAGGAAGATGGGGCGCATGCGGCGGCTGCCAGCCTGGAAGGCCACCTGCTTGAGCGGCATGCCTTCCTGACGCAGCTCCTCGGCGTAGTCGAACATGACAATCGTATTTCTTACGTTGATGCCGATGAGGCTGACAATGCCTATGATGGCCGTAAGACTGACATCGGAGCCAAATATCCACAGCCCCACAAAACCGCCCAGGAGGCACAGGCTGGTGCCACAGAGGGCCAGGAGGGTGAGGCGGATTTTCTTGAAATTGAAGAGCAGGAAAAAGAAGACTATCAGCACGGCAGCAATCAGGCCGATGATGATGCCGCCCATGTTGCTCTGGTTGACGGCGTCGAGGCCACCGTAGGACATGGTGATGTCGTCGGGGAGCATCTCTTGGAATTCGCCTTCAAGCCACGGTTTGAGTTTTTTCATGGCCACCGGCTGACTGTGGCCGAAACGCAGGTCGGCGCCGACCGTTACGCAAGGGACGCCGTTGCGGTGGGCAATCTGTGCGGGAGTCCAGTCGGGGGTGAGGGTGGCCACCTGACGGAGGGGCACCCATACACCGGGCATGGCGGTGGGAACGAGGGTGTTCTCGAGTTTTTCGAAGTCGGTGAGATCGGGGCTGGTCTCGGTCTTGAGCACCACCTGAAGGGCATAGTCGCCCTCCCAGATAGTGGTCATGGGCACTCCGCCGAAAAGGGTAGCCAGATTGGCCGAGAGAATGGCCTTGGTGACACCGAGGCGCGAAGCCTCTTCGGGACGAAGGTCGATGCGTACCGATGGGCGGAAGCCATCGAAATCGCTATGCACCCACACTAGGTCCTCGTCGTGCCGCTCTAGGAAGGCCTTGAGGGTGTCGGCATACTGGCGGAGGGCGGCCTTGTCCTCGCCACGCAGTCTTATCTCTACGGGGTTGACAACGCCTTGATAGTCGAGTTGTTTGACACGTACCACCGCATTGGGGTAGGCGTCGACGTAAGAGTCCTTGTAGCGTTCCACCACCTTGGGAGTGACGTCGTAGTCGGTGGTCTTGACTATCATTTGGGCGTAGTTTTTGGCCGGCATGTTGGGTGAGTAGGCAGCCATAAAGCGGGGGGAGCTGCTGCCTACAAAGGTAGTGACGCTGGTGATGTCGGGGTCGTTCTGCAAAACGGCCTCGAACTGTTGGCACACTTGGTTGGTTTGATTTAGGGTGGCTCCGTCGGGCAGGTGTATTTCCACGGCGAAACTGTCGCGCTCGGCTTTTGGCATGAGCTGCAGGGGCAGATTTAGGAAAAGAACCACTGCCAGGAAAACAGAAAGCAGTCCGGCCCCGATGGTAAGCCACGGGAAACGGAAACAGGTGCGCAGCAGTTTGTCGTACCCTCGTTCCAGACCTAGGAAGAAACGGTTTTGAATACGCGTGGCAAGAGTTTCGCGTTTGGGACTGGAGGGGTCGTCGGGTTTGATCATCTTCTGTTCCAGCCAGGGGGTGAGCAGCATGGCCAGAGCCAACGACACGCCTAGGGAGATGCTGATGGTGGTGGGAAAAAACTTGACAAAGTCGCCCAGCGGTCCTTCCATCGTGAAAAGGAACGGGAAGAAGATGGCGCAGATGGAGATAGTGGCCACTATCAAGGAGGGGAAGAAGGTCTTGGCGCTGTGCACGGCTGCATCCCATGGCCGCTCGCCGTGCCGAAGGTTGTCCATGTAGCCGTCGATCATAACGATGCTGTCGTCCACAATCATGCCCAAGGTGACGATGAGCGCCGCAAGGGTGACGGTGTTCATTTCGTAGCCTATGATGTACATGATGGATATGGTGATGGCGGTGGTGAGCGGGATTTCGATGGCGGGGATGAGGGCGGAGGTGATGGGGAAGAGCATGAGCATCACTATGATTACGACCAATATGGCAGTTAGAAGGTCTTTCAGGAAGGACCAGATGCTGTCGTCCACTACTTTGGGCAGGTCGGTGATGCGGTAGATCGAGACCCCTTCGGGTAGGGTGCGCTGGAAGTCTTGGAGCACTTCGTCTACCTGCTCGCCGAATTTGACGATATTGTTGCCGCTGCGCATCTCGACCGAGAGCACCAAGGCGTTGTTGCCGTCTTTGGTAATGAAGCTGGATGGTTCGGCATAGTTGCGCTCGATCCGAGCCACGTCTTTCAGGCGGATGGCCTGGCCTGTATGGGATGAGAAAATCACCTGTTCGCCAATTTCACGCTCGGAGAGATAGGGGCTGGCCACATGAAGGGGCACGATATTTTGGTCGTCTTCCAAAGTGCCGCCAATGCTAAGCAGGCCTTGGGAAAATAGTTCAGCCGTAATCAGCTCGTGGCTGATGCCGTAGGAGGCTAGCTTCTCTTTGTCGATGTAAACGTCGAGTTCCTCTTTCTGCTCGCCTAAGGATTTGATGTTGCCTACAGCGGGAACCGTGCGGAGCTGTTTTTTCAGCATGTTCATGTAACGCTCCATCTCACGGTGGGTCTTGTCCTGCGAGTCCATGGTAATCAGCAGGGAGGAGGTATTGCCGAAATCGTCTACAACCACCAGTCCCAGCACACCGGCAGGGAGCTGCATCTTGAAGTCTTTCAGTCCATGACGAATTTTGGACCACACCTCGTTTTGGTTCTTGACACTATTGTCCAACTCGACGTAGATGTATACGATACCCTCCTTGGTGTAGCTGTAGGTGCCTTCTTTGTTTACCTCCTGGAAGGTGAAGAGGTACTCCTCAAGAGGTGTTGTGACCTGTTGCTCTACTTCCTCGCTGTTGGCTCCTGGGTAGACGGCAGCCACTATGCCCTGGCGGATGACAAACTCGGGAAACTCCTGCTTGTTCATCTTGTCCAGGCCATAGATGCCAAATATTACCAGCATCCCGACTATCAGAAAGATAATCTTGGGATTGGCCATCACTGTTTCTATGAATCCTTGGTGTTTCTTCATGACAGTGGGGAAAGAGGGTGGTTCAATACTCAACTTTGGTTCCGACGGAGACCTTCATCATGCCGTCTACTATCACCTGGTCGCCTGCCGACAAGCCTTCGGTGACCAGGACACCTGTTTGGGTGAGGTCGCCAATACGCACGGGGCATTGCTGGGCGGTGCTGTCGCTGACTATCCATACGTACCGCTGGCCTTTGTTGTTCAACTGAACGGCTCGGTTGGGCACTTCGATGCCACGGCTTACCTGTTTGCCCGAAAGGCGCACACGGCACACCATGCCAGGCAGCAGTCCCTTCTGGTGGGAGAGGATACGGATGCGGACTAAGTAGCTATGAGAGAGAGGGTCGGCACTTACACCCTGTTCGTTGACGACACCTCGCAGAGCCAGCGAGTCGGTTCCCTCTAGCGCATTGATTACCACGCTGACTGAGTCGCCTACACGCACCCGGGCGATGTCTACTTCAGGAACGCTCATTTTGACGTACAGACGTGAGAGGTCCAGCAGACGCATGACCGGTTGGAAGGCAGTGACAGAACTGCCCCTCTCTATCAGTCGGTTGTCGATGGTGCCGGATGTTGGGGCATAGAGGTTGCAGTCGTCCAGCCTTTTTTTTGCAATGTCGTACATGGACTGTGCTTGATCCAGTTGGGTTTGGACCTCTATCAGCTTGACTTCGGGCAGGCTGCCTTGGTCGTAGACTTGTTTGGCCCGGCGATAACCGTCCTGAGCCCTGTTGAGGGTGGCTTGGGCGGCATTGAAGGCGTTGGTGGCATTGCTTTTGTCCACCGAGGCCAATAGTTGTCCGGCCACTACGCGCTGCCCCTCTTTGACATAAACGGCAGTTACTTTGCCACTCACGCCAAAACTCAGGCTGCTGGCTGCGGCCTCTTCAAGCGAACCTACGTATTCGTGGAAACTGCCCGTTTCGCCATTGGAAACGGTCATGACATTTACTTTCACTACCCGCTCGGGTGTGGCCTCTTGCTGGGGATGGCAAGAGGAGACCAGTACTGCCAAAAGAGGCAAAAGCGCCTTCATTCGTCTTATGAAGGCAGAATGTGGATGGCAATACCCGACGGGGATCATAGTTCGCGCATCTCCTTCTTCAGGAATTCCAACGCCTGGGCAGTGGGTGCTTGGCCATTGGCCACGGACGAAAAAATGGCGCTGGCCAATCGTGTGGGGTCGGCATCTTGCGGGATGGTGATGGCTGCAGAATTAATCACGCCGGTCATTTCGTCTTTGGCTTCACGAACCATTTTCCATGCCTCACTGGAGATGTAAACCTGCTGACTGAGGTTGTGTTCCCACTCGTCGCGGATGGTCTTGGTCATAGTGTTTTGCAGGGTCTTGGTGTCCATGCCAGGACGGTAGCAGCGCAATACCAAGCTATCAGGGCTGATACGCTCAAGATAAAGCGCCAGGCGCTCGTAGGCCTGCAAGCGGATGGGGGTGACCAATTTGACCGCTTCGCGGTGCTCGTCGAGTCGCATCTGAAGCATCTGCATTTTCTGTTGGTTGTCGAAATAACGTTTTGTTATCAGATAAAAGATATAGCCTGTAATGGCTATGGAGGCTAAAACAGCCAGTAAAACAAGAATGATTACTACTATTGGATTCATTGGGAATTGATGTAACTATATTCTGATTATTATACAATTGATAATTGGGTACAGGAAAAGAGTTTTAGTAACTGCTTACTAGTCTAGTTTAAGAACGGCGAGGAAGGCGCTTTGGGGGACTTCGACGTTGCCGACTTGGCGCATGCGTTTCTTGCCTTCTTTTTGTTTCTCGAGGAGTTTGCGCTTGCGGGTGATGTCACCACCGTAGCACTTGGCTGTCACATCCTTACGTACTTGCCGTACAGTCTCGCGGGCGATAATCTTACTGCCGATGGCGGCTTGGATGGCAACGTCGAACTGCTGGCGTGGGATGAGTTCTTTAAGTTTTTCGCACATGCGGCGACCGATGGGGTAAGCATTGTCGACATAGGTGAGGGTGGAGAGGGCATCGACTGGGTCACCGTTGAGAAGAATCTCCAACTTAACTAACTTGGATGGCTGGTACCCGTTGATGTAATAGTCGAAGGAGGCATAGCCTTTGGATATGCTTTTGAGTTTGTCGTAGAAGTCGAAGACGACCTCGCCAAGGGGAAGGTCGAAAGTGATTTCGATGCGGTCAGTGGTGAGGTAGTTCTGATTTTTGAGGATGCCTCGTTTGTCCATGCAGAGTTTAATGACCGGGCCTATATAGTCGGCCTTGGTGATTATCTGGGCGTGGATGTAAGGTTCGTAGACTTCGGCGATGTTGTTGGGTTCGGGCATGCCCGAGGGGTTGTACACGTCGATTTCTTCACCATTGGTGAGTTTCACCTTATACTGCACATTGGGAACGGTGGTGATGACGTCCATGTTAAACTCGCGTTCGAGGCGTTCCTGCACTATTTCCATGTGCAGCAGTCCTAAGAAACCGCAACGGAAGCCGAAACCCAAGGCCAGCGAACTCTCTGGTTCGAAAGTGAGAGAGGCGTCGTTGAGCTGCAATTTCTCAATGGAAGAACGCAACTCCTCGTAGTCGTCGGTGTCGACAGGATAGACACCGGCGAAGACCATAGGTTTGACCGATTCGAAGCCATCAATGGCTTTCTCGCAAGGGCGTTGCACATGGGTAATAGTATCGCCTACGCGAACTTCGGTGGAGGTCTTAATGCCGCTGATAATATAGCCCACATTGCCTGCACTCAGCTGTTTGCGGGGCTCCATGCTGAGTTTGAGCACTCCAATCTCATCGGCGTGATAGTCTTTTTCGGTACTGACAAACTTCACCCAATCGCCGGTCTTGATGGTGCCATTCATGATGCGGAAGTAGCTGATAATGCCCCGGAAGGGATTGAACACCGAATCGAATACCAGGGCCTGTAGGGGAGCCTCGGGGTCGCCTTTTGGCGCTGGTACTCGGTCGACGATGGCTTGCAATATTTCTGGAACGCCCACTCCAGTCTTGGCACTGCATGAGAGAATGTCGTCGCGTTCGCAACCCAAAAGGTCGATGATTTCGTCGGCCACTTCTTCAGGCATGGCGCTGTCGAGGTCTATTTTATTCATCACTGGGATGATTTCCAAATCGTTTTCGAGCGCGAGATAGAGGTTAGAAATGGTTTGAGCCTGTATGCCTTGGGTGGCGTCGACCACTAAGAGTGCCCCTTCACAGGCAGCGATGGCGCGAGAGACCTCGTAGCTGAAATCGACGTGGCCAGGAGTGTCGATAAGGTTAAGAATATAATTTTTACCATGATTTTCGCCATTCCCTTCGTACTTATAGTCCATCTGAATGGCATGGCTCTTGATGGTAATGCCACGCTCTTTCTCTAGATCCATGTCGTCAAGCACTTGGTCCTGCATTTCGCGTTGAGAGACCGTGTTGGTATATTCTAAAAGACGGTCGGCCAGGGTGCTTTTGCCATGGTCAATGTGGGCAATGATGCAGAAATTGCGTATACTGTTCATTCTTTCTTTGTTATCGGGTTTATGTAAAAAAACTAGGCCAAGAGGGCCTCGCAGCAAATCCCTTCTCTTTGAGTAATGCGTCCTCTAATGCCAAATAAAATGCAAAAATACAACTTTTTTGTTAAATACGACACTTTTTCCCTTTCATATTAATTATTATTAGTATTTTTGCAGTCACTATGAAACATATCTTTGTCGTGAACCCCTGCGCAGGAAAGCAGGATGCTACCTCCTTCATTACTCAACGAGTGGAAGCATACGCTGCCACACATTCACATTTCGACTACCATATTTACCACACCCAAAACCCTGGCGATGCCACCGTGTGGGTGCACCACTGGTGTCAAGAACATCCTGACATGCCTGTACGTTTTTATGCATGTGGCGGCGACGGCACCCTCAACGAGGTGGTAAGCGGTTGCATCGGCTACAAGCAGGCAGAGGTTACCGTCCACGCAAACGGAAGCGGTAACGACTATATCAAATACTACGGTTCTCTCGACGATTTCAACGACATTCCCCGTTTGGTTGAGGGTATTCGGCATGCAGTTGATGTGATGAGAATCAATTGTCCCGACGACCCTGAGCCGTCCCCCCGTTATAGCATCAATGTGTGCAACTTTGGTTTCGACGCTATGGTGTGCAAAGTAGGAAACGACGTCAGGCGCAAACCCATTATAGGTGGCAAGCACTCCTATACAACGGGTATTATTAAGAGTATTTTCACATCGCGTAGCAATTACGTTCGCATGACTGTAGACGGACAACCCTTCTTCGATGGGAAGATGCTTCTTTGCACCCTCGGTAACGGGCGTTTCAACGGCGGAAACTATATGTGTTCGCCTCTCTCGCTTAACGACGACGGGTTGTTGGAGGTCAACCTATTTCGACGTATGTCATTAGTGAAATTTGCTTCACTTATCGATGCCTACAGCCACGGCACCCATATTAACCGACCAGACGTGAAGAAATTAATGCTTTACCGCCAGGCCACCGATGTCGACATTTCTAGTTCAGAGCCCTTCTGGCTGGTAATCGATGGCGAGATGTTGCACAGCAGTCACTACGTGGTGCGAAACCTCCACCACGCCATTACCTTCGTCAGTCCCCGATAGCAGTACCTATACGGGTTGTGCGGACAGAAAGGAAAACCGAAAGGGTGCTAATTGCCATTACCAGCAGGAAAGTCAGAAGGAAGTCGATGCCACGCATGTCCACAGGGAAGGCTGAGACGATGAAGTTTTCTCCCATTTTGACAAGGCCGAATTGCTGCTGCAGGAAACATACCAAAAAGCCCATGAAAAGACCTGCCACTACCCCTACGGTGGAAATCATCACACCCTCTATGCGGAAAGTGCGGCGGATATCGGAACGGAGCATGCCCATACTGCGGAGTGTGGTGATGTCGCGCTTTTTATCCAGCACCAGCAGCGAAAGCGAAGCCACTAGGTTGAGCGTGGAAATGAGCACGATGAGAGCTAGAATGAGGTATATTCCTAGCCGTTCGCTTCGGAAGACTTTATAGTAAATGGGCTGCTGCTCGAAACGGTCTTTAACGGTATATTTCTCTCCCAGCAACTGTCTAACCTGAGCTTTCAGTTTCTTTACATTGGCATCGTCGCTTAACGACAAAGCCAGGGCAGTACACTCATCGGGGGAATAATTCATTAGCTGCCGCACAAAACTTATGTCGGCCACCACATAGCGGTTATCGATATCCTGCTGGATGTAGAAATTGCCTCCTGGATAAGCATAAGCGGTATTGAGAGCCTGCTCCATAGTCATACCTAGCGCCACACCCCGTTTGGGTATATGCACCGCTAGAGGCACATTGGCAGCCTGTCGAATGCCCAAATCATAATACACTTCCGCACCTAGAAGCAGAAAAAAAACCGACTCACCGGATCCCAACGATTCTGCCGAAGTCTTCAATGTATAGTCGCCTTCATAAAGCAAGGTGTCCAACCCTGTCACCTTATGGTACACGTCGTCTACACCTCGCAATGACACGATGGCCTGGTTGTGTCGGTAGGTAATCCACGCATTTTCCTCTACCATGCAAGAAACTGCGTCTACACCTTCCAACTGTCTAAGCTGCGTAAAAGGCATGTCGTCCGTGTGGAAGGTCTTTCCCTGCGCTGGCTCCACCAAAAGAGGTGGGTCGAAAGAATTGAAAAGGGTCTGGGTAAGGTTGCCAATGCCGTTATAGACACTGAGAACTACAATCAATGCGGTTGTACTAACAGCGATTCCTATAAGTGAAATCCAAGAGATAATATTAATAACCGTCTTCTGCTTATGGGAGAAGAAGTAGCGGCGAGCAATAAGGAAGTTGAGGTTCATGGCGGCAACACGACAGCGGAAGAAAAAGTGACGGAGTTACTGCTTCAGCAGTCTATCAATCTTCTCTACATAGTCGAGGGTGTCGTCCAAGTAATAGTCGAGCTGTGGAATGATTCGCAACTGCTTGGCCTCGCGGTTACCTAAACGGCGACGTATATCGGAGGCATGGGCGAGTATAGCGTCTATTATGCCCTGCTTAGTGGCAAGCTTAGCGGGTTCGCCGCCTTGGGCAGGTATGTCGCCAATCGGCATGATACTGACATGGACGCGGGCAATGGATAGGTCGGGCGAGATGCGCACTCCGGTGACAGTGATGAGAGAATTGCCCAACACCGGTTTCATCTCACGCAGGAAAATGTCGCCTAAATCCTGTTGAATGAGACGCGAAATTTTTTGCTGACGGGTACTTTCCAAAATCCTTTACTCCTATTTTATTAAAGACGCCAACCAATTCGGACGGGAATAAAGACCGTCTGCTGCTGCAGTACCACTCCGGCCTCAAGAAAAAAACTATGGTAGTTGCGATCCATCTCTTGATAAGCGTGGTCGTAGAACCAGTTCAGACCGGCATATACCTCAATGTAAGGGCTCATGGTGGAGCCGTAATTATTATTGTTGATAAGGTAGCTGCCACCCAAACGTGCACCTACCATGGGAGCCCAAGTAGCGTTTATGGGACGATAGTCCATATCTACAAACACCTGAGCCATGTGACTGGGTTCCAACCCCTTGTTTCCTTGGTACAAAGGAAGACAATAACTATAACCCAATCCGCCTCCGAGGAAGAAATCCTGGCTTATGTTGATACCGTTAATAACATTTAGTCCGAAAGCCTCTTCGTGGTCTCTCAAGTAGTATCCATTGGGGGTAGTGGGGTTTGTAATACCGTCGCTAACTACCTTCTGCTGACCATAATTACCCACATTGTGCAGATAACCGGCCTCCACCTTCAACATATACTCCACATTAGGTTTTTCCTGTTTAAACTGTGCCATTGCCGAGCTAGCAGCAAAAAGCATAACTATCAGTAAGACAAATTTTATATTTTTCATTGTACTATTATTTGCGTTTGCAAAGATATGAAATTATTTTTAATTAGCACCACATAACTTCCTGCAGTGAGACTATGGCGAACAACATCTCCACTATGCAAATTATTCTTTTGCAATACTTTCCTTCCCATGGAATCAAATAATACGACATTGAATTTTTTGTCATAATGGCCCAGGTCGATAGTGAAAGTGCCTCTGATGGCTGGATTAGGATAGATGCTAAGGTCTATTTGAGCCTCTTCCGTCACCGGCTGCCCGATACCAGCGATGGCGGTATCCACCACAGCCAAGGCATATTGCCCTGGGAAAAGACGGGCAGTATAATAGCCCGTGGATAAAGAGCTGTTCGAAGTGCGTGTACGCGAAACCACCTGCCACGGATGATGTGCATCGACACGGTAAACGAGGCACATAGAATCGAGCATGGTTGGTTTTTCATAAAAGCCTTCGTCCAGAAGCGATGCCCCAGAAGAGCCATTGGCACCTTGATTGTATAAAAAACGGCCTGTCACATTCCCCTGCCACGGCACATTGCCCGCCACCTCCCAGTAGCGGTTAGACAGACTCAAGATGCCTTCGGCCATCTCACCCTGCGGCTGGGCATAATGGTGCCCCACATGCACCCATGCATTATTGTCATCGGTAGTTTCACCCACCATGATACGGCAATAACTCCTGCCCAGTTCTCGCAATCCTTTGGTCGAAAGATAGGTTGTGGCATCGGTACAGGCGTCGGATAAGTCATGGTGATAATCCACCACGGCAAAAGCCGCCTCAAAAGGCAGTGCAAATGTCTCTGAAGCCACACTATCCTCGAATACCATGAGGCGATCGCACCTTCTGAGGTCTCGACTGAAAAAAGTAACCGGCACCCGATTGCCTCGAGCATAGTGGTTGGTGCCACGCAGCAACTGACGAAGAGTGAGCGTGGCATTGTTGCCATCCGTTGAGAGGTCGTCGATAGAATAATCCACAAAACCTGGATGAAAGACATGAAAGTCGAAGAAGTCGGTAAGATCCAATCCGCTGTAAAGCGAAAGACTGTCGCGCAGTGTGGCGGCATCCAAGTTGCCGAAGGCACAGTTGCGAAACAGACGGTTCATGCAGACATAGAAAAGAGAGTCGCCGATATACCCTCGCAGCGAGTGCCACACCATGGCTCCCTGCTGATAAGTAGTAGTGCCGTATGTATAGTAACGCGACATGCCCGACAGCGATCTCCAACCGGCGTCGTCTTTATGGGCAGTGCGGAGCACGGTGGATAGCTTATTTTGATAAAAGTCGGTGGCGGCAGACTTACCATACAGAGCTTCGGTGGCAATTTCTTCACAGAAGGTGGCGCCTCCCTCGTTAATCCACATGTCACCTTCCGTAGCACAAGTGACCAGGTTACCAAACCAGGCGTGACCCAACTCATGACAGATAGTCGAATGACACCGATTGTCGGAGGAAGCCATGCAGTCGGACACCAACGCAATGTTGTTGGCATGCTCCATAGAACCCATCGGCGTGGATACATACCCCACTCGCTCCCAACGATAGGGTCCAAAGCAGCGCTCGTACATAGGTATGACCTCTTCCAATATATCGTATGTGGCGGCCACCGAAGTACTATCGTGGGTGGTGAAACCTATGGTGGCGGGATAAGTGCCATAAAGGCCCTGATACTCCCTTTCTATAATATGGAAGTCAGCAGTGGCCACACCCGACAGGTAGGTAGGAATGGGATAGTCCAATGTCCACACACTTGTACTGCTGCCATCATCGGCCCAAGTCTCACTTTGCTTCATACCACTACATAGGGCACGCCAGCCTGGTTTGGTGGTTACATTGTAGCGATAAGTGGCCTTATCGTAAAAGTTGTCACGACAGGGATACCAGCTGCGTCCAAAAACATGCGGAAACTGCATGAAAGCGCATCCGAGGTTATAGTATATATTGTTATCCAAATGCATGCCGCCAAAGCCATAATTTTCCACATACCCGTTGGTGACGTATGGCACAGTTATCACGTGAGTGTCACCCACCACGACATTACTCAAGTATATACGCAGCAGAGCATTGTCACGTTCGTAGTTGAATCCCCTTATAATCGTGCCGTCGAGGCTCACAGGAAAGAGCGAGTCACAAATCAAATCCAAGGTGAGGGACGAACACTGCCGTGTCATCCGAAAAGTGATTTCGGCGGTGGCTCTCAGCTGTTTGGGTGTGGTATTGCCCATATCAAGGGTGAGGTCGTAATGCAACACATCCACCGAATCGGCCTCAGCCGACTGTCCCAATGCTCTGTTTTGGACCATTGACAAACAGAGCGGCAACAAAAAATACAATATTTTTTTCATAAGTCTATGATATTCTATGTCAATAAATAGCAGCTGTCTGACAGCATTCTGAATGCAAAGATACAAAAAAAAATTTTGGTAGAATAAAAAAAAGTTCATACTTTTGCAAAGTGATATTAAAATGATATTAAATCAAACACAAAAGAAAACAACAAACAATTTAAAAGTTTAATGGTTATGGAAACAAAAGAGTTTAGTAAAAGAATGACCGCCTGCAACAACGGGTTCCTGCATCTTATTATCAATTTGGCCCTGCTGGCGGGCATCATCACAGGCACCATTGCTCTGGTCGGCCCCCACGACGACTTGGCCATCCTCCTCTGCTGCTTGGGCAGCGTGGTCTATCTGCTGCACTGCATCGGCTTTATGATTATCCAGCCCAACTTGGCCCGCGTGCTGACCTTCTTCGGCAAGT
>Ga0247611_10006943_pt1 | contig 14390 bp, 11 predicted proteins | sample 177DNAGHGhighgp2_FD_192422 | JGI IMG/M metagenome (GOLD analysis project Ga0247611, IMG submission 192422) | Sheep rumen microbial communities from Palmerston North, Manawatu-Wanganui, New Zealand - 1770 DNA GHGhigh gp2 | ecosystem: Host-associated > Mammals > Digestive system > Stomach > Rumen...
TAATACGAACTTCATAATTCATTGGCTTATCGTAATAATCCTTAACGAAACCTGTTAGCAAATATTTAACACCAAATGTTGCAACTAATAATATAGTACAACCAACTACACCAATTATTGACATTAAGCTTCTTGCTTTATGACGGAATACATCTCTTATATTCCATCTAAAAGCAAATCTTCTCTTGTGGAACCATTTTGTTTTTTCAATTAATAATGGTTTCATTTTCTTTGGTGTATATGGTCTAAGTGCATCTGCGGCAGTTCCTCTTAAAATGTTTTTAACTGATAAATAACCAACAAGCATTAATAATAGATTAATAATTAATATTACTACCCATACATACCATGGCATATATAGATTCCATTTAGGTAGATCAAAGTATGTACCCATAGGTCCATGTGGATTCATTATGTACCAACATAAACCATATCCTAATCCGATACCTAATAGTGAACCAATTATACCAATAAATAAGGCATATGATGAATAATGTACTACAATCTTTCTATCTTTAAAGCCTAAAGCTTTTAAAATACCTATTTGCATTTTTTCATTTACTGTAAGTCTATGCATTGTAGTAATCATAGTAAGCATTGCTATTGCTAAGAATAATACTGGTATTAAACTAGCCATAGTTTTACCTTCATTTTCTTCTCCTTTTACTTCGCTATAACTTACTGCTTCATTCTTACTAACTAATAAATATGCATTTCCTAAAGCTTCAAATGCTTTCTTTTCGAATTCTTCTTTTTCTAGTTTTGATACAACATTAATTTGTGTATAAAATGTGCTGCCTAGTGCGTTTTCAATAGTTTTACTAGTTACAAATCCATAACCCATATTTTTATAATCAGGCATCATTTGTGTTTTGTCAGTTACACAGATTAGGTATTCACTTGATTTAATTAATCCTTCTACTTTTAATTCTAAATCTAAACCTTTAACTTTTAATTTAAAATTATCATTTAATTTAATATCATTAGCTTTAGCATACATATCTGATAGCCAAATACCATTTAAATTAGTTTCATCATATTCGTTTCCACTAGTTAAAGTAAAACCACTTACTTTCATATTTGTTGAAGTATTGATTGTTACTTTATCTCCATCAGAAGCAGTGCTATCAGCTGCAAGAACTAAACTTGCATCATCTATACCATCTAGCTTTTTAATCTTTTCTAAATCAACATTTGTAAATCCTGCTTGATTCATTATTCTATAATCAGCAAATCCATCTAAATTATAGAAATATTCACTATCTTTTTTTATTGTATACCATTCTCCAGAGAACCCTGCGAAAATACCTACACCAAGTGCAATCATAATAATCATTGAAATGAATTGAGCTTTGTAGTTCCATAGAGTTCTAAGTAATTTCTTAAATAACATATTACCACTCCACTTCGTCTACATTTTTAGGATTATCATTCTTTTCTATTGATTGAATCTTACCACTTCTTACTCTAATAATCTTATCAGCGATTTCTGCGATATTAGAGTTATGTGTAACTATTACAATTGTTTTATTATATTCTCTTGCCATCTTAAGTAATAACTTTAATACTATTACACCTGTTTCTGAATCAAGAGCTCCTGTAGGTTCATCACAAAGTAATATCTTTGGATTCTTTGCTAATGCTCTAGCAATAGATACTCTTTGTTGTTCTCCACCAGATAATTCAGATGGGAATTTCTTATAATGTTCTTTAAGTCCTACTTCTTCTAGCATTTTTGTTGCTGAAAGAGGATCTTTAGCAATTTCTTTTACTAACGTTACATTTTCGTGAACGGTTAATGTTGGAATTAGATTATAGAACTGAAAAACAAATCCTACGTGGCTTGCTCTATATTCAGCAAGTTCATTGTTTTTTAGTTTTGAAATGTCTTGTCCTTCAACAATTATTTTTCCACTTGTAGGATTATCAAGTCCACCAAGCATATTTAATAATGTTGATTTACCAGCTCCAGATGGACCTAGTATAACTACTAATTCTCCTTCATTTAATTCGAAACTTGCATTGCTTAATGCTTTAAATTCCATATCTCCAACTTTATAAATTTTTGATACGTCCATAAATTCTACAATTGCCATATTATACCTCCTAATATGAAATGTTTTTCACATTACGGCTTCATTATAAATAAGAACATTGTATTTGTCAATACTAATGTGAAATATTTTTCATATGAAATTGTTTTCATACTTGTCTTGACATATAAAAAAAATCACTATACAATAAAAAATATAAAGGATGTGATAGAATGCCCGAAATTAGAGAACCAATAAAACAAACATCTATTGATAAGAAAAAAAGAATTATTGATGCCGGATTAAAGCTATTTAGTGAAAAAGGTTATTTTTCAACTAATACAGCTGAAATAGCTAAGGAAGCTGGAGTATCTACTGGTATAGTTTATCAATACTTTAGAGATAAAAAAGATATATTAATATATGCAGTAAAAATATATTTTGATAATATATTCTCACCAATGGAAGAAAAATTAAAAGAAATTAAATCCATAGATAATTTTGATGAAACATTAAGAGAATTAATATTATTATCTATAGATTCACATATTAGAAATTCAATTGCTCATGAAGAAATGATCGCAATGAGTCATCTAGATGAAGATGTACAGAACTTATTTATAGAAAGTGAACATAAAATAATAGATAAGATATTATATTTCTTAGAAGGAATTGGAATTAATGTTCCACATATGCATGAGAAAGTTCATATGGCTTATAATTTAATTGAATCTCTATGTCATGAATATGTTTATCATAAGCATGATTTCATAGATTACGATTATACAACGGATGAAACAATCAAACTAATAAAAACATTATTTACAGAAAAGTAAAAAGGGCTTCATAGCCCTTTTTTACATGCTTTCTTTTAATATTCTAATTAATGCATTTCTATCAAGTTCAACATACATATGTTCTCCTACAGTAGGATCATATTTTAATATATGTTCAGCCATTTCTTCTATTTTTTCTTCTTTTACTCCTACTTCAACTAAATGCATAGGTATACCTATAGATTCAAAGAATTTATAGAATGAATCAATCACAAGATATGCATCATTTAATTCTTTCACACCAATATTAAATAATTCTTTTCCTAATACTTTAAATCTATTAAGTGTTCTTTCACTTAATATTTCTTTCATCCATCTAGGAGTAATGATTGCAAGTCCTGCACCATGTGTAATATCAAAATATGCACTTAAAGCATGTTCTATTGAGTGCATTGGCCAACCAGATGAGCCTGCACCATTAGCAAGTATTCCGTTACATCCCCATGAGCATACATACATTAGTTCTGCTCTTGCATCATAGTTAGTAGGATCATTAATTGCTATTTTCACATTAGCCATTAATGATTTTAAAGCACTTATCATAATTCCATCATTAAATATAGAATTTGAATCACTAAAGAATTGTTCTAATACATGGTTAATAGCATCAGCTGTACCACATGCAGTTTGCCATTTAGATACGGTGTAAGTATATGTAGGGTCCAGGAAAGAAAATGCTGGATATAATAAAGTATCTAAATAACCTCTCTTATCATTTAAAGCTGTATTAGATATAACACAACCCATATCATATTCTGATCCAGTTGCAGCTAAAGTTAAAATATCAACAATAGGTATAGCAGCATTTGCTTTAACTTTTCCACTTATTAAATCCCAGCCTTCGCCATCATATTTTGCACATACTGCAATAGCTTTAGAACAGTCAAGTACTGATCCACCGCCTACTGCAAGTATAACATCTATATCATTTTCCTTGCATAATTTAGCTCCTGTAGTAACAGATGGATTATATTTAGGATTAGGTTCAATTCCTGATAATTCAACAATATTGAAATCTTTTAATAGTTTATGTACTTCATCATATAATCCTATTTTTTTAATTGAACCTCCACCATAAGTAAGTAAAACATTTTTTCCAAACATTTGTAAAACATCTGGTAGTTGTTTGATTACACCTTTTCCAAAAATAAGTTCTGTAGGTGTACTATAATTAAAGTTTTTTATCATATTAAATTCCTCCTTATATAGCGTATTCTATTTTTATTTTAACATATTTCTATTTATTGATGTAATATAGTATTAAAAAAAGGTCTAGCATTTGCTAGGCCTTTAATAATCTCTTATCTTTTCTTTACACCTTTACTCTTTAAGAATTCTGCAAGTCCTTCTTTATTGGCATAAGGGACAGCAAGTAATTTATTAATATAGATTAAAATATATTCTTTTTTCTCTTTAAAAAATAACATTTCTTTATAAAAATGTTTAACATCTTCTATTTGAACATCACCATTAAAACTAATAACATTAACATAATCATCATAAAATGTGGCGTCTGATTCAATTGTTTTATTACTAAATTCTTTTACAGCTTTTACATAAGCAATAATATAGAATGCTCCTAAAACAGCAATTAACGCAAACACAAATGATAAAGCAAAGATATATTTATAATCAAAATCAAGTATTATTCTTAATACTTGTATAGTTACAAAAAGAATAGTTCCAACAATAAGCGAAATAATTCCTCCTACTAATTTTCCTTTAAAAACATTTTGTACTAATTCTTTATTTATTGTTGTATGAATAGATTCCATATATATTCACCCCGACTAACATTATAGCATAAAAAAAATAAAGCTTACATTGCTTTACTATTTTTAGTGGTGCGGGTGACAGGAGTCGAACCTGCATGCCTAAGGCGCTAGATCCTAAGTCTAGTGCGTCTGCCAATTTCGCCACACCCGCATGTATAAGATAAAGTGGTAAGCAAAAGTGGCAGGGCCAGCTGGATTCGAACCAACGATGAAGGAGTCAAAGTCCTTTGCCTTACCGCTTGGCTATGGCCCTATAGTGTCTTTTGTTTACCGCACTATCAATTATACATTTTTTAAATATGTTTTTCAACCATTATTTTTTATTTTTTTATTAATGCAAAATAATATATTAAGAAAGATGCTGCAAGAACTAGTATTATCGTAGATAATGCTGACCCTCTTCTTATACTTCTTCCAAGGGCTTCATCCCTCTTCATTACATTCTTTCCAACGAATATACCCACAATAGGCATAAAGAATCCTATAATAGACCATTTAATACTAAGCTTCAAGGTATTCTTCTACCTCCTTTGCGCATTTAATTCCATCTTTAATAGCAAAAGCTGTAATTCCATTATTAATCAATGCTTCGCCACATATAAAGACATTCTTACTATTTTTATGATGATTCTCATCAACTAACTTATTAACAACATCTATATCAAAATAGTTAATAAGATCTTCCTCAAAACCAATATTACCAATAGATATAATAACTACATCAATTGGAAATATTTGATCATGTTCCATTAATGTTGGTTTATTATCTATCCATTTTACTTGACATATTTTAACAGATTCAACACATGTTTCTCCGTTTATTTCTCTTATTGTCATATTAAAACTTCTAGGATCCATTCCCATCTTACTTCTTGCTTCTAAGGCTGATTCATTATTATTTATAGAATCATCTGGCATTGGCCAAGATGTTGTTCTTTTAAGAGGTGGCATATTTTTATAATCAACTGTAGCTACCATTTTAGCATTTTCTCTAATTGCATAACTCATTACATCATTAGTAGTATCACCGCTACCTAAAATTAAAACACTTTTGTTTTCTAAAATATTAGATTTTCCCGTATCTAAGATATTATTTGTTACTTTTTTTAAATAATCCGTTGCATACATTACATTCTTTAAACCCATACCTTTAGTAACAAATCTTCTTTTTATAACACCACTTGCTATAACAAGTGCATCACTATCTTTTAATACATCCATAGGTGATATTACTCTTGTTACTTCTGTATCAGTTAAGAAATTAACCCCTTTTTTCTTTAACAAATCTATTCTTTTCTTTAATATTTTTTTATCTAATCTCATATTAGATATTCCATAAAGAAGGGTACCACCAACTTCTTTTTCTTTTTCATAAACTGTAACATTATATCCTTTATCAATTAAATAATTTGCGCATGCTAAACCAGAGGCTCCGCTGCCTATAATATTTATTTTCTTTTTGCTTAAAATGCTTACTTTTTCAGCGCTTGCTTTATTTAATCCATAATCCGCTAAAGTTCTTAAAATTTTCTTTATTTCTACTGGATTATTATCTTTACAATTTATACATGAATATTCACAGTATCCTTTACAAACTCTTTCTGTGATTTCAGGAAAAGGATTATTCTTAGTTAATTCTTCATATGCTTCATCAAGTAAATCATATTTAAGTAAAGCAATAATCTTATTAATATCAATCTCTAGTGGACAACCTATATTAACGTTATTTACAAGCATATTCTTACTACAAAAAGATTCACTACAATTCATACATTTAGATATTAATGGTTTAATATCATTAATGTTTAGAGGTGCATATATTTCATCAAAATCTTTAATTCTATCAATTGGTCTTCTCAACATTCATCACCTCTTTAACGGCTTCATTAAAGCTTAATCCGCTCTTTTCTCTTCCTTTTACTCTTCTAAGCATTGCCCCATAATTCTTTGGAACAACTTTAAAGAATAAATCAGTGTTAATATATTTAGATAAAGCAAATGCTTTTTTAGATTTAGTTAAATCTTTAAGCTTATTTATTTGTTCAGATAGATATAATAAATCATCACCGTCTATTTTTAAAATGTCTACTAACTTTTTATCTACCTTTGATTCTAAATTCTTCTTTTCATCATAAATATAAGCAATTCCACCAGTCATATTATAAGCAAAATTATCTCCTATTTCACCTAAGCATATAACTACTCCATTAGTCATAAAGCTACATCCATAATCATCCATACCTAAAACTATAGCGGTTGCTCCGTTATTTGCAAATGCAAAATAGCTTGATGCATAACCATCTATATAGACTAATCCTGAATTAGCTTTATATAATGCATTTTTGCCAACTAAATAATTCTTTTCATCATTAATTTCATTTATAGAACTATTATAAATACATATGGTTCCACCATTTAATGATTTGCCTAAATATTTTTGACATGTTCCATCTAATGTTAGATTAACATTACTATTTAAATACGATCCAAAGTTATAACCAACATTTCCGTTAATTCTAATAAATAATTTCTTATCAATATTATTTAAAGCTGCACCTATGTTATCAACTAATAAAGCATTACAGCTCATATCTGTAATACCAGATTTAGCGTTCTTTAAAATCATTTCTTTAACATTAGATTCTTCATGAATATATATTTCATGATTATCATTAAATCCGTTAAAGCCGATTAATGATGATATAACATGTGTTTCATAACTTAAAAATTCAATAAATCTATTTAAATATATATCATTACCATAATATTTTAAATTGCCAAATAAACCATTTGGACATTTATAACATTTATTGTAATTCATGCACCCAAGAGGTATTAAAATATTCTTTTTAAAGAAGAACCTATTAGAACCATTAATAGCCGCATTAATAATATCATATGCATTATTATAATCAGCTTCTAATGATAATAAAACATATTGTCTTAGATTCTTTTCTTTTAATTTTAAATCAGCTTCTTTTAATAAATTAATATCATCAATTATTAATTCATCAATACCTGAAGTTACATAATCTACAATGTTTTTTACACTACTAACTTTAACCATTATAAAGGCATCTTTATTTATTTCTTTTAATTCCAACACTAGTGCTTTTAAATCTTTAAATGAATAAATATCAAAATAATTTTTTAGCCCAACAAAAGGTGTATTTGGCATAATTTTATGCATATCAAACATCTTTTCATCAGTTAAGCTAATATTAGTAGAATCATCATAGAAATTAATCAAAATTTCCTTTGTATAATTAGTTTGTATAAATCGTTTATCTAATGTTGTTATATCCATATTAAAGGCTTTGTTAAGGTATTTTCTAACATCTATTGATACTGGTAAAATACATCTAAATAAGCTTTTTATATAATCTTTTGAACATGCTTTATCAACTGATATTTCCCTCTTATAATTAAAGGAATTTGATAAGCATTTAGAGTAATCTAAATATTTATTATAATCATTAGATTTTAGAGCTTCTTCTAGTCTTATCAAAGCTAATTTATCCATTTTCTTATTAATTGTTTTATTGAATAAATTAGATCCTATAAATGATTTAATATAATGGATTCCATAAGAAGCCATAAGTTTAGATAAATTATTTTTTAGATATCTATTATATAAAGCAATACCATCTTCTTTTAGAACGTTTTTAGCTTCTAATCCTTTTAAAACCATATAAGCCTTATATGGATATATTAAGCTTATACCTTGTGATAAATAATAAGCAAAATCTTCAAAACGATAATTTTTAGAAACCATAATAAAGCAAACCTTTTTAGAATAAAGGTTTATGACATCACTATATAAATCAAATTCCTCATCGTTAATAATTATAATATCCATATTTTCTTTTACTAAATATTCTAAATCATTATTATTTAGTTCACATATTTTAAATTCATTCTTTAATTTTAATATGTTTTCATATTCTACAAGCGATAAGAAAGTATTTTTAAAATAGATAGATTTTGTTAGATTGATATTTGTATAGAACATATCAAGTCTAGTTTTTCTAACTGATGGATATAAACCATTTAAGAATGTTCTATAACTTATATTATCCTTGCATATTTCTATTAATTCTTCATTAAGTTCAAATAGTTCTTCGTAATTAGATATTCCATCTTCTACTATAAATACCTCATTTTCTCTTTTCTTGAATGTGCTTAATACTTCATTTAATCTTTTAATAGTTTTTGTTTTTAAATCAATTTCTAAGAAGTTTTTAACACTATAGAACTTATTGACATTGAACATATTTAAATTACTATTTGAAATATAGATATTTTTATCATTAAAGCCAATATAAACATCAAAAGCATTATCTTTTGAAATAACACAATTTAATTTCTCTCCATCTGTTGTAAGCATATATAATGGGCCTTCAAATAATGTATGAACTCTATTATAATAATCATTAAAATCATTTTTATAGAATTCAGGTAATATTTGTAAGACTATTTCTGAAATATCTTTATTATAATTACTATTTAAATAATCTATTACATCTGCATAATAATTATTATTAAAATAAGCATCATTATATAGTTTTAAGAAACCTAATTTAGCGGAATTAAGATTTGAAATATCGCCTAAATAGGCGTTATTTTTATCTAATGAGTAATTATTACCACTATTAATAATAATGAAATTAGATAGATAATTATTGTTCATTAAATCTGTATTATTGATATCATTTGCTTCATAGATTATTATTTCACTAGAGATACTTAAAACTAAAATATTATCTAGTTCTTTTCTTATAGTATAAATAGTTTTCTTATCAATCTTTTCGATAAATATCTGACTAAATTCTAATGTTACTCTACTGCCATAGAATTTAATATTATGTTTTTTTAATACTTCTTTTATGGTATTAATATCTATTTCTCTTTTAAACTCATTTATTGAGGATTTTATATTAATTAATGTGTAAGAATCAATGTTTGTTAAAAAATCTAAATTTTTAAAAATTAGATAAGGTATATCAGTTAATACTTTGGCATTACTAATATTATTCACTTTTAAATAATTTAAAGCATCATTTATTATTTCATGATTTGCTTCACTTTTAGAAATAATTGTTGCTAGAATGCCATCATAAAACATAATATCCCTCCCTAATCCTTAAAGCTTATAGTTATATTTGCTGTTTCACTATTTACACTATTAATCTTTATTTCAACGTCTAATAATAGTTTATTAACATATTCGCTATTGTTAATTGGAACAAATGTGTCTCCTTCTTGGAATAATGATCTATTGCAAGCTGTTTCAGACGAATCAATGAAATCACCTTTTTTTGCTTTATTGTATTCTGCGCTTATTAATGATAAATAAGCATGATCTGTATAACTATTATCATATTTATAAATTGACCAATAATCAAAATCATATTCTACTCTTGAATTTACATGATATATTCTTATTCCTGATTTTGTATATCCTCTATCATCAAAGATGTTTTGTGTTGCTAAACCATTATAATCATAATATTCTATTATGAAATATTCACTCAAGTTCTTTGATTCCATATCAAATGATGGAGCAACTATAATAGCATCTCCAGACGTAGAGAATTTATTTAATTCAATTGTTATATCTTGTGTAACGACATATGGAGTAATCCATCCAAAATTCATTTTAGTATTAGCACAATGATCTCCAACGTTTCCATCCATCATATCAAAGGAACCGGCACCATAATTACATCCATCGCCTTCAGTAGTAATTCTTTTACCAAATATAGAACTACTATATTCATTAGGTGAATAATCATAATAATCATCACAGCCTAACATATGTCCTGTTTCATGAATAAATGTAATAGCATTTAAATTAGTGCCTTTTACATCTTTATAGAAATCATCTTTATACATGAAACATACATTTGACCACATGAATTGATATAATTTGTAATCATTAATAGTCTTTTTGCCACCATAATATGTAACCCATGACCAATATAGTGAATCATGTTGTTGCTTCATTTTATTGCATACTAAGTAAACTCCATCTAAAATTCCATCTTTATCATAGTCATAATCACTTAAATCAATATCACCTACTAAAGCATTTAGTGCTTCTATAGCTAAGTTGCCTAAGCTTGAAGTAATATTATTTTTGTTATTAGCATAAACATTTTCATAATATGTTGAACTGTTAGTTGGAGTATACCAATCTAATACAGTTCCTGTTATGTTTAGTTTTCCATATGAACTCTTTTCATAATAAGTTTTTAATGATTCATATCCAGTATCAGTTCCAAAGAATGTTCTTTCTAAATCTGTATGGTATTTTTCTAGATTGGAACTTGATGTATAAACATCACTAAATTTAATTGGAACAACTAATATTTTAATATCTCCAACTGATGGCATATAACCATCTTTACCATAAATCATTTTGTGTACATCCTTAAATGTATATGCACTATCAAAGTTTGAAATACAATCAAGCGTAGATCTTTCATATGACTCTTGTGGTATCTCAGTAGTAGTTTTCCTTTTAAAATAATCTGGAACTGGTAAATGCCAGCTGCATCCAGTTAAAACAAATACAAACATACCAATAATTGCTATATATAGAGATTTTATGTAATTTCTTTTCATAAAAAACACCTCCTAAAAGCCTCCTATTAGTCCAAAGAATATAATTCCTAGAACACCTGAGGCTAAAACAACTAATATAGGACTACTAGTTTTCTTAAATCTAAGCAATATAAACGAAATAATAAATATAATAATAGATGCAAAGCTAATATCTCTAATACTCTTAATACTAAATCCGTTAATTAAGAAACAAGCATATATTAAGCTTAAAGCAACTGCAAATATTAAACCACATACTACTGGTCTAACACCTTTCATCGCATAATTAACATACTTGTTATTTAAGAATTTAGATATTATCTTAGCAACAATTATAATGATAATAAATGATGGTAAAACAATTCCTAAAGTAGCTAGGAATGCTCCTAAAAAGTTTCCTCTAATATATCCTATAAATGTAGCCATATTTATAGCAAATGGTCCTGGTGTGGATTCACTTATAGCTAAGAAGTTTGAAAAATCATCTTGTGATATCCAGCCTTGTCCTATTACTTCATCTTCTATCATTGGAATCATTGCATATCCACCACCAATAGTGAATAAGCCTATTTTAAAGAAAGTTAAGAATAACATTAGATATTTCATATGTTATCACCTTCTTCTGTTTCAATTGATTCTTCTTCGTTTTCTTCTTTATTCTCTTTTTTCTTATCAAAGTGATATAAAAGAGAATAGAATACTACACCTACAACTAATCCAAATATAATAACAAAAACAGTATGAATTGAAGTAAATAGGGCTATTTCAATTGCTAGAAGCATAATAGCAAATGAAAACAGATTATGTTCAGTCTTCTTTAAAATCTTTAATCCTGCGTTTAATATTAAAGCAGCAACACCTGCTTTAATACCTAAGAAGGCCCACTTAATAACTTTTACTTCAATAAATTTTTCATAGAATAAAGAAATTATTAGAATGATGATAAATGATGGCAATACAACACCTAATGTAGACAAAATAGCTCCTCTAATTTTACCGACTCTATAGCCTACAAATGTAGCACAATTAATTGCTATAGGTCCTGGTGTAGATTCACTTATAGCAAGCATATCAATCATTTCATCTTCGCTCATCCATTTATTTTTTTCAACAACTGATTTTTGGATGAATGGTATCATTGATAGGCCCCCACCAAATGTGAAAAGTCCTATTTTGAAAAATTCAAAAAATAATTTTAAATATTTCATTCTAAGACCTCCTATCATTCTATTTCTAATTATACCACATATATAATAAAAAATAATATTAAGCATAATATTATTTCACACAAATTTCATTTTCCTAACACATTATATTAACAAAAAAAGGCTTAATTAAGCCTTATATTTGTGTAGATTCTTCTAACTTATTAATGTCCTCTTTCATATGATTATTTATGTCCTTAAAGAAGGATAATGCAAATGGAATACATATGAAGAATGTTAGAATATCAGCTATCATTAGTGATAATTCAACACCTGTTACTCCTATAAAAATAGGTAATACTATAATAAATGGTATATAACATATTCCTTGTCTTAAACAAGAAACTAATATTGCTCTAACCTTTTTGCCTAATGACTGATAACTCATATTACAAGCAACTCCAAGTGGGCATAACACTAAACCAATGCATTGGAATAATAATGTATTAACACCTATATTTACTCCACTTTCATCATGGACTAATACATTTACTAATGGTCTACTAAAGATAGCTAAAATGCCTGATCCAACAAGCATAATTATACTTGACATAATAACCATAAACCAGAAAGCATCTTTAACTCTTTGATATTTCTTGGCACTATAATTATAACCTACTACTGGTTGATATCCTTGACCAATACCTAACATTATCATAAATACTATTTGAGTTATTTTTGTTACTACTCCCATTGCGGCAGTACCAGGATCTCCGCCATATGTATAAGCCTGATCATTTAAAATGATTGTTGCAATACTAGCTAATCCTTGACGTAATAATGAAGGCAATCCTATTATAAAGATAATTCCATAATCACTCATCTTAAAGCTTATTGATTTAAATCCTAATTTTACTACTGTCTTGTTAGATAAATAAAAACTTAACATTATTAAGAAACCTATAAACATGCTTATAGCTGTTGCTATAGATGCACCTTTAACTCCAAGATTAAATGTAAAGATAAACAATGGGTCTAACAATAAGTTTAAACATACTCCAATAACCATACCTACAGTAGAAAGCTTTGCCTTTCCTTCTGCTCTTAAAGCATTATTTAATACATATGATGCCATCATAATAGGTGCAGCTAAAATAATAAAGAAAGCATAATCCTTCGCATAAGCTTTTACTGTAGATGAAGCTCTTATAACTATCATGAGCGGATCTATAAAAATAAGACCAAATATCATTATGATTGTACCAATCAAAATAGCGCCAAACAAAGCGCTTGATGCAACTTTGTTTGCTTCATCAACTAAATGTTTTCCAAGAAGTCTGGCTATAATACTTCCAGCTCCCATTCCTATCATAAAGCCTATGGCTTGAATAATTGCCATTAAAGGAAACACTACACTTACAGCAGATGTAATAGAATCATTTTTAAGTAGTGTTATGAAGTAAGTATCACCAAAATTATATAGGGCTGTAATAAGCATGGAAATAACTGTTGGAATAGCTAAATAAGTTATTAACTTAGATATTTTTGTTTCAGTCATAAGCATATATTGTTTTTCTTCTTTAGTCATTTCCTCACTTCCTTCAAAACTAATTTTAACACAAACTAATTTATTATGATATAATAAATATGAGGTGGAAAATATGAAAGTGTTATTATTAAATGGTAGTCCTGATTCAAAAGGTTGTATTAATGAAGGATTAAAAATAATGAGTGAAGAATTTGAAAAAGAAAATATAGAATGTGAAATTATACAAATAGGAAAAAATCCTATTGCAGGATGCATAGGATGTGCTTCTTGTGTAAAAACAGGTGAATGCTTTAGAAAAGATTTAGCAAATGAAGTAGCAAATAAGCTAAAGGAAGCTGATGGAATTGTTATAGGTTCACCAGTATATTATTCTTCTCCAAATGGAAGCTTATTATCATTACTTGATAGAGTGTTCTATCAAGCAAAAGGCTTAGAGCATAAAGTTG
>Ga0247611_10006944_pt1 | contig 14389 bp, 11 predicted proteins | sample 177DNAGHGhighgp2_FD_192422 | JGI IMG/M metagenome (GOLD analysis project Ga0247611, IMG submission 192422) | Sheep rumen microbial communities from Palmerston North, Manawatu-Wanganui, New Zealand - 1770 DNA GHGhigh gp2 | ecosystem: Host-associated > Mammals > Digestive system > Stomach > Rumen...
ATGCTCAAGGTGGTATGGTAGGGGTTTTAAAAGAAAATGAGCTTGACTCTACTGAATCTCATATCGCTGACACTTTAAAGGCAGGTGCAGGCCTTAGCGAATTAAATACAGTAAAATTTATTTCCGAAAATTCTGATAGAGTTATTAAAGACTTGCTCAATTTTGGGGTTGAATTTGATAAAGATGAAAACGGTAAGTTAACTTTTACATTAGAAGCTGCTCATAGTGTAAACAGAGTATTACATGCAGGTGGTGATGCAACAGGCAGATGTATAGAACATGCCTTATGCAGACAGGTAAGAGATAATTCGAACATTGATATATATGAGCAATCAGTTGCAGTTGAATTGCTTATAAATAAATCTAATCAGTGTAAGGGGCTTGTTGTATTCAACGACTTAACCGGAGAATACGAAACGATTTATTCTCCTGTAATTATACTTGCGACAGGCGGAATTGGACAGTTGTATAAATATACTACAAATCCTATCGGGGCGACAGGTGATGGACTTGCTTTAGCTTATAATGCAGGTGCAATTATGCAGGATATGGAGTTTGTACAGTTTCATCCGACGGCTTTGGCTATAGATGGTGATGAAAGCAGGTTTTTAATATCTGAGGCTGTCAGAGGTGAAGGTGCAAAACTCGTTGACTCTGATGGTGTTGAATATATGCAGAATTATGATTCTCGAAAAGAATTAGCTCCAAGAGATATCGTTACAAGAGCAAATTACAATGAAATGCTAAAAAATAATAAAAATTGTGTCTATCTTAATGCAACGGGCATTGATGCAGATAAAATTGCACGCAGATTTCCTAATATTTCTAAGAAATGCTTAGAAAATGGTATTGATATGACGCACGATTTTATTCCGGTTGCCCCTGCAGCTCATTATTATATGGGTGGAATTAAAACAAGTATACATGGACAGACTTCAATCAGTGGTCTGTTTGCTATTGGAGAAGTTGCATCAACAGGCCTGCATGGGGGCAACAGATTAGCAAGCAATTCGCTTTTAGAATGTGTAGTTTGTGCTAACGCAGCAGGTCAATATTTATCGACGTTATCTTTAGATGCCCCAAAACAAATAGACGAAAAAATCAAAAAAGCTATTGACAAATATAATGGTAATACTTATTTAGAAGAAGTTAATACCACTGAAATAAAAGCGAAACTTAAAAATATTATGTGGGAAAATGTTGGTATACTTAGGGATGAAAAATCTCTAACACAAGCAATTAAAGATATTAATGAATTGGCTAAAATTGTTTCTGAAACCTGCATTTGCAATAATAAAGCCGAATATGAATTGAGAAATATGCTGACTGTTGCTAAACTTATAACTGAGTGTGCTTTAAACAGAAAAGAATCAAGAGGCGCTCATTACAGATTAGATTATCCAAATCAGAATGAACAAACCGTTCATAGTATTATTTCAAAAGCAGAAGGAGAACTTTGTTTTGTTAAATAACTTTTATATAGAAGAACATGTTAAATATGCATTAAAAGAAGATATAGGTTTCGGAGATATTACAACAGAGAATCTTGCGGGTAAAAGCGATATATTATTTGCCTCTTTAGTTACTCGTGTTGACGGTATTTTATGTGGTTCTGAAGTATTTAAACTTGTATATAATATTTTATCTCCGGATGTTGATGTAAAATTTTATTTTGAAGATGGTGACAAAATCAATAAAGGTGATAAAATTGCTGATATTTCAGGCCCGGCAAGAGCTATTCTTATGGGTGAGAGAGTTTCACTAAATTATGTTCAAAGAATGAGCGGCATTGCCACAGAAACGAACAAATATCAGACAGCAATCGGGGATTTGCCTGTTAAAATCGTCGACACCAGAAAAACTACTCCTAATTTCAGAATATTTGAAAAATATGCGGTCAAAACCGGTGGTGGAGCTTTACACAGATTTAACCTTTCAGATTGTGCGATGGTTAAAGATAACCACATTAAATTCGCAGGTTCAATTACAAATGCTGTTAAACAATTAAGAAAAAATATATCTCATGCTCATAAGATTGAAGTCGAATGTGACACACTCGAACAGGTTCAAGAAGCTTTAAATGCAGGTGCGGATATTATTATGCTTGATAATATGCCATGTGAAGAAATGAAAAGAGCATGTAAACTAATTGATAAAAAAGCTATTATAGAAGCAAGCGGTAATGTTACTCTTGATTCTGTCAGAGAAATCGCAGAGTGTGGAGTTGATATAATTTCATCGAGTGCGATTGTTGCAAAAGCTCCTACTCTTGATTTAGGATTGGATATTTTTTAATGAAGATACGTGTTTTTCTGGTTTTTATCTTAATTTGTTCAGTACTATCTGCTCCGGTTTATGCAAATAAACCTTCATTAAAAGATAAATTAAGAAGCCTATTTTATACAAAAACAGATAAAGATAAACCCCAACAGGTTAAAACAATTCCTGCCGGAGCCGCATGCAACCCTGATGTTCCCCAAAATTGTGATGTAAAAAAATAGTAAAATGCTTTTCTATAAATACTTTAGACAATTAATGTGAAGTTTTGTAACAAAAAATAAGTCATGTGAAATTTGGGTTTTGTTATATACTTTATATATATACAGAGAGCAAATAAAAAAGAGAGAGGTCGAATATGGCTGTTGCAAATTTAAATAAAATTGATGAAAAGCTTACAGATATGTATAAAGATCAAGTAACAACAAATGCAGCAAGCAAAGAGTCTTTTGTAGACCGTTCTGATATTTTACTTGCACAAATGAATTTTATCGCAGTAGCAAATAGACAGGCACTGCATTTAATATAAAAGTTTTCATAAAACAACTCCAATTAATTTTTCCCCTACAAATTTTCAACCTGGTTTCCCCCTATAGAATCAGGTTTTTTTTTGCGAGAAATTAAAATATTTACAAAAGAATTTAAAAAAGATAAAATAGCATTTATATTGGAGGTTATTATGGAGCAAAATTTAGAAATTAATAACAAGTTTGTGAGTTTCAATGGTGTTATAGGCAGAAGGGATTATCTTATCAATATTATTTTCATATGCCTTATCGGTTCAATATTTAGCGTACCGTATACAATTTGGATTATGGCTAATGTGGTAACTATTGGTGATATGTTTAATATTGGCAAAATATTTTTAGATGCACCAATGCTGTTAAAAATATGGGTTTTGCTCGGAACATCATTAACTTTAGTCTTATCGCTTTCAAATATGTTCAGAAGACTAAATGATATATGCGGCAGAGTTTCTAATACTGTAAATATTTCATGTGCTATATTTATCATATTATCGGCATTTGGATATATATTAGTTCCAGCACTTGCATATTTAGGCAGTGTAATTGCCATGATAATAGGTCTTATATTGATTTTTACTCCCGGGAAAATAACAGGCAAATTACCTTATGATGTAACCAAAATATTTAATTGGGGTGCATTTCTTGGCACCTGGATATGGGGACTTATAAATAAGTGTTATATCCCGTTATGGTACTTGTTATTATGGTGGACTCCATTTGGTTTTTATTTTCAGATTTGGTGCGGTTTAAAAGGTAACGAATGGGCATATAAGAATAATAAATGTACTGATGTAGAAGAATTTAACAAATCCCAAAGAAAGCAGACAACAATTTGGGCTATTATTACTGCTGTATTAATACCATTGCTTTACATATTATTCATTTTTGCCATCGTATTTATTATGGCAGGTGCTATTGCACTTGATGCTAAAACTAACGGACCTGAGAAAACAATGTCAAGATTTGAAAACTTTATTGAAACACAACAATCATTATATTTCGAATCACATGAAATAACCGAAAATGAAAATAAATACTATATTCTCCCTTCGGATTGGGCGATGTACTCTTTTTCAACGAAAAAAGATATATTTGATTTAGCTGCAAGTTCTGCAAGTATTGAAAGAACAAAAAAATACCCGCAGCAGGGTACATATCATTCAAAAACTGATGAACTTGTCAGAACAAAAATTTACAGTTCTAAAAATGGCGAATTGCTGGGTGAGTTTGTCATGGATGAGTCATTTATGAAAGCCGGAAGTACAAAAGAGGCTTTCTTGCAGGGTATAAAGGCAGCTATGAAGGCATATAGATTTTATAAGCCAACTGAAAAGTAAATTATTGTTAATATCAGTATATAAAAATAACAAAAAAATTATTTTTTTTGTTTTAGTATCCTTGTTGTGTAGTAAGAAAGGTTTATAAAGTATGATTAACATATCACCTGTTAAAGTAAATCAAAACATTAATAATATTAATTTTAAGGGACAAGCAGATAATAATAAAACTCATGCAGGGTTGAAAACCGGTGCAATATCAACTTTAGCGATTGAAAGTGTTCTTATACCGCTTTTACATGGTAAGAATTTAAAGAATGTTCGTTGGTTAAATGTGGCTTTATTTTTAGGAAGTTCACTCGGTTGTGGTGCTTTAATTGACGCTTTAATCAATAACAAACGTAAAAAGGGTGAAAATAATAATGCAATAGGTAAAAAAGTTGGAACTGCCCTTGGTGCAGGTATTATAGCAATACTAAATGCATCAACACTCGGAAAAGCTGTACTGACAAAAGCTGGCGGAAAACTTGTTGCCGGTGGTGCCGCAGTTGGTGCATTAGGCGGATTCATTCTTGGTGCAATTACCGACAAATGTGCAAATTCTGCTTATAGAAAGCATAATTCATAAGATATTTTTATTTAATAATCATGCATTAATTTTTAAAATATCATCAAGCATTTTGCACATGGTATTTTGAAGTCTTTGACATTCTTCACTTGTTTTTGCTTCAAAACGGAGAGTAAATACCGGTTCGGTATTACTTTGTCTTATTAATGCAAACCCGCCCTCAAAAACAATTCTAAGCCCGTCTAATGTAATAATATTTTTTATTTCAGAACCAAATATATCAGGTTGAGAATTTACTTTACTTGTTATTTCTTCTAAAGTAGATTTTTTAAGCTCATTTGGACATGGATATCTAATTTCAGGTGATGAGTAAACTGCATCATATTCTTTTAACATTGATTTGATTGTAAAATTAGGATTAAGTTTCTTCTGTTTTGATATTATTTCAATAATTCGACATCCTGCATAAATTGCATCATCAAACCCGTAGTATCTGTCTTTAAAGAAGGTATGTCCGCTCATTTCTCCTGCTAATAAAGCACCTGTTTCATACATCATGCTTTTGATATATCCGTGGCCTGTTTTAGACATATATGCTTTACCGCCTATTGAATTAATCGTGTCATACAATACCTGAGAGCATTTTACTTCACTTACAACGCCCGGAACAATATTTTTAGGTTTGCATGAGGCGATTAAATCTTTTGCATAGATAAGTAACAATTTATCACCCGTCATATAGTTTCCGAGATTATCAATAACACCTATCCTGTCACTATCACCATCGTATGCAATTCCGATGTCTGCATTTGACGATTTTACAGTTTCTTTTAAAACATCAAGAGTACTTTCAACACTAGGATTTGGATGGTGATTAGGGAAATTCCCGTCAGGTTCCGAGTATAATTCTATAACATCGCAACCAAGTTCTCTGTATAACTCCGGACCTACAATTCCGCCTGTAGCATTAGCACTGTCTACAACGACTTTTACACCTTTTCCGATATTACCGAATTTTAATTTCATTTCTTCTATATAAGAAGGAATAATATTATACTTTTGAACTAATTCAGAATTTATTTCTGTCATATTATTTGACCAATTTTCTATAACGACCTCTTTTACTTCTTTAATTTGGGTTTCTGTAAGAGTTCTGTTTTTGTATGTCATTTTCATACCGTTATATTCTTTTGGGTTATGACTTGCGGTAATTATACAAGCAGCAATAACTTTTTCGCCGTTAGTCAAATTTGACGGTACACCCACAACTTCAGAGTAATATCCTATTGGAGTTGGTGCAAGTCCTAAATCTATAACATGAGCTCCTGTTGAAGTAATACCGGCTTGCAAAGCTTTTGATAAACCAGGAGAGTGCGTTCTCGCATCCATACAAACTGTCAAATACATATCACAGGCTTTTTTACCTGATTCTCTTTCCAGATATTTTACGTAACCTAAACCTGTATTATAAAATAACAATTCTGTAATATCTTCTCCGTAAATGCCTCTTATATCATTTTTACCGAAAGCTTTTGTATATTCTTTATTCATAAAATTCTCCCTAACTACTATTTATTGTATAATAATATCATGAAAAACATTTTTAATAAATTTTTGAACAGTGAACAATGGGCGGGCTGGTTATTTATATTGCCTGCTTTAGTCGGAACAATAGTATTTATTATTATTCCTGTCATATGCTCCTTTGGATTAAGTTTTTATAAATGGGATTTGTTAAATCCTATGCAGTTTGTCGGTATTGATAATTACATTACTATATTTAATGATAAATTATTTTATAAAATTTTGATTAATACCATAGTTTTTGCCTTTGCAACTTCTGTATTTGGAGTTATTATACCACTATTTTTAGCTGTAATTTTAAATGGCAAAATAAGAGGTAGTGAATTTTTTAAAACAGCGTATTTTTTACCTTTTATAACTCCAATGATAGTTATCGGTATTGTTTGGCAATGGATATTTGATCCAAATATAGGAGTTTTAAATAATGTACTTCATTTACACATAAATTGGTTATATGATACAAACTTTGCTATGCCGGCATTAATTATTGTATCTGTTTGGAAGCTTATCGGATATAACATGATTATATTCTTGTCCTCACTAAGCGGAATATCCAAAAGTATATTTGAAGCATCAGAAATTGATGGTGCAAATTTTTCCCAAACCTTTAAAAATGTAATTGTACCGATGTTATCGCCTACAATATTTTTTGTCGTAATAATTACGGCTATAAGTTCATTCCAGGTTTTTGATTTAATATACGTTATGACAGAAGGCGGACCGTTAGACAGCACAAATGTACTTGTATATGCAATTTATAAAAATGCATTTGAATATTTTAATATTGGTCAGGCAAGTGCAATAGCTTATGTTTTGTTTTTTATAATATTTATTCTGACATCAATTCAGTGGAAGTTAAGGAAAAAGCTGGTTTATACTGAAAATGATTAGCCGTTTAGATTACCTGCCTATCTGATACAAAATATCAAAAACTGAAATAATATGTCTGTATGAAAATAATTATTGTTGGCGGAGTCGCAGCAGGGGCAAAAGCGGCAGCAAAATCAAGAAGACTTTTAGATAATGATTCTGAAATCATTTTGTATACGGATGATACGCATGTTTCCTATTCATCATGCGGAATACCATATTATATACAAAATAATTTTACTGATTATAAGACATTACTTGTCCGTTCTCCAGAAGAATTTGAGGCAAGCGGTGTTAAAATAAAATTAAGACATAAAGTAATCAAGATACTGCCTGAAAGTAAACAAATATTAGTAAAGGATTTAGCCACAAAATCCGCAAGTTTAGACTATTATGATAAATTAATACTTGCAACAGGTGCTTCTCCTGTTATACCGAATATTAAAAATGTATGGTATAAAAATATATTTACGGTTAGAACCATTGAGGATGCCATAAATATTAAAAATAAACTTTCTACAACAAAAAGAGCTGTTATATTGGGCGGCGGCTATATTGGACTTGAAATGCTTGAGGCACTCGTAAGAAGTAATATATATTGTGTATTAATTGAACGAGGAAAATATTTAATGTCGCATCTTGATACTGATATGAGTGAATGTGTTAAAGAACAATTAAACCTAATCAGTGAAAATCATTTTAATATCATTACTGAGGATTCTGTCATAGAATTTCGTGGTGATTCAGAAGGAATAACAGGTGTTATCACAGAAAATGGACTTGATATTGATGCTGATATTGCAATAATTTGTGCAGGTGTAAGACCAAATATTGAACTTGCAACAGATTGCGGTATTAAAATAGGTGAGACAGGTGCCATATTTACAAACAACAGAATGGAAACATCTATTAGAGATATTTATGCTTGCGGAGATTGTGCCGAAACAAATTTCGCAATAAGTAATACAGCTGCTTGGCAGCCTTTGGGTTCTACCGCAAATAAACAGGGTAGATGTGCTGCAATAAATGCATGCGGCGGTGACGAAATATTTATGGGAGTACTTGGCTCTGCTGTCACACGATGTCTTAAGTTGTCAATCTCAATGACAGGGTTGACAGAAAAACGTGCGGAACAACTCGGAATCCCAATAATTACGTCTACTGTTACCAAGAGTGACAAAGTTGGATATATGCCTGATGCCAAAAATATTACCGTAAAACTTATTGCAAATGCTGAGAATGGAAAACTACTCGGCGGTCAAGCTGTTGGAGCAGGTGATACGGATAAACGTATAAATTCTTTGACGGGTGCTATTCTTGGCGGACTTACAGTAAAAGAGTGCTCAAAATGATTTAACATATGCTCCACCATTTTCAACAACAATAGATCCGCTCTTGAATGCGGCAGAAATATTATCCGAAAAAATAACTAATTTGAAGCAGTCAGACTAGCTATATACTTCGCTAAACCTTCTCCCATTGAAAAGCAGGTTGGCTGTACTCTGATAGCTCCCTGAGCCATATAATCAGCTGAGATACACCTCCCCGCAACAAAAAAATTCTTATAATCTGCAGAAATAAGTGCCTCAACAGGTATTTGATAATCCTGAACTTTTTTCAAGACAGAACCGTCTTTATCTTTTGAATGAACATCTATCGGATAGTTAGCAACAGCAACAGGATTGTTAAATTTTTTGCCGCTTAGGATATCATCCATTGTGTATATGTATTTACCCTTAATTCTTCTCGAAGTTCTTATTCCAAGCTGATTTGCTATGTTTGATATATATGCATTTTCAAATCCGACAAAATATTTTTTACAAAATTTGCTAAGCCTTAAAATGGCTGAACGACCGTCTATTAATGCTTTAGAAGTGCTTTCTATATCCAAATTACCATTATTTTCAACTAATCTCGGACAATTAAATGCCAAAGAATCAGACATCCCCGGCACCGAAAAAACCTGAAAATAGTTAATATCAGAGGGTTTTAGAATTCCATCTTCTACGCCCTTCTCGAAATACGGTAATAATGCCCATTTACACCCTGTATCCCACGTACAGGCAGTAGACAAGTGGGTTTGACCGTCTATATTATATACTGTTGTAACCTGCCTGTTATTATCAGTATTTAAAAGCCAATCTCCAAATACTTTTAAATTTATACCCGACATAATAAATCGCAAACTAAACGGTTGAGTTTCATTTTCGTTTTCCAAAAAATTGCAATTTAAAATTTTTCCAAGTTCACAATTTCCCGTTGTATCGACTAGATATGTCGTATCGATAGATACAAATAATGTATCATATTCACCAAAATTATTATCTGTATATATCGTTTCGGTATGTGCTGATAATAATTCATTGTGAATACTCAAAGTAAAACTGTCCGCATGATGTTCAACATTAAAAATATTTATATTAAATAAAATATCTACCCCGACACTCAGCAGCATTTTATCAAGTGCAAATTTTAATAATTCCGGATTAAACCAGCCTTTATTATTTTCATAAGTAATTTGACCGCCCAAATTTTTCATTTCAATTACCAAATTATCAAAAAAATCGGTATTTATTTGATTTTCGGATGATTTCATCGCCGGAACTACTAATCCACCAGTCATTGAGCCGCCAAGAAAACTCTCTTTTTCAAGTAATAATGTCTTTAGACCTAATTTTGCTGCTGTATAAGCAGCTGCACATCCGGCAGTTCCACCACCTACAATTACAATATCATATTTATCCATTCCATGATTATATTGATATATTAGCTAATTAGCAAATATGTTAAGCTTTAGCATACTTTCTTTTGTATTCGCTGGCTGAAATTTTATTACTGTTTTTAACCTCAATATTTCGAGCCTCGATTATAGCCTCGTTAAGCCCATCTAAATTTTCGTCACGATAAACAATACCTGATTTTGTTTTTAACAGCCCTAAATCGTATTCTGAGAGCTCAAATTTTATAAGGTTTTTATTTTTTGATGCAATAGTTCCTATAATATTATTTTCAGAATCTAAAATATTACCTATATGTAGATTTGATTTGATAAAAGCATTTCTTAACGGTAATGCGGTAGAATATGTCAGAATTAATCCGTCATCAGAAATATGCTCTGAAAGTAATCTTATAAATTCATAAGACCATAAACATGGACATTTTGAAGCAGTAAATCCATCCAAAAAAATCAAATTATACACATTATTATCATTTAATAATACTTGTCTGGCATCTTTAATTTTTAGTTCAAAATCAATATTAAGCATTTTAAGGCGTTTGAGGTCGTTTTTATAACGACATGATAGGTACATATAATATATATTATGTAAGAAGGCAAATAAATGCCTTATAGGGTTGTTTATATACCTCTCAAAATACAAAAGCTTGTAATAAAGAAGCAGATTTTTTGATAAAAAGGGTTTCATACTAATATCAAACAGCAAATCTCTTATATCATCAGAAAAAATTAAATCCTCGTGCTGCGAAATCAGTTTATTAAGCAGAAAAAAGCCTATTGCATCAGGATATTTAAGTAATTTCGATAAATTTTTATTATTTTTAAAAATATTATAATAAATTTTTAATTTATATTTTTCCAATAATTTTTTTATTTTCTCATTTTTTAAATTTTTATTATATTTTTTGATATTTTTTACACCTGTAAGAATAAATGGAGATATTAATGCTGAAAATTTATCAATATCGATTGCATTTATAAAAATTTTATCAATTTTATTTTTATCATGCAGAGAGCATGGTAAATCTTTATCATAAATTTTATTTGTATATATCTTATCGTTATATAATTTTATATCTGTAGACACCATATTTTTATCAGTATATATCGTATCGATATTCAGACTGTTATCAGAATTATTATTTGTATATATCATATCGATAGATGTCGATAATATTTTTCTGGGCAAAAATTTATTTTCGGAATAATTTTTTAAAATAAAATTTAAAAAACTTTTTGAATTATATCCGATACCAAAACAAATATCCAATAATTTTATTTCATTATTATTCTTTATTATGTTAAGGATATCAGCAGGCAATATAAATTTATCATAGGACTCGCTTACAGCACCCGTTACAGAGTGATATATGTCCTCGTAATCCTCGTTATACAGGCCCACAGAGCCGTCTAGTGTATAAAACGGTAAAAATTGTTTCATAGCTATATATTAGACTATTATTGAATTTTAGGGCCATTTTTAATATTAATTTACATTAATGTTATATCCAAGATGCGTTATGGGCATAATATCCTTATATTAAGGAGATATTCATGAAAAAATTTATAAGCATATTATTACTTAGTCTATTTGTATTTATATATTGTTCTTTACCGGTATATTCATCTACATGGAAGGAGTTTCCATTAAATGTTTATATTGAATATAATCCTAAAAAACCTGTTGTTAAAAAGGCTTTCTGGGCATGGCAAAGTTTGACAAAAATACCAAAATTTAACTATGTGGATAATGAAAAAGATGCCGATATTGTTGTTAAATTCGACAGAGTCACGGTTAATAACGGTGACGGAACTCATACTGCCGGATATACTCAGTGGTATACAAGGAACGGTTACATGTCGCATGCCGAAATTACTCTTATGAGTGTAAGACCAAATACAAATATGCTGATATCAGATAAAGATGCCTATATTGTTGCTCTGCATGAAGTAGGACACGCATTGGGGTTACCTCATACTAATAATCCGCAGGATGTTATGTTTTATCTTTATTCAGGCCAGCCGCTTATCACAACGAATGATTTGAATGCTTTAAGACGGCTTTACGGTAAATAATAAAAATCTCTATAAATTTCTTAACCTGTTTGACACATCACTAAAATTATTGTCTAATAGTATATGATAAGTGTAAAACAGGGATATTATGTACATAAAACAATTAGAAATAGACAATTTTAAATCATTTGCCAATAAATCCGAAATACCCCTATTAAAAGGGTTCACTACTGTTTCCGGGCCGAACGGTTCAGGTAAAAGTAATATTATAGATAGCGTACTTTTTGCTCTAGGCTTGGCTAAGGCGAGTGATTTGCGTGCGGATAATCTTTCTCAGTTTGTTTCTAACCACACAAAAAGAAATGATGCATATGTAAAAGTTACTTTTGGTGATGTTGAAGGTGGAAAAGATTTAAGTATAGCAAGGAGAATAAAAAAATCTTCTCAGGGTTATGCAAGTACATATTATATTGATGATGCCGTAACAACTCATACCAATGTTCTTGCACTTTTGGAAAAGTATAATGTTACCCCTAACAGTTACAATGTAATGATGCAAAATGATGTTCTTTGGATTACAAATTGTAATACAAAAGACAGACGAAGAATTATTGATGAAATTGCAGGCATAGCTGACTTTAACCGCAGGATAGATCAAGCTACGAATGAGTTAAATGATGTTGAACAACGTGTTGAACGCTCAAATCTGATTTTGACTGAAATAAGCGCAATGTTGGACCAATTAAAAGAAGAATGTGAAGTTGCAAAAAAATATAAAAAACTTCGTGAAGAAAAACAAGTTTATGAAAGCCAAATAGTAAAAGTTAAATACTTTGATATTAAGAAAAATCTTGAAATTGCACATGAAAATATTTTAAAATTTACAACTAAAAAGAAACAGGAAGAACTTGCCAACAAAGATTTAGAAGAACAACTTAATTTAATTAAAGAGAAGTATGAACAATTAAAGAAAGAAGTAAGCGAAAAGGGAGAAGCACAACAACTTGAACTTAAACGTCAGGAAGAATCTTTAAAAGGCGATATTGACAGAAAAAACAGTGCAATAAATTTTGCTGAAAAACAAATTGTTGAAAATAAACGTATTATTGAAAATTCTAATAATGGTATTGAATCTCACAAAAAGAAAATTGACGATTTTAGACTGCAAATATCATTAAATATTGAAAATGAGCAAAATATTGTTACTCAAATAAAAGAGAAGAAAGCTGAATATGATAAAATTTTAGAGGATATGACAGGGCTAAACAGCACCGCAGAACAGCATATTGAGAACAGAAACAGATTAAGAAAAGAATATGAAACGCTTCAAGATAAAGAAAATGAGCTGTTAAAAGATAAATATCCGCTTGAATCTGAACTTAAAACAATTTCAAAGAGTGTTGAAGAAGCCAAGGAAAAACTTAGTGAACTTGAAAGTTTAAAAGCTAATTTCGATAGTGACTATGACCTTAAGCAAAAACAAGTAGAACAATTAGCACAAGAAATAAACGACTTTAAATCATTACAGCAAAACACTTTGCATGATTTAGACACAACAAACAATGAAATTAACGACTTAGATTACAACATCAGAATGGCTAATAATAAATTATCAAAATTAGAAGCACAAAAACAATATGCGAGCCAAACATCCGCAACAGTTGCTATCGATACTGTTATGGGTGCTAAATTAAAAGGCGTACATGCTCCGCTTATGCAGTTAGGATCAGTGGATAAAGAATATGCTACTGCTTTAGAAATTGCATTTGGTGGAAGAATGGCACATATTGTAGTTGACGATGAACATGTAGCTTCTGTTGCAATAGAAATATTAAAATCAAATAATGCTGGCAGATCGACCTTCATCCCTTTAAACAAAATTGCTAAAGCACCAAGAAAACTTGCATTGCCAAAGGATAAAGGGGTTATTGATTTTGCTATAAACCTTGTAGATTTTGATGACGAATATATTGATGCCTTCTATTATGGAGTAGGAGACACTATTGTAGTAGAAGATATGGAATGTGCAAAACGATTAATCGGTAAATATCGTATGGTTACCCTTGCAGGTGAATTATTTGAAAAATCAGGCTCAATAACCGGTGGTCAGGCTAAAAGATCAAGTTTCTCCTTTACTCAAAATGATAATAATGAGCTTGAAGAATTCAAGAATAAATTAAAAGATATGGAAACTAAAAGACTTTCTCTTGCCTCTAAAAAGAATGACTTAGAACAAAAACTTCAAAAAATTCGTTCGGAATATTCAGATTGCGTAGGCGAACACTCTAAAGCTAAAATTGAATTAGATAATATGCAACGCAATTATGAACAAAGTGAAAATTTAATTAACGAAAAACAGCAGTTTATTAAAGAATTTGAACCTAAAATTGCTGATTTGAATAAAAAATTAGATAAAATTGAAGCAAAAGACATCGAAATTAATGATAATCTCCTTTCTTTAAAATCTCAGATTGATGAAGTTGAAAAACTTATTAATGCCCAAGATTTAAAGGATTTAAAAGAGAAAACAGAA